>Ga0210400_10004974_pt1 | contig 11360 bp, 11 predicted proteins | sample IncBWH26MmetaG_FD_155456 | JGI IMG/M metagenome (GOLD analysis project Ga0210400, IMG submission 155456) | Forest soil microbial communities from Barre Woods Harvard Forest LTER site, Petersham, Massachusetts, United States - Inc-BW-H-26-M | ecosystem: Environmental > Terrestrial > Soil >...
TGTGCGCGGAAAATGTCGAGAGATCCGCAGCGATGGATTGTTCGTCGCCGATATCCACGAGCACTCGGTCCACCAACGGTAGGCGCGCATTTTCTGCCGCAACAGGAATTCCGGATTGTGCGGCCAAGGCGGACAAACCTACAGTCTTGAGCGCAACAGTCTTGCCGCCAGTGTTCGGGCCACTGATGACGAGCACCGTCTCCCCGTTTAAGCCGCCAAGCGCGAGCGTGATGGGGACAATGCTCCGGCTATGCGCGCGCAGCGTGTCGGCGAGCACGGGGTGGCGAGCCCCTTTTAGTTCGAGTGAAGCGTCGTCCGTGAACTCCGGCAGAGTGCAATCGAAATCCTTGGCAAAACGTGCGCGGGCGAACACCGAATCTAGCTCTCCCATCGTTTCAACGGCAAAACGCAGCGGCCCGAGATTTTCGCGCATCCGTTCGGTCAGCTCGACAAGAATGCGCGTGATTTCGGCGCCTTCATCCTCCGCGAGTTGTACGATTTTGTTGTTGAGGTCGATCGTTTCGAAAGGCTCTACGAATACGGTCTGCCCGGTCGCGCTCGCGGCGTGCACGACGCCCTGCACTTGGCGCCGCTCGGCCGCGCGCACGGGAATGACGAAGCGGTCGTTGCGCAACGTGACATAGTCTACGCCTGACTCACCGCCACGAGAACGCAGGATACGCTCGAGCGTTTTCTGGACGGTCTCGCGTGTGCGGGCCATGCTCGCGCGAATGCGTTTCAACTCGGGTGTGGCGTCGTCGCTGATCGCGCCGTTCGGCAGCACGGCACGTCGGATGGCCGTCGCGAGGGGGCGCAGATCAGCGACGGCGCTCGCTCGTGCAGTGAGGAGCGGAAACTTTCCTGAAGGGTTGCGAGAAATATCGCCGGAACTCGCGCTGGAACTGGAGCGAAAGCTCTCTCGCAGCGATGCAACTGTGTCCGCCAATGACGCCACCGCGAGCAACAGGGGTGGTGTGAGCACGGCGGCGGGTGATTCGAGTTCCGCAAGCCAGGGTTCCGGATCGGCAACCGACCCGAATCCCATCTCGCTGCCGTCATGCCGGTATGCGATGGCCTCAGCGATCAACGCGAACACCGCGTCGAGCGCACCGCGGTCGGTTGAAAATGCGAGCGCATCAATCGCGCGCCGTCCGGGCGCACACGTTGTCTGGCGGCGCAGCAACTCGCGCAGCCGGTCAAATTCGAGGATATCTTCAGCAGTTCGCGACACTTTTACTTGGCGGGCTCCGACGGCGGCGCCCATTCTCCTTGTTCCCTCAGCCTATATTGTCTCAACGCTGATGTGCGTCTGCCAATCTTGCGGCGAGGAACTGCGCGGCGTCGGCCGGAGTCGGCGCTTGGTGCACAAGCGGATCGGTTGACTCGCCCCAGCCAGATGCGTGTCCCAGCTCGACCTCGCGCACACGTTCTAGAATCGGCTGCCAGAAGTCGCCCAACACGACAAATGGACGATGCTCCATCGCTTTTTTGTTCAGCATTTCCCAGACCACCGCGAGTTCGACGAGCGTACCGGTCCCGCCCTTGCACGCAACGTAGCCGTCGCCGAGTCGCACCAACTCGAACAGCCGGTCCTGCCAGGTGGCCATAGGCGTTTCCTCGTCTACCCAGCGATTGGCACGCCGGCGGAAAAAGCTGGACGTCACGGCCAGCACGCGCCCGCCCGCTTCGCGCGCGCCGCGAGACACGCCCTCCATCACGCCGCCGTAACCGCCACTGCACACGGCAAACCCCACTCCCGCAAGCGCTCGACCCAATTCCACGGCCTCCACATAGTCGGCGCAACCCTCTTCAGGGCGCGAACTTCCAAAAACAGTGATGACGTTCATCTCGTCCCTCAAATGTTCGCTGGAACTTCTGCGCAAAGACTCTGTAGCGCCCGCCTTTAGGCGGACACATAGGCTTGGTTCTCCAGCACTGGCCTCCCGATCAAGCCAGCGTAGGCTCCGGGGGCTTTCATCTCCTCAACATCCTGTACCCCTTACTTCCTTGACCTCTTCCGTCCCCCGGTCGGCGCCGGCCCCAACTCCTCCACCATCGCGACCGCGATCGCATCGAGAACAGTGTCCGCAGTCTGCGCGTGGAGACGGTTGTTGTTTCCGAGGATGGAGAAGATCAAGTGAGCGCCGCGCGCGGTTGTCGCGTAGCCCGACAGTGCAACGACGTGTTCAACCGTCCCCGTCTTCGCGAATATATGGCCCTCCGCAGCGGTATTCTTCATGCGCTCGGAAAGCGTTCCGTCTTCTCCTGCCACTGGTAGCGACGCGCGGTAGAGTTCGCCCCAAGGCTGCGCAGCGGCATAGTTCAACAGTTGCACGATCGCGCGCGGCGTGACTAAGTCGCGCCTGGAAAGTCCCGATCCATCGCTCAAGACGACGTCACCATCGGCAATCCCCGCGGTCCTGTAAAAATCATCCGCAAATTTCACCGCGTCTTCGCGAGAAATGGCGCCGGACTTTTCGTGCGCAGCAAGGAGCAACAGCAACTCCGCGTGCAGATTCAGGCTGTTTTTGTTCACATGGCAAATTTCCTGCGCGAGCGGCTCGGACATGTGCTCGGCAAGGACGGTCTCCGCCGGATGGTTTCCGCCAGATAGCGCCGGATCTCCGGAATGGCGCGCGCGAGCAAGGCCATGAATTTGTATGCCACGCGCTTCCAGCAAACGCGCAAGGAGCGCCGCGGCATATTCGGCGGGCTCCTCAATCGCAATCGTCAACCGCCGCGGCTGCGCGCCCGCCGGTATCGTGCCGCTTACTCGAATCAAACGGGAACCAGGCTCGCGCGCGACGGCCAGCTTTTCCTCGCTCCCGTGAGGCCCGGTGACGATCAGGTTCTCGATCGCGTAAAAGTCCGTTGCAGGGTCGACAGCGTAGGTTGCCGGATCACCTGCAAGTTCGCCAGGCTTCAACTCGAGCGTGAAAGTGTTGTCATTGACGGCGACGGCCGAAACCGCCGCTCCGTAGGACCACAACATATCGTCGATCGCCCAGCCGCTCGGGAATCGCTCCAACTGGAAAAGACTGTCGTCGGCAATCACGTCGCCTTCAATTTCTTTCACGCCGCGTGCCACGATGGCGTCGGCCAGCACGGCGAGCGCTTTTTCGGACGGGCCGTCGCGTTCGATTTTTCTCTCGTAAGGAAACTTCCGGTTTGAAAGGTTTGCGTCACCGCGGCCGTTCAATAGCAGGTCACCGCTCAGCACCCCGCTCGCATCAAGCGTGCCAGTGGACGAAATTGTCGTCCGAATGCGGTACTCCGGTCCGAGTGTCGCAAGCGCGAGGGCGGTGGTAAACAATTTTGCATCCGAGGCGGGCGTGAAATAGTCGCCCGCGTTCCGCGAATACAAGACTTCTCCCGTTGCGGCGTCGGTGATCAGCGCGCCCCAAAACCCTTTGTCCGGACCTGATGCGGAGAGCGCCGTCTCGGCACGTTGGCGGAATCGCGCGACGTCCGCGCGCTCCACGAGTTTCGCCTCGGTTGCCCGTCCACGCGAGTCCGGCGATTTCAGAGTCCGCGACTGTGCAGCCAGGCTCCCGGCAGAAGCGAAGACTCCAATGCCGAAGGCACAGCATCCAAAGAAAAGGGCGCGAATTTTTCGGCGCAAGCCCATCCTCTCTCCCCCCGTGGAGAATCCTCGATCGAAGGATTATATGCCACTCTTATGATGGAGACTTTCAGCGATTACGGATTCGCCCATTGGCACGATTTGATCCTGGCCTTCATTTCGCAACGCCTAGCCAGCATACCAATACCATTAGAAATCTCCCCGAACTACCCATATCCCCGCATTGCGCGGGGGCATCTGAAGCCCTATGATGTAACCGTCTCCAGCCTCGGACGCCAGACGCTCTACTGCGAGGAGAAACAAGATCATGCGAAAAGTAACTTCTATCCTGATGGTTCTTGCCCTTACCGCGCTTCCCGCGTTGGCCGCTGACGAGAAGGACGGGAAGGAAACGGAGCGCATCGAAAATGCGGGCATGGTGCTGGAAGAAATCCTGAACGTCCCGGACAACATCCCGCAAGATCTGCTGGATAAGGCGGAATGTGTTGCTGTTTTCCCATCCGTGCTCAAGTTCGCGATTGGCATCGGGGGAAGCTATGGCCGCGGCGTGATGGTCTGCCGCTCCGGCGAACATTTCACCGGGCCCTGGGGTACGCCTTCAATGATGGCGCTCGAGGGCGGGAGCTTCGGACTGCAATTGGGCGGCCAGGCGACCGATTTCGTGCTGCTGATTATGAACCCCCGCGGCGCTAAGGCCATTCTGAGTAGTAAAGTGAAATTGGGCGCCGACATGGCCGCGGCCGCAGGGCCAAAGGGACGCGATGCCCAGGCCAGTACAGATGTCACCTTGCGAGCGGAGATTCTGTCGTACTCTCGTTCGCGGGGACTCTTTGCCGGCATCTCGCTCGAAGGCTCGACCCTCCGGCCGGACAACAATGCGAATGAAAAATTGTACGGCAAGAAGGTGTCCGCGGAGGAGATCGTGCGCGCGGGAGCTGTGCCGATACCTCCCTCAGCGCAGAAGCTGGTTTCCATACTTAACAAAAGATCGCCGAAGAATCTGTCCGATCCCGAGTCCCTGAAGTAGTTTCGGCCCGCCCTTGCGCACGATCGATCCTTCCAATAGTCTGGACTCTGTGACCCTGCACGCTGAGCCCACTGGGGGATACTGCGGGCGCACCCTTCGAGAGATTTTCCGGAGTAAACATTGGTGGCTGAAAAAGCGATTTGCCCGATCTGTAACAAGCGGCGGGCCGAACGGTACTGTCCGGCCAAAGGCGAAAGAATCTGCGCAGTCGATTGCGGCACCGAACGCGAGGTGACGATCGACTGTCCGAGCGATTGTGCCTATCTGCTCGCGGCACACCGCTGGGAGGGGTCTCACCCGAAACCGCTTCCCGAGAGCGAAATGTTGTTCCCGGACGTCCTGCTGCCCCCTGACGTGATTCAGATGCGGGGGGCAACATTGTCCGGCCTCGGCCATACGATGCTGCTCTACGCATTGGAGCAACGCTCGCTCACGGATGCTGATGTCTTCGCCGCTACGCAGGCGATGGCAGAAACCTACCGCACGCTTCTCTCCGGGATTTACTATGAGAAGCCACCGGGCGGCGCTGTTGCAGCTGGTCTCTATGCTGCCATCTCCAAATTCATTGAAAATGAAAAGAAGCGCGAACCGGATCATCCGCAAATCCCTGCGCTGCAGAATTCCGAGATCTTTCACCTGCTGGTGTTTCTTTTGAGGTTCGGCCGGTTGCGGTCCAATGGTCGCCCGCGTACGCGCGCGTTCATTGAATTCTTGCGCGGCCAATTTCCCCCTGAAATGGGTCTCGCAAAACAAGAGCCACGCATTATCATGCCGTAAGAAAATCCCTGCCGACTTGCGCGCGGGCATCTCCGGCCCGTCCTAACCCGGCCGTGGCCGGATATTTTGCGAGAGGCTTCCGGCTACTTGCCTTCACTGCTGAGAACCCGAAGAGGGGATGGTGCCGAGCAAGCATCGGCGAAGCGTTGCTGCTTCTCCGCCGTAGGAGTCACTTCGAATCCCAAATTCATTTGAGGTGTGTCTTCCCGAGGCCGCGCGGACTCGATGGGCCGCGAACCAAGATTGTACTTCTTGCGCAACGCGGCAACGCGAGCGGAAATTTCCCGGCGGTACGCCTCGGGAGCATAATTCGAACGCGTAAACCATTCGCGGTAACGCCTCGCGAGCTTCGGAAACTTCGCCTCCAGAAACGGCAGGAACTGCTTCTGCGCGGAGGGCATCAGGAACAAAACGCTGGCCGCGAACCATTGCGCGCCAGCATCGCGCGCGGCGCGCGCCAGGGCATCGAGATCCGCCTCCGCGTCGGTAAGCCCGGGCAGCACGGGCATGGCGAACACACCGGCCGCAATCCCCGCATGACGTAACTCGCGTACGGCATCGAGGCGCAGGTCCGGACGCGGGGCCCGCGGCTCCAGCAGGCGCGCCAGGCGAGGACGCAGCGTCGTGATGCTCAGATTCACCTGCACGCTGGAATGTTCGGCGATGCGCAGCAGTAGGTCCAGATCGCGCACAACTTGATTCGATTTCGTGGTGATCGAAACGCTCAGTCCGCTGCGAGTGGCCATTTGCTCGAGAATCGCCCGTGTGGCGCCGAATTCACGTTCGGCCGGTTGGTATGGATCGGTGGCCGTTCCGATCGCAATGTGCTCGCCTCGTACCTTCTCCATCGCCAGGTCGCGCCCGGCGAGCGAGCCGGCACCCTGCTTCACATAGATCTTGCGTTCGAAATCGGCGGAGTCCAATTCCATGTATTCGTGGGTGTATCGCGCGTAGCAGTACTGGCAGCCGAATTCACATCCGCGGTAAGGGTTCACCGTCCAGGAAAACGGCACGCGGTCAGAATCGCAATGGTTCAAGATCGAACGCACGGGCAAAAGAAAATACTCCGTGCCGCGCTTGGCGTCCGCCAGTGGGGAGGAGGAGGCGAGACGGGCTATGCCGACGCGTTCGGGCCGAGACCCTGGTGGTGGCAGGGCATCTGGCCCGCTGTCCCATTGGACCGGGACGTCGGGGAAGAGGGTAGGAGTGGAATCTTTCCTGCGGCCGCGAAGAACTCCTTTGGTCGAGGAGTTCTGAGGGGCCGTAGGAATCGTGGTTGCAGTCGCCATCACCCGCCTCGCGAAGCACGGCGTTAGTATTTCGCCTTTTGTTCGCTTTGTCAACAACAATTTCGCTTTTAATTCGCCCCAGGGAATTGCATGCTGCCTCTCGAGTGGCGGCCCGCCCGGTTGACGTTTGGGACTCCCAGTTGCAGACCGGCCGACAGGCGTGCAGGGTCAAGGGTTATACTCGCTGGCGCAGGGGAGCCTGAAGTGGCAAGGATCGGAATTCTAATCATCGACGACGACGAAGTAAGCCAGTCGGCGTTGCGGCAGGTGCTGGACTCGGAAGGCTGGTACATCCGTATCGTGCCGCTCATCAGTGACGCACTGACCGAGTTGTCGAACGGGGAGTGGTCGCTCGTTATCGTCAATGTTTCGATGACGGGTCTGTCAGGACCGGTATACGCAACTCTCAAGGAGTTGGCTCTGGCCCCGGCGGTCGAAGGGGGCATGGTTCGGGCACGCGTTCTCTTCCTTGTGTCAGAGCTGGCGAGCGCCGATGCGCTTCCGCTCCTCGAAAAGGAGCGGTTACCCTACGTACTCAAGCCCTTTCAATTCAATGATTTTCTAGAGAAGGTAAGCGATCTCTTGATGGAAGCGGATGCCCTGACTACGCCGATTCGTCGCGTGCGCCACGACGCGAGTGCTGCCGAACGAAAGCGCAAGGAAAGCCGCGCCGGGCACGAGACAGCGATCCGCCAGGGCCGTCGCGATACGGGTATGTTTGCCAAGCGCGATGAGTACGTGATGACCGAGGAAGAGATCGCGGAATACGAAAAGGCTGAAAAAGAAGAACAGGAACAAAAGAGAAAGAAGAAGCAGCCTCAGGACCGGTAATCCCGAGTAGGTTATCACCTCTCAATTGCTACCTTGAATGGACATCACTCCCCGCCGCCTTCCAAAGGCGGACGGCGCTTTTATCCGGCGTCACGGCAATCAATTCGGCGACGGTTGCACCGAGGACAGGATGGCGCAGGCTTGGCGCAAGCTCAGCTAGCGGCACCAGAACGAAGCGGCGTTGGGACATGCGCGGATGTGGAATCTCCACTTCCTCAGTTTGGATCACGCTCGCTCCGTAAAATAAGATGTCGAGATCAATGACGCGAGGCCCGCGCGCAACAAGCTTCATGCTTCCGAGCGTCCGCTCGATTCCCTGCAGCGCGTGGAGCAATTGCCGCGGCATCAGCGAAGTTTCCGCCTCCAACACGCAGTTCAAAAACCACGGCTGCGTCAGAAAATCCACCGGCTCTGTTTCATAGAGCGAAGACCGGCGAAGCACTCGTACGCCCGCTTCGGGCAAAGCTGCGATAGCGCGCTCAAGATTCGCGGCGCGGTCACCGAGATTCGCTCCGAGAGAGAGATAGATGAGCTTGCCGCCAAGCATACATGAGAATGAAACCACAGATGAACACAGATGAACACCGATAAAGGCACTTCAAACACGGAGAACACCGAGGCGCAGTGAAGACGGGAAATTTCTAACCAGGAGCGCCAAACGAAAGCTGCGCCGATTGCGCTCATTCCCTAAAAAATCTGTTTCTTATCCTCAGCTTTTATCTGTGTGGATCCGTGTCCATCTTTGGTTTCATTTCTGCGGTTCCGCTTCAAAATAAGCCATGTTGCTGCCGGGGAGGTTCGAGACCGAAGTGCTTATAGGCAAGAGCGGTGGCGACGCGGCCACGCTGAGTTCGGTCAAGCAGGCCGAGTTGCATCAGGTAGGGCTCGTAGATTTCCTCGATCGCGTCTTCTTCTTCACTTAGCGAAGCCGCAATCGTATTCAGCCCGACCGGTCCGCCGGAATATTTCCGCAGGATGGTGAGCATGAGGTTGCGGTCCACCTCGTCAAGGCCATGTTCATCGACACCGAGCATCTGCAGCGCCTCATTTGCAACTGGGAGTGTGATGTGACCCTGGGCGCGCACTTGCGCGAAATCGCGGGCGCGCCGGAGCAGCCGGTTGGCGACACGAGGCGTGCCGCGGCTGCGGCGCGCAATCTCAAAGGCGCCGTCGTCGTCCACGGCAATCCCCAAGATTGACGCGGAGCGGCGCACGATGATGACGAGTTCCTCCGGCGTGTAAAACTCCAGCCGATGAACGATGCCGAAGCGCGAACGCAGCGGCGCCGTAACCAGGCCGGCGCGCGTCGTGGCTCCGATCAACGTGAACCGATTCAATATAAACGGATGGATGCGAGCTCCCGCGCCCTGTCCGATTACCAGGTCGATGCGATAATCCTCCATCGCGGGGTACAAAACTTCCTCGATCGCCGGAATCAGACGATGAATTTCATCGAGGAAGAAAACTTCGCGTTGCTCAAGCGAAGTCAGAATCGCGGTCAGGTCGCCCTTGCGTTCGAGCAGCGGGCCGGAACTGGTCTTGATCACAACGCCGAGCTCGCTGGCGATGATCTGCGCGAGCGTTGTCTTACCTAAGCCCGGCGGTCCGTACAACAGCACATGGTCGAGCGCTTCGCCGCGGCTCTTGGCCGCCTGGACAGCGATCTCGATGTTTTCCTTCACACGCGACTGGCCAATGTAATCGGCAAGACGTTTCGGGCGGACGCTGGCGTCAATTCGCGCGTCCTCATCAAGCGCAGCGCCGGTGACCACACGTTGCACAGGTTTGTCCATTCGCGGCTCGCTTCCCGTACCCGAACTCACTTTTTACCTCGCAAGATCCTGCAGTGATCGTTACGAATGCCCCAGCAATATTCACCGTGCGGCGCGCGCGCCCTTCTGCGCCGGCGCGCTCAACTGCTGCAACGTAGCGCGCAGCAAAGCCTCAAACGATTCCAGCGTGCCGTTCTTTCCGGCGCGCTCGACAGCTTGCTCGGCGGCGTGTTGCTCGTAGCCAAGATTGAGCAACGCGGAAACGACATCCGTCGCAGTACCGGTAGTCGCGGCCGGCTGCCTTGCTGTTTCCGGAGTCTCCATAGCTGCCAGTTTGTCGCGCAGCTCGACCACCATGCGCTCGGCCGTCTTGCGGCCGACGCCGGGAATACGCGTCAGGCGCACGAGATCACCCGATCGAACCGCCGGCACTAAATCATCGACGCTCATGCCCGACAGAATCTTCAGAGCCAGCACCGGCCCCACGCCCGAAGCGGAAATCAGCAGCTCGAACAGATGTTTCTCTCGGGAGCTGAGAAATCCGTAGAGCGAAATCGCGTCCTCGCGAACCTGCGTGTGAATCAGCAATGTGACGTTTGAATGCAGGTCGCCCAGCGCATAGAACGTAGAAACCGGAATGTGTACGAGATAACCGACGCCGCCCACATCCACCAAAACCTGGTTGGGACGTTTGTCAGCGAGCGTGCCGCGAAGCTGCGCAATCATCTATCTCATCACCTGGCTCGCGATTATGGCGGCGCGTTGGCAGGGTGTCAACGCGAGGGACGCAAACCTAAAACCAGAGCCCCGTACATGCGCTGTCCATTAAAACCACAAGAGCCGTGCAGATAGTCAAGCTTTCAGTTCCCTTTTCGTTGTAGCCGCCCACCCGTCGCCGACATCGACTCCCCACGGTAGTGTCGTGTGTGCGCCCACTGTATGATCTTCGAGCCCAGTGAGAAAGCACCCGACGCGACCGATCGCAATCCCCGCGCAAAGCGGCAGCGCAAACAAGTCGCCCGTACGCACTGTGACGCCGAGGCGACGCTTGGCCCATTCCACGGCAAGAAGCCCGCCCATGAGTGCGCCTACAATCATCTTTCCACCCATCTGTCCTCTCCGGCCCGCGAAGCTTCATGAAAGAAGTGCAGAGCAACGATGGCTCATTCGTTGCGCCAAGTCCTTTGTTTTCAGGTCGGCTCTGGAACTTCGGTCTAAGGCAGAAGGTACGTCAACTCACGAGCACCGCCATGCCACTACACGTGTTCGGGCGCGAAATAGTACATGTCACCGTCGGGACGATCGAAGCTGCGGCCCGAAGATAATTCGTTATAGGCTCGGATCGTGGCCGAATCACACAGAGCTCGGCACCGTTCATCGCAATTCTTCTTTTGTTATTCGCCGGAGAGGTTCACGGAATCGATCACACCGATTACGGCGGCATCGATGGGAGAGTTGGGACGGTCGACGGCAGTCATCGCGGAAAAGCCCTCGGTGGTGAGGAGTACGCGTTCACCGATGCCTGCGTCCACGGCATCGAGCGCCAGCATGGGGTCGCCCCGGTCGTTGCCATCGAGGCCGAGCGGCTGGACGACGAGAATCTTGCGCCCTTCGTGCGAGGGCGCCTTCTGTGTCGCGACAACGTCACCGATGATGCGGCCAATTAACATGGGAAGAAGTTTAGAGTCGATAATGGAAAGTCGAAAATCAAAAATGCGGGACTATCGACTAGTCCATTCCTTATCCCCCGGAATGTTCACCGAATCCACGATACCGACGATTGTGGCTTCGGTTGCCGGCTCGGCGGGGAGAAACGGGAAGCTGGCTTCCTTGCCCCGACACCAATAGATCGTCTCGCCCGCGCCCGCGCCAATGGAATCGAGAGCGATGATGGGGCGGCCCTTGTCGCGTCCGTTGCGGTCGAGGGGCTGAACGACCAGCAGCTTCTGCCCTGCGAGTGACGCGTCCTTCATCGTGCAAACGACGTTGCCGATGATGCGTCCGAGCAGCACGCTATTTCTTTCGCGCGGCTGCGAGTTCGGCCTCATGCAGCGCGTCGAGGTGCACTTCATCGACGATAC
>Ga0210400_10004975_pt1 | contig 11359 bp, 9 predicted proteins | sample IncBWH26MmetaG_FD_155456 | JGI IMG/M metagenome (GOLD analysis project Ga0210400, IMG submission 155456) | Forest soil microbial communities from Barre Woods Harvard Forest LTER site, Petersham, Massachusetts, United States - Inc-BW-H-26-M | ecosystem: Environmental > Terrestrial > Soil >...
GGGTGCGAACAATCACGAGAAGCGCTCTGTTCCACTGCACAACTGGATTGACTGGCTGGGTAGAGGAGTCGCGTGCATCTTGATGCCCGTCATTAGACGCAGCACCATAAGACCTACCCGCGAGTACGGAAAGACTGGCACAGAGGAATGCGAACACAATCACGGTTTTTGACATTAGAGGTTCCTTTTATTTCTGTTTATGACGGTGACGGCACACGTCGTGAGACGAATGCTTCACCGATGCGCTAGAGACACTTCCCTTTCTCTTTCGTAGTGATCTCCCTCTGCGCGCAACGCGAATCGAGAGCATCACAATCGGGATGCCTCAATGGCAGTGACCAGTCTTCCTAACGATTTATTCCACGTTCGAGGAAGAAAACAACTACATGGAATTGTCTCTAGTTCGCGGAAGGTCGCATGAGCCGGTCGCATGAGCCGCAGCGGTCACCCAAACCAAAACGCCAACCGCACGGGGGACAGCGGACGAGAAACCAACATACGTACACAAACAAAGCATAAAAAATCACAATGAATGACCAACCCAATGCGCCAAATATAAGGTTTCTGCGACGCCTGCCCAGAATGCAGCATCAGGCACGAGGCGAGGAAATATGCCGACACCGATGACAATCGAAAGGAAGAACGGAACCGTAGCTAGCGCATACCAATACTTCAGTAGGACTCGTCTCCTGTCGTCCAGCGCTTTATATTCTTGCGAATCGGCAAGACCGACGAAACCTGTGGATTCGTTTGAAGCCACGACACTCGGCGTGTTTGAATCAGCATTCATGAAGGTCAACCACGTTGCTACGGGCCGCAATGATGATAAGTGGAAACGCTCAATCGACATGGGTTGCTGATAAAGTTTTCTTCAGTGCCTGATAGCGGTCAACCATTCAAACTGCTCAAACCGTACGGGTAGACCTCCGGTCCAATTCCGCCTCCCCGCCACCATCCTGCCGAGTTCTGAGAGCACTGATGTTTCCCCTCTGCAGCCCGTCACCCTCGGAGCGTGCCGGTGAGCCTACGCGAGCCGTCACGGCAATCGACTTGACTTCTGAATCTGCGGCTATAAGATAACGAGACGAACCAGCCATTTTCGATTTCTACTCCGTGATTCCCAGATTTAGGTCCACATGAATCCCCTGGGCGTAGCACTGGCATTGTTGTTGTTCCTGCCCATTCCAACACCTGTGCAAGGCGTCGGCTCGGTCACCCTGCTGGAAGGATCGATGCGAGTCATTCGCGGTACCTCTGTGCTCCAAGCGGCGGAAGGCATGCGCCTCAGGCAGGGTGACATCCTCGAAAGCTCCGACGGAGCATTCGCGCAATTGGAATTCGTAGGAGGCACGATCGTGGCACTCGGTCCTTCGAGCCGTCTGTACATTTTCCGGCACGGGGATCGCGACAAAACCGAAAGCGACGGGATGAAGGTGGACCTGGTGTTATTGAGCGGCTGGCTGAAAGGCGAGGCGAGTCAGGGCACCGGTGTGTACCGGTACGAGAGCCCTATGCTGACGGCTTCAACGGCAAACGGCACTCTTGTTTTACATAGTGGCAACGGTGAGTGCGACATTTTTGTCGAAGCGGGCTCGGCTGCAATTGGTGAAACTGGCGTCGTCGGAAACTCGCGCACACCGACAGGCGGGAAAGCTGGACAATTTTTTTCCCGGTATGGAGACAAGAATCTAGTCAGTGCCTCGCGTCCGAGCGCTGCATTTGTCGATGGGATGCCTCGTCCCTTTAGGGATACTCTGCCGTCGCGCCTCGCTCGTTTTAGTGGTAAGTCTGTCGAACCAAAAACCCAGCATCCAGTTTCCTATGTTGAAATCCAGCCGTGGCTGACCGCGCGGCCGGCGTGGCGAAAGGGCTTGGCGGATCGGTTCGAGCCGCGACTCAAAGACCCCGAATTCCGGAAGCAGGTGGAAATGCATCTCGCTGACCATCCGGAATGGGACCCGATCTTGCATCCGGAAAAACATCCGCCAGAAAACGCGCCAGCGACGGTGCCGAATTCTTAGAGTCTGCATCTGGGGGTTTGAAAATGAAACTTCTCATGAAATTCAATCTAGTGCTGTTTCTTGTGTTCGCGATAGGCCTGGTAAGCGCTGGGTATGTATGCAATCGGCTCCTGCAACAAAATGCGAAGGCAGAAATCATGGAGAATGCGCGCATCATGATTGAAGCAGCGAGCGCCGTTCGCACGTACACCACAACGCAGATCAAACCGCTACTCGAGACCCAGATCAAGTACACGTTTCTGCCACAGATCGTCCCGGCCTATTCGGCTAATGCTTACTTCAGCCAGCTGCAGAAGAAATTCCCCGATTATTCCTACAAAGAGGCGACGCTGAACCCCACGAACCCAATCAATCGCGCGACCGATTGGGAAGCTGACATCGTTGAGGAGTTTCGGAGATCACACGACAAGACGGAAATTGTGGGTGAGCGTGATACTCCAAATGGCAGAACGTTATATATGGCTCGCCCGATGAAGGTCTCTAGCCCGGCATGCCTAAGTTGTCATGACACGGCCGAGGGCGCGCCTCGCACGGTCGTCGAGCGCTATGGCAGCGCCAACGGGTTCGGATGGCAATTGAACGATATTGTGACGGCACAGATTGTGTCCGTTCCGACCCAATTGGCTCTTAAGCGGGCGAAGGGCGTCTTTACAACGTTCATGATTTCTTTGGCGACAGTGTTTGGAGTTCTCGCGATTGCCATTAACGCGCTGCTCGTTTTGCTGGTCATCCGTCCGGTCAACCGATTGTCCACCGCGGCCAGCAACATGAGCCTGGGGACTGTAGATATCGGTGAGTTTCCTGTCTCAGGCAAGGATGAAATTGCGGAGCTGTCCCAGTCCTTCAATCGCATGGGAAGAAGTCTGGTCGAAGCAATGAAGATGCTCAGGGCCTAAACACCAGAGGAAACGATTCAGCTATTTAGCGAACGCTAAGAGGGGCCCGGACCGAGGCTGGTGCAGAGTGATGGGCCCCCATTACGACTCTGGGAAGCCAGCCTCCCGGAGAAACTGGGCTCGTTCCGCGCGATTTCTTAGATGTTCCGCAAGACTCAGGTAGAGGGTCCGCAGACTGTCGGCGTGGTGCACTTCTCGTTCGGTCAAAAGTCTGGCAACCGGACCAATGTATCGTGCCAGCAATTCAGACGCATGACGAACGGTAGCTGGCGTCAACTCCGCGGAACGTGCGACCGAGGAGGGCTCCACTGCGCTACCCGGTGTCGAGGATTCCTTTCTTGACTGGGTCTCTGCGCCACCCAAGAGTTCTTCCTTTCGAGTAAAGAAGACTTCACGATCTTTTTCAGAAGGCAGCTTAGCGGCGAGAAGTGCGAACAGCTCTTCCCTGTCTTTGGCGTTAGACGCGGCTCTTTGCACGATGATGCTGGCCATGGGGCCGACGAAAGTGGCGAAGTACTTTTCGAGTGGCCCAAGCGCATGATGTGGCTTCTCTTTCCTGCCGAGATCGATCTCTGAGCTCGCAGATGTGAGCGACGACGGAGCTGGCGTCCGCGACTCAAAAGAAAACGGGGCCGATTGTACTGGTATGGGCCGGCTGCCCGAAGGGGGCTGAGAGCTTGCGCTGCCTTCAGCAGTTCCGGCAGTCTGCTCAGCGGGGCTCGGCGCCTCAGGCATGGGAGCGCCTCGCATGTAAACATAGTCTTTGGCAGGATCGCCGGTGGACGGCGATGAGAGCACGTCTGGGAAAGCAGCTGCAGCCGCTCGCTGCTGCGTAGACGGAACATTGGGACTCTGAGTTGGCGGCACCTTCTTAACGTCGATCTCCTCGAGAAGACTCCTGATTCGGGGATCGTTGACTGGAAACAGCTTTGTTTCTAGTGCCTCATTTAAGAGCAACGTCGTGTCCGCAATGTTGTTCCTGTCGAGCATCGTGCGCGCCATCTGAAGAGTCTCGTCCTGCCGGCGCTTCTTCTGCTCGCGAAATTCACGCTCCCTTTCTGCTCTCTGAATTGTGTCAGCCAACCTCGGGTCGGGACCGATGGTGGTGATAGTCTGGCGCGCGAGATCAATGGCCTCGGTCAACTCCTGACGCTCCAACATTCTTTCCATTTCGCGAAGCCTCTGTTTCAGCAGCTCCTGTTTTTCTTTTTCGGCTTGTTCCCTTCTCGTGCCATCGAGGAGAGTAAGGAGCTCGGTGTTTTGTGGAAATTCCAGCAGAGCTCTTTCGGCTATCTGAATTGCCTCCGGAAGACGGCCATTTTTGATGGCTTGCTGAATTTGCTCGGTAGACTGATCCAGACGATGCTTCCGTTCGATCTGAGATTGTTCGGTGCGGGCGAAATCAAGGAGCTCGGTCAGCTCAAGGTCCGCCTGAATCTCTCGCAATAGCTCTTCTCCACGAGCTATGGATTCCTGGAACTTCTTCTCTTTCATCAGGGCTCGAAGTTCGGACTTGCCCTCACTGAGCCGCTGCTCCCGTTTCTGCTGATCGCGAGCTTGGAGTGCACGGGTTCGGAGACTCTTCTCCGAGGCCTCCGAGGGGAACTGTTCCACCAGAATATCGAGCGCCTTCAGGGCTGCGTCGAATCGCTGCGCATTTATGTGATCGCGAACTTCGGCGAGGAGGGCTTGGCGCATATGCTCTGTTTGATCGTTGCGCGCCGTCTCGAGAAGTTTAAGGATCTCGGGATCTCCAGAGAACTCCTTCTCCGCGACAAGCAGGAGATTGATGCAATCGTCGTACTGAAGATTAGTCAGGAACGTACGAGCGCGATTCAGCAGGGTGTCGCGCTGCTTGCGCTGTTCGCGACGTTGTCGCTCGTCACGAACCTGTCGAATCTGGTCCCGGACAGCAGCGTTGCTGGGATCGAGCGCGAGTACTTTATCCAATTGCGTTTCAGCTTCGGTAAGAGCGCCCTCGGCCATTCGCTGTTTGGAGGCCTGAATGGCCCTTCTGATTTCTCTCTCTCTCTCGAGGGCGGCGTTGGCCTGCCGCACAACTTCCTGTGCCGGCTGAAAGGAAGAATCGAGCTTTAGAGCTGCTTCCGCTTCCGATTTGGCCTCCTCATTGCGGCCTTCCGCGAGCAGCTTCTGAGCGCTTTCTACTCGAGCCTTCACCTGTGGGAAAACCTGCTGGCGCCGAAGTTCAGCGTTAATTCTATCGCCCAGAATTTTCGCTTGTAGATTCGACGGCTCCCAATTGAGTATCTGCACGATCTCCGACTTTGCCGCCAACAGATCACCCTCTCGGAACAAACGCTGGCTGTTCTCGAACAAAATTGAAATGTCGGAGTGCAGCAACTCCATCCAGACCGGCTCCAGATCCCTCAAGACTTCTTCCATGTTTTGATAACGCGCCTCGACATCCTTGGCCAGCATACGGTCGAGAATGGTCCTTATTTCCGCGGGGGTGCCAGGAGCGGCTTCGAGGATGGAGCGAGGCTCGTCCAGGACAATGCTGGACATCAAGGCGGCCGGAGTTTCCCCCTTGAACGGTCTGCGATAGGCGAGCACTTCATAGAACATCACGCCAGTCGCCCAGATGTCGGAACGGGGGTCGGCCGTCGCGCCGCGAAACAGTTGCGGAGACATATATCCGAGAGTGCCGATCAACATGCCCGCAGACTGTGACATCGTATTTTCACCGAGTCGCGCGATACCGAAATCGACCACCACGACCGATCCGTCGGGGCAAACCATCACGTTCCCGGGTTTAATATCGCGGTGAATGACCGGTGGGTTTTGCTTGTGCGCGTATTCAAGCGCGCGGCAAACGTGGACGATAAAACCGACCTTCTGCGACAGTGGCAGATTCGGGAGTCTGTCGATGATTTTGTCGAGGCTCTCGCCCTTCAGGAACTGCATGGCAATGAAAGGGATGTCGCCTTCGTGGCCTAGCTCATAGATGGTGACTATGTTCGGGTGGCGTAAGCTGCCGGCGGATCGAGCCTCGGAATAAAACCGCTTGAGTAGGTTGGGATCTTCGGAGAGGCCGGTCGTCAATGTCTTGAGCGCAACGATGCGGTCGATCATGGGGTCGTGCGCCTTATAGACGACACCCATAGCGCCCTGGCCGACTTTTTGAATAATCTCGAATTTCCCGAGCTTCTTCATGGCCTGGACCCGTAAGACCTTATCCTGAAACAGACAAAGCTCTTAGGCAAGAGAGCAATTTGACCGGGAACGGGTTGTCCTGCACCTAGCGGGCGAAGAGGAAGTGGCATTGAAGCGGAAAAAGCCGTTCGAATCGGCAGTCAGCGGTTCTTCTCACGAATGGATTACCATTCGGAGTACTTCGTGCCGTCGAGAGTCGTCCGAAGCTTGGGAAGTTTTGAACATTCCGATTCCCTTCTCTTCCAGAGTCATGCGGCTACCTCGAGTGTAAATCAATCGTTGAGATCTAGTGCGCATGCCGTTCGGCCGAATCGAACTGTCGCCTGAGCATTGTTTCCGCCCAGATGGCGGACGATGCAGCGGAAACGGTATGGATGGCCACCCCAACCATTTACCTCCGTAGGCCAACTAACGACCGCGTCGCGAAAACTAAGTGATCAATCGGCGATGAAAGCGCGGTCGTTCGATCAGCCAGAGGATCAAGGAAGAAGAAAAGCAGGCAGGGCATGAACAACAGAATTTGTGGATCCGTTCTCCCGAGCAGCGTGCTGTATCAAACTGTCTTCGGTTTACCGGTGGTCAAACACGCTCACCAATCATCTAGAGGGAGCGGGATGGAGAATCATCAAGGACGGATTGATCCCGATTCTCGTTCGGCGGCCGAAGAAGTCCGTGCTTCTTCATCCTAGCGATTAGAGTAGTGCGCTTCATCCCTAAGCGTGCGGCTGCACCATACGGTCCACTGACTAGCCATCCCGTGGCTTCCAATGCTCCCACGATCAGAGTGCGCTCGGCCTCCTTTAGCGTTGTGCTCGGAGGATATGCGACAACTGAGTGGGAGCGAGTTGGGCGCAGAAGATTGGGAAGCAAGCCTTCATTTGATAGTATTACGGCTCGTTCAATCACGTTCTGAAGTTCTCGAATATTTCCCGGCCACGAATAGGATTTGCAAGCATTAACGAATTCCTCTGGAATGGTGTGTACGGGCTTCCCCATTCGATGGGAAAAGAGTTCAACGTAATGTTCCACTAGTGGAGCAATGTCTTCGCGGCGATCCCGTAGGGACGGTAGCGTGATCGGAAATACGTTCAGACGATAGTACAAGTCGCTACGAAACTCGTTACAGTTCACCATTCGCTGGAGGTCCCGGTGCGTCGCGGCGATGAGGCGTACGTTTACGCGATGGGTGCGACCACTTCCGAGACGTTCGAATTCCTGTTCCTGCAGGACACGCAGGAGCTTGGGCTGCAATGCGAGTGGTATATCACCGACTTCATCAAGAAAGAGAGTCCCTTTGTCAGCCAATTCGAAGCGCCCAGCCTTCTGTGCGATCGCACCAGTAAAAGCGCCTCGCTCGTGGCCAAAGAGCTCACTCTCGAGTAAGCCGAAGGGAATCGCGGCACAGTTCAGCTTGACCAAAGGGTGGCCGCTGCGGGGGCTCGCATTGTGGATCGCGTGAGCGATGAGTTCCTTGCCAGTGCCGGTCTCTCCTTGGATGAGCACAGTCGTGTCCATCGCCGCAACCCGCTCGGCCTCTTTTAGAACGACTCTCAGAGCCGGGCTGTTGCCTACGATCTGCTCGAACCTGCGGACCCGCCGGTCTTGATCTGCCACTGTCATCGATTTGAATTCCGAAGCCCAAGCGCCTTCGCGTAGTCTTCGACGGCGGCATGAACCGTTTCGAGCAAAACTGCGTTGTCGAATGGTTTCGTCAAGAACTCGACTGCCCCGTCACGCATGGCTTGGATCTTCATCTTGGCGTCACCATGGGCTGTGATGAGAATGATCGGTATGCGACATCGGTCCGCCTTGAGCTTGGATTGCAGTTCAATGCCGGACATTCCCGGCATCCGAATGTCAGCGATCAGGCATGCGGCCTCGTTCTGAGCGCCGGAATCCAGGAATTCTTCCGCGGAGCCGAAGCAGACCGTGGATAGCCCCTCCGATTCGATCAGATCTTGTAAGGCACTCTGAACTGACTGATCGTCGTCGACGATGGCTATCAGTCTTGAGCTTTGCTCGCTGCTCATTCGCGAAGCCTAGCTATCTTCGCGGTCAACGCGCAATTGGCTCTTAGTCGTGCGTACTACCACTTTGGTGGTAGTCAACTAGAAGCGAAGGCAGAGGAATAGCCGGATGGGTTTTCGATTAGAACGGACTACTTACGAGGAGGGAGTTTGAGCTTGTCGGCCATACGCACCAAGTCAACCACCGACGCAGCCTGCATTTTGTGCATGACATTGCCTCGATGGACTTTTACTGTGGCTTCGCTGGCTCCAATTTCAGAAGCAATCTGCTTGTTGAGCATTCCAGAGACCACCAGGGTCATTACCTCCCGCTCTCGCACAGTCAAAGCGTGATAGCGCCCCTGCAGATCGTGGATCTCGGCCTGTTCTTTTTGCGTGATGCCATCACGCTCGAGCGCCTGCTGAATTGCGTCCAACAAATCCTGGTCCCTGAAAGGTTTTGTCAGAAATTCCACAGCGCCCGACTTTAGCGCCCTGACAGACATCGGAATGTCTCCGTGCGCCGTGATAAAGATGATGGGGATTCGCATCCCGCTCTCAGCCAATCGACGCTGAAAATCGAGTCCACTCATCTGAGGCAGTCTTACGTCGAGAACTAAGCAGCTCGGGCGAACGATCTGTCTCGTGCCGAGAAAATCCTCACCAGTCGCAAAGGATTCAGCGCGCAGCCCAACTGACTCGACGAGATCGTGGATTGCCTGACGCATGCCGCGGTCATCATCGACGATGAAGACCGTGGGAATGGCCGCGGATTTCATGCATCTGCCTCGGCTTTGGCGGGAAGAGTGAAATGAAATGTTGCGCCCGCTTCCCGATTGGCGGTGGCCCACACTCGGCCACCGTGAGCCTCCACGATCGAGCGCGTAATGGCTAAACCCATTCCCGTGCCTTGCGGCTTCGTGGTATGGAAGGCGTCAAAAATCCGCTCGATATTTTCCGCCGGCAGTCCGACGCCGGTATCTCCGATGGAAACGATAACCTGACCTTCGGAAGCCAGTCGAGAACTGATCGTCAACTTTCCTCCTGTGTCTTTCATGGCTTCAATCGCATTCAACATCAGGTTCATGAATACCTGTTGAAGTTGCACCCTGTCAGCTAGCACGTTAGGTGTATCTTCATCCCGTTCGGAATGGATTTTTATGGAGAGCCGAACAGCTTCTTTCCGAAGCAGAGCAGTCATTTCTCGAATGATGTCTTTGAGGTCGACGATCCCGGGCTCGGGAGGCGTGCCTTTCTTGTAGAAGGACCGCAAACGATTAATCACATCCGCCGCGCGATTTCCGTCTTCCTCAATTCTGGCTGCTGCCGCACGCGCCCTTTCAAGGTCCGGTGGATCGTGGGCGAGCCATCGCAAACACGCATTGGCGCTGGTGATTGAGGCGGCTATGGGCTGCCTGATTTCGTGTGCCAGCGCGGCCGCCAATTCTCCCATCATATTGACGCGGTTGATGTGAGCGAGATCAGCCTCTAACTGCCTCAGCTTCTCGCGTTCCTGCTCGGCCTGTTTTCGTTCCGTTATATCCATCGTGATACCGATGTATTCACCCATCTCTCCGGAGCGATTGTGATGTCCAATGGTGCGCAGAAACCGTATGGTGCCGTCAGGATAACAAACACGGAACTCACGGATGTCGTAATCCGTTCTTGCATGGATTGCATGTTCAAGAGCGGCCGTCACAGCTGCCCGATCTTCCGGGTGAATCGTGTCGAAAAAGCGTTCGAGTGGAAGCGGGCCACTTCCGGGATCGAAGCCATGCAGGCGGAAGGTTTCGTCCGACAAATGATACATTTGTTTTGTGTAGAAATTGGTGGCCCAACTGCCGATGTGAGTTAGGCTTTGAGCTTCCGCGAGGTATGCCTTTTCTCTACGCAACTCCTGCGTCAGCAGTTCCTGCTCGGTGACGTCCATTGTAGTACCGATAAAACCTTTGAAGATTCCTTGTTCAACGACGGGAACAGCCACTGCGCGAACGTAGCGTAACTGCCCGTCGGGTCGAACGATCCGCTCTATTTGGTCGAAGCCACAGTGTTCCTCTTGCATGCGCTTAATGGTTTCAGCCATGGACGCTCGGTCATGTGGATGGATGAGCGCGAGATACTGTTCAACGGTCGGGGCTCCGCTCTGTGGATCGAGACCATAAATCTTGTACAACTCGTCAGACCAATAGTGACCTGAATCGTTGAACGCCCAACTCCCTATATGAGCGAGGCGCTGTCCTTCGCTGAGATAAAACTGACTTTGCTTCAGAGCTTCTTCGGAGCGCTTGCGGTCCGTGATGTCTTGGGCCGTCCCAAACATTTCATACGGTCGGCCAGAGGTATCCCGTTTTACGGTGCCCACACTATGAATAATCCGAACCTCGCCGTCGGGACGAACGAGACGATGTTCGATGTCGACGGGAACGTCGCTCTGGAGAGCCTCCTCAGCTGCGCGGAAAACGAGCTCTCGATCCGAAGGGTGTATCATTTCGCGAACCATCGCCAGATCAATGGAGCCTTGCTGCGGACTCAATCCATAGATGCGGTAGACTTCATCAGACCAAATCACGCGATTCTCAATGAGGTTCCAAGAATAGTGGCCAACGTTGGCAATGCGCTGGGCTTCTTCAAGCCTGGCATTGCTTTCTAGCAGCTTGCGCGAAATCTCCTGAAAGGCTTCCTCTGCGCGCTTGCGCTCAGTAATGTCCTGAATGGTGCCGAACAATTTGTACGGCCGCCCCGATGCATCTCTCTTTGCATCGCCCGGCAACGAGCTCCAGCGCTCTGACGTGAGGCTGTAGACTGTGCGGACTTCCCCGCTGGGACGAACGATCCGAAATTCAGCGCCCGGGCGGACTCCAGCAAGAAGGTCCTCGTCTACTCCCCGGTAGAGAGGCTCGCGATCTTCAGGGTGGACCATCGAGCGTACCGTCGCCAAATCCATAGGACGTTCCTGCGGACTTAGACCAAAGATGCGGTAGGTTTCGTCCGACCAGACCACGACATCCGTCTCGAGATCCCATTCCCAGTGGCCGACGTGGGCGACGCGTTGGGCTTCTTCAAGCCTGGCTTTGCTCTCCTGTAAGTCTCGTGATAACTCCGCCAGCGTCTTTTGGACATCCTCATTGGCCATGGTGAGCACCTTACGCTACTTCTCTAGGTAAGCTTCGAATAACTTATCCCGTCGGCTTTTCGCCTTCAAGCTCAAGCGTTCGCGTACTCCCCTACAGGTGGCACCGCAACAGCCGTCTTTGTCTTGGAT
>Ga0210400_10004976_pt1 | contig 11359 bp, 6 predicted proteins | sample IncBWH26MmetaG_FD_155456 | JGI IMG/M metagenome (GOLD analysis project Ga0210400, IMG submission 155456) | Forest soil microbial communities from Barre Woods Harvard Forest LTER site, Petersham, Massachusetts, United States - Inc-BW-H-26-M | ecosystem: Environmental > Terrestrial > Soil >...
TGTAGGTGCTGATCGCGGTGTTGATGTTGGCGACGTCTCCGGAGGCAGGATCGATGATGTAAGGGATCTGGAACACGCTGCCCACCAGCGGCCAGCGATACTGCAGGTAGGAGAGGGTTCCACCCGGAGTGAAGAGCGGAAGTTTCTGGTCGACGTGCTCGAGCGCGATGTCTCCCTCGGTAATCATCTTTCCGTTCACCATCTGGTAGGTGACCCGCCGGCCACGATAGATTCCGGTGCCCGTCTTCGACGGGGCGTTCTCGGCGAAACCGAAAGTAGCGATCGTCAGAAAAACGATCGTCAGATAAAGAGGAATCAGGGCCGACGGAAAGCAGCGCTCGCGCTTCGCCATTGTGCAAAACCTCCGGATGTCGATAAGGAAAAAACGGACCCGCAAGCTATGGGGGATTACCAGCTTGCCTAGGAAGTTTGCGTTGATTTGGTGGCAGATGTCAAGAGTGAAAGGAATTGCAGCGTGCAGGAACGCGCCGGGCACACGCCACAGGGGCCGCCTCCTGGCGACGGCACGCTATTACTTCTCATCTCTGTTTTCTCTTTTCTCTTTTCTCTGTGACGCTACTGTTCTTTATTCCGCGCAGTCGCGTAATAGCCGGCGCGGGTTTGGATCTTGTAGCCCTGTTTTGATTTGATTTGCAGCTTGCGGTACCCGCCATCGAGCGCGAGGTTTGTGGACGTATAGCCAATGTTGTACTGGCTGCGTAGCTCCGCCGCGATCTGGTCGAAGGCTTCCTTCAACTTGTCGAATTTGTTTCCCACGTTAATCACGCGGCCGCCGGTCTCTTCGGTGAGCTTCCGCATTTCGCCCTCGCCGGTATAGGCCATGCCCATGCTGTAATACCCGCCGCGGTCGGCGCAAAGCAGCACGTAAACGATGGCATCGGCTTTCTGGGCGGCCTCGATCGCGTCTCTAATCTTGAGCTTGCTGCCTTCGTCCTCGCCGTCGGTGAGCAGCACCATCGCTTTGCGCCCCACTTCCTTGGCGAGCATGTCGTGCGCGGAAAGGTAGACCGCATCGTAGAGCACGGTTCCAGGAGAATTGTGGACGGGAACCGGCCCTTGCCCCAGCCCCGGAATTCCGCTCGAACCGTTCGAGACGCCGCTGTTAATCTTTACTTTATTCAGGGCGGCCTGCAGGCGGTGAACGTCGCGAGTGTAATCCTGCACCAGTTCGGATTGAATATCGAAATCCATCACGAAGGCTTCGTCCTTGTCGGTGAGAATCTGGCGCAGGAACGCTCCCCCGACTTCCTTCTCCATATCGAGTACCCGCAGCTGGCTGCCGGAAGTATCGATCAAGATTCCGAGCGTAAGCGGCAGGTTCGACTCGGCCGTGAAGTATTTGATGGTCTGGGGCTTGGCGTCCTCGAAGAGTTCGAAATCATCTTTGGTCTGATTGGGAATCAGGGCGCCGTGTTTGTCTTTGACGTTGAAGAAAACGCCCACCACATTGACGTTGACCTTTAAAGTCTCGTCCGACTTCTCCGCCTCGGCAGGTTGCTGGGCCTGTGGCGGATTGGAATTCTGAGCCGAGGCAGCCGGGGCGACACCCGATACGGCCGCCAGGCATAACAGAACCGCTGCGGTCCAGGCGGAAAAACATTTCGGGTAATCTGACAATTGGGCCATGAATCATTCCCTCACTGGACTTTTTTGTTAGTCTAGTCTCTGCACTTAGATGCACCAAATGGGTGAGTTCTGGCATCCCAAGCTAGTGTTGAATAGTTTTATTTTCCGGTGGACCGAAGGTGTGTAGTGCTTTGCCCGGTAAACCTTTGATTTTCGGAGGGAACGGCAGGTGAATGTGATGGAGCCGGCGGCCAAAAACGGTGCCCGAACAGCGGTAGCCAGGTGGATCGCCACCACTCTGCTTGCCGGATTCCTCGGCATCGGCACCCTCATTCCAACGGTTGCGGCCCACTCCCAAAGCCAGCCTCAACAGGCTCAACCGACGCAGACCAAGCCCCAGGACGCCGATATTCCCGACGCTCCGACGGTGCAACCGGCTCCCGAAACGCCTGAACCGCCGCCCATCGCCAAGCCAGAAGAAAAGAAACCCGTGGAGAGAAATCCGTGGACGAACCAGCCGACCACGCCCGCCCCTCAGCCGGGATCGGCCGCTTCAGGAGATGAGGCTTCCACGCCCCCGCCCATGCCTCCTGTCAAAACAGTACCGCGCGGGACGACTGCGGCGAAGAGTTCCCAATCTCAGGAACAGCTGTACACACTGAGGGTCAACCCGACTTTCGTGCAGCTGCCCGTTACGGTGAAAGATCGCGACGGCCGACGGGTCGATGGCCTCCTGCCCACTGACTTCAGCGTGATGGAAAACGGGGTGAAGCAGAAGCTCAGCTTTTTCAGCAGCGATCCTTTCGCCCTTTCTGTAGCCATTGTGCTCGATCTGGGAATGCCCGATGTAGCGGTACAAAAAGTAAACCAGACCTTCCCCGCCCTGGTCGGGGCCTTTGCTCCCTACGACGAAGTGGCGCTCTACACCTATAGCAGCACGGTCAGCGAGGTTACCGATTTTACCGGAGCCACGCAGCGGCTGACCGCGGCCCTGAACCAGATGAAGACCGAGCGTGGGCACAACAACGGCGTACCTGTGATGAGCGGCCCCATGGCCAGCGGGCCGGTCATCAATGGAATTCCGGTCGGCAGTCCCACGCAGCCGGTGAATACGCCTCCGAAGGAAGCGCACGTTTTGAACGACGCCATTCTGCAGGCGGCGCTTGATCTGAGCAAACGCGACCGCACGCGGCGCAAGATTATTTTCGTGATCAGCGACGGCCGCGAATCCGGCAGCACGGCCAGCTATAAGGACGTGCTGAGGCTTCTGCTGTCGAATGAAATTCAGGTCAAGGGCGTGGCCGTGGATAGCGGCGCCCTACCGGTCTATCGCAAGCTTGAACAAATTCACCTGCCTCACATTCCCTACGGCGATCTTCTCCCCAAGTACGTGAATGCCACCGGCGGCGGCGTACCCTACACCGAACTCTCCCGCAATGCCATCGAAGAGACCTACGCCCAGGCGATGAGCGAGGCCCGCAACCAGTACACGCTGGGATACACCCCGGCACGCCCCAAAGTTCCAACCACCAGCGCCTACCGCAACATCGAAGTGACGGTAGACCATCCCGGCCTGAAAATTTACGCCAAAGACGGCTACTATCCAGCGCCAGCAGCGCGATAAAGGTTTACCCTATGTGACCCGGTGCCCCCTGTGGTGAAGGTTTTGGTGTTGGATTTCCAGCACTTTTCGGCAGGGGGTCACCTGAGTAACCTGCTTTCCATCCCACGCGTGTGATATAAAAGCCCCGAGCCCCCAAAGGGATATTTTTGCGCGCGGCAAGGTGTGCGGTCCGCGCTTTTGAGGAAAGCCTTGAGTTTCATCAACTTCGCAGCCCGCGAGATCAATTGCAAAATCGTGTACTACGGCGCCGGCTTAGGCGGCAAAACCACGAACCTGCAGGTGATCTACCAGAAGACCGCGGAACAGCAGAAGGGCAAGATGATCTCTCTCGCTACCGAAACCGAACGAACTTTGTTCTTCGATTTCCTTCCACTCGACCTCGGCTCCGTGCGCGGCTTCAAAACCAGAATCCATCTCTACACCGTTCCCGGACAGGTCTTCTATGACGCCAGCCGCAAGTTGATTCTGCGCGGCGTGGATGGCATCGTCTTCGTCGCCGACTCGCAGGAGCAGCGCATGGACGCCAACGTCGAAGCCCTCGACAACCTGATGTCGAACCTCAAAGAGCACGGCTACGACTTCAACAAAATTCCCTACGTGTTGCAGCTCAACAAGCGCGACCTGCCAAATATCTTGTCGCCGGATGCCCTCAATAAAGAACTCCGCAAGAAGAATGAAGCCGTGGTCGAGGCCGTGGCGTTTCAGGGTGTAGGCGTGTTTGAGACCTTGAAGGAAATCGCGAAGCAGGTGTTGACGGAGTTGAAGGCTGGTGGGTAGGGAAGGCAGTTCTCAATTCCCTGCCTCTCAGGTTCTCTTTTTCCTCATATCCGAATCTATCTCGAGGACAAGATCGGGAAGGGCACGGCTTCAGCCGTGCCGCCAGAAGCCAATAAGGACGAGGGCTTTAGCCCCTGAGGGAACCGACGGCTACCCCTTCGGGTTCATTCATGAGATGGCTGCTAGTTCTCGTGTTTCTTCTCTAGCTGATACGCCGAACCGATCAGGGATTGACCCGAAACTTCGTGTTGCTCTTGAGCGTGCCGCTGGGCTTAGTAACCGAGACAAATCCCGTAGTCGCGCCTGCAGGCACCGTGGCCTTGATTGCGGAAGGCGAGATTACCTTGAAGGTAGCGACGGTTCCGTTAAAGCTCACGCTCGTCGTGCCGGTCAGATTATTTCCGAGGATGATGACCGCGGCTCCGATATTCCCTGAGGTTGGGCTCGTCTTCACGAATGGGCGAAGGCCGACGGATAGGCTAAAGACCGTACCGTCGCTCCCGGTACCGCCGCTGGAGGTCGTCCCGTAGAGGAGACCACTCGTTGCCTGTATCAGCCCACCGATAGACCTGCTGCCGTCGGCGCAGTTCGCTTGAGAACAAAAGCTGTAGAGCGTTGTAAGCGCTCCCCCTGGAGTGACCTGGAAGATCGTGCCCGCGTTATTAACTGCGCCTTGGCTGGTCGTACCGTAGAAATTGCCGTCGGTGCCTTGCACAAGACCAGCGTAAGGGGTCTCGCCGTCCGCACAGTTCGTTTGCGAGCAAAAGCTATAAAGCGCGGTCAGCGTGCCGCTTTGGCTAATCTTGAACACCGTGCCGCCACCATTAGCGCCAGCATAGGTCGTGCCGTAGAAATTGCCATCTGTGGCTTGCACAAGCCCGGCGTAAGGGTACTCGCCGTCGGCGCAGTTCGCTTGCGAACAAAAGCTATAGAGTGTGGTCAGTACACCTTGTGGTGTCATATTGAACACCGTTCCGCAGCCGTCTGCACAGCTGCTGTTCGCTCCCCCATAAACAGTCGTGCCATAAAAGTCCCCGTTGCTGGCCTGCACCAACCCTCCCCAAGGATAATAACCGTCGGTGTCGTCGAAGCTGTGCAACATGGTCAAGGTTCCCGACGGTGTGATGCTGAAGATGGTGCCGCACGGAGTACCGCAGTTATAAGGCCCGCCTTCGCCAGTTGTCCCGTAAAAATTTCCATTAGCAGCTTGAACCAACGTGTCGAAGGGATATTCTCCATCCGTGAAGTCGAAGCGGTGCAGCGTCGTTAGCGCCCCAGCAGGGCTGACCTTGAAGACTGTGCCAGCAAAATCGTTACTGCCGCCCGAGGAGGTTGTCCCGTAGAAGTCTCCGTTGGCGGCTTGGACCAGTCCGCCCACGGGATTAGAGCCGTAAGTGCAAGCCTGTCCTCCGGGGCAAAAAGTGTAGAGCGAAGTGAGCGTACCGCTGGGAGTCATTCTAAAGACTGTGCCGAAGTTGGAGGACCCGCCCTCGGAAGTTGTGCCGTAGAAATTCCCGTCAGTTCCCTGGCTCAAAGTTGCCACAGGTTGTCCGCCGTTGGTACGATCAAAATCCGCCAGCACTGTGAAAGTTTGTGCGGGTGCGCTAATCGCTACCGCGATGAAAAACACTAGAATCGCGCAAGAAGTTTTCGTTAACCCAAGTTTCCCCATGCCAGCTTTTGCTCCTTCATGAAGATAATCACGATCCGCAGTTATTCAGGAAATCCTCTCGCGGCGCGAACTAGAACCTTTGCGCCACAAAGGATTCCTACTTCAGCAATCGACATTTTAAGGAAGGGCGGCGAGGTGGGGGAATCTGGCGGCTCACAAACCAACTCGGATTATCTGCCGCACAGAGCAAGCCGTCAACATGCAACTTCCTTCATCTTGACAGCCTTCTCTCTTCGCGACTAATGTGATGTCCTCCCCTTCGGACCCGGTTACCGGGCTGATTGTTTTGGGCCACTCCGTCTCGCGTTTTCTGGCAGCGAATCAACCTCGGCAAACCCTGCGCCCCTGGAGGCCACGATGAAACGTATCATCAGTTTTTCCCTGATCCTGCTCGCTCTTTGCGCGACCCTGTGCGCCCAAAACAATCCCATCCCGCTGCTTTATCAGCCGCTAGTCCCAGCCGCGACAGCTCCCGGCGCATCCGGGTTCACCTTGACCGTCAACGGCCACGGATTTGCCGCCGGCGCAGTTGTAAACTGGAACGGCTCCGCCAGAGCCACTACCGTCGTTTCAAGCAGCCAAGTGCAGGCGACTATCACTTCGGCTGATGTAGCGCACATCGGTACGGCGAGTGTTACGGTAGTGAACCCTGCTCCCGGCGGCGGTGCCTCGAACGCAGTTTATTTCCCCATCAGGCAGCCGGCCGCCGCAGTGGCCTTCGCGCCTGAGCCCAGCGTGAGCCCGGTCGTCGGCGCCGCCGTCGCAGGCGATTTCAATGGAGACGGCATCCTCGACCTGGTGGTCGGACAGAACTTCAATAACCAGACCGGCAGCCTAAGTTTCTATCGCGGACTCGGCAACGGCAACTTTGCCGCTCCTGTCACCAGTCCATCTACCCTCCCGGTCTTTTCTTTGATGTCGGGCGATTTCAACAACGACGGCAAACTCGATGTGGTGATTGGAACCTTTGACCCAAACGCCTTCACCGCGAGGGCCGTTGTCTTTATCAATAACGGATTCGGGCATTTCGTCGAGAAACCTGCCTTTGGCGGCGGAGACGACGGCTGGCTCTCCGGCGTTGCGGACGTGAACGGCGATGGAATTCCAGATGTACTTTTCGAAGGCGAAGCCCAGGGTAACGGAGCAGTGGAAGTCTATCTGGGCAATGGCGACGGAACTTTCACCCTCAAGTCCGAAGCGAGCGAAAACAATTACGATGCAAGCCCCATCGGCATTGGCGACTTCAACGGCGATGGCAAGCTGGATATGGCCGTAACTGATTTTTACCAGGTCGATGTCTTCCTCGGAAACGGTGACGGCACATTCCAACCGTTCGTCCCCTACGCATGCACACCCTCCTGCGGCGGTTCGATCACCGCGGCTGACTTGAATGGTGACGGCAAACTGGACCTCATTGTGGGTGAACTGGCGGTGTTTCTGGGTAACGGCGACGGGACCTTCACTCCCGGCTACAACCACACTCCGGCGGGCGCAGGCTTCAACATCGTCGGGGACTTCAACGGAGACGGCAAGCTTGACGTCGTCACCGTGGGATTCGACATCTCGGTGTTCCTGGGAAACGGAGATGGCACATTCCAGAACCCAACCACTTCAGGGTCATTCACCACCGGATCAACCATGGCGGTGTTTGGCGATTTCAATCGAGACGGGCAACTCGACATCGTCAACTGGGGTAACACGTCTGATCAGGTTGGGCTGCAGACTAGCCTGGGCCTAGCGCCTGGTTCCCTGAATTTCGGCTCCATCAAAATTGGCAACACCAGCAAGGGCCAGACGATCACGTTAACCAACGTGAGTTCACACTCGGTGCCCATCTCCAGCATCGCCCTCACCGGCGCTGATCCCGGCGACTTCCTCGAACACAACACTTGCGGCGCAGGACTGCACGTCGGTGCAACCTGCACCATATCCGTGGCTTTCAAACCGACGGTCACAGGCACGCGCACTGCGTCGGTAACCATCACCTATTCGGGTGTGGCCAGTCCTCAGACGGTAGCGCTTACTGGATACGGTTTCTAGATTGCGATTGACCATACGAGAAAATTGCAGCCGGGCTGGTCCTACACACGCGCGGCATGAAGTCGCAGACGAGAACGCAATCACGCCCGATTTTCCAGGAAGTTAGCGTCCAGGAAAGAGAGCCCGGCCTTAGGCGGGCACCGTCAGGACCGGACCGCTTGCATGCGCTGCCACACAGATTGTCGTGAAGGGCAGTCAGATATAGAATGCAGCGACGACGCGCAACTGCCGCCACGCGGTATGAACATTCCTGTAACTCAAACCCGCCAGATCTCTCCGGTGACTGGCAGTTCGAATCCCACGGCGGCGGAAGAGCGATCGGCGGACGGCGCCTCGGATTGGCAACCAACAAAACCTCCGCGAGCGCGGCTCGTGCTCCGGGTCGGCGTTGTGGGTCACCGCCCCGATCCCAAGAAACGTCCCGACCCAGACGTTCCGAGACTGCGCGAAACTTGCCGTAAGCTTCTGCTCCATATTCGGGACAACTTCGCCGGAGTGGCTGAAGCTCATCGCGATCTGTTCGAGGAACCCGTGATTGCGCCTGACGGTTCATCCTCGGGATTGCGGCTCATCAGCTCGCTGGCTGAAGGGTCAGATCAATGGGTGGCGGCCGAGGCGGAAAAACTAGGATATGAGCTGCAGGTCGTCCTACCGTTCGAGCGCGCCGAATATGAGAAGGACTTCGATGCCGCAGTGCTGGAAGAACACCGCCGGTTGCGTGGTCTGGCTACCGCCGTGTTCGAACTCGATGGGTCCCGTGCGCGCGAAGGAGACTCCTATCTGGCTGCGGGACGGGTTCTGCTCAACCAGACTGATTTGCTAGTGGCTCTTTGGGACGGCAAGGATCCGCAGGGAACGGGCGGCACCGGGCAGATCGTGAGTGAGGCTCTGCAACGCGGCATTCCCACACTCTGGGTGAACTGGGAATGCCCTGGGGAATGGCGTATCAAATGGGGCGCCTGGCGGCTGCTCAGACAACAGATGGATCTTGACGATGACCTGCGGACGTTGACCGAAGAGGTGGTCGCACTGTTGGTTCCCCCGGCCGCGAATAGGAATGGCGAGAATGCGGCGGCGGAGAATGCGAGAGAACAGTATTTTGCCGAGCGCCAGCGTACGTGGACGCCCTTTACTCCACTGGCGGGCGTCTGGACTTGTTTTCGCGACCTGGTGCGCGGCGAGCCAACGCCGCTACAGACAAGCGTCCCGGACTTTATGTCCGCGAACCGGAACGACTGGCGCGATGATTGGCGGGGGCGAGAGGGAGCAGAGCTTAAACCCAGACTTCCAGAGCCGATCATCCAGTGGGTCGAGAACAGCTACCTTCCGCACTACGCCTGGGCGAACGGGCTGTCGGTGTATTACGCCAATCTTTATCGAAGTTCGTTCCTGTTGATCTACTTGATGGGCGCGTTTGCTGTCTTATTGGCGTTGTTTGTCACGGGATTTCAAGGATTTGTCGGGGGGCTGCTGGAACGCCACCCGGGGGTCCACCACGCCGCCGAAATAATTTTCATCATTGGCGAGGTTTCTGGCATTTCCCTCATCATCTATTTGACCTGGTATGGACGGACAAGGCGGTGGCATGAGCATTGGATCGACTACCGGACAATGGCAGAGCAACTGCGCGTGTCGGGGTTTAACGCTCCGCTGGGGGGGATCTGGGAAGCGGTCAACGTGCCTTCTCATTTGGCCACCTATGGCAATCCCGCGGTGACGTGGATGCACTGGCACGCAAGGGCAGTGCAACGTTCCGCCGGACTTCCCAACATCGTGGTGAGTGAAGAGTATTTGGCAGGCATTAAAGATCTTCTTCTGGAAGCGCTGATCGCCGGGCAATGGGATTATCACGACCGGAATATGAAACGGCTGGGCTTGGTGGATCACCGACTTCGCCTGGCGGGCGAAGGCCTTTTTATTGCCACGTTTGTTGCCTGCCTGTTTCACTTGTTTCTCGTTGTGCCGAAAGGATGGAATGGCTTCTTGATTCTCTGCGCGGCCTTGCTGCCAGCGTTGGGGGCGGCAGCAGCGGGCATTCGCAGTCAGGGCGAATTCCATCGGGTGGTGCAGCGTTCGAGAGGAATGCGTGAGGAACTTGAGCAATTGCGTGAATCCATCGCCAACGTGCCGACTCGCCCCAACGAATTGGACTCGCAACTACTACAACAGGCCGCGGAGCGGGTCACCCGTCTGATGTACAACGAAGTGCTGGACTGGCGCATTGTCTTCCAGGATCGGCCGCTGGTCTGGCCCGCTTGAGAAGCTCCAGCCTCAGAAGCTGAAGATGCTATCGGGACGCGCTGCCCTTGAGTCAGGGCTGGCTCACATGTTGCGGGTAAAGATCCTTTTCGAGTTTCGCCATGGTGGCGTTGCCCAGGCCGAGTTTTCGAAGTGCGGCGAAGTCCTGCACCACAGCTTGCTCGAACCGATCGCCATTTACTGCTTCTCCTTGGTTCTTGACGTAGATGGTCCTGGCTTTGTCTTCCTGGTTCGTCAGGAGATAAGAGTGCGCGAGATTTCCGTTGATCCAGGCTTGAGAGGGGTCTATGTCGAGGGCGGCTACGCAAGCCTTTTCCGCCGCTTCGGGATGATTATTGAGGAGCTCCACCCAGGCAAGAGTTCCCAGGGCGCTTATCACCCGGTCTCTGGTCCCCGAATTATCCTTCTTTACGCGCTCTTCCCTGGCAATGTTCGCCGCTTTCCTGGCCGCATCCAGCGACTTAGCCAACGATTCCAGCGCGGCGCCCCGGTCACCCAAGCCCAGCCTTGCCCACGCCAATGATTCGAAGCTGAAAACGAGGCTGCGTCGTCTTTCATAGGAGCCATCGTCGGCGGGTTGGGTCACGATGTCGATGGATTTCTGGCCGGCGGCGGCCGCTTCCGTGTAGTGCTTCCGGGCCTCGTCAGGGCGTTCGAATCCAAGCTCCAGGTTGGCTAACTTCAGTTCTACTCCCGCGATTTCCCGTTGCACCCCGGCTTGGCTTCCGTCGGCTTTCGACCACCACTCCCGCTCCTTTTGATGGTCGGTGAGCGAAGCACTCTTGTCGCCGTAGGTTTCCTCAAAGTCCGCCAGGCTCTGATAAGACTGAGCCATTTCCGCACTACGGGAATCCGGCTTCTTTGCGGCCCATTCTGTCACCAGCGCGATGCTTTTCTGATGAGTCTGTAACGCCTTCGGATATTGGCCGGTGAGTGTCTGGACGGTTGCCAGAGCTGAGAGTTCGAATTCCAATCTCTCGTAGTCGCCGTCTAATTTCTCGCTGTTGGCAGCCTCCGATTTCTTCTGGTCCGACGAAGCGGCGTCCTCTCTTAGCACTCTCCTGCCGGTAGCGATGGCGTCGCGATAGGACTTCATCGCTTCTTCCCTGGTGTTCTTCCGCTGGGAGAGGAGATCGGCAAGCGAATCTTGCACGTCCCAAAGATCGTGCGGGTCTTGCGCGGCCTTGAGCAATTGTCCTAACAATTGTCGCGCAGCATCGTAATGTTTTCTGGTCACCTCAATGCTGACGATCCTCTGGCGCGCTTCCAGGCTGTCGTGCAGAATCTTACGCGCGCTTTCACCCTCGCCCTTGGCAGCCGCCTTGCTATTCATCTCGACTTGCTGCTGATACTCTTCGATGGCGCGGTCCCAGTTCTCCTCGGCGCGATCGATGGATGCA
>Ga0210400_10004977_pt1 | contig 11357 bp, 12 predicted proteins | sample IncBWH26MmetaG_FD_155456 | JGI IMG/M metagenome (GOLD analysis project Ga0210400, IMG submission 155456) | Forest soil microbial communities from Barre Woods Harvard Forest LTER site, Petersham, Massachusetts, United States - Inc-BW-H-26-M | ecosystem: Environmental > Terrestrial > Soil >...
GTGAATGAAGTAGGCCGTAGCGGGAGAATCGGGGCCGGGCGCTCTCAAGCGTCCGGCCCTCGCTGTGTTTAGCCATGGGGACTCCGGGTCGCAGCGAGAACTCGAGCCGTTTTACCGCCAAATTACTCAAAGTCCGCCAGGTGTTTGGAGTTGCCAGGGAACTCTTCGTGATCTGATTCGAAGGTTGGCGAAGCTGGTTTGAGTGCTTGCCACTGCTATGCGGGTTTCAGAATTCGAACTGCTTCGGCAGGGCCTTGGAGGCCTGAGTCCCTTTCTGTTCGGAACTGGCAATCTTGCCAGTTGTCTGTACATAAACCAACGGCAATCCTCATCTTTACTTGATCGTTCGTGCATAGGGATGGCCGTTCTGTCTTAAGGAAAGCGGAAAGGATCAAGACCGACTCAAGGCCGAAAGCCCATAGAACGCCGGTGAAGAATTTGAGACCAAGGAGAATGCAATGTCTGGACAAACCCGCTTTACAAAGTCGGCTCTTATCATCCTCATCGTGTGTTTTGCCGGGACTTTGCAAGGCCAGCAGAAGCCGCAGTGGCTACCGGGTCAGGTAGGGCTCAATGCCGGCATCCTTCCATCCCCGGGGTTTACATATGTCAACATCGCCGTGCGCTATGACGCCTCAAGATTCAACGGGCCATCGGGGAATGCCATTCTGACCAACGCGATAAACGGCAACTATAACGTCTGGGCCGACGAGAATCTCTTCTACTATGTTTTCCCTGGGAAGGTCCTTGGCAGCAATTTTGGAGCCATGGTGGGAATTACGCCGGTGAGCGGGTACCTCACCGCTGATATCCTCCCGAACCTCACCGGCCTCACCGCTTCGGCGGGAGGCAGCGGCTTGACTGACCTTTGGTTTCAGCCACTGAACCTTGGCTGGCATGCGAAGCGCGTGGATTTCCAGGTAGGCGATGGGATGGTGTTCCCGTCGGGCCGTTACACCCCCGGGGCATCGGACAATGTCGGATCGGGATACTTCGGAAACCACGTGCAGACCGGGACAACCTATTACATTACGAAAAACAAGGGAACCAGCGCCAACCTGTTCACCGATTGGGAGGTTCACAGCCAGCGACCAGGCGCCAACGGCACCGAGAAGACCCCGGGACAGGCCTTCAGCATGGAGTGGGGGCTGGGGCAGGTTCTGCCGTTAAAGAAGAACATGACCCAATTGCTGCAGCTCGGTGTAGTGGGCTACGACCAATGGCAAGTGACCGACAACGGCGGCACGGTGTCGATTCCAGGGACAAGTCTGACGGTGGCTGCAAGCCGGATTCCGTACTACTCGGTCTATGCGGTCGGAGGGCAAGCAAACTACATTTTGCCCACCAAGAACCTGGTTGCGTTTTTCAAGTACTACGACGAGTACCTGTCCTACTCGCACTTCCAGGGAACCACGATTGTGTTCGGCTTGAATTGGACGATTCTAGAACCCAAACCTACGGCTCATCAGCCGTAGCTGAACGTGGATGTGGATGAGAAGTCGATAAGATTCCCGTCCGGGTCGCGAAAACAAATGGATCGGGTTCATGGCGCATGCCTGTCAAGTTTGACAGTTGTCGTCCTCTTTGGGGCCATATTTGGCGGCAAAACTCGAGGCGAATAACGTGCCCTACATCTATGCACCGTTTGAGGGAAAGTTTCACGCTTTTGACTTTTCCAAGACTGCGCGTGGTTTGTATTTCATAGAGAAGTTCTTGGCCGAGTACTTATGATCGCTGCTCGAAGGGTTGACCAATGCGGGGTTGGGGAGAAATTGTCGCGAGGTTGGACGGCCCGCTGCATTTCCGTTTCATCGGGCAGCCAGTGATGCCATGCGCCTTAGCTAATCAAGAACGGCTGGAAGAGCATTGGCAAGGTCTTCGTGGTCGCGATTCTGCTTGAAGTTGTTTATCAGGTACTGACCCATCACTTGGAATATCGAGGATATTTTCTTGTAGCGACATTCGTCTTGGCGATTTGTCCATATCTCTTGCTGCGGGGACCGACAAATCGACTGGTGAGCTTGATGCGAAGAAAGAACTGATTGGGAGTCGTGCAAGCGCTTCTTCCGCCGGGCTCTGGTTGGGTCGTGGACTACTTGGAGATTACTCCCTCGTTGGTTCTTGATGACGCCGCCACGGCGAGCCAATCAAGAGAGTTCGAAGCGGACGCTATCGGGATGTGCCACGATCAAGCGGATTTGCGTTTGGCTGCCCTGGCAGGCGTCTTCACAATGCCGATGCCCTTCGCCGGCGCTTCCTTGACGCTCTTTGGCGGCTTCTTGGCCGAACCGGGGTCCGTCCCGATGCTCTTGCGCAATGCGTCCATAAGGCTGACCACATTGCCGGTGCGCTGCTTGGTCGGCGCCTCATCGATGGGCACGGGCAGATGATTGACCTTCGCTTCGACGAGCGCCTTGACCGCGGTTTCGTAACCATCTTCAAACTTGTTGATATCAAGTTTGGCGGACATTCGCGCGATCAGGGTCTCAGCGAGCTGAAGAGAGTCGGCGTCGATGGCCGGCTGCTTGATGTCGCGAAAGTAGTCGGCACGGTTGCGCAGTTCGTTCTGATAGCGGAGCGTGTAGGCCATCATGCCCGGGCTGTCGGCGCCTGCGGGCACCAGGGCAACGACGTTTTCACGGCCGGAGAACGATACTTTGCCGATGGCTGCCTTGCCGGTTTTTACCAGCGCCTGCCGCACAACATTGAAGGCCTCGGCCGACATGTCGTTTTCGGGTGTAACGAAGTACGGCTTCTCAATGTACTCGGGGTTCAGGTCGGCAACGTCCACGAACTGCGATACGGCGATGGTGTGCTTGGAAGGGATGCGCAGGTTTTCCAGTTCGCTGGGCTCGATGATGACGTATTTGCCTTTGCTGTATTCGTAGCCCTTCACGATCTCATCGTTTTCAACAGCCGTGGTGGCCTCTTTGCTTTCGGCCGCGCTCTCCAGCACCTTCTGGTGGCGGATGCGCTCACCCGTACGGCGGCTGATCTGGTGAAAGCTGATCTGGCCCTTGCTTTCGGTGGCGACGTACAGGCTCACTCCAAATGCCACGAGCGAGATCTGTACGTTTCCCGACCAATATGGACGTGCCATGAAACCTCCAATAAGGGCGGGTCGGAACCAGCAGAGGAAGCACAAACCCGCAGACTCAGGAGTTTAGCGCATTTTGTAAACGTCGGAGAAGTGTATATCTAGTAAACGACGGGGCTTTCGTCTTGTCTTCGCCTCAGCGCAGGCCACGTGATTCGATCGTTCGAGACGCCTTTTGTCTTCAGGACGGTGGCAGGCCGCCCCATTGCCAGAAGCTGGTGTATTCAGCCTGCGCGATCCATGCGGAGAGCTGCGCATCTGGGTGCCGCTTGACGTAGGGCACAGCCCAGCCGATCGTCGCTCCGGAGATCTTGTCAGGCATATTTTGCTCGACACCGGTGGCTTTCTCGAAGATCTCTGGATGTTGCAGACCTTGCTCGCAGAGATTAACGAGCCGGTCGATAGCATTGTGGTTCTGGGAGTACATGTCGATGCCGTTTGCTTCGCCGAGTTCGGCGAGCATGATGAGCGGCGCGAGGGCGTAGAGATGGTAGTGGAGTGCCATGCCGGCGCGCTGGAGTTCGCGGGGCAGCGCTCCGCTGGGGCCGATCTCATCGACGCCGGCTTTGAAGGCTTCCATGCCGAAGTGGAATTGGCGTGTGTCGTTGCGGGCAATTCCCGCGGCGCAGACGGCCAGTCCCGCCCAATAGCGATGGTTGTTCCACGCGTCGCTGTTGGGGTTCGTCATTTTATCGTCGACGTAGTCGCGCACCTGGTCGGCGAGCAGGCCGAACCACTTCTGAATTTCCTTGTCTTGCTCGGGCCTGCCGACTCCGGTGTTGCGAACTTTGAGGTAGGCCATCGCGGTGCCGGCTAACAGCCACTTCTGCACGTAGTGAGCCTGGTTGGTTGCCATCGCGGCGGACCAAGCCTTGGCCGCGGCCGCCGCCGACAGCAGCGTGTACACGCATCGTGCGCCCTCGCGGCTGCCATGCCGAAGGTAGGCGTCGGCGGCCTGCGTGGTCCACTGACCGAGGTGGTCGGGCGCTTCAGCTGCTTTCTCGTAGGCCGCTTTCTTGACGGGATCGATGATCGAGTGGTGCGCGTCGCTGTAGTAGCTCTCGGCATCGAGCGACTTGGCGAACGGCGGCGGATCGGGGCATGTGTATGCCGCGTCGGTCAGCGCGGTCGGGTGGCCGTCCCAGGGGGAACTGAGTTGGTCGGCGCGCCCATCCGCAGCGCACCGGATGAGGACAAGAATGGCAAGGATGGGCAGAATGCCGGGCGACAAGCGGATCTTCATTGGTATCGGGGCCTGATGTTGAGGACGGGCAGTGGGCCGTCCAGGTTTCGACTTCTGCCGGCTAATGCGCGAATTCGATGCCGCGGCCGAGCACGACAATGTAACCAATAGCGAAGACCACCGCTGCGATCCACCAAGCAGGCCGGCGTGGGATCACGAGAGACGAATCGGGAAGTGGCCGCGGGATCAGGCCATCGAGCCAGAGCATGCCGGAGGATCCGCCAAAGGCTACAGGGATAGTGGAGACGAGCAGCAGCTTGATGCCCATGGGATCAAAAGCCCCGGCAGTGCAACTGAAGACACAGCTCGCGAGATAGGGCAGCCGCCCGATGACGTTGTAGTCGGCACGGGCCGAGCAGAACGGCCGGACCGCAAGGGCAAGGAGCCATGCGGCAAGGAAATAGAGCACTGCCCCGGCCAGGCCCATTCCCGTGCGCAGGGTAGGCTGGTGGGGGAGTCCAGCGATCACCTGTTGCCAGTCGCCAAAGCCGAAGACGCCGGAGAACAGGAAATAGCCCGCCCCGGAGAATAGATTGTGCGCGGCAAGCAGCCAGCAGAAATAACGCAGGCTGGGACGGGTTCCGGCCAGATGTGTGGCGACAAGCGCAAAAGCGCCGGCGCCAAAATTCACCAGGGTTCCGCCGGCTTCGATCCAGCGATCCTCATGCAGGCTGGAGAGGTGGTTGCTGGTCAGTTCGGTGGGTACGCCGCCACGCAGCCAGGAAGTAACGCCGTGACCCACGCCTTCATGCAGTAGAACAGTGACGCCAGTGGCGACGATCGCCATGCTGACGATGGTCGCCTTGCTGTGCGCTGAGGGCATGCCGGGAATTCTACGCCACACCCGGCATACATCTGGAACTCACACTCTGCGGACGAGATGGACTGCGGACCAGCCTACGGCAACCCCGATGGAGCGAAGCAGGGTGGCTTCAAAAGGCAGGAACAGTGCGAATCCGACGGCTGTAAACGACCAGATAAGCAGGGCCCACGTAAGCGTGTTGCGACGATCCGCGTAACTTTTTTTCAGCCTGGCGATGAGTCTTCCGCTGTTATAGTGCTCGTCCATCGTGTCTCTTGTCTCCTCTGCTTGGAATCGGTCGGGGAGATACCCGGAACACACAAAATCAGTTGTTTGGACCCAAAAGTACAATCTGGGGATGGTTAGAAAGTAACCTGCAATCCTCGTTACTTAAATACTGCTAAAGGGCCATGACATCCCTAAAACAGGGATTTATGGAGCAAGTTAGCCTAGAGAGGTCTTTGTTAACCAACATGCTGCCTTGTTCGTTGTTCTCGATAGAAGGGCCGAGAAGGCCACTTCGAGTCGAAGGAAGACAACAATGGACAAGCGTCGCCTGGTGTACCGCATTCTCTCTGCAATTGCACTTTCAGTTTTGCTTCTGGCCACCCTGGGTTTGGCGCAGCCCCGTACGACGCCACCAGCGCCCGCAACGGCATCAATCGCCGCCCCGGCTCCCAACGACCACGATGTGGCGGAGACGCAGACGCAACTCATTCGGCTCTTGCGGCAGAGCCCGACCCTGACCACCGTGGTTTCGCACGATCCTTCCCTGCTTTCGAATCAGGACTATGTTGCGCGCAACAATCCCCAGTTGGCGGCGTTTCTTGCAGTGCATCCAGAAGTGGCGCGCAATCCGGAGTATTACCTGTTCACGCATCTGAATCACGAAAACGGGCAGGATGAGGCGCTGGAAAGGGCAGTTTGGCCCGACTTGTATCGTTCCCAACGGCAACAATCGAGCTTCGATCGGGTCTGGGGCGACACGGTGCCGCTTCTGGCATTCGCCTGCGGCCTGACGGCCATCTTTCTTCTGGCCCGCATGTTCATTGAGAATCGCCGCTGGAGCCGCATCTTCAAGCTGCAGAGCGAAGTACACGGCAAGCTGATCGACAAGTTCACCAGCAACCAGGAACTGGGTGCTTACATGGAAACCGAAGCGGGCAGGAAGTTCCTTGAGGCTGCGCCAATCCCCATTGGTATCGAACAGGGGCGCCGCATGCCCAGTGCCGTTGCGCGCATATTGACACCGTTGCAGGCGGGAATCGTGATGGTGCTGCTGGGCATTGGTTTGCTGTCGCTGCGCCACGCCGGCCCGGATATGGATACGCCGATGCTCTTCTTCGGAACCGTCGTGTTGATGCCTGGAATCGGCTTTATCATCTCTGCAGGTGTTTCGTGGCTGCTGGCGGCCAAGCTGGGCTTGATGCCCGCTGATACGGCTGCACCAAGCAGGGATGATTCGCCTCTCGGCGCTTCTTCGGGATTCAAGGACCGGCAGTGAGTCGCGGGGAGCGCGGTGAAGGTGAGAAAGCAGAGGCCGATGCCCTGGGAGTCGATCATTCCGAATGTGCTGGCAGGCGACGGGCAGCCGCTCGCGGCCGACTCGCCCGTCGCGGAAATGGATAACGAGCAGTTCGCTGCGTTCTATGCGCGATCGGCTCGCTCTCTCTGGGCCTACCTGGCGCGCGTGAGCCGTGACCCGGCGCTCGCCGACGACCTGACGCAAGAGAGCTATGTGCGCTTTCTCTGCGCCGATCATCCAATCGACGGAGAAGTCGCCGCGCGAAAGTACCTGTTTCGAATTGCAACCAATCTGTTGCGCGATCACTGGCGGCGGCCGCAGTCGACCTCGATCGACGAGATGCCGGAAGAGATGTTTACAGCCCGGTGCGGTGAGGCTCAGTCGGACTCCGTGGCAATGCTGGAGCCCGCAATGGCCCTGATGCGTCCGCGCGACCGGCAGTTATTGTGGCTCGCGTATGCCGAGGGCTACTCGCACCACGAAATTGCAGAAGTGACAGGGCTGGCCTCGGCGAGCATCAGGCTCCTGCTGTTCCGCGCACGGCGCAAGATGGCGCGATTACTGCGGCAGGGAAGTGAAGCATGAGTCCGTTTACATGTGCGCGCGAGCGAGAAGTAACGGATTTGCTGGATCAGGGCTATTGGCCGAATGCGTCCCCTGTTGAGTTGCGCGCGCATGTCGAGACGTGCCGCGTGTGTTCTGATCTTGTGGTTGTATCGCAGGCTTTTCAGGCAGCCCACAGGCAGGCCTCGCCGATGCCGCATCTTGAATCCGCGGGCGCACTGTGGTGGCGAGCCCAGTTACGCCGGCGCAATGAAGCGATTGAAAAGGTAGGGCGACCCATCCTGGGGGCGCAAATCTTCGCGCTCGTGATTTCTGTTGTGGTAGCGGTAGCCATGATTGCCTGGAAGGGAACCACACTCAAAGCGTGGCTGGAGGATCTACCGCGAGCGCTTCATTTTGATGCGCTTGTGCCGGCGGCCCAATCCAATGGACTGGCAGGAATTCTAATCCCGGTTCTTGCAACCGTAGCGCTGCTGAGCGGCGTCATAGTCTACCTCGCCACCGAAAAGCAATAATGCGTTTGAATCTTCACTGAAATTCGGTATCGTCGGCAACGTAGAGCATGCCCAGAGCGCGCAAGTTTTGACCCGAGCTGCGCCCGAGAACCTCGGCAACCTTCTCAGCCATCCCCTTACTTGAAGCGAAAAACCGGAAGGTCACGACTTCTTTCCCGAACATGCAGGTCAAGTCGACGCGGGAACCCACGATCCTGTCGACCCTTCTTAGGGTCACGGTTTCGGGGTTGCTCGCAAAGGTCGCTTTGCGGGTATCAAATGGCCCCGCGCCACCTACAGGCGGCCAGCCAGAAAGATTCAACAACTGCTGCACTTAGCACTCCTACACACTTGATGGTACGACACTGGGGGACGATTCGTACCGTTGCATGGGTGTATGAATGTTACCAACAGCATGAAAAAGGCGATCGCGAACGAGCGGCAATTTCTGTTTGTTTGCGCGGATCGTTATTTTGCGCTGCGCAGACTCCGAACGGCCTGCTCTGCCTGCCACAAGTGGCGGCGCTGATGTGCGGCGACAATCAGGAAGCTTGACCAGATGCTATAGCGGATGCGGCGATCTGCGGGCGAGCCCATCTTGACCTGGTCGATGGCGCGTCCTCGGCACCTGCGCAGGGACGCTACGATGCGTCCCTGTCGCTCGACGAATCCGGCAAGCACAGTGCCAATCTCTTTACACTCCACGGGCTCGAACGGGACCGGCGTTTTGGAGCGAGTGCGCGGCGGCGGCTCGAGGATCCACGAAAACAGTCTTCCCCAGAAATCGGTGCGGTAGGGCGCATTCATTTCCTTTTTACGCGGACCGGCGTTGGCAATGATCTGTTGCCAGATGGGCAAGAAGGCGTCGGCGCTGATGTTCAGATGCTGGAGGCATTCAGCTGCCGACCAAGATCCAGCTGCGGGCGGAGTGTTGCACAACACCGTGCCGGCCGAATCGACCAGGGCCTGCGCGCGCGCAACAGCGGCGTTGAACTGAGCTTCAAGATCGTCGAGATTTCTGGCCCGCTCGACGGCTGTAACGTCGGCGCGCTCGCGCGACGCCGACCCAGCTTCGCTTTCGAGACTTCGTGCTGCACTCGCATCAGTTGTCGGGTTGTGGCTATGCGCCATACGCTTGGTCTTGGTAGGATGCGCCGGATGCGGCGAGGGAAGGTATCCCTATGTCAACTTATGTGATTCTTTTGCGGGCCGTAAACCTTGCCGGACACGGGATGCTGCCCATGGCAGACTTCCGCAAACTGCTGGCCGGGCTTGGGTTTGAGAACATCGAGACCTACATCCAGAGCGGCAACGCGGTGGTCGACTCGAAAAGTTCGGCAGCGACCGTGGCCAAGGCGGTAGCGGCCGCGCTAGAGAGACTGACAGGCGCTCCCGCGGGGGTGGTGGTGCGCACCCATGAGCAAATGGATCGCGTAATCAGGGAGAACCCGTTTGTGGCAGAGGCGGCGGATGGCGCCAGAGTACACGTCGGATTCCTTGCGGGACCAGCGGCCAAGGAGGCCATCGCAGGGCTTGATCGCATTGTTGCGCAGTATCCAAAACGCCGCGATCGGTATCGACTGATTGGCGACACGCTATACCTGCATCTTCCCGATGGCGCCGCAGACACCAAGTTTACGGGCAAGTCGTTGGACAAGGCGTTGGGCGTGATGGGAACCGCGCGCAACTGGAACACGGTGCTGAAGCTGCACGCGATGTCTAAGCGCAACATGCGAAGCAATTGACCGGTAGGGGTAGAAGGCACATTCACTGAAGTTTCAGCATGCAACTACTGAGCGATGGTACGAGGGGTGCTTAGCGCGCATTGAGCACAGCGTCGGCGATGCGGGCTGCTTCGACGGCGGGGCGAACGTCGTGTACTCGGACAATCGAGGCACCGTGCAGGATGGCGGCGACGAGAGCGGCGATGCTTGCCGTCTCACGGGCTGCGCCAGGTGTCTGCCTCCCTTCATAGAGCGGGGCCAGCGTGTGACCGAGGAATGATTTGCGGGAGACACCGGCGAGCAGTGGGCGGCCGAGCGGGAGCAATTCGGCCTGGCGCGCGAGCAAGGTGTAGTTTTCTTGGAACTTCTTGCCGAAGCCGTATCCCGGATCGAGGACGATGGCCTCGACCTGTATGCCTGCTAGTGCTGCCATTTCTACGCTCCTGGCTAGCCCTGTACGCACTAGATTCATCAGCGCATCCGAGGGGAGCTTTTCCTGTTCCCGCCATTCGTCGGGGCGGCCGCGAGTGTGCATCAGCACAACGCCGCAAGCGGACTGGGCGCAAATGGAGGGCATGGTTTTGTCCCAGCAAAATCCGCTGACGTCGTTGATGATTTCGACGCCGGCGGCGAGGGCGGCACACGCGGTTGCGGATTTATAGGTGTCGGCGGAAAGGACCGCATCGGGTCTTGCTTTGAGGATCCCCTCGATCACTGGCAAAAGTCGTGCCTGTTCCTCATCGGCGCTGACGGCGGCCTGGGTCGTATCGCCGGCCTGTGAGCCGGGCCGCGTACTTTCAGCGCCAAGGTCGAGCAGATCCGCGCCTTCATCAAGCAAGTGCAGGGCCCGGACCACCGCTGCCTCAGCGGCAAGAAAAAGACCGCCGTCGCTAAAGGAGTCAGGCGTGATGTTGACGACGCCCATCACCGTCGTTCGCCTGCCCAGTTCGATCGAGCGGGAGCGAAGTTTCCAATGCGAGATGGTGCGCGTCAAAGCCGTCATCGATTCGAACAAATTCACGAGGTGCCGTTACTCGTGCGATCGGGATCCAGCTTCGATTCTATGAGCACGGCGCCAGTCGATGCGGAGGGCGCTCAGCAATCGTGCCCTGCTACACTCCCTGCATGCTTCCGATCCGGCGAATGCCAGCGCTTTGCCCGGCGATTCTTCTCCTCTCTGCCACGTGTGTTTTTGGCCAGAATCGTTCCGCCCATAGCGCTGCCCGGCCTCCGGTACATGCTGCACCGGCGAAGGGAGCGATTGCTGAGCGAATCCAGGCGATCCTTTCCGATCCGGCGTTGAGCCACACAGAATTCGGCATCAGCGTGACGACGCTTGCGGGGCAACCGCTCTACGGCTTGAATGAGGCCAAGCTTTTTACGCCGGCGTCGAACGCGAAGCTTGCCACTACGGCGGCAGCGTTTGCCCTGCTGCCGGTAGAGAGCCTGACCTGGACCACAAACGTGGTTGCGGACGGTGAGATCAACGCGGGCGGGGTCTTGCATGGGAACATCCTGATCCTCGGATCGGGCGACCCCACCATGAGCGCGCGGCGATACCCCTACCAGGCCCCTGTTTCGCCTCCGCCGCCGACTCCCGCAAATCCGCCGGCGCAGTCGCCAACGGGGAAGGCTGAAGCAACGCCCACACCGCAGGAGGTGAAGACAGAACCCCGCGCCATGGAGGTGCTTGATTTGCTGGCGCAGCAGGTGGAGCAGGCGGGGGTGCGGACCGTGGAAGGCAGCGTGGTGGGTGACGACAGCTACTACCTCAGTGAGCCCTACGGAACCGCCTGGGCATGGGACGACCTGCAGTGGGGCTACGGCGCTCCCGTATCAGCGCTTTCGTTTGCCGACAACGCGGTCGAGTTGACGCTTACGGCCGATGCAGCAAAACCGGGTGCGACG
>Ga0210400_10004978_pt1 | contig 11356 bp, 7 predicted proteins | sample IncBWH26MmetaG_FD_155456 | JGI IMG/M metagenome (GOLD analysis project Ga0210400, IMG submission 155456) | Forest soil microbial communities from Barre Woods Harvard Forest LTER site, Petersham, Massachusetts, United States - Inc-BW-H-26-M | ecosystem: Environmental > Terrestrial > Soil >...
ATGGTGAACAGCGTCGGACTCATGGACCTCTAGCGGATCGGATGTCGGCGTGGGCCCGGAAGGGTTGGGACCGGTGGAGGTCGTCGACGAGCCAATGTCCACGACAGCGTCGGATCCTCGGTCCACACCGGGCAGGACGACGGTGAAGGAGGCCCCCTGGCCCGGCGCCGTTTCCACACTGACGTCGCCGCCGAGGGACTTGGCCACGGTGGCCACGATGAACAGGCCCAGGCCCGAACCGCTCTGTGGCCCAGACGACGTCCCCCGGTAGAAGCGATCGAAGACCCGGCTGGCCTGGTCGGCGTCCAATCCGGGGCCCTGGTCGCGAACGCGGAGGATCGTCTGGCCTCCCGACCGCTCCACCGCGACGTCAACGGAGGTACCCGGCGGCGTGTGGACCAACGCGTTCTGCAACAGGTTGTGGATCAACTGCTCGATGCGCTTCTGGTCAGCCTCGATGATTGCGTGGTCCGAGAGGGCGAGTGTGATCTGTCGACTGGGATCGAGGGCCCTGGCGTCTTCCACCGCGTCGCTGACGATGGCGGAGAGGTCGACCGGCCGTGTCTCGGGAACGGGGCTCTCGCCCATCCGGGCCAGGACCAGCAGGTCCTCGACCAGCGTTCCCATTCTGGCCGCCTCACTCTCGATCCGGGCCAGGGCCCGTTCCTTGGCCTCCTCATCCTCGAGTGCATCCTTGCGGAGCAGTTCGGCATAGCCGCGGATCGACGTCAGCGGGGTTCGCAATTCGTGCGAGGCATCACTGAGGAAGCGGCGAAGCCGGTCTTCTGAGCTCCGCTGCTTGTCGAAGGCCAGCTCGATCTGAGCCAACATGCCGTTCAATGCCTTGCCCAGTCGTCCGATCTCGCTCTTGTCGTCGGCTGGCTGCACCCGCCGGGTCAGGTCGCCGGCGGCGATGGCGCCCGCCTCTGCCGTCATGTCCTCCAGGGGCCGGAGGCCCCGGGTGATCAGCAGGGTCAACATGATCAACAGAGCCACGACCACCCCGGCGGAGACGGCCAGCTCGACATGCAGGAGCGAACTGAGCGTGGCGTTGACCGAATCGAGCCGGGCGGCCACCACCAACGTGCCACCGGGAAGCGCCGATGCCTGTAGCCGGTACTCGGCATCAGGCTGCTCCGCGGACTCCAAGGAGGGGACGTTGACCGAGGCCGAATTGGGACGGTAGCTCCCGTGGGCCAGCTCATTGCGGGTGAACGGTGACCGCACCGGGAGCGTGGCCGGGAGCTGCGGCGGCGGGTCCTGGTGGAGCTTGCTCCCCGAAGGCCGGGTCAAGACGGGTTTCCCGGTTTTGTCCAATATCTCCACGTAGACCTCGGGGCTGACGATTCGGCCCACGACCGTGGCGCTCAGGGGCACACCCCGGGACTGGTCATGCAAGTAGGCCGAGTCCACCTGGTCCTGGGCCACGCTGAGCTGGTCATCGGTCCGGCCGTAGAGCGAGGAGTGCAACGAGCTGTAGGTGACGACGTCCACGGCGACCAGGCCCAGAGCCACCAGGACGACCATGATGGCGATCAATCGCCTCCTGATCCTCATGGCCGGGCTTCCCGGCTTCGCCGGCCGACGATCACGAGGGGGGCTCGCGCAAGCTGTAACCCACTCGTCGGATGGTGTGCACGAGGGGTGGATCGAAGCGATCGATCTTCTTACGGAGGTAGCTGATGTACGTCTCGACGATGTTGGCGTCGCCCTCGAAGTCGTAGTCCCAGACAGCACTGAGGATCTCCGATTTGGACACGACGCGCCGGGCGTTGACCAGGAGGTAGCGCAAGAGGTTGAACTCGGTGGCCGTCAAATCGATCAGCTCGTTGGCCCGCCACACCTCGTGGGTCTCGTCGTCCATGACCAGGTCGGCGAACCGGAGGCGGCCATCCATGTCGGAGCCCTCGGGCAGGGTCCGGCGAAGCACGGCCCGGATCCGGGCCACCAGCTCGTCGATGCTGAACGGCTTGGTCACGTAGTCGTCGCCGACGGCCAGGCCGGCCAGCTTGTCGCCGGACGTGTCCCGAGCGGTGAGGAACAGGACGGGCGTGCTCGTGCCCGCGGCCCGAAGCTGGTGGCACACCTCTATTCCTTCGAGGTCGGGCAGCATGACGTCGAGCACGATCATGTCGAACCCACCGGGCAGGGCCATGGACAGTGCCTGCGCCCCGGTGGCCGCCACTTCGATCTCGAATCCCTCGAATCGGAGAGCGGCCGCCAACACGTCGGTGATGTACGGCTCGTCGTCCACCACCAGGACTCGCCCCGATGTTCTCATTGCTCCATGCTTGCAGACGCCGGAGCCCGGCAGCCCTCAGGCGGCAACCTCGGCAGCCCTCAGGCGGCAACCTCGGCCGGCTGCCGCTTCTTTCGGAGGGAGCCGATCGCCCTGAGCAGGCCCCACCAGGTCACGAGACCGAACGCCTCGACCACGATGTAGGTCGACATCTTGGACTCGCCCTCCACCCGGTCGACGAACCGGATGGGCACCTCGACAATGGGGGCTCCAGCCCGCTTGGCCCGATACGTCATCTCGATCTGGAACCCGTACCCGTCGGCCCGAATACCGTCGAGATCGATCCGGCGCAGGACCGATGCGGAATAGGCCCGAAAGCCCGAGGTGGAATCGTTCACCCCCAGCCCCAGGAGCGCCTGGGCGTAGACATTGCCGCCCCGGGACACCAGACGTCGGTGCCAGGCCCAGTTCGGAATAGAACCGCCCGGCACGTATCGCGAACCGACGGCGAGCTCGTAGCCGTTGTCCAGAGGGGCGACCAGCGCGGGGAGGGCGTCGGGGTCGTGGGAGAGATCGGCATCCATCTCGATGCAGGCCTCGTACTGGCGTTCCAGGCCCCATCGGAAGCCGGCTCGATAGGCACTGCCCAGGCCCGACTTCTGGTCACGGCGGAGGACCTCGATGCCGCCGACCTCCGTGCCCGTCGATTCAGCCAGTTTTGCCGTTCCATCAGGACTTCCGTCGTCTACGACCAGGATGGTGGCGTCGGGCAGAGCACCGCGGATGCGTCGAAGCACCCGGTCGATATTCTCCGATTCGTTGTACGTGGGAAGGATCACGAGCACGCGCACGGGGGGCAGCTTACGGGACCGGGTCGGGTGCATCAGTGGCGCGAACCAGCCGAGCCTCAGGTTTGGCGCCCCCGTCAAGCCCCTCCGGTGCGCCAGGATCCTCCGCTGGGGATGCCTGGGTGTGGTGCCAGACCTCCCGGAACACGACCTGGATCGCCCCGCCGACTGGAATGGCCACCAGGGCGCCGGCCAGGGCGCCGAGGGCCGAGCCGAACACGCCGCCCAGGTTCGCGCCTACCAGGACCGAGAGCAGGACCCACAGGGGGTTCATGCGAACCGTCCTGCTCATGACGATCGGGTAGAGGAAGTGGTTCTCGATCAACTGGAAGGTCACAAAGACGATCAGCGCCACCAGGGCGGACACCGGGGAGTGCAAGAGAGCGATGGCCACGGTGGGAACACCGGCGATCAGGCCGCCGACCAGGGGAATCATCGCTACCAGGCCGACCCACAGCCCCAGAAGGAGGGCAAAGGGCACGCCCAGGATCACCAGGGTCACGAATATCACCAGGCCGAAGATGAGGGAAAGGGCGATGTTTCCCAGGACGTAGCTGGTCACTGACTTGGAAACGGTGGTGGCCACCTGCTCAACCCTCTCCCGACGCTTGGGGGCGAGCGATCCCAGGAAGCCGCGGCGAATGGCCGGTGCCTCGATAAGCATGAACAGTGAGAGGAAGCCAATGGTGGTGAGAGCCAGAATGGTGGAGAAGACGGCCTTGCCCAGGTTGGTGCCCACGCTGAGTGCCGGTTTCCCCAGATTCTGCGCTGCGGTCTGGATCTTGGGGGCGTTCTTCTGCACCCAACTGAGCAGGTGAACCCGATCAAGAAGGTGGGCGAGGGTGCCGTGGCCCTTCTTGAGCTCCCTGATCATGTGCGGAAGCTGTTCGGCGAAGTGGGTGAGCGAATTGATCAGCGGGTATCCGAAGAGGACGAGCAATCCGGTGAATGCCAGCACGGCGGCGACGAAGACAACCGCCACGGCGCCGACCCGCTTCAGGCGCCAGCGCTGCAGGGCCACCACCGCGGGGTTCAACACCAAGGAGATGAATGCGGCAATGAGGATCCAGAGGATGACCTCGCGTAGGCGACCAATGAGCCGGTAGAGCACCCAGGTCACGATGACCACGGCGTCGATGGTCAAAATGGTGCGGAGGGGGACCCCTTTGTTGGCGAAGGCAGCGAACAGGCGGTCGCGGCGAAGGGCGTCCGGGCCGGGGTCCTCGTGCGAATCTTCAGGCCTGACCGTGGTGGCCGGCGCGATGCCCACTGGTACCGTCGAGGCAGGGTTCTCCGTATGGTCCCTGTCTCGCCCGTTACTCGCCCCTTCTACCTTCGAGGCAGGGGTGTCGCCATGGTCCCGCTCCCGCCCGTTACTCGCCCCCCCGGTCATCGACTCAGCATGGCAGGTCGACCTGGTACGGGCGTGCCAACATGAAGGCAATGGTCGCTGACACCGCCGAAGGTCCGCGACGTCGTTGGTGGCACCGGGGCCCATTCGTGCACAAGGAGGTCCGCTGGTCTGTCGGCCTCGTCCTGGCGTTCCTTTTTGTCTTCTACCTCGCCATTCCCCTTCTGGCCAGCCATCGGGACGATCTCACCGCCCTCGGCCACATTCACCCCGCCTATCTCATCCTGGGCACCGTGCTGGAGATCGGGGCGCTGGCCGCGTACACGCAGCTGACCCATGCCGTCCTTCCGGAGAATGGGCCCAGACGCCTGCGCCTGTTCCGCATCAACATGTCCACCCTGGCGCTCAGTCACGTCTCCCCGGGAGGGACCGCCCCGGGAGCCGCCCTCGGGTACCGGTTGCTGACCCAGTCCGGGGTCAGTGGGTCGGACACCGCCTTCGCCCTCGGCACCCAGGGCATCGGGTCCGCCGTTGTCTTGAACGTCATCTTCTGGCTGGCCCTGGTGGGATTCGTGCTGATCCACGGCTTCCATGCTCCGACCAGCCACGGCGGGGGCCAGTCGGGAACGATCCTGGTGGTGGTGGCTGCCGCCATCGGGGTGATCCTGCTGGGCGCCTTCGGGGGCCTCTTCTACCTCCTGACCAGGGGCCAGGAGCGGGCGGCCAAAGTGGTCAGGAGGATCTCCGGCCGAATCCGCTTCCTCGATCCCGACAAGACTGCGGCCACGGTCCAGCGGCTGGCCGAGCGGTTCGCCGTCTTGCTGGAGGACCGCCCACTGCTGATCAGAGCGGTGACTTGGGCCACGATCAACTGGCTGCTCGATGCCGCCTCACTCTGGGTCTTCATCGCCGCCTTCAGCCACTTCATCTCCCCCATCGACCTGTTGGTCGCCTACGGGCTGGCCAATATCCTGGCCGCCATCCCCATCACCCCGGGGGGCCTGGGTGTGGTCGAGTTCGTCCTGGTCTCGATGATCACCGGGTTCGGACCTACCCCCGGGCAAGCCCTCTCGGGCGTCCTCGCCTATCGCGCCATCAACTTCTGGTTGCCTATCCCCGTGGGCGGCATGGCCTACGGGTCACTGGAGTTCGAACGCGGGAATCTCTACCACCGCCTGCATCTCTTCTTCCTGGACCGGTACCAACGCCGGCGAGGGGCGCTGGGGGTGGAGGACGACAGCGACCACGGGCCATCGGGTCTGAAGGGGGCAGATCCGGCGCTCGCCAGTCCGGGTCTCCCCAGTCCTCATCCCAACAGTCCGGGTGACGCCAGTCCGGCCCAGATCAGTCCGTTCGATGCCAGGCCAGTTGATGCCAGTCCGATCGATGCCGATCCGGTCGATGCCAGTCCGGCCCAGGTGAGTCCGGTTGATGCCAGTCCGCACCGGGGTCCGCCTGAGAAACCGGGGAAGGGCCGCGAAAGTGGCGAACCAACGGGGTCGGAGCAGACCGGGGCGGGTGAGATGGGGTCACCAGACGGCGAGGAGACGCCGGCGGATGAACCCCACGAGGTGGAGACCGAGGCATCGGCGGCTGGAGCCCACGTCCACCGATTTCGGAGTGGTTCCGAGAAGGTCCGGACCACGACCGAGAAGATCAGGTCCGAGAACTCGGATGCCTTCGGCCCACGAACAGACGCCTCCACCAGCGAAGGGACAACCAGCGGAGACGACGTCCCTCCGACGGCGGGCGCGGTGGGATAGCGGCTGGAGCCGCGGTCCGCGGCTCCAGCCTGGTCAGGGCGTCCTGCCGCAAGCTGTCCTGAAGGCTGATACCGATCCCTGACGGCACCCGCACCCAGGAACCGTCGCCCTGCAGGGTCCAGGTGTTGGCGTCGTCTAAGAGGGCAAGGTCGAGGAGCGCTACCAGCCGTTCCTGCAGTTCCGGTGCCTCGATGGGCACGATGGCCTCGATACGCCGATCCAGGTTGCGCTCCATCAAGTCCGCCGACCCCAGAGTGATCAGCAGGGGTCGGTCCCCGACCCCCCCGAACCGGTAGACCCGGGAGTGCTCCAGGAATCGCCCCACGATGGACCGAACCCGGATGTTCTCCGAAAGCCCCGGTACGCCCGGTCGCAGGCAACAGCGACTGCGAATGATCAGGTCGATGGACACTCCAGCGGCCGATGCCCGGTAGAGGCGGTCGATCACGGCCGGATCGGTGAGCCCATTGGCCTTCAGGATGATCCGACCCTCCGGTCCGGCGAGCGCCTCGCGGTCGATCCACTCCATCAACTGGGTCCGCAGTGACACCGGTGCCACCACCAGGTTCTGATAGGCGGCGGGCCGGCTGTAGCCGGTGAGATAGTTGAACATGTTGCCCACATCGATGGCGATGTCCTCGTTCGAGGTCAACAAGCCCAGGTCTTCATAGTTCAGCGCGGTTCGGGAGTTGTAGTTGCCGGTGCCGATGTGGCAGTAGCGCCGGACGCCGTCGTCCTCCCGACGGGCCACCAGCGCCGTCTTCGAGTGGGTCTTCAGCCCGGCGAGGCCGTAGACGACGTGGACACCGGCATCTTCGAGCGCCCGGGCCCACGCGATGTTGGCCTGTTCGTCGAAGCGGGCCTGCAACTCCACCAGCGCTGCTACCTGCTTTCCCGATCGGGAGGCCCGGATGAGCGAGGCCACGATGGGGCTGTCGCCCGAGGTCCGGTACAGCGTCTGCTTGATGGCCAACACGTTCGGATCGTCGGCGGCCTGCCCGATGAACGCCTCGATCGACGTGGTGAAGGAATCGTAAGGATGGTGAACCAGAACGTCCTGGTCTCGCAGGACGGCGAAGATGTCGACGGCCCCGGCGGGCCCAGCGGCACCGGGGGGCCCGACGGCCGCGAGGCCGGGCGCCGTTGTGAGTGGTCCGGTTGGTGCCGTCGTGAGCGCTCCGACCTGTGCCGCGGTCAGCGCTCCGGTGGGCGCCGGGACGGGAGCCGTGGTCGGGGGCGAGGCCAGCGGCGGGGCGGTGATCGGGATCCACGGCTCGACGGACAGATCGGGGCGATCGAGACCGGCCACGGACCACAGCCCGCTGAGATCGATGGGGCCGTCCACCGCGTACACGCTCTCGGGCGGCACATCGACCTCTGACACCAGGAGGTCGCGAATCGCCGGTGTGGCGCCGGCTGCGATCTCGAGTCGAACCGCTTCGCCGAACCGGCGGCGCTGCAGCTCGAGCTCCACCGCGGCCAGAAGATCACCGGCTTCGTCCTGCCCGACCGACAGGTCGGCATTCCTGGTCACCCGAAAGGCGTAGTGCTCCCCGATGGTCATAGCCGGAAAGAGCGTGTCCAGGTGAGCCGCGATGACCTGCTCCAACGGCACGAACCGCTCGCCGTCGGGCATGACCACGAAGCGAGGGAGCAGCGGAGGGACCTTGACCCGGGCAATCCGGCTCTCGCTGGAGACGGGGTCGACCACCCGCACCACCAGGTTCAGCGACAGGTTGGAGATGTAGGGGAACGGATGGCCTGGGTCGACGGCAAGGGGCGTGAGCACCGGGAAGATCTGTTGGTGAAAGACATCCACCAGGTACGTGCGGTCGTCCTCGTCCAGCGTGTGCCAGTCGGACAGGACGACCCCGGCCTCGGCCAGGAGGGGAACCACTCGATCCAGAAATATGTGGCTCTGGCGATCGACGAGGTCGGTGACCCGGGCCGTGATCGCATTGAGCTGCTCGAGCGGCCGCATGCCGTCGGCTGAGCGGGTCCGCAGGCCCGCCGCCACCTGGTCCTCCAACCCGGCCACCCGGACCTGGAAGAACTCGTCGAGGCCGTCGGCGAAAATGGCCAGGAATTTCACCCGTTCGAACAGCGGAAGGTCGTCGTCCTCGGCCAACTCCAAGAGCCTGGCGCCGAAATCGAGCCAGGACAGCTCCCGGTTCAGGAAACGGTCAGCGGGCAACGCGGCCTCAGCGACGGATCGGCGGGCCCGTGGCAGCGGCGCGTCGGGAGTCGGCGCAGCTGCGCCGGCGGGATCCCCTGTGGTGGTCACTCCCACAACGCTCTCCACGGCGGTTGAACCCTCGGTCATGCTTCGGGCCTCATACGACCAGCATGGTACCGCCCGTGGGGTCGGCGGCCCCGGGGTTGGGGTGCTCGAACCCACCTGAGGCACCCGGCGATCTACCTTGTTGCCTCCCACGATGCCCTGTAGAGCCCCAGTAGGCTCCCCGGAAGTGTCCGTCCTGAGCCATATCCGCACACCTGCACCCCTTCGCCGTCCTCGCGGGCCTAAGCCCCGGCGGCGCACGGAGATGGGCCTGATGGCCGCTGCCGCGGTGATCATCCTGGCTCTCTACGTGTTGATGATCGTGGGCAACACCAACAAGATCCCGGCCGACGTGGGCCCACTGCTCGCGGCCATGTTTGCGCTGGGAGTAGTCGCACACATCGCGAACCGTTACCTGGCTCCCGATGCCCACCCGGTAGTGCTTCCCCTGGCGTTCCTCCTGAACGGCATCGGCTACGTGATGATCCTCCGCATCGATCTGGGCAATAGCCTGCACCACTGGAATTTTGCGCCCATCCAGGCGCTGTGGACCGCCATCGGTGTGGGCGCCTATGTGTTGACCCTGTTCTTCGTCCGTCGTTCCCGGGACCTGGACCGTTACCGATACCTGCTCTTGCTCTTCGGCGCCCTGTTGCTTCTCGCCCCCCTTGCACCCGGAATCGGCGAGACGATCAACGGTGCCCGCTTGTGGATCCACTTCGGCACATTGTCGTTCCAACCAGTCGAGCTGGCAAAGATCCTGCTGTGCATCTTTTTCGCCTCCTACTTCATCGAGAGACGGGAATTGCTGACTACTCCGACGGCCAGAGTAGGAAGCCGGCTCTTTCTGGACCCCCGCCCATTGGTGCCGATCACGTTGGCGTGGATCTTCGCCATTGGCGTGATGAGCCTGGAACACGACATCGGATTCTCCGCCCTGCTCTTCACCCTGTTCATCGGCATGCTCTGGGTCACGACTGGACGAACCGGGTACCTGGCCCTCGGGATCGTCGCCTTCGCCATCGGCGCCTATCTAGCCGGAAAATACCTAAACCAGACCCATATAAGGGTTGAAACCTGGCTCAATCCCTGGAAATCGTGCTTCGACGCTGGAAGGCAGCTGTGCCAATCGTGGTACGGCCTCGGGAGCGGGGGGATCGGGGGGACCGGGTTGGGACTCGGCAATGGTGCTTCCAACATCCCGGAGCCCAATACCGACTTCATCTTCGCTGTCATCGGCGAGGAGATGGGGCTGCTCGGGTCGACCATGGTGGTCATTGCGTTCTTGTTGCTGGTGGGAGCCGGACTCCGTATCGCCCAGGCAGCACGGTCCGAGTTTGCCAAGCTGACGGCCGCCGGACTCACGATCATCATGGGCTTTCAGGCCTTCTTCATCATCGCCGGTGTCACCCGGCTCCTGCCGCTGACCGGCATCACGCTGCCGTTCGTCTCCTATGGAGGATCGGCCCTTATCGCCAACTACATCCTGGTCGCCCTGCTCATGCGGATCTCGGACGAAGGGAACCGGGTGGTGGACGCGGCGGTCCAGTCAGGCGAGGAACTCAAGACGTAGCCGGCGAGCGGGCTCAGGTTCTGCCCACCCCTTCGGCGGCCGGCGTGGTCAGCGCTGTCGGATGTTCGGCGGGCGGCACCGGTGAGTTCCCTTTGGCCGCACCTTCCCGTGGCGGTTCGATGGCGGTTTCGGCTACCGGCAAGTCGACCGGCGTGGTGGACGGTTCGGCGGCGCGATCGGATGAATCGACCTGGGCGGGTACCTCAGCGACCTGGGCGGGTACCTCAGCGGCCGGGGTGGGTGCATCAGCGACCGGGGTGGGAGGCGACCACGGCGCCACATCCCCTTCTTCCTCGAACAACCGGGGGTCGATCAGGATGGGCACGGGGACGGGCTGGTGAAGGGCGATGGCCAGGGCGTCGGTGGGTCGGCACGAGTAGACGTTGCGCCCCGTCCTGCCGCGCAGGTCGAGCTCGGCGAAATAGGTCTTGCCCTGGCGTCCGACCATGCGGATGGCGACCACATCGATGTCGAACCCGCTCAGCACATCGGTGATCAGCTCGTGGGTCAGCGGACGAGGAGTTGGGATACGACGGAGGGCGTGGGACAGCCCGACCCCGTCTTGCATGCCCACGGTGAAGGAGAGCTGCCGGCGAGGGGCCTCCGTCTCGCGCAGGACGACCGTCGGGAACTGGGATGGCAGAGTGATGTTGACGTCGCCGACGATGGCCATGCGGAACTCGGGCGGGGGCATGGCCTGTTGGTTGCTCAACGAACGCTCCGCATATGAACGTTGAGCACCAGGCCAATGGCGGCAAAGAAGCCGATGATGGCGGAACCCCCGTAACTGAGGAAGGGAAGGGGGATACCGGCGACGGGCATGATCCCCATGTTCATGCCCACATTCTCGAACACTGAGAACACGATGAGTGCGAAGAACCCGGTGCACAGGAGGCGCCCGTAGTTGTCCCGGGCCAGCTGGGCCGTGCGCAGGATCCGCCAGGCCACCACGCCGAACAGGCCGAGCACGGCCGCCGTGCCTACAAAGCCCAGCTGCTCGCCGACAGCCGAGAAGATGAAGTCAGTCTGCTGGGAGGGCACATAGGCGAGGTTGGTCTGCGCCCCCTTGAACAGGCCGGTGCCGAACCAACCGCCCGCCCCGATGGCGTTCTTGGCCTGGGTCACGTTGTACGTCGCCGTCGAGGCCGCTTTATTGGGCGAGATGAAGCTGGTCAGCCGCTCGATCTGGTATTTCTGCAGCAGCCCCACCTGAAGGGTCACGACGATCAGGATGACCAGCGCGGCCACCAAGAGGAGGAGATACCGACCGGGCAGGCCGGCCGCACCCAGCATCACCAGCA
>Ga0210400_10004979_pt1 | contig 11355 bp, 11 predicted proteins | sample IncBWH26MmetaG_FD_155456 | JGI IMG/M metagenome (GOLD analysis project Ga0210400, IMG submission 155456) | Forest soil microbial communities from Barre Woods Harvard Forest LTER site, Petersham, Massachusetts, United States - Inc-BW-H-26-M | ecosystem: Environmental > Terrestrial > Soil >...
TGACTCCGGTGTCTAAATCCTCGGTGCTCATAAACCTGCTCCAAGCTCTGTTCGCTATCGTCCTGGGCAACGTGGCGTACTTCTTTCTCGCGCCCTCCCTCCCAGTACCGCGCCACAGGCCGTTCCAGCTCGACGTGGGCCTGGTCGTCGACTTCTGGTTTTGCCTGGTTGCCTATGGCCTGATCCGCACCGCCAGAAGGTGGAAGTAGGCAACTTCGTCTCCTTCTGGCAGCTGTTTCCAGTTACTTTAGGAACCTGCCCAACCCCTCCCGGCACGTTACGATTAGCCTGACGTATGAACAAAATCGCGGTCCTGTACGACGCGGGCCAGGCTGTGCTCTCCACCTTTGATTTGGACGAGGTGTTGCAGCGCATTCTGGGCATCGCGCACGACTATTTTCATCTGCGGAATGTGGCCATTGTGCTGCTCGACCAGCAGTCGCAGCAGTTGTACGTCCGCTCGCAGATTGGCTGGGACGAAGGCCAGGACAAGATTCGCATGTCCCCTGGCCAGGGGATCACGGGAGCCGCGGCCCTAAAGAAACAGCCTGTTTATGCGCCCGACGTCAGCAAAGACCCGCGCTATTTTTGCTCCGCTAAGTCGACCCGTTCCGAACTCGCCATCCCCTTGATGGTGCGGGACGAAGTGGTGGGCGTGCTCGACTGTCAGAGCGACCGTGTGGACCATTTTGACCCCGAAACAATCGATCTGCTCACGCTTTTCTCCACCCAGGCGTCAATCGCTTTGCAGAACGCCCGGCTGTATTCTCTGGAGGAGCAACGGGCGCGGCAACTGCAGGCCATCAACGCTATCGCCCAACAGACGACGGCTGTTCTAGACCTTGAAGCGCTGCTGGATAGGGTCTGCCAGTTAATTCAGGACGCGTTCCGGGTATCGCACGTCTCGCTCTTCTTACGCGAGGACCACGACCTGGTGCTGCGGGCTCATCACGGAACACTCACCCCCCGCGTTCCCGAAGGCGGCCGCTTCCCGGCGAGCACCGAACCCTGGGCGAGCATTCTGGCCAGCAGTACTACGGCGATGGAAACAGATCTCTGCGTCGCACCCAGCAGCACGAAGTTTTTCGCGGAATCGGCCTCGCGCATGTGCATCCCCCTGGTCTCATTCGGACAGACGCTGGGAGTGCTCGCACTGGACAGCGCCAAGGCGGATGCGTTCCGCGACGGCGATCTGCAGTCGCTGGAATCGGTGGCCGACATCTGCGCCACGGCCATTCAGAACGCCCACTATGTCGAGCGCGTAAAACAGCTGGCCTACCTTGATGGTCTGACCGGCATTTTCAACCGGCGCTTTTTCGAATTGCGCATCATGGAAGAGATTGAGCGCGCCCGCCGCTACGGCACGGGTATGGCTGTCGTCATGGCCGACATCGATCAGTTCAAGCGGCTGAATGACGAGTTCGGGCACGTGCTGGGCGACGAGGTGCTGCGCCAGGTTTCCTCTCTATTTCACCAGCAATTGCGGAAGATTGACGTGGTGTGCCGCTACGGAGGCGAGGAATTCGGGATCCTGCTCACTCAAACCAACGCGCACCACGCCATGAATATCGCGGAAAAACTGCGCAAGATGGTAGCTGGCTGGCAGTTCCCCGGTGTGCCCCGGACCGTCACCATCAGCGCCGGGACCGCGGCTTTTCCCGAACACGGCACTACCCGCGACGATTTGGTGAGGGCCGCCGATTCTGCCCTGTACGCCGCCAAGCAGGCGGGCCGGAACCGAGTCTGCCTTGGGACTTTGGGACGCGGCCGCGCGGCAGGCTCTTAAATCAGCGGTCAGTGGCTAGTGGCCAGCGAGAGCGACGTCGGAATGATTTACTGACCACTGGCCACTGATTGCTAGATGTCGAACGAGTCACCAGACATTTGGAGGCGAAACTGCTCCATCTCTCGCTGCAATTTCTCGCGGCCCTTCTGGAGTTCTTCCTGAACCTTGGGCTCGACTTGCTGCTTTAGCTTCTGTGCCTGGTCGCAGAGGGATTTGCGCAGTTCCACCGTAGCCTTGCGGGTTTCTTCCTTTGCCAGTTCCATCTGGGGCCGGAGTTTGGCGATCTCGTTTTGCACTTCACTTAAGTCAATCTGAGTTTCCGCGTCCAGTTCAGGCGCGTCCAGGCTCTCCTCAATCATCTCCCCTGATTCCTTGCGCTCGGGCAGGGTGATGGTCAGAGTCTGCTCCTTCTTGTCGCGAATCACTCCCAAGCCAACCGATCCGGCGCCGTGGGCACGCAAGGCATGCGTAAAGTCGCTGGTGTCATGTACCGGCTGGTCGCCGACGCGATTGATGACGTCGCCAGCCCGCAGGCCGGCCTTGTCGGCTCGGCTGCCCTTTTCCACCGATCGCACCAGGACTCCATTGCCATTCTTGGCGCCAAAAAACTCACCCAGTTGCGGCGTAAGGTTCTCTACCATCAGGCCGCTACGCATGGACGAATGCACCACCACCACTCCAATGTTCGGAACATCGAAATCCGGAAGGTTAGGGATGGGCGGAATCTCTACTTTGAAATTCTTGTCCCAGTCTCCATCTTTTATTTTCAAATGAGAAAATTCGTTGCGCCGGTCGGCCAGTTGCACTTTGATGGTCATGGGTTGTCCATCGCGGCTCACTCCAAGCGTCACGAGGCGCCCTGCCGGAGTTTCGTGGATCATCCGCTGCAATTGCGATTTGCTTTCGATGGCCGTTCCGTTCATGGTCAGGATGACGTCGTGTTCCTTGATCCCGGCTTTGCCCGCGGGAGCGTCTTGATCGACCATCGTTACCTCGACGCCCTGCTCTTCCTTCAGTTTCAGAGCGCCGAGCCGGTCGGAACTAATGTCCGCGATGTCTACACCCAGATAAGAAGTCTTGCCCGAATCTTCGCTGGGAATGCCGAAGGGCTGCCCGGAGTCAACTGTCCATTTTTGCGCGGCTTGCGATGGGTTGAGCAGCCAAGGCAGCAAGGCAATCGTTGTCAGAATATGTTTCCGCATGGCAGACCTCCTGAAATATTTGTTAACACAGCCTCAAATCGTCTCCATCGCCGAGAGATGAACCTCGTGTGCTAATTCGCTCGCTTGAAGCAGATATCGCCGGACGTCGTCCGAACCTTCAGTACGGGACCGCCTCCGTTCAACTTGCCCTCCGCATTGAGCGTCCTCGGACTCCACGGGCCGCCTTCGCTGCCAATGTGGATGTCGGGAAAGTCGGATGTAATGTGGTGCCCGTTGCCCAAATCCACGCTGGCGCGAACGCTGATCGCCACGTCCGGCGCGATGTAAACCGTAATGTCGCCTGCCGAGGTTTCAAGCATGGAGTCGCTGCGTTCCGCGCCCGTGTTAATAAACTTCACGGTAATTCCGCCCGCGCCGGTCTCTACCCGTGCCGAGGGAACTCCATACAATTCGATCGAGCCAGCGCCTGAGTTCGCTCCGACTCGGCCCTTTGCCGACGTCAGGCGAATACTTCCCCCGCCGGTATCAATGTCCGCAGGTCCGCCGATATCACCCAGGCTAATGTTGCCTCCACCCGTCGACGCTTTCACCCTGCCCAGGCAACGCTTTATGTCCACGTTTCCGCCACCCGCCTCAATCACTGCGCCCTGTTCGCCGGATAGCACAACCACGTTGCCCCCGCCCGTCTCCGCGCTGATCTTTCCTTTCACCGACTTGATGGTGATGTTGCCGCCGCCAGTTTCCAGCTTCAGATCTCCGCCCACGGTTCCGATCTCGATTGAGTCGCCCCCAGTCTCGACGCCCACCGAACCGCCAATGTCATCCACTCGGATCTTCCCGCCACCACTCTCTACATCCAGCCGTCCGGCGACGCCTGTCACTTCGACTCCCCCCCCGCCTGTTTCAATCTTTACCGAGTCGGTGTCCCGCGGAATGTTGATCACAAATTCTCCAGCGAATCTGTGCGGCCGTCCTCCCTGCCATTCGCCTACAATCCAGGCGGTGTCTCCGCGGACATAAGAGTTGATTTTGAAAGATCCGAACTGGCGGTGTGCGCCTCTGTCGGATGAATAGGAGCGTCCCTGAACGGCATAGCTGATGCCCTGCTGCTGGCCACCGTGCACCACCACCGAGCCCATGTCTACCTTGACTCTCACGTTCCTGGCCGCAGCCAGCGTGCCAGACATAGCCTGGCTTGAGCTCCCGCTCTGTGTTTCCTGCGCCAGCACCTGCGGCGCAAGTGCGGCCAGAACACACAGCAGGCCGACGAATTGTAGCGAACGCCTCAAAATAAACCACCTCAGTTTCTTAATGTCATCCCGAGCAAGCGTTTTTTGGCGCCGCGAGGGATCTGGGCGAGCCGCGCGTTGTGGCGCATTCTTTGCGACACAATACCGCGCGTTCGGCTCGCTTCCTTATTTCAATCAATCTCCGGCAACTGAGCAAGCATGGTGCGTGCCTGCGACTTGATGTACTGGCTTTGATCCTTCGCTGCCAGAGTCATCAACACGCCGCGCACGCTGCCATCCGCCTTGACCGGCTCAATCATGCGCAGGGCTTCGGTGCGCACGCCGGGGTTCGAATCGTTCACCAGAGCTTCCAGCACCACGTCGCGGACCCGCACATCATCCTTCACAAAGCCTCCCAGACCATCGAGCGCCTTCAACCGGACTCCAGGATTTGTGTCGTAGCGCAGGGCGTACACCAGCGCCTCGCGCACCTGCGAAACATCCGGCTTCTGCGTCAGCAGATCGACCGAATCCATGCGCACGCCCGAGTTGTAATTATTCCGTGCGGCAAACAGCAGCAACTGCTGGATGCGCTGGTCATTCATCGATCCCTGTGTCTCCAGAGTTGAAACTGTGTCGTACTTGATGTCGATCTTATCGGTGCCCGGCTGCTGCGTGATCGAACGGATGCCGGTGATCGAAGCCTCGGCGGGAGCGGGAGTCGCGCCGGTTATCAGGCCTTGAGTCGGATGAACGAATACTTTGTAGGAAGTTCCAACGCCACCGGCAAAACCAAGAATCAAAATGACGGATGCCAGTGCGGGCGAGAAGCGCACCTGCCGCAGCCAGTTCGCCGGATCGAAGGCAAGGCGCCGCCAGATTCCACCAGGCTGTGCTGTTTCCAGCGCTTCCTGCAGCCGCATGCGCGAGGCGGCGAGCAGGTTCGGTGTCGGCTCCGCCGCCCGATCCTGCGACAGCAGAACGTGGAACTCCTGCTCGACTTTCAGTTCAGCCGCGCAGTCGGCGCAGCGCGCAACGTGTTGCTCCAGTTCATGACGGGCGTCATCGGCCAGCTCGCCATAAACGTGCAGCGTAATGTTTTCTCTAACCCATTCGCACTTCATATGGTCCACCTTTTGGTCTCAAGGTCCTAGGTCTTAGGTCTTGGGCCTAAGACCTGACACGTAAGACCCTCACCGCATATCCGCCAGCGCCCCGCGCAATTTCTGCGTGGCGCGGAAGAGCGTATTCTTGGCGGTCTCTTCCGTCGTATGCAAAATCTCGCCCACGGTGCGCAGTTTCAATCCGTGGTAATGCTTCAACTCGAATACCATGCGCTCGCGCGGCGTCAATTTTTCCAGAGCACCGGAGATTCGTGTGCCCAGCTCGCGCCGCATCAAATCGTGCTCCGGATTCGCGCCCGCCCGTCCGTCAGGCACCTGCTCGAGCAGGTTGTACTCCCCGCCGGACCCGTCTTTCGCCACCGGCGCATCTTCCTTGCGCACCGTCTTCTTGCGCAGGTGATCCAGGCAAAGGTTGGTCACGATGCGGTAAATCCAGGTATAGAAAGAACACTCAAAGCGGAAGCTTCCGATGTTCTTGTAAGCCTTGAGGAAGGCGTCCTGATAGACGTCCTGGGCGTCGTGCTCCGTCCCGGTGAGATGCAGCGCCAGCCGCAAGACCGCCTGATCGTAGTGACGCACCAGTTCCTCGAAGGCGGCGCGGTTCCCGCGTTGCGCCTCGCGGATGAGGATCGTATCGTCGATACGGCGTTCTTGCCCAGCCATGCGGCCCCGCGTGGGGTCCTGGTTTTCACTGACTCTACAACTGACCGTCTCCGCTCTCTCGGTCTTTGTTCTTGAGCGGGCCCGTTCACCAACCGCAAGTGTTACTGCCAAAACATCGGCCGGCATGTTCTTGTCGTTTCCTATACCGCCCGGTGTCGATGCCGTACCCGGGCTTGCACAGGAATAGACGGTCAGTCTGCGGAACCGTGAGCAGAAATTATAGGCTCGCGGAGGATCTTATGGGGGCCTAGGTGATTCTCCAGCAATGCTTTAGAGACGAAACACAACAACTCTGAACAGACCGGCGAGGTTGTGGCGGCGAAAGTGCCCTAAGCTCAGTGCGTTTCCTACAGCTCTCCCGCACACCTACAGGCAGGGTGGGGTCAAATTCATCGAAAAAGGTCTTGACCGGCTGCTCGGCTCAAGATAGCGTTCTTGAGATCACGCCTTCCCTTGCGGTTTGGGAGGCAATAGGTTCGAGCCCCTTCCCCAAGCGTCAGTTTTCTGGACCCGTTCCCCAAGTCGTAACACGGAGTACCGCCATGATCAAAAACGCCCGTCTAGAGTCATTCGTTTCCCAGCCGAAGGCGGAACACCGAGCGAGGCGATCAGACATAGGGAGCACCCTGAAAGCTTTCCCCGCCGTACTTTTGCTCTGCGCCGCAACGGCAATTGCATCGTCCGCGCAGACTTTCACCAATCTTCTGAGCTTCGATGGAACAGATGGTGCACTTCCCTACGCGGGCCTGGTCCAAGGCACTGATGGCGATTTCTACGGAACAACCTATAACGGCGGAACCTACGGTTATGGCACGGTTTTCAAAATCACCGCAGCAGGCAGGCTGACCACACTTTACAGCTTTTGTCCTGGACAGGTTTGCACCGACGGCCAGTATCCCAACGCCGGTCTGGTCGAAGCCACGAACGGGAACTTCTATGGAACAACTCCCTCCGGCGGGCCGAATGGCGACGGCAACATCTTTGAAGTTACGCCGGTGGGCAAGTTGACCTCAATTTATCTTTTTTGCCCGCAGGTTAGCGTATGTCCCGACGGCTCCGCGCCGTATGCGGGGTTGGTTCAGGCCATCAACGGGAGACTCTACGGTGCAACGACGGCGGGAGGTATCGGCAGTTGCGCGGCGGGAGGATGCGGGACTATCTTCGAAATTACCCTTTCAGGTACCCTGACTACCCTTTACAGCTTTTGCAGTGTGGTCAACAGTCAAGGATACTGTGCGGACGGTAACACTCCATTCGCGGGGCCGGTTCAGGCTGCCGACGGCCAGTTCTACGGGACAACCGAACTCGGCGGGGCTTACAACCAGGGCACGTTCTTTCAGATGACCCCTTCAGGCAAGCTAACTACCCTCTACAGCTTTTGCGCTCAAGTCGACGGTTCTGGGTACTGCACTGACGGCAACTACCCTCTTCCGGCGCCCGTGCAGGCGAGCAACGGCAACTTATACGGCACAACTTATCTCGGCGGTCCAAGCAATTCCGGCACGGTTTATGAGATAACCCCAGCTGGTAAGTTGGCAACGCTCCACAATTTCTGTTCCAGGCCCGGTTGTGCCGACGGCGCCGGGCCTAGAGCCAGTCTAATTCAAGCCACCGACGGAAATCTCTACGGCACGACCCCAGGGACGCTTTTTGCAGTGAGACTGAGTGGCACGCTGACCACTCTGCACACCTTCAGCAGCTCCGACGGCAGCATCGTTAATGCCGGTCTGGTGCAAGGCACCAACGGGACCTTTTACGGGACAGCCGTCTACGGCGGAGCCAGCGCCGACGGCACCGTCTTCAGCTTGGCGGTGGGCTTGGGTTCGTTCGTGGAAACGCGGCCTGCGTCCGGCAAAATGGGAGCCAGCGTTGTTATCCTGGGAAACAGTCTCAAAGGTTCGACAGGCGTGAGTTTTAATGGAACGCCAGCGACGTTCACCGTCGTTTCGGCGACGGAGATCAAAACCAACGTGCCTGTCGGCGCGACTTCCGGCGCAGTGCAGGTAACGACGGCGACTGGGACGCTCACGAGCAACATGCCATTCCGCGTAACGCACTAAGGTCAGGGCCGAACTCCAAAATGTGGGATCCCGCGGATACGCCTCTACTCCGCCACCACTTCCTTCTCGATCACAACCTTCAAATGCGCAGTCACATCCTTGTGCAGCTTCACCGGGACAGTGAACTCGCCCAGCGTCTTCAACGGCTCGTGGAGCTGGATCTGGCGCCGGTCCAAATTGATTCCCTTCTTCACGATGGCCTCGGCAATGTCGCCCGAAGTGACCGATCCGAATAGCTGATCATGCTCGCCCGCCCGCTTCTGGAACGACACCGATAGCCCCTCAAACTGCTTGGCCAGTTCTTCGGCCTGCGTCTTCTCCTTGGCCGACTTGCGCACCGAGGCGGCCTTCATCTGGACGATGACGGCCTTGTTCCCAGCAGTGGCTTCAATAGCCAGCTTGTGCGGCAGCAGAAAATTGCGCCCATATCCCTCGGCCACCTTGACCACATCGCCGCGCGATCCCAGCTTGGTTACATCTTCTTTGAGAATGACTTCCATGATAGCTCCTAGCTTCTAGCTGCTGGCTTCTAGCCGGCCCACGCTCCAGCGCGACAAAGCTAGGAGCTAGAAGCTAGAAGCTGTTTTTTTACGATGCCCGCCCGGCAAACGGCAGCAAGGCGATGTTGCGCGCCTGCTTGATCGCCGAGGCCAGCCGATGCTGGTGTGGCGAGCACACGCCGGTCAACCGCCGGGGCACAATCTTGCCACTTTCGGCCACGAACTGGCCGAGCAGCCGGTAATCCTTGTAGTTGATGTCGGCGATCTTCTCCGTGCAGAACTTGCAGACTTTCTTGCGCCGGAAAAACTTGCGTCCACCTTCACGCGGCGGACCGCCGGGCCCGGAACGCCCGCCGCCTCCGCCTCCAAACCGCGGACGGTCTCCCCCGGAACGCGGTCCGTCACCGGAAGGCCGCGACGGCCGTTCGGCTGCCGGCGCTGGTGCTTTACTCTCTTCAGTCATAACGCTCCTTTAACTCAGTGGCCAGTGGTCAGTGACCAGTGGCTAGTCAAATCATTCGCGGCAAGAACTGGCCACTGACCACTGGCCACTGTTCTTAAGCCGTTGCCGGAGTTTCCGCTGCGGGTGCCGCAGGCGCCTCTTCTGCAACAACCGCGGGCTGCGCGCTCACCTTCTTTTTCGCGTCGCGCAGCTTCTTGATCTTGTCCAGGCGTTTCTGCTCTTCGTCGATGCGCACGGTGAGGAACTTGATCACCGGCTCGGTGACCCTCAGGCGGCGTTCCAGTTCGTGGACCACCGTGCCCGCGCCCTCAATCGTCATCAAAATGTAGACGCCCTCGCGGAATTTGCGCACCATGTACGCCAAACGCCGTTTGCCCATGCGATCGATACTCTTGATCGAACCGGCAGCCGAAGTCACCGTCGACTCCAGGTTTGAAATCAGCTTCTCGAGATCTTCGTCCGCCATATCCGGCCGGACAATAAACATCAGCTCATAGGTACGATTCATTTGCATCTCCAAATCTTAAAAGCAGTGGTCGGTGGTCAGTGACCAGTAACCCCAGCACCGCGCGAAAGCCTTTGTCGAATCCAACTCTGAATTTTCTGATCACTGACCACTGGCCACTGATCACTGTTCTTTCTCTTCTTTCCGGTTAAACCTGTTCATCGCCGCTGCCGGACCTTCGGTCAAAATCGCCTTGACCGCTTCCGCCGCGGTTTCCAGCATCCCGTCTACGACCGCCAGGTCAGCCTTGCGAAACGGTGCCAGCAAATATCGCTCGCCGTCTTCCACTTTGCGTTCCGGGGCCACGCCCATCCGGATGCGCAAAAAATCCTGCGTTCCCAGGGCTCCGATGATCGACTCGATCCCGTTATGCCCCGCCGAGCTCCGCCGCGTATGAATCCGCAGCGTGCCCAGCGGAAAATCCAGTTCGTCCTGAATCACGATCAGGTCCGATTCCGGCTTCACTTCGTATTCCGTCACCAGCTCCCGGACCGACATCCCGCTCAGGTTCATGTAGGTTTCAGGCTTGGCCAGCAACGCCGGTTCATCCCCAACCTGTATTCGCGCCGTGAGCGCCCGGCACCGCCGGTTCCTGATCTCGACCCCACGCTCGCTGGCCAAGCGATCCACGACCAGAAAGCCCAGGTTATGCGGCGTGAACTGATACTCGATGCCAGGATTGCCAAGACCAACGATCAGTTTCACGCCGTATCAATTTCCTCCGCTTGCGGTGAACCCTCGTTGTCATCCCGAGCAAGCGTTCTTTGCGAAGCGAGGGATCGGGGCGAGCCGCGCGAAGCGTCGCGCTCTTTGCGACGCAATAATCGCGCGTTCGGCTCGCTTCCTTACTTCTTCTCCTTTTTCTCGGCCTTCTTCTCGGCCTTTTCGGGTTTCTCGGCCGCAGCCTCCTCGCCCTCTTCTCCAGTTTCCGCCTTGCCCTTCTTGATGACTTCGGGCTCTGCCGGAACCGCTCCAGCCTCGGCCGCCACCGCCTCCGGCGTGGCCACAACCTCTTCCTTCACCGAGGTCACGTGGGCTACCGGCTGGTTCGCGTCCGAGAGGAACTTCAGCTTAGGATTGTGCGGCAAATCCGACACGCGCAACACCTTGCCGAACGTCAGCTCGCTGACATCCACATCGATGTGGCTCGGAATATCGCCCGGCAAACACTCGATCTCGACTTCACGCAGCATCTGCTCGAGAATCCCGCCTTCCGTCCTCACGCCCAGCGGCACCCCTTGCAGCACCACGGGTACGTTGACCCGCAGCGCCTTGTCCATGGCGATGCGCTTCAGGTCGATGTGCAGCAGATGGCCTTTGATCGGCTCATACTGCCAGTCCACGATCATGGCCTTGGTGCGCTCGCCGCCCGTCAGTGCAAGATCGAAAATCGTGTTGTGGCCGCTGTCGGAGCGCAGGATGCGCAGCACGTGCCGCGGGTCCACGCTCACCGACAACGCGTCTTTGCTCGCGCCATACAGCACGCCGGGGATTTTGCCTTCACGGCGCACCCGCCGGGCCTGGTTCTTCGTCCCAGCCTCCCGCGGTTGCGCTTCCAGAATGTTCTGTTCCAATGTGGTTGCCATAATTTCGATTCCTGTCTTCGCTTCCTGAATCAGATGAATAGCTTGCTGACCGATGTCTCTTCGTGATTGGCCTGAATCGCACGGCCAATCAATCCCGCGATCGAGAGCACCCGGATCTTGGGTTCCCGCTTGGCCTCTTCGCTCAATGGGATGGTGTTCGTGACCACGACTTCACGGATCACCGACTTAGCGATGTTCTCGACCGCCGGGTACGATAGCACCGCGTGCGATGAACAGGCATACACTTCGGTCGCGCCGTTTTCCATCAATGCAGTC
>Ga0210400_10004980_pt1 | contig 11354 bp, 5 predicted proteins | sample IncBWH26MmetaG_FD_155456 | JGI IMG/M metagenome (GOLD analysis project Ga0210400, IMG submission 155456) | Forest soil microbial communities from Barre Woods Harvard Forest LTER site, Petersham, Massachusetts, United States - Inc-BW-H-26-M | ecosystem: Environmental > Terrestrial > Soil >...
GACCAACACCACGTACAAGGCCCTCAGCTCCAGCGCCGGCGAGTTCTCTTTCAGCAATATTCCGGTGAGCTCATATACCGTCACGGTCATTGCGACGGGATTTGAGAAGCTCAGAGTCGACAAGGTTCCGGTGACGGCGGCGTCCGTTTACACGCTTCCCGTCAAGCTCGGCGTGGCCAGCCACGGTGAAACTGTTGAAGTCACGGCTGACTCCCTGAGCCTCGATACCGTCTCTGACACGCAATCGACCGCTCTCCCAGAAGAAGTGGTGCAGACGCTGCCGAACAGCGGCCGTGACTTCACGCAGATGCTTGCCCAGACCACGGGCTTTGCCGGCCTGTCGACCGGCGGCGGCGCCGGAGTAGCCAGCGTGAACGGCACCCGGTCGAACTCCGTCAACTGGCAGATTGAAGGCACTGACAACAACGATCTATGGTGGAGCATTCCCGCCGTCAATCAGGGCGGCGTCTCCTCAATCGCCGGCGTCATTCTGCCGGTCGATGCCATCGAGAATTTCTCCTTCGAGACTGCCGGATCGACTGAACTCGGGCATAACTCAGGCGGCACCGCAAACCTTACCATCAAATCCGGCACCAACAGCCTCCACGGCACTGCCTATTACTTTAACCACAACGAGTTCTTCCAGCACTCCAACCCGTTCACCGGAACGACCGCGGAAACACGCAATCAGCACTACGGCTTCTCCGTCGGCGGCCCCATCTGGAGAGACAGGTTTTTCTTCTTCATGGGCGGCGAACACCAGGCATTCCTCATCGGTGCCCAGAGCAAAGCTACCGAGCCTTCCAGTGCATACCAGGAATCGGCCCTGGCCTTCCTGAATGCATGGGGAGTCCCGGAGAACCCGGTCTCGCTGAACCTGCTGAACGGAAGTGGTTCTCTCAAGGCTTTGTGGCCGGCCAACGCCCTCACCGGCGCCGCCGTGGTTGATAACTACACGGCAACCGGCAACCTGACCGGACACAGCTTCAACGGCATCATCAAGCTTGACGCGCAGTTGACCGACAAGGATCACCTTTCAGCTTCGTGGTTCATAGGCCAGGGTACACAGACTGCGCCAACCTCGTCGGCGTTGTTTCCGTACTTTGAGAACGCGCCGATCCACGTGCAGAACTACTCGCTGATCTACAATCGCGTTCTTACCAACGCGATGACCAATCAACTCTCGGCCGGCGTCAGCTATTTCAACCAGGCGTTCTCCGATGCCGATGTCGACTTCAATCCCGTCGGTCTCGGCCTTGATACCGGAGTCACCGACCCCGCGTTGGCCGGATCGCCACACCTCATCGTCGGACCTTCCTCTGCCAGCGTCGGCCTGACCGCAGGGGGCAGCGGATTCGATCCGCTCGGCCCCACCGCTCCTTCCGGACGTAACGACATTACCGGCCACCTCGACGACAGCTTTGCGTGGACCAAGGGCGCCCACCAGTTAAGGTTCGGTGGTGAGCTTCGCCAGGCGCAGGTGGACGACTTCTACCAGACCGGTCAACGCGGCACTATCTACTTCGACGGTTCGCAGGGTCCCTGGGCAGCACTCCAGGGCGGCACACCTTCGCAGGCCTGCGCTGGTTTGGCCACCACCACGCCCGATGCCACAACAATTGCCAACTTGCCGTCTGATATCAACAACTACTTCCTCGCTGACTTCCTCGCCGGATGCTTCGATCCTTCGACCTCCTCGATCGTTCTCGGCGATCCCAAGCGCCAGGTCTTCGTCAACACCTGGGCTTTGTCTGCACAGGATTCCTGGCAGGTAAGCAAGCGGCTCTCGCTCAACTACGGCCTCCGCTACGACTATGAAGGCCCCGTGCACTCCGAGTACCCGAATCTCTCCATATTCGATCCTTCCGTGGCGGGCGGACTCGCGGTCGCAGGACAGCAGGTTCCAAACATCTATCAGAAGTTCTGGGGCGCCGCCAGCCCGCGCGCAGGCTTTGCACTTCAACTCGATCCCAAGACAGTGCTGCGCGGCGGCTTCGGACTCTACTACGACTCCATCTACATGAAGTCCGTGCTCCAGAACAACGGCGCGCAAAACATCTCAGTCTTCGGTCCCGGCCTAAATCCCGCAGGCAGCAATCAGGTGGCACAAGCCTCCGGCAACTCGGTGGTCGTGGCCCCTGGCGTTCCCATTTACCCCACGCTCGACGAAGCCCTGGCTCAGCAGGCCGGAAGCCTCGTGAAGATATCAACCTTTGATAAGAATTTCCGTCCTGGATACGTTGAGTCGTTCGACTTTAACCTGCAACACAGCTTTACGCCGTCGCTGGTGTGGCAGCTCGGTTACGTTGGCACCAAAGGCACGCACCTGCTCGGTTTGCAGGACATCAACCCCGGTGCGCTTGGTTCATTGGATACGCCCGTGCCTTTCACTTCCACCACTTGCCCAGCGGCTTATAGCGGCGCGACGCCGACTACTCCGGGCAACGATCTGCAATGCTCGCGTCCTTACTTCAGCCAGTTTCCGAACTTCTCGGTTATCGATGAAGCGCGGAGCAACCTGGGCTCGATTTACAACTCAATGCAGACCTCACTTCGATCGCTCAACTACCACGGCCTGACTTCTCAGATCGCCTACACCTGGAGCCACGCCATCGACTACGAAACCGGATTGCTTCCGTACGTGGCACAAAATCCGCTGGACATCGCCGCAGAGCGAGGCAACTCCGACTTCGATGTGCGCAACACCCTTACCGGTTATGCCAACTACATTGTGCCGAAGTTCGCCGGACCGGAGCGTTTGACCAAAGGCTGGGAAATCAACTCCGGCTTTTCCTTCCACGGCGGAACTCCATACACCGTGACCTCTGCGACCAACCCCAGCAACAACGGCGAAAGCGCGGATCGTGCCGTGCAGACGGTGCCCAACCCGAACGCTGTCTCTCATGCCATCGTCGGCGGGACTGTGCAATGGTTCTCGCCCACCGCGTTTGTTGACGCTCCCATCAACACCTATTCACCTACACGCCGCGGACAGAATTACAATCCCGGCTATAACGCAATCGACGTGGCATTCATGAAGAACACACCCATCGTCGAGCGCGTAAACACGCAGTTCCGCGTCGACGTCTTCAACATCTTCAACCGGACCAACATGGCTCCGGTCGGCTTCCCGTCAACCGGAGAGGGTGGCACCATTGGCTCGACCATCGGACCGTATCTTGGCAACCCCGGCATCGGCCCCGGCGAACCGCTGAACGCCCAGTTCTCGTTGAAGATTCTCTTCTGACGAGAACCATCTCCAACCCTGTCCACCAACGTGCCGGTCGCTCTCTCGCGACCGGCATTTCACTTTCGGCGGAATGAGGCGAGACTGTTTCGAACGCCATGTTTCCTGTTTCCAAAATTTGTACCGGGTTCTTCGGCCACGGGGATTTGCTTCGGGCAAAAGATCTTGCGGGGGCACTCTTAATCCAGAGGAATTCTGAAGAGATTTCGCTGTATCGTAGCGCGGACATAGGCATAGATAGAAGGATCAGGACCAGGAACGAAATATGTCATTCCTGTCGTGTTAATCTCCGCAACTACGTTGAGTCGCTCGGCCTCTTCAACGGATTTCACGCCAGACGACGGCAACTCAGGGAATTCCTTGCCAGGGGGCAAGCCAATCACGATCGTTTTTCCAGGACCCATTTCCCCGACCCCGCGAAATCTGAGATAGAGATACCTGGCTCCAGGTCCCCAGCCCGCAGAACAAAAACTGCAGATTTTAATCGGAGACCCTCCTAGCATTGGCTGGGCGATGAGCGGAGAAAAGCCTGTGAGGAACAAGTCGCCATGGGGCGAATCGGCGGTGAACAAACCATCAGAAACGGCCGTCGTCTTTCGAAGAGCGATTCCATCAGGCCCGACGCTGGAAATGAATTGCTGGCTGCCTTCGTGCATCATGACGTAAATCTCACCTCCTGGTCCGAAAGACGGCCATTGGGATTCAGAGGAAGTCAGCTGCTTTGGCGGTGACCGACGATCCAGTGGCGCTACCCAGGCACGTGGAATTCCTCCCGCATCTGGAGCCCAGAACGCCACGCGCTGGCCATCCGGCGCGATGTCAAACCCGCTCATTGAGACGCCCGGCAAAACTGACTCCGCGTGGCCAGAGTCAATATCCGCCATCCAAAGTTCTCCGGAAGTCCAGGCCCGGGAACCATTCCCCCGCACCAGGTAGTACAGTTTTTTCCCATCAGGCGAAAACGTGGAATGGGCGCTTGCGATGCCAAATCCCAGACCAGGCATGGTGGCAAATCCTTCTCCCGAGATCTGGCGGTCACCTCGCTGGTCGTGTAACCAAACTGTGCTTTCTCTGATTCCTGCGGAGGTTGTCAACATACGGCCGTCAGGAGAGATGGCGATGCCTTCTTCCTCCGTTGCGCCAAAGGTCAATTGTTCCAGCGCGCCCCGGGGAAAATGCTGGCGCCAGATGTGGAATCCGTCTCCGGCGTCCGCGCTGAAGTACATCGTCGAGCCATCCGGGCTCCAACCCGCGTAGGTGCAACGCGCTGTCGGCGGACCCACGGTCTCACCAACGGCGCCTCCATCGAAAGGAACCACACGGCAAGGACGCCATCCTATTCTGTCCATTTCTGAAATGAGCACCCACTTGCCATTCGGAGAAACCCAGGAGCGGTGGGCCATTCCCTGGCCCGGCAAATAGATATCGCGCTCTTCCCCCCGGCTCACCTGGGCGGTGGCGATGCCCATGGGCCCGCTCTTCTTGATCTCAGAAAACATCACGTGTTGCGGGTCCACCCAGGTCAGCGCGGCAGCGTTGGGCAGCAGTTCCTTGGGTTCTCCTCCGAGGACCGGCACAACCCAGGTGTTCCAGCCGAAACTCGCGTCGGTTGCCGTATAAGCAATGCGCGATCCATCTGGCGAAAAGACCGGAGCCATCTTCGTTGAATTGTCATGCGTGAGCTGAACCGGCTCTCCGTCGGGCAACATCTTCACGTAAATCTGGCCAGGGGAAACGAAGGTCTCCGGTCCGCGAATGAAGGCAATCATGCGCCCGTCTGGGGAGAGCGCGGGCGAGGTCGCTCCATCGGCGAAGCGGGTAATCTGCACCCAGTTGTTGCGCGAAGGGGCGCCGGCACGACGCCACGGAAATGGATAGAAAATCAGCGCCAGAGAGCAAAGTGTGAGGAGCAGGGCAAAAGCGCCAGCCATGACGACGACCCGTTGCCGGTTATGCCGCGGAGCCTCTTTGAAGTTCTCAGGTCCTGGTGAGTTAGCGCTTATTCCTGCCTTGGCGGTCGCGCCGTTCTCCTCAACAGGCTGGACCGGAGCGATCAGACGGTAACCGTGCCGGGGCAGGGTTTCGATAAACCGCGGATTTTCAGCGTCGTCCCCCAGCGCTTCGCGCAGCTTCTTCACAGCCGTATTAATGCTGTGCTCAAAATCGACGAAGGTATCGTTGGGCCACAGTTTTCGCTGAAGGTCTTCCCGGGTCACCATTTCCCCAGGCCGTTCAAGGAGGGCGGCAAGAATCTGGAACGGTCGCTCCTGCAGCTTCACCTTATCGCCGTTGCACCGCAGTTCTCCGCTGCGAAGGTCAACTTCGAACTCTCCGACGCGGAGGCGCGCGTTCGTTGTTGCTGGCTGTGGCATGGCAGGGCTCACCAGCGCTTTAACTTCGACCTTACCGGCTTACAAAATCAGGGTCAAGCAAGAAGATAAGCGGAAAAGCGAATCGCGATTAACCGATCCCAGCCGCTGTTTTGTGCTGATTTTTCAGCCAAATCCACAGTTCACCCAGAATTCACCTTCGATTACCCGCTGTGCATTGATGGCAGCGAGCGCTTCGGCCAAAGTCCGAATTGCGCGAAGGCCAGATCCAATCGCGCACCCTGGGTTGGATTCGCGTGGTGTGCAGGCGAACTGGCGGGGCTATCGCCCACACCGCGCAGATTTTCCCAGGCCAATTGCAGGAGATAGTCATGTCACTGAAAAGGCTCTCGGTCCGCGCGGTTGCCGGGGTGGGCTTCTCACTCCTCGCCCTTGTCCCCAACAAACCGGTCTCCCTCATCCCTGATGCCCAAGCGCAGGACAGTATTCCTGCCGCTGAAGTGGTGTGGCAGCATGTGGGGAGGATTTACCTCAACCCGGACACCGGAAAGGCTATTTGGGCAGGCTATGTTGTTCACCTCAACGGAATCAACAGCTCACTGTTCAATGGCGCGCCCAGCGAGGCCACCGCTTATTTCACCTTCAGTACAGACATACTGCAATTGACACCGATTCCGAATGACGGCGACATGGCCCTCAGCCTGGTTTCGGCGGGAACATTCAGCGTTTACTACAACGCCACACCGCACGGGGACTGGAGCGATCCGTCCACCTTCACGAGCGGAAAGCTGATCGCCACCTTCTCTAGAAAAGAGAGCCTCTTCCCCGAGATTGGACCGATTGGGTTTCACGCCCTCTCCGAGAGCCTGTTGTGGAGCCAGAGTTTCACCTTTGATGACCAGACTCTCAATTTCAATCGGATTGTGCCGAACGGGATCACGTTCTCCCAGTTCCTCAGCACCACTCCTCTCACCGGAACCACAAGCTATCCCGTCGCTTTTGCCGGCGCAGGCGTAACGATGGCAGTTGGCGGCCCACTGTCGAGTTTGCCCGTTCCAAGAAGATTGAGTTCGCCGCCGATTCAAATGAACCGTTTCGATCGCATGCCGGATCTGTTCGCAATCGGAAATCAACCCACCTGTCTCACGATATTCCGGACTCGGTGATCGGCTTTCAGCGGGCAGACTGGCTGGATTCGGTCTGCCGCAACCACGTTGAGTTTGGGTTTGAATTCCAGGATCGGCCTATCGAGCAGCAAAAACCCCGTCCGAAGACGGGGTTTTCAGCTTGGAACTGATAACTCAGAACTGACAACTCGTTTACGACATATGCGTAAACGGCGTCCGTTCCAACCGCCCTGGCAGCTTCGGTGAAACGAGTCCGGCGGTGCTGCTGCTCATCACCTCAGTGAAGTCCTTGCGGAAGGCCATCATTTCGTCCGGCGTGCCGACCGTAATGCGGACGCTGTTGGGCCACGCAGGCCAAATGCGGCCCACGTACATCTCCTTCGCCGCCAGCGCTGCCTGTACGTCTTTTCCCGGCTTCCGTACATCGAGCATGAAGCAGTTGCTCTCAGACGGAGTGAAGGTATAGCCCTGGCTTTTGAGCCACGCAAGAGTTTGTGCACGCGTATCGGCGATGATCTTCTTGCGCGTCGGAACAAGGTCCGCATCCAGCAGGCTTGCCTTGGCCGCGGCCACAGCCGTAATCGGCAGCGCGTTCATTCCGCCGAACGGAGTAATCTTCGCCAGCAGATCGGGACGGCCGATGGCAAATCCCATGCGAATGCCGGCCATGCCGTAGAGCTTCGAAAAGGTGCGCAGCACAATGACGTTCTTGCCATCCTTCACAAAGTCGATCGAGCGCGGCGCATCGCACAGGTGAATGTACGCTTCATCGATCAAGATGACCGTGTCTTTCGGAGCATTGGCAACCACGTACTCGATATCGCTGCGCGGTGTACAGGTGCCAGTCGGGTTATTCGGGTTGCAGATGTAGATAACGCCGGGATTCGATGCGGCAGCGAGCATCGCCTTGACGTCGTGTTTGGCTTCGCCCTTCGGATCGGCCAACGGCACCTTGAAGATCTGCGCTCCACTAACCTTGGCGGCCCACATTGGCGCTTCGTACCCTGGATCGGCGACCACGAGCGGACGGTCTTTGCTGGTGAAGGCGAGAACCGTAAAGTGCAGCGGCTCGCTCGATCCGGCAAATGGAACAACCGATTCGGGGCTCAGGCCCTCCTGCTTTGCAAAAAGCTCGGCCAGTTCTTCTTCGCCGGTGAACAGGTAGCGCCCTCCGCGCGGAATGATGTTGACCATCGCCTGGCGCGCAGCCTCCGACGGCCCCATGGGGTTCTCGTTCGCATCGATGTGAATGCCTTTGTTGGGATCGGCGAATTTCGGGCGGTCGGCGTATGCGAAATGCGCCTCGGTAAGGATGGGCAGACTGGCCAGCGCGGAAGCCCCGGCGGCGAAACGGAAGAAATTGCGGCGCGAAATTCCGGAAGGAGCAACTCCAGCAGGAGCTATAGGATCGACGGTCGGGTACATCGGCAAGACTCCTTAGGTTGAAGATGGAATTGGACAGACAACCACGTTGGGCGCGGGGAAACAGAAGGCCGGAAGAAAGAAGAATTGGGGAAGGGGAATCCCATATCCAAAGGTATCGTTCCGGCGCGGCAAAAACAAGAAGGAAATACAGTTCACCTGCGCTCATTTCGCTCTTTTTCGGACGCTGCATTACATCCGTATACGTCCAGGGTTCCGTATGGTAGACTCCGTGCCGGAAAACGTATCCACTCAAGATGACCCGAATCTCCAGCCGGGTTCGACGCACCGCGAACCCGATCCTGGGAATTTTGTTTGAAGGCTTGACAACCCTTGGAGTAAACCCATTTACTTATGGGCGAACGTCCACGTAGACACCGGATGTATTCACCCGATTGCAGGTGACTCAATGCTCGCATCACTTCCGGGCTTAACCGCCGCTGGAACGCCTCATGCAACCGCGTCGCAGCTCGCCCTCGCCGTGCCGTCGCTCGCACATTTGAGCCTTCTCGACATTGCCATCATCGCAATTTACTTCGTGATGGTGATCTGGATCGGCTTTTATCTCAAAGGCCAGGCCAACACCAGTGAAGAGTTCTTTATGGCCGGCCGCGAGATGACAGCGTGGATCGCGGGCCTGAGCTTTGTGTCGGCCAACCTTGGTTCACTGGAACTGATGGGATGGGCAGGGTCGGCCTATCAGTACGGCATTCTTGCGGCTCACTGGTATTGGGTCGGCGCGATTCCGGCGATGCTCTTCCTGGGCATCGTGATGATGCCCTTCTACTACGTGTGCAAGACGCACTCCGTGCCCGGCTACCTCAAGCTGCGCTACGGACAAGGCGCCAGCACCGTGTCCGCCTTCTCTTTCGCTTTCATGACCGTGCTCATGAGCGGCGTAAACATGTTCGCCATGGCCGAGGTAATGAAAGTCGTTCTCGGCTGGAATCTGAACTTTTCCATCATCGTTTCATCCCTCGCCGTTGCCGCTTACGTCGCCCTTGGCGGACTGCGCTCGGCAATCTTCAACGAAGTACTTCAGTTCATGCTCATCTGGGGTGGCGCGCTTTTGGTCCCGATCCTCGGCCTCATTGAAGCCGGCGGCTGGAACGGATTCAAAGCAAAACTTGCGCACAACATTGCCACCGGTGCAACGGCACCCGGCGACTACACCCACATGTGGCGCAGCATGGGCCACTTTACCGATAACCCGATGGGCATCCATTGGACGGGCATTGTCTTCGGCCTCGGATTCGCCATCAGCTTCGGCTACTGGACTACGGACTTCCTGGTCGTGCAGCGCGTCCTCTCCGCACACAACCTGCGTTCCGCGCGCATGGCTCCGATCATTGGCTCCTTTTTCAAGATGGCTGTACCGTTCATCGTGATTCTTCCCGGCCTGCTGGGGCTAGTTGTGTTGCAGAATGGGGACGGCAGCCTGATGCACCTTGTCGGCCAGAATCTTGTTACTCCGGGTTCTGGACTGCACAGCTACAACGAGGTTCTGCCGTTGATGATGGTGCGCTACATGGCACCCGGTCTGCTGGGATTAGGTATCACAGCACTGATTGCCGGATTCATGAGCGGCATGGCGGGCAACGTCAGCGCCTTCTCGGCCGTGTGGACCTACGACATCTATCAGCCGCTCATCAAGAAGAATGCTCCTGATGAACACTACGTCACAGTGGGACGGTGGGCCACAATTCTTGGCGTGATTGTCTCCATCGGCACCGCGTATCTGGTGATGAGCGCGGCCGGCATCATGGACTACGTGCAGGCGCTCTTCAGCTTCTTTATTTCGCCGCTGCTGGGCGTGGTGCTGGTCGGCATGTTCTGGAAGCGCGCAACCAAGGCAGGCGGATTCTGGGGCTTGTTAATGGGGACGGTTACTTCGATCGGGCTTTGGGGATGGGTGAAAGCCGATCCGTCGGCGTTGCGTTTCGTGGCGATTTCGCCGAATGCGAAGGACATGGCAGAAAACATGTACCGCGCACTGTGGTCGGTAATCGTGGCCATCCTGGTCAACGTGATCGTCAGCCTGGTCACGAAACCGAAAACCCTGGCGGAACTCAACGGCCTCGTGTACGGCGCCACAAAGTTGCCGGAGGAAGAGCCGGTGCCCTTCTACAAGAACGAGTATTTCTGGCTCGTGATCGCCATCGTCTTGTTCTTCGCCCTCAACATTTACTTCTGGTAAGGAGGCCGCATGCATTCCGGCCATATTTCGATCTGGTTTTTCATCGGCGTTCTGCTCACCGCTTACGGCGCCATGATCTTCGGCTACGGGCTTTATGAGTTGGCTACGCACACAGTTGCCAATGTAAAGCTAGCCGATCTGCACGCTCCCGTTTGGTGGGGCGGACTTTTGTTGATCTTCGGTCTTTTTTATGGAATACGCTTTCGCCCGGGCCGCAACGGTTAATGCGGAACTAAGGAGTTCAAGAACATGGCAGCACAAAGAAAGATGACCTTTGGAGTTATTGTCGGAAACCGGGGCTTCTTCCCGGACCACCTGGCCAAGACCGGGCGAGAAGAAATCATTTCAGTGCTCGAGGCCGCCGGTGCGAGTGCAATCGTCCTCGGTCCGGAACAATCAAAGTACGGCGCGGTGGAAACGTACACCGAAGCGCAGCACTGTGCCGACCTGTTCAAGAAGCATGCCGAAGAGATCGACGGCATCATCATCACGCTGCCCAACTTTGGCGAAGAGCGCGGCATCGTCGATGCCATTCGTCTTTCCGGTCTCAAGGTTCCGGTGCTGGTGCAGGCCACGCCCGACCGCTCTGAAGCCATGACCATCGCCACCCGCCGCGACAGCTTCTGCGGCAAGATGTCGGCGTGTAACAACATGATGCAATATGGCATCAACTACTCGCTGACCACCCTGCATACTGAAGCGCTGACCTCGGCGGAATTCAAGGCCGACCTCGAATGGTTTTCGGCCGTCTGCCGCATTGTGAAGGGTCTCAAGAATCTGCGCATCGGCGCCATCGGCGCGCGCCCCACTGCATTCAACACGGTCCGCTACTCCGAGCGCATCTTCGAGACGAGCGGCATCACGATTGAGACGATTGATCTGTCTGAAATCTTCGGCCGCATCAATCGCATGAAAGACAACGACGATGCTGCGCAGGGCAAGCTCGCCGCAATTAAAAAATATGTGACCACCTCGGGAATTCCAGAAGAATCTCTGCTGAAGATGGCGAAGCTGGGTGCGGTTATCGACGG
>Ga0210400_10004982_pt1 | contig 11350 bp, 10 predicted proteins | sample IncBWH26MmetaG_FD_155456 | JGI IMG/M metagenome (GOLD analysis project Ga0210400, IMG submission 155456) | Forest soil microbial communities from Barre Woods Harvard Forest LTER site, Petersham, Massachusetts, United States - Inc-BW-H-26-M | ecosystem: Environmental > Terrestrial > Soil >...
CGCATCCGCTATCGACCTCCATCGTGTCGCTCTCACCTACGTCACGAACAAGAAGGGCGGAGATCAGATACTGTCCGCGCTTCCGGGCATCGCGGACCGGCAGCATCGGGACTTCGGGCGCAGCGCGATCGTCGAAAGCATCCGCACCGACCTGATTAGCGGCGGCGTCGAGTCCGGGGCGGTCGAGGCGCCGGCCGCCTTCGTCGACGAAGCCGAAAAGTACATCGCCGGCCGCGTCGGGATCGACGCCGAAGTCGGCGGCGCCGACGCGCAACGGCAGATCGTCTCCGCGATGGTCAGAGATCGGCTGCAGGAGTTCGTGAGACTGCTCGACATGCCGACGGTTGTTGGGACGAACGAAGCTCTGACGGAGTGATAAGTTTTATTCCTAACGGGAATGGAGACCTGTCCTCCGAAAGGGATTAGTCTCTCGCTCAATCGCTCGGCGAGCTGAGGCGAATCTGAGTATTTCAAATGTGAGCGTTTGTATGAGGCCTCACTTCCATGAGCCATGATTTGAACGCAGAGATGGGCGGCAGGCTCGCCTTTAAGGGCGGCAGGTACCAGCTCAAACCAGTCTGCAACGGAGAGTCTTATCCCAAGCTTTGATGGGCCATCTCGTAATTCGTCTTTCACTAGGCAGCTCACGGAGGCGCCTCCAGAAGAAGTACAATGCGTATAGCGTCCTTCAAGTCACCGACGACCAATGCGGCGCGGAGGCGTCGAAAACGAAACGGGGAACGAACGCCATGATGGATTTTGATTTCGAGTTAGGACGCGGTTCGGGAATATCCGACAAGTTGTCTGTTTGCTCGCCAACGTTCAATACCGGGCAGATGCCTTTGCTGTCCACAGGGCGTCCTTGGCAGAGCGTGCTCATCGCCGCGTCGGCGGCGCGAACGCGATCGCCCGCTGTTGCTGAAGCAATCGACGATCACGGCAAGCTGCCGAAAGGCGTTGCGCCGCGGCCTGGCATCAAAATCATGTTTTTGCTGGTGAAGCCCGATGGAATGAGCGCGAATGAATTTCACCAATATTGGTTGGAGACTCATTCGCCCCTGGTCGTCAGAAGGTCAGACGACATGGCGATGAGGCGATATGTCCAAAGCCATCTCGTCCCGTCTCCGATGGCCGTCGGCGCCGCCGAGGCGCGCGGTTGGACGGCGAACCCGTTCCAGGGAGTCGCGGAAGTGTGGTGGGACAGCGAGGAGGCGATGGCTGCCGCGTTCTCCACGCCAAACGGCGTCGACGCAGGCGAAGCGCTTGCGGAAGATGAGAAGAAGTTTCTGGACGATCGATCGATTATCGTGATGACGCGCGAATATTTGATCTTCGATAAGACCTAGGTCGGCTCGTCCCAGTTCAAGAAGCTGCCGTGTGCGGCAGCTCCCCAGGATAGTCCAGCGAAAGACGCGCCACCGTTACGCAGCGCGTCCCAACACGGAAGGTGGCAACGGATGTTTCCCGCGAAAATAGACAGTCTGTCGAGACCGAAAACGGTGGCGGAGGCCGCAGCGCTGATAGCGTCGGACGAGGAGGGGAATGTCCTGCCGATCGCGGGCGGAATGAGCCTAATGCAGGCCATCAAGGCTCGCGTGGTCCGTCCAGGCGCGATCGTGGACTTGAATGATATCGGAGAACTCAAGGGGATCAAGGAAACGGCATCCTCGGTCTGGATCGGTGCGATGACCCGGTACGTCGAAGTAGCGACGTCGGACGTTCTCAAGAGCGGCGCCTTCGGAGCTCTCTCGGACGCAGCCTCCCATGTCGGCGATCGTCAGGTCCGCAATCGCGGCACTATCGGGGGATCACTTTGCTGGAATTACGTCGCGGCCTGCGTTCCCGTTGCGACGCTTGCGCTCGGCGCGGAGATCGAGCTCGTTTCAAAAGGTGCATCAGGCGGTGACGAGACGCGCGTGGTTTCGATCGATGACTTCATCGTCGGGCCGATGGAGACATCTCGTCGCCCGCAAGAGATCCTTCGGTCCGTTGCGCTGACCGGTCCCCGCAAGCACGTGGGAAGCGCCTATCGGAAGTGGGGGCATGTCACCGACTCGCTTCCGGTCGTCGGAATCGGCGTACGGGTTGTTTTGAACGACGATCGAACCTGCAAGGCGGCCCGGGTCGCGATCGGTGGCCTGTCGCGCGGTTCGCAGCGCTTTTACGAAGCTGAAAAGCGGCTGCTCGGAACATCGTCCAACGACCCAGCGGCAATTTCGGACGGCTTTCGTGCGGCCGCCAAGACGCTGGAAATCCAAAGCGACACGTTGGCGTCGGCCGACTACCGGAAGGTCTTGATTGAAGAACTCGGCACCTCCGTCGTCCTTTCGGCGATGGCACGAGCAGAGGAGGCGGCGGTACGATGACCGATGGAACGCAGGTAATCAGAGCGATCGTGAACGGACAGGCAGTTGAGGCCATCGCGCCGATCCGAATGCTCCTAGTGGATTTTCTGAGAGAGCGATTGCAGCTTACGGGTACTCACGTCGGCTGCACCTTCGAGGGCGTTTGCGGCGCTTGTACCGTTCGTCTCGACGGTGAAGCAGTCAAATCGTGCATGCTGCTTGCAGCGCAGATCGACGGACGCCAGGTGACGACGGTCGAGGGGCTTGCCCGTGGGGAAGAGCCCCATCCCCTGCAGAAGGCGTTTCGTGACGCTCACGCCCTTCAGTGCGGCTACTGCACGCCAGGCATCCTCATGAACATGAGCGAGTTTCTGGAACGAAATCCGGCCCCCTCGGAAAGTGAGATCCGAAGCGCGCTGGTAGGCAACATCTGTCGCTGCACCGGGTATTCGCACATCGTGGAGGCCGTCAAGGACGCTGCCACGAATATGAAGGTCGTCGAAGGGAGGGCGGCATGAGGAACGAGAAATTTGCGTGGATAGGTGAAAAGGTCCTCCGCAAGGAAGATGTGCGCCTTACGTCAGGCCGCGGTCAGTACTTTGCCGACATTCAACTGCCTGGTGTTCTACACTGCTACATCGTCCGTAGCGCCCGCGCGCACGCCAGGCTCGTCTCGGTCGACACGTCGACGGCGAAGGCCTCTGCGGGGGTTGTTGCGGTCTTTTCGGGGGAGGACATCAAGGACCATCTGGATCCGTTGCCTCATCCGATTGTCGTGCCGAATCTGCCAGGGAAGTTTCCGCGCCATTGGCCGCTTGCGGTTGGCAAAGTGAAGTTTCACGGTGAGCCTGTGGCCGTCGTCGTCGCCACCGATCGGTACCTGGCGGAAGATGCGGGTGAACTTGTGGAGGTCGTCTACGAGGATCTTCCATATGTGGGATCGCCGGAGGCATCGAGCCGGCCCGACGCCACGGTCATTCATGACGACCTCGACAACAACGAAATATTTTCGATGAGCTTCACCGGAGGCTTCACGGAGGATTCCGTGAAAACCAACGTCGACGAGATACAGGCGATCATCAACTCAGCGCCGATCGTCATCAACAGGAAATTCAAGACTCATCGTGTCGGTGTGACACCCCTCGAAACGCGCGGCGTCATGGCAAAATGGGATCGGGACGACGGTCTGACCTGTTGGGCCACGACGCAGCGACCGCATATCGACCGCCTCGCACTGGCCGAGGTGCTCAAGATCCCCACCCACCAAGTTCGGGTAATCGCGCCGCGGGATCAGGGCGGGGGATTCGGGACCAAAGCACCATTCTATCGGGAGTCGATCCTCATTCCGTGGCTCGCCAAGACACTCGGCCGGCCCGTGCGATGGCTCGAGTCCCGCGAAGAAGGTTTGATGGTCGTTGGGCAGGAGCGCGATCAGCGTCACGAGATGACGATTGCCGCAAACAAGGACGGCAAGGTACTCGCAATGCGCGCGCGGGTAGTCGCCGATAATGGCGACGGATGTATGGGCGTCTATTGGGGCTTCGTGATGCCGGTCCTTGGTGCGGCTACGCTGCCATCCGGGTACTATCTGCCGAAATGCGATATCCAGTTGCGCTCATACGTCACTAATAAGCCGTCCCTTTCCCCGTCGCGTTCTTTCGGAAGCTACCCCGGCCGCTTTGTCATCGAACGTTTGATGGACATTCTGGCCAAGGAGATCGGCAAGGAGCCCGCGGAGATCCGCCGCATCAATTTTGTGAGTTCATTGCCACATGTGACGGCGACCGGATGCCATCTCGACAGTGGGGACTATCTCAAGGCCTTTAACAGCCTCGTCGATACCGTCGACCTGAAGGGATTCCGGGAAAAGCAGGCGGCATTGCGCAAGCAGGGGCGCTACATCGGTCTGGGCTTCGGTACCGGCGTGGAAATCTCGGGTATCGCCTCGGATGTCTTCGTCCAGCTCGAGAACCAACCGGGATACGGGTCGGCCACGATTCGAATCGATGCCCGAGGAGGCGTCCAGGTTCTGGAAGGTGATGCTCCGCAAGGGACCAGTCACGAGACGACCTTCGCCCAGGTTGTTGCGGAGAATTTCGGGATCGACGTCGCCGACGTCGTTGTGCAGACAGGCGATACCGCCAACACGCCCTTCGGGTCAGGCTCACTCGGAGCTCGTGGTGGATCTTACACCGTGAGCGCTGTCCATAACGCGAGCCGCAGCCTTCGGGACAAGATGGCCCGTGTCTTCATCCACGACCGAAAGCTGGATCTGCACGTTGGCGATATCCAGTTCGAAAGAGGATTTGTCTTCCCGGCGCTCGACCCCAATAACAGAGTGGCGTTCGCCGAGCTGGCGGATCGTATTATCATGAAGCCAGTGAACATGCCGCCCGGAGAGGAGGCAGGTCTGGAGGCCACGAACTACTTCGAGGCTGCCAAGCCGATGTTCTATTTCGGCGCGCACGCCTGCATGGTCGAGGTCTTTCCTAAAACGGGCGAGTTCAAGATTACACGCTATGTTACGTGTGAAGACGCGGGCACGGTGATCAACCCGCTCGTGGTGGAAGGGCAGATCCAGGGCGGCGTCGTGCAGGGGCTATCGAATGCGATGTTCGAGGAGTTTCTATTCGACGAGCACGGTCAGCAACTAACGACCACCCTGGAGTCCTATAGGCTCGCCATAGCCCCGGATGTTCCTCACGTCGAGGTCACGCATTCGTTCACGCCATGTCCGCACACGCCCCTCGGTTCGCGTGGAATTGGCGAGGGTATTCCCGGTCCCGTGCCCGGCGCCCTGACAAACGCGCTATGCGACGCGCTCGCGCCGTTCGACATCGAAATCAACGAGCTGCCGATCAGGTCGGACAAGCTTTGGCAGCTCCTGCGCGCTAAGGAGGCGACAGCATTCCAGACCGTAGGCTCGAAACAGTCTGATCTGCGGAACGCGTGATCGTCTTCGGGCGATTCCAGTTCCGGACGGAGACGTCCACGGCGACGCACGAGTGCACCAAAAAGGAGGAAGCTGCCATGCCGTATTCGGCAACGTTTGAAGGTTCGACCCATCTTCCACGCACGACGATCTACTCCCGACTTGCGGACTTCGGCGGCCTCAAGAAGTACTTTCCCGAGGCTATCGAGGAGTGCGACTTGGAAGGATCGGGGATCGGGTCAGTCAGGACGATCCGCATGAAAGGGAAGGATGGTGTCATCGTCGAGCGTCTCGAAGCTCTCGTGGACGGATCGTTGATATCATACTCGATCATCAACGACGCTCCGCTTCCGTTGGAGCAATATCATTCGGTAATCGCGCTATCTGACGAGGGGTCGGGTTGCAAGATCCATTGGAGCAGCAATTGGATTGCCAAAGGGGCCCCAGAACAAGAGGTCCGGGACCTGATCGCGGGTTTCTACAGAGATATCTTCGCGGGCGTGGTACGGGCTGCGTGAGGCCCTGAAAAACAGCGGAATGCCGAAAGTGAGCAGAAGGAAGATCGAATGGGTGATCGTCTCAAGGGCCGCAACATCGTTGTGACCGGTGCGGGCAGCGGTATTGGAGCAGGAGTCGCTGCCGATCTCGCGGATAATGGTGCTAATGTCGTTGTCGCGGATATCAACGTTGAAAACGGCGCCAAGGTTGCGGATCGAATATCGAAGGCGGGCGGCATGGCAGTGGCCGTACCGGTTGACGTTTCGAACCGAGAAAGCATCAAGAAAATGATCGCAGAGACGGTCGAAGCGTTCGGTAGCCTCGACGTGATGTTCAACAACGCCGGTATCATCCAGACCGCGTCCTATCTGGAAATCACTGAAGCAGACTGGAAACGGTTGATGGACGTTAACGGTCTCGGCGTTCTCATGGGAACACAGGAAGCCGCCAAACAAATGATCGCTCAGGGCGGCGGCGGCAAGATCATTAATACAGCCTCGATCGGGGCCAAGCAGGGCTATCCGCAGTTTGCTCATTATTGCGCGAGCAAATTCGCGGTCGCGGCGCTGACTCAAGCGGCGGCGCGCGCTTTTGCCGAACACAAGATCACGGTCAACTGCTTTGGACCTGGTGTCGTGCACACCGCGCTGTGGGATCAGCTTAATCGAGAGTTCATGGAGAAAGGTATTTCGTCCAAGCCGGACCAGGCAATCAACGACTTCAGCACCGACATCCTTCTGGGGCGCTACTCGACGCCGCGGGACATCGTCGGTGTGACGACATTTCTGGCGTCGTCGGAATCGGACTACATCACGGGCCAGACCGTGATGGTAGACGGCGGCATGGTGTTAATCTGACGAATCCTGGCACATCCAATCCGAAAGCCGGACTGTAATGCTCGACGCCGATGGATCTTGCGTTGACGTGACGCAGATCAAGAAGGGGCAAGATCCCAAGAATCTTTTGTCGCCCGCCTTCGTGAGAGTGCCGCGGCTATTGTTGCGGCGGGCGACGCCGACCTCGTCGCGTTTGGTCGCCATTTTATTTCCAGCCCCGATCTGCCTGAGCGGCAGCGGCGGAATTTGCCATTGAACCGCTACGACCGGTCGACGTTTTACGGCTGCGACGGGGCGAAGCTACAGCGACCATCCGACACACGCCGAGCAGGCGCCGACGCACTCTAGTCCCGGACGGAAGCCGGTACGCGCCCGAGGACGGCGCGCCCGCGCTGGTCGCGTATCATGCCCTAGCTGAGCGAAATGACCAGCGTCTGTGCGTGTGCTGCTAGAGGGAATACACGCCCGCCCATCAGGACCAACGTGGCTCTGACGGAGTGATAAGTCTTATTCCTAACCGGAATGGAGACCTGTCCTTCGAAAGTGACTAATCTTGTGCGCGCTCGTGGATCGAGCTGAGGCGAACGCGTGCGACGTCTCTGCCTTCAGCGAAAATGCAAACATTGGCCGCCGGCCGCATCACCACGGAGATTACTTGATGCTTATTCAGCGCAATCCGGCGCAGCCTCCGATAAGTCCAGCGTTTCCGTACGAGATGAAAAGACTGCCCGTACTTGATGCCGAGATGGCCTATGTCGACGTGGGACAAGGAGAACCCATCGTTTTCCTTCACGGCAACCCGACCTCGTCCTACATGTGGCGCAACATTATCCCGTACGCACTCCCCTTCGGTCGCGTGCTCGCGCCAGACCTGATCGGTATGGGCCGATCCAGTAAATCCCCGCGCCGTGCGTATCGTTTCTTCGATCATGTAGCGTATCTTGACGAATGGTTTGAGAAGTTGGGGTTGACCAAGAACATCGTATTCGTGATCCAGGATTGGGGCGCAGCTCTCGGCTTCAATCGCACCTGCCGTTATCCCGATAGTGTAGTCGGCATCGCCTACATGGAGGCGATGGTCCGGCCTCGCCTTTGGAGCGATATGCCGCCAGAGCGCCAGCTCATCTTTCGTCGGCTGCGCAGCTCCGAGGGAGAGGACATGGTGTTGCGCGACAACTATTTCATCGAGAAAATGTTGTTTGAATACGGCGTCATGCGGAAATTGAGCGACGAGGAGAAGGCGGTCTATGCGGCTCCGTTCGATACGCCGGAATCGCGATTACCGACTCTGATCTTTCCTCGCGACATTCCCTTCGACGGAGAGCCGGCCGACATGAGCGCGGCGGTCGAGCGCTACAGCGTCTGGATGGGAGCGAGCGCACACCTTCCCAAGCTCTTCATCGACGCTTCGCAGGGCCACGGCACGGCCGGAGCGGCCCGGGAGCACTGCCTCAAGTGGCCGAACCAGACGGTGGTCACGGTCGAGGCCAAGCATTACGTGCCGGAAGATTGTCCACACGAGATCGGCGAAGCGCTCGTCGAATTCCTGAAGCGGGTTCGGGGTGGCGCATGAGCAAGAACCGGCGACCCCTTCAGGAGGCGCTCCGTAACGCGCTCGGTTCGGCGGTTCGGTTCGATACCGCCCACAAGTCCGTGTACGCGTCAGACGCCTCCAACTACCGGCAGGTGCCGATCGGCGTCGTCGTGCCGCGATCCCTGGATGAGTTCGTGAAGGGCGTCGCCATCTGTCACGAAAATCGGGTTCCGTTGCTGGTTCGTGGCGCCGGCACGTCGATGAGCGGCCAGACTGTCAACGAAGCCGTGGTTTTCGACCTGTCGGCGTCCTGCGACCGCATCGTCGAAATCGATCCCACGTCGAAGACAGCGCTCGTCGAGCCTGGCGTCGTCTGCGACTCGCTGCGATCGGCCGCCGAGCGCCACGGGCTCACCTTCGCTCCTGATCCGTCCACCCACAGCCGCTGCACGCTCGGCGGAATGATCGGCAACAATTCGTGCGGTGCGCACTCGGTGATGGCCGGCAAGACGCTCGAGAACGTCCGCGCCCTCGAGATCATGACCTACGATGGAGAACGGTTCTGGGTCGGGCCTACCAGCGAAGAGGAAATCGAAGCGATCATCCTCGCCGGAGGGCGCAAGGGGCAGATCTATCGCGATCTCAGGGATCTGCGGGATCGGTATGCCGACCAGATACGGCAGCGCTTCCCTTCGATCAAGCGGCGCGTGTCCGGCTTCAACCTGGATCAGCTTCTTCCGGAGAACGGGTTCAATCTGGCGCGTGCGCTCGTGGGGACCGAAGGCACCTGCGCCCTCGTCCTCAAGGCATCCGTCGATCTCGTCGCCAGCCCGCAATACAGGGTTCTGCTCGTTCTCGGTTTCGACGATATCTACGTCGCCGCGGACGCTGTCCCGGACTACGAGCGCTTTCGTCCGATCGCCGTCGAAGGTCTCGATCGAATGATCATCCGAGGCCTGCAGGCGCGCGATCTCGCCCAGGCCGAAATCGACCTGTTGCCGGCTGGCGATGCCTGGGTGGTCCTCGAATTCGGCGCCGACTCGGAAAGCCAGGCGATCGAACAGGCCGAGAGCGCGGCGGCATATTTCCGTGCCAGGCCGTTCGGTCCGCGACCGAGCACGAAGATCGTGACGGATCGGATCATGCAGAAACGGATCTGGTCGATCCGCGAAAACGGCGCTTCTGCCACGCAACTGTCTATCGATCCCGAAATACCCGACCCGCAGGTAGGATGGGAGGACGCCGCGGTCGATCCACATCGACTGGGAGACTACCTTCGCGCCTTCGACGCGCTCGTGAAGAGGTACGGGTACCGGACCTCCTTGTTCGGCCATTTCGGCGACGGCTGCGTTCACGCCCGCATCACGTTCGATCTCCGATCGAAACCAGGGATCGAAAAATACAGGAACTTCGTCCGTGAAGCCGCGGAGCTCGTCGTTGCGTTCGGCGGATCGCTGTCGGGCGAACACGGCGACGGTCAAGCGAAAGGCGAATTCCTTCCGATCATGTTCGGCGACGAACTGGTGGAAGCGATGCGCCGGTTCAGGCGGATTTGGAATCCAGACGGCCTTTTGAACCCCGGCAAGGTGGTCGACGCGTATCGGGTCGACGAGAACCTGCGTGCCGGCCCGGACTACAAGGTCGTACCGATCTCGACGCACATGACGTTCCGGAGCCGGGAAGGCGACGGCTTTCAGCGCGCGGTCGAGCGCTGCGTCGGCATGGGGAAGTGCCGTGCAGCGAAAGGGGGCACCATGTGTCCGAGTTTTCGGGCCACCGGCGAAGAGCGCTACTCGACGCGCGGCCGGGCCAGGCTGCTGTGGGAGATGCTGCAGGGCGACGTGGTGCGGGACGGTTGGAAGAGCGAGGCCGTCAAAGAAGCGCTGGATACCTGCCTGAGCTGCAAAGGCTGTCGCAGCGACTGCCCGACGCACACCGACATGGCGTCGTACAAGGCGGAGTTTCTGTCCCGCTACTACGAGCATAGATCGCGCCCCCGCCAGGCCTGGTCCATGGGACGCATCGGCGATTGGGCTCCGCTCGCCGCGGCCATGCCTCGTCTCACGAACTTCATGACGAACGCGCCGGTACTCGCATCCTTCTCCAAGTGGGTTGCGGGCGTCGCGCCCGATCTGGATCTTCCGAAATTCGCCGCCACCGGCTTTCGCCGCGCGTTCGAAGCGGATCAGACGGCCGCGTTTCGCGGTAAGCCGCCGGTCCTGCTGTGGCTGGACACATTCTGCGACAACTTCCAGCCGGAGGTCGCCGAGGCCGCCGTGGCGGTCCTTCGGGACGCGGGCTTCGAGCCGGTTCTTCCGAAGCGGCGCATATGTTGCGGGCGCCCGTTGTACGACTTCGGCTATCTGGATCTCGCTAAGGGCAGGCTACAGGAGATCATCGAGGTCCTCTCGCCGATGCTGGAAGCGGAGCTGGAGCGTCCTGTCGGCATCGTAGGTCTCGAGCCCGGATGTCTATCCGTGTTCAAGGACGAGTTGCCCAAGTTGTTTCCGGACGATCCCCGGGCCCAGCGGATATCGCGCAGCGTCTTCCTGTTGGGGGATTTTCTCCTCGCGCACGACTACGAGCCGCCGCGGCTAGACATCGATGTGCTCATTCACACGCACTGTCACCAGAAATCGCTGTTCGGCAATCGGGGCGACACCGCGATGCTCGAAAGGGCCGGTGCACGCACGACATGGCTCGACAGCGGCTGCTGCGGAATGGCCGGCTCCTTCGGATTCAATCCGAACCACGCCCGGCTCTCGCGCGACGTCGCTGAATTGGTTCTGGCGCCCGAGGTCCGCAAGCAGCCGGCTGGCACGGTGATCCTCACGAACGGGTTCAGTTGCCGAGAGCAGGTCAAGCACATGACCGGGCGGACCGCCATGCACTTGGCTCAGGTTCTCGCCATGGGGCTTCCGCGGAAAGTTGCCGCGATCGAACGTCCGCAGCAGGGCGAAAGCGCCTCGCCAAGTACCATCGAAAACGTCGTCTGAACGAAGAAGGAGGAACGCGTGTCGAGACGAAGGAATCGGATAGGCGGCGCTCTCGCGCCGGTGCTCACTCCGTTCGATGAGGATCGCGAGCCCGACTTTCCGGCGTTTCTCGCTCATTGTCGATGGCTGCTCGACAGCGGCGCCGGACTCGCGATCTTCGGCACGAATTCCGAAGCCGCCTCGCTTAGCACCGACGAACGGATCGCTCT
>Ga0210400_10004983_pt1 | contig 11348 bp, 7 predicted proteins | sample IncBWH26MmetaG_FD_155456 | JGI IMG/M metagenome (GOLD analysis project Ga0210400, IMG submission 155456) | Forest soil microbial communities from Barre Woods Harvard Forest LTER site, Petersham, Massachusetts, United States - Inc-BW-H-26-M | ecosystem: Environmental > Terrestrial > Soil >...
TTTCCCTAGTCGTAAACATGATCCTGAATCTGAATCACCTGCACGGACAGTCGGCGGGAGCCACCGCGCAAGACGTCGTCGAGACCGTCTACAAGCTGGTGGAGGAAGGTCAGATCGCCCCCAACGAATTCGCCAGCCTGCGCATCCAGCTCGATTGGATCCAATACAAGCAAAATTTCCGGGAAGTGGTGAGCGTGGCGCAAGGCAGCAGCCAGCGCGGTCCCATCATGGATGTGCACATCGATACCCGGCAGGTGGTTCCGGGCTGCCTGCGGGACGGAATCCTGCGGGCGATAGCACGCGCCAATCCGGAAACATCCGCGGAGATGCGCGATCAGGACCGCCTGCCGCTCGAGGAGTTTCAGTCGCTGCGCACCAGCGCCGTCTGGGGCTTCAACAAGCTTTACTGGATGCGGCTGCGGGACTGGGAGGAAGCCAGCGGCAAGAGCTACGAGCGATCTCTGCCTGGCGGCGTATCGGACGGGAACCAGGGGCAGGCGATCGCCGATAGCGTCGGAGATTTCTGGACCCTTTTGAAAGACATGGAGGCCAAGAAAAACCTCCCTCCGGAGATTTACATCCTGGAGATCGGCGTGGGCACGGGAATCCGCATGGGTCTGTGGCTCGACAGGTTCCGCGAGCTCGATCAGCAGCGGCAGACCAATTACTATCCCAAGCTCCGCATCTTATTGGGCGATTATTCACTGCAGACTCTTGATATGTCCAAACCGGCGGTGAAGGAGCACGCCGAGCTGTGCAGTTTCATGGTCCTGGACGCGGTGAATCCGCTGAAGACCCTTTCTTTCCTGCGCCATAAGGTCATGCAGGTTCACTCCACCAACGTGTATGACAACCTGCCCGACGAGGAAGTCCTCCGCCGCGACGGCCGGCTCTATTTCGTCCAGGTCCGGGCCTACATTCCGATGGCCGACGTGATGAAGATCAGTGAGAACTTCGATCTTCCCGTCGACAAAATCCGCCCGAGCGTCTTCCGGCTTCTGGAAGGTGGCAACGATTTTCTGGGTGACCGGTCCCGCTGTCTGGCGTTCTGGCAGGAAGTTTGGAAGGCGATCCGCCTGGAAGAGCGGCTGGTCCTGCTGGAGGATCTGCCCGACTTTCCGTTTCCTGAGGGCTTGGATGCAACCAAACTCGAGGACATTCTGAAAGATGCGCCGAGCGATTTCCGCTTCCATCTCAGTTCAGGAGCGCTCGAAAGCTTCCTCAACACGCTTCCGCTGCTGCACCCTCGCGGCTACCTCCAGGTGCAGGACATCTTTGTGACCGATTTCAACGCCTACCGTATGGGTTTCCACGGTCCCGGAAAGCTGGATGGGTCTTTGTTGAGCTGGGTCAACGGCGTTCTATTGCGGGAAGTCGCCGAGCGTGCCGGCTACGACGTTCACTTCGCGCCATTTCATTACCGCAAGGGATCGAATACCTCGATTCTGTATACAACGCGACGGGAGTAGATAAAAACGCAATGGCTCTTCCCATTCTTCCCACCACCATGGTCGGCAGTTACGCGATGCCGGGATGGCTGGAACGGCTCAAGACGGAGTATTTCGCCCGGCGCATCAGCCGGCACGAGCTCGATGAGATCCACGACACCGCCGTCAAGGCCGCGATCAAGGATCAGGAAATCGCCGGGCTGGATATCGTCACCGACGGCGAGCCTCGCCGCGACAACATGGTCGACTATTTCCTGGAGCGCTTTCCGGGCGTCCAGATCGACCGCACTTCCAAGAAGTTCTACTACGATTTCTACGACAGCGCGGTAAAAGGCAAGTTGCCCATGGCCTCCCTGGGCCTGGTTCAGGATTTCAAATTCCTGCAGACCTTCGCGGAACGCGAGACCAAGTTCTGCGTCACCGGGCCGCACTGCCTGACCAAGCGCCTTCGCAACGAGTTTTATCCCAGCGAGGAAGCTCTGGCCATGGACATCGCGCGGGTGATGAACATGGAGCTGAAGGCGCTGGCCAAGGCCGGAGCGAAACTCATTCAGATCGACGAGCCCTACTATTCCGGGTTTCCGGAAGATCTCCCGTGGGCCGTGAAGGTGCTGAACACGCTGGTGGAAGGCGTGGATGCGAAGATCGGGGTCCATATCTGCTACGGCAACCGCTACGGTAAGCCCTCCTGGGAGGGCAGTTATCGCTACCTGTTCCCCACCATTCTCGAAGCGAAGGTCCAGCAGTTAACCTTGGAGTTCGCGCGGCGCGGCGGCGAGGATCTGGATCTGTTCAAGGAGTTTAAACCCCCGTTTGAGCTGGGCGTGGGCGTGATCGATGTGAAGATTCACGACGTCGAGACGCCCGACATGGTCGCCGAACACATCCGCAAGGCGCTGGACGTCCTGCCGCCGGAGAAAATCTTCGTGCTGCCGGATTGCGGCTTGTTTCACCTGCCCCGCGACGTGGCGTTCTCAAAATTGAAGACAATGGTAGAGGGAACCAAGATCGTTCGCAAAGAACTCGGAAAGTAAGTCATGCCCGCGCCGAACCCAGTCCGCGAAGCGCTCACCAGCGGCCAGTTTTGTTACATGGTCGAGCTGGTGGCCAGCCAGCTCACCCGAGAGGCCAAGCTCTTCCATGCGGCATCGCAACTGGCGCAGGTCCCGGGTTTAGTTGCAGGCAGTGTTACCAGTTATGCGGGCGGCTCGCTCGGCCACGATCCGATTCGCGTCGGCACGGCGGCACGGGCTCGCGGGCTCACTCCCAACATTCATCTGACCTGCGTCGGGCGCGACCGGCTGGATATCCTGAATGCGCTCGAAGACCTGAACGCACTCGGAATCCAGAATGTTTTTGCGATCACCGGCGATTATCCCAAGGGCACCAAGGAAACGGCCGACACGCTCTACGATCTCGATTCGGTCCAGCTGGTGGAAACCATCGCCGAGATGCGCGAGAAGAAGGGGTATCCGTTCTACATTTCCGCGGCCGTCTCGCCGTTCAAATACACGGAGGCCGATTGCGCCTATCAATATCTCAAGCTCGAAAAGAAAATCGCCGCCGGAGCGGATTACGCCATCACCCAGCTCGGTTATGATTCGAAGAAGTTCCGCGAGCTGAAGCGGTATCTGGACGAGCGGGGCCTGCGCACGCCGGTGTTCGGGAACGTGTACATCCTGCCGCTGGGGGCCGCCAAAAAGTTCAATAAGGGCGAGCCTCCCGGGTGTTGGGCTTCGAAAGAGCTGGTGGAAACTATTCAGGCGGAGGTCGCCGCATCCACCGACAAGGGCATGGCGGCGCGAATGGAGCGAGCCGCGCGCATGGTCGCGATCCTGCGTGGCCAGGGCTACGCGGGAGCATACATCGGCGGCAACCACGATGCCGAGCGCATAAAGTGGATCATCAAGCGTTCGGAGGCGCTGGCGCCCAAGTGGGAAGAAATAGCCGAGCAGGAGACGTGGGCTCCCAAGGGCGGGTTCTATTTCTTCGAAGCGTCCAAGCGCGCGCCGCAGAAGCAGACTTTTTGGAATCGAGTGGCTGACATCATCGAGCCGGCCAACACCCCGCGCGCGCTGCGAAGCGTCCTTACGGCGGTGCTGCGCTGGATCGATAAGCGGCCCGGCGCCGCTCAAGCGCTGGAGCGCGCCGAGCTCGCCTTCAAGAAACCCGTGTTCGGGTGCCAGGCTTGCGGCAATTGCGTTTTAGGGTTGATGGAGTATGTCTGCCCCATGACGTGTCCCAAGAATCTTCGCAACGGCCCTTGTGGCGGCACGCTGAACGGCCAGTGCGAAGTAATCCCGGAACAGAAGTGTGTTTGGGTCGAAGTCTACAAACGTGCCCAGGCCGCGGATCGCGTGGACGAACTTAAGACTTATATCCCGCAGCGCGACCGGTCGCTGCAAGGAACTAGCTCCTACATCAACTATTTCCTGGACCGCGACAGCCGGCCCGAGCATCCGCAGCCGCTTGTCCAGATCCACGTCCCGACGCCTCCAAAACTTTCAGCAAAGGCGGAGGCTTATACCGAAGAGCAACTCGCGAAAAGCAAGTAATGCCCTAGTGGGTATGATCGCCCGCTATAATCATTAGTCGCACTCCTTCTAAAACATGCCCCACAAGCTATCAAGCCTTCGAATACCTGTCCCCAGTGACATTGATATTGCTCAAGCCGCCACGCCGTTGCCGATCACGCAGATCGCGGCCGAAGCGGGCATTCTTCCCGACGAACTCGAGCTCTACGGCAAATCCAAAGCCAAGGTCCACTTAACCGTGCGCGACCGGCTGAAGACCGCTCCGAACGGCAAATACATCGTGGTGACCGCGATCACGCCCACGCCGCTGGGCGAAGGCAAGACGACGACCACCGTTGGCCTGAGCCAGGCGCTGGGCGCGCATCTGGGCAAGAAAGTGTTCACGAACATCCGCCAGCCCAGCCAGGGCCCGACGTTCGGGATCAAAGGCGGGGCGGCGGGCGGCGGCTACAGCCAGATCGTGCCGATGGAGGAGTTCAACCTTCATCTGACCGGCGATATCCACGCCATCATCGCCGCCAATAATCTGCTGGCGGCGGCCATCGATGCGCGCGTGTTCCACGAATCGACCACCGATGACGTGGCGCTGTTCGACCGGCTCACGCCCGCCAAGAATGACGGCAGCCGTCGCTTCACGACGATCATGCTGCGGCGTCTGAAGAAGCTGGGAATAACCAAAACCGATCCGAACGAGCTCACTCCGGAAGAACGTAGCCGGTGGGCGCGCCTGGATATCGACCCGGACACCATCACCTGGCGCCGCGTTCTCGATACCAACGACCGCATGCTGCGCCAGATCACCGTCGGCCAGGGTCCGGAAGAAAAGGGCGCGACCCGCGTCACCGGATTCGATATCGCCGTGGCAAGCGAGATCATGGCGATCCTGGCGCTCACCACCAGCCTGGCCGATATGAAGGAACGTTTCGGCCGCATGGTGATCGGATCCAGCCGCGCGGGCGAGCCCGTCACCGCGGACGACATCGGCGTCACCGGGGCGCTCATGGTCCTGATGAAGGACGCCATCATGCCCAACCTGATGCAGACCATCGAGGGCACGCCGGCGTTTGTGCACGCCGGCCCGTTCGCCAATATCGCCCACGGAAATTCCTCAATCGTGGCGGATCAAATTGCCCTGAAGCTCGCGGGGACGGATGGTTACGTGCTCACCGAGGCCGGTTTCGGCGCCGACATGGGCATGGAGAAATTCTTCAACATCAAGTGCCGTTACAGCGGGCTGACGCCGGATTGCGTGGTGCTGGTGGCGACCATACGCGCGCTCAAAATGCATGGGGGCGGGCCCAAGGTGGTGGCGGGCAAGCCGCTGGCGCACGCCTACACGCAGGAAAACTTGGATCTGCTCGAGAAAGGGTGTTCGAACCTGGTCCGCCACATCGGCAATGCGCGCAATTTCGGCATTCCCGTGGTCGTGGCCGTGAATCGCTTCAAGGATGATACACCCGCGGAAATGGAGCTGGTCCGGCAGCTCTCGAAAGCCGCCGGCGCGGAAGACGCCGTGGTGAGCAACCACTGGGCGGAGGGTGGCGCGGGGGCCGTTGATCTGGCTAAAGCCGTAGTGGCCGCCTGCCAGAAACCGAGCCATTTCAAATTCCTGTATCCGCTGGAAATGAGCATAAAGGATAAGATCGAAACCATCGCGCGCGAGATGTATAGCGCGGGCGCGGTGGAGTATTCGCCCGAAGCGGAAAAGAAGATCGAAGTGTACACGCGCCAGGGCTTCGATAAGCTGCCGATCTGTATGGCCAAGACGCACCTCTCGATCAGCCACGATCCGAACTTGAAGGGCGCCCCCTCGGGGTTCACAGTGCCGGTGCGGGATATCCGCGCCAGCGTCGGCGCCGGATTCCTTTATCCGCTGCTCGGAACGATGGCGACGATGCCGGGATTATCGACGCGTCCGGGGTATTATGACATCGACCTGGATACCGAGACCGGCCGGATTATCGGGTTGTCGTAAGAGCTTGCTGAAAACGGGGACAGGCTACTCTGTCCCCTCCAGTAAGCTCTGACTTCGCCGGCCAGCGTGGGAGTGGACAGAGCTGCCTGTCCCCGTTTTCTTTCCCGCTCCACGCGACACTACTTCCCGCCGAGCTTCCTCATGTACTCCGGATACATCGTCTCAGGACCACCCAGCGCGGCGTCCACCGGGATTTTCCACTTATCCGCGAATTCGTGCAGGAATGGATTCTCGCCGGGCATGAAGCTCGGCACACGGCTGTTGTCGTGGTTCGGAAGCTCTTCCACGTACTCGCACGGCCACAGCCAGTTGCCTCCGGTGTTGTCGTTCATCAAGTAGTCCTCGCTCTTGATCAGCGGCTCGGTTAGATACACCGGATCCGTCACCACGCTCACGTGCGTCAGGTGATTGTCATGCCGGATGAAATGATCCACCAACGAGATCCGGTCGCTGGACGGTAACCCGTTGCGGCGCGTCCAGCCTTGCTTGATATGCGTGGTGTAAATCGTAAGGATGTTGCCTTCCCACTTGCCCGTGGAAAATCCCTGCCAGGTATGAACCGCGTACTCGGGAGGATGCGGACGCCCGTCCATCCAGATCACGCGGTTCTGCTCATAGGTGCTGCTGTACATATGGATCGCGACCAAATCCTGCGTTTGCGGATCGCGCTCCTCCCAGATGCGTAGGCGCAGCGGGCCGCGGTGAATATAGGCCGCCGTGTGGACCTGGCATTGATGCTCGGGCAGGCCCAGGCGATCCGGGTCCCAGCTTAGCGCCCACTGGCGCGCGGCTGCATTGATCGGCAGGCCGAGGTAGTCGACCAGCTCCGGTCCCGGCCCGCGCTCCGCGCTGTCCTCATGAAAGGTCGGTCCCCATACGCCGGAGAGATCTACTTGAGCCAACGCGGGAACGCCGATCAGAACCGTCAGCATGAGCAGCAGCAGAGCGCGATGAAAACTGGGCATAGTAAGCCTCTGCTACATTCTATGTGAAACGAATGCCGCACTCCATTTGGTCTGAATCCTTGGCGACGTTTTCCGACTCGGTCGCGGCCACGCGTCCGGCTCCCGCGGGCGTGGCGGCGGCCGCCGCCGCAGCAGAACTGGGGATGAGCCTGTTGATCAAGACCCTGGCGATCACCGGAGGTCACGTCGATTTCTTGGAAACCGCACGCCGTGAACGAGCCCACCTGCGTGGCGCAGCCGACGACGATATCGGCGCAGTGACGGCGTATATGCATTCTCGCGATGCGGCTGCTCTTCACCAGGCGATCGAAGCTCCCATGCGTGCGGCTCGCGCTGCAGTGGCGGGACTCGAGTTGTGCGCGAAGGCTTCCGGCTCGGTGAAAGCCGCACTGGCAGCGGATCTGGGAGCCGCGCAGGCCCTGCTGGCCGGCGCGCTGCGGGCGATTCTGATCTGCATCGACGCCAATCTGCTGGGTCATGACGAGGAACATCGCGATGCAGTCGCGGAACGCAAAACGATTGAAGCCCGAGCAGCCAACACTGGTGTATACTCCCTCTGAACGGAGTCCTCCATGCGCCCGATCCTTCCCTTTCTATTGCTCGCCGCAACTAGTTTCGCCCAGCTCTCGCCCACAGCGGCCTGGGCCACTCACGTCGCCAACGAATACCAGATGTATCCCAACGTGACCTATCTGACGATGGGCGACACCCAGCTCAAGATGGATATCTACCGCCGCCGCACGGCGACGACTCCGCAGCCCACCATCATCTACATGCATGGCGGCTTCTGGGTAGCCGGCAATAAGGAAGCCGCCATCCTGAACGTCCTGCCGTGGATGGAGATGGGCTGGAACGTGGTCAACGTCGAATACCGGCTGGGGCCCAACACGCTGGCTCCCGGAGCCGTGGAGGATTGCTTCTGCGCGCTGCGCTACGTCGCCCAGCAAGCCATGATGTACAACGTCGATGTCAACCGCATCGTGGTCACCGGCGAATCGGCGGGCGGGCACCTGGCGCTCGCATTGGGCATCCTTCCCGAGAGCGAAGGCTTCGACCGCGAATGCGCCGCCAACACGCCGATGCCCAAGGTCGCGGCGGTGATCAACTGGTTCGGCATCACCGACGTTCCGGATGTGATCGATGGTCCCCATCGCGCCGCGGCTGCCGTGCGCTGGTTCGGCAGCATGCCCAACCGGATGGAGGTCGCCAAGAGGGTCTCGCCGCTGACTTACGTGCGCGCGGGCCTGCCGCCGATCCTGACCATCCACGGCGACGCCGATACCACCGTTCCATATTCTGAGGCCGCACAACTGCATGCGGCGCTCGCCAAGGTGAATGTGCCGAATCAACTCGTGACTATACCGGGAGGCAAGCACGGCAACTTTACGCCTCAGGAGCGCGACCGTATCTATTTGACGATTCGGGAGTTCCTCGGCAAGAACGGTCTCGGGCCGAAGTAACTCCATTTTCGCGGAACCAATCGACGGGCGTAGTACAATCACATCTATGCGCTTCAGGATGTCCGCAGTACGGCTGGCCGCCGCGATCGCGCTAGCCGGCGCTGCTTCGACCTCACTTTTTGCCGCAGACCGGCAACTCCTGAACGCATGGGAAGTCCGGAATGAGATCGAGCTCGCTCCAGGAGTCAATCCAGCCCTTGTGAAAGACTACTTTCCCTCGTTTTACGATTATCTCGATACGGTCCTGTTCCATCCGTCCGCCGGCTATTACTCGAGCGGACGCGTGGACTTTTCCCAGCACTACCGGACGTTCCCGATTGCGCTTTCCCCTTCGTTTGGGCACATGGTCGCCGAACAGATGTTCCGGATGTGGGACGGCATGCGCAAGGCGGGCACCTTGGGGCCGGCGGAGAAGTTCACCATCGCCGAGTTTGGTGCGGGGGACGGCGCCATGGCCGAATCGGTGCTCGATTATATCGATCAGCAGGCGGCCACGAATCCAGACCCGCGTTGGCGCGAATTCAAGCAGCAGACGGTGTACGCCTGTTACGATCGCTCCCCGGCTTTGAGCGAGATTCAACGCAAGCGCAATTCGCGTTTCGGGGCGCGGTTCGACGCGCGCCAGGGCGATGCCACCAATCCCAGCGCGACGATCGCGCGGGGCAGTCTGAAGGGCGTGGTTCTCTCAAACGAGCTGCCGGACTGTTTCAGCGTGTACAAGGTGATCCTGGATGGAAGCGGCTCTGCGGAGATCGCTTTTACGGTTCCGTCAGTTCCCGCGGAGGCTTGGGCAAAAATCGAACGGTCCCTTCCGGCAGCCGTGCGGCAGCTCATCACGAAGGATGACAAGGCCATTTTCGAGAAGCTGTTCACCGATAAAAACCATAAGAATGCCGCCGGACGGGACCGGGTTTACCTGAGCCGAGCCGGGTTTTCCGCGATTCTGGGCGCCTTCAACGCTTCGGAAAACTACGAAGCCAACCTAAGCATGCTGCAGTTCCAGGAACTGTACGTTCCCGCGGCGGTGATCCCGGAACTGGCCGAGCACTTCCGCCAATACGCCCGTGCCTACGCTTACGCTCTGATCAAGAGCGGCCAGGGTATGGTGACGTACATCAATCTGGGCGAAGGCAAATTCATTCAGGGCGCCGGCGCTGCGCTCAAGGCCGGTTATGTGATCACCATCGATTACGGCTCCAACTGGGATGGGATTCTCGCGCCGGAATTCGATCACCTGCGCATGTACGGACCGGGCAGCTCCCAATATCGTGCCGATCCGTATCATACGCCGACGCTGAACGACATGACCACTGATGTAAACTTCAGCCACATCGCGGCAGAAGGGAAATCCGTGGGGCTCGAAGCGCTTTATTTCGGACCGCAGCACTCGCTGCAATTGGGGACTCCGATTCAGCTCAAGGAGCCGCCGCCCGGCCGCGGTCAAACTGCCGACGACGCGGACGACTTTCAGCGCTGGGCCGACCTGTTCTACACCTGGGAAGTTTACAAAGTTCTGATCCAGCAGAAGGACAACACCGACGCGGCGTACCGGTATCCAGGCGAGCCCGCGGAGACCCTCACGACGGCGGAAAACGGACTGAGCCCAGCCCAGCACGAGAGACTGGCGGAGATCGAGAAAAACCTCAGTCGTTAGGAAGCCAGCAAAGGCGCGGGCGCCGTAAATCCTGAACACCTCTAACGCCCCTTTGGATGCACCCGGCTTGACGCCGCGCACGCGCGGGAGTATGCTTTTCTGAGTTTTGGTTTCTGAGAAGGGGTTCTTCAGACTCCAGACCCGATCAGTTACTCCAGGGGAGGTAACATGCGCTCATTCCGACTCGTCGTAGCTTCACTTTTATTCGTTCTGGCGATTTCCGCGCAGAGCGACCGCGGAACCATTACCGGAGCGATTGCCGACCCCGCAGGCGCGGTTGTAGCCGGCGCCAAAGTGGAGGCGAAGAACGTCGCGACGGGCGCCGTATATGAGGTCGCCAGCACTGATACGGGCAACTACACCATCGCTCAGTTGCCGGCCGGGACCTACGAGATGGCGGTGACGGTGTCGGGGTTCAAGAAGTTTATCCGTCAGAATCTTACGGTCCAGGTGGCTGGCACAATCCGAATCGACGTGGTGCTCGAGGTCGGAGCTACTAGTGAATCCGTGACGATCACCGAAGCCGCGCCCCTTCTCAAGACGGAGAGTGGCGAGCTCAGTCATAACGTCACGACTGACCGGCTGGATAATTTGCCGGCCATCACGCTGGGTGCGGCCGGGGCCCTGGGCAATATTCGCAATCCGCTGCAGGCGATTACTTTGCTGCCCGGCACGCAGTTCGCAACCGACAATACGCTGCGGGTGAACGGTATGCCTTCCAGCACCTATTCCATCCGCGTGGAGGGCCAGGACGCCACCAACGGAATTACACGGCAGAGCACGCAGGTAAACCAGGCGGGGCTGGACGCGATCCAGGAAGTGACGGTTCAAACCAGCAATTACGCGGCGGAATTTGGCCAGGCGGGCGGCGGTTATTTCAACTACACCATGAAGTCAGGCACCAACTCTTTTCACGGAAGTGCCTACGACTACTTCGTGAATGAAGCCCTGAACTCGCCCGTACCGTTCACGGATGACGGAACCGGACATCACATCCGAAACCGCCAGCGGCGCGACGATTATGGGTTCACGTTCGGAGGTCCCATCGCGATCCCCAGGATTTATAACGGTCACGACAAGACCTTCTTCTTCTTCAATTTCGAGCAGTTCCGCGAAACCCAGAGAATTTCCACCGGCCTGGATACGGTTCCAACTTTGGACTACCGCAAGGGAGACTTCACCGCAGCGCGTTTCCCAACACAGATCGGTACGGATGCGGCCGGCAACGCTCTCTACCAGAATGAGATTTTTGACCCCAAGACAACGCGTACGGTGGGCGGCACGACTGTGCGGGATCCCTACCCGAACAATA
>Ga0210400_10004984_pt1 | contig 11343 bp, 6 predicted proteins | sample IncBWH26MmetaG_FD_155456 | JGI IMG/M metagenome (GOLD analysis project Ga0210400, IMG submission 155456) | Forest soil microbial communities from Barre Woods Harvard Forest LTER site, Petersham, Massachusetts, United States - Inc-BW-H-26-M | ecosystem: Environmental > Terrestrial > Soil >...
ACCGCCGGATCCTGGAGAATAACGCGCGTGAGTTCTTGCTGCTTTGCCGACATCGCCTGAAACGAAATGGTCTGCGGTGCCTGAGAAAGTCCCTGGATAATGCCCGTATCTTGAATCGGGAAGAAGCCTTTCGGCACGATTATGTAAAGGACGATTGTCAGGACGAGCGTTGCTCCCGCAACAAACAGCGTGCCGGTCTGGTGCCCCAGGACCCACCGTAGCGTCCTTCCATAAAAATCGATTACCCGCTGGAACACTCGCTCTGACGCTTGATATAGGCGGCCTTGTTGCGCTTCGGGTTTGTGCCGCAAAAGCCTCGAGCACATCATTGGCGTGAGCGTTAGCGAAACCACCGCTGAAACCAGAATCGTCACAGCCAGCGTAATCGCAAATTCCCGGAACAGCCGGCCGACGATATCTCCCATGAACAGCAGCGGAATCAATACGGCAATCAGAGAGATGGTCAGCGACACAATCGTGAAACCGATTTGCTCGGAACCTTTTAGTGCCGCTTGCAGCGGACTGTCGCCTTGTTCGATGAAACGAACGATGTTCTCGATCATCACGATCGCGTCGTCGACTACGAAACCGGTCGAGATAGTCAACGCCATCAACGTCAGATTATTCAGGCTATAGCCCGCCAGATACATCACTCCGAGCGTTCCAATCAGAGAAAGAGGCACAGCAACGCTTGGGATGACCGTGGCGGAGACGTTTCGCAGGAACAGAAAGATCACCAGCACGACGAGCGCTATTGTCAGCATCAGCTCAAATTCGACGTCTTGAACCGATGCGCGAATCGTGGTGGTGCGGTCCGTGAGTACCGAAACTGAAATAGAAGCGGGTAAATTTGTTCTCAGGTTTGGCAGCAACTTCTTGATTCGATCGACGACCTGGATGGTATTTGCGCCTGGCTGCCGTTGAATATTGAGGATGATCGCAGGCGTCGTGTTCATCCACGCCGCCTGCTTCACGTTCTCGGCGTCATCTATAACTCTCGCGACGTCTCCCAGATGGACGGGTGCGCCGTTCCGATAAGCAACCACGATAGGCGTGAAATCCTTACTGCTTAAGAGCTGATCGTTGGCCTGAATCTGATAGTCCTGCTGCGGTCCGTCGAAGTTGCCTTTCGCCAAATCCAGGCTGGTCTGCTGGATTGCGGTACGCACATCTTCCAGATTGATGCCGAAAGATGACAGCGCCGTAGGATTAACTTGCACGCGTACCGCAGGCTTCTGGCCGCCGCTTATGCGGACCAACCCGACGCCCGGCAATTGCGCGATTTTTTGGGCCAGGCGGGTGTCCGCCATATCTTCTACTTGTGACAGGGGAATCGTTTTCGAGGTCAGCGCCAGGGTCAGAATTGGCGCGTCGGCTGGATTGACCTTGCTGTAGATCGGAGGCGTGGGCAGGTCCACCGGCAGGTAGGTTTGTGCCGCGTTGATGCCTTGTTGTACTTCCTGCTCTGCGACATCGATATTTAGATTCAACACAAACTGCAGCGTAATCACCGAGCTTCCATCGGAACTCGTTGACGCCATCTGATTCAGGCCCGGGACCTCGCCGAATTGGCGTTCCAGAGGTGCTGTGATTGCCGACGCAACGACGTCCGGGCTCGCTCCCGGATAAAACGTCACAACCTGAATGGTCGGATAGTCCACCTCCGGCAGCGCTGAGACCGATAGTTGCGTGAACGCCACAATGCCCGTGAGCAAAACGGCCGCCATGAGTAGGGACGTCGCCACCGGGCGCAGAATGAATGGGCGCGATGGACTCATGGACTCCGTTCCGCGCTCGCGTGCGCCTCATTCTGATTATTTAGTGGGGCTACCTTGACACCTTCCTGGAGCTTGTCGAACCCATTGGACGCGACTACCTCGCCTGGCTCAATACCTTGCACGGCAGTGTTATTTCCATCGGTTACACCTACCGTGACACTGCGCAGCGTCGCGGTCTGATCGGGCTTGATCAAATACACGAACGCGCCCTGGGCATTTCGCTGGATGGCAGGCGTGGGAACAATGGTGACTCCACGCTGCGTATCGACCAGCAGGTTGGCATTCACGAATTGACTGGGAAAGAGGGAATTGTCTTTGTTAGGGAAGATGGCTCGTAGCCTTACCGTCCCTGTTGTGGAATCGATCTCATTATCCGTGGTCAGCAGAGTGCCGCTTGCGAGTTTTTTCTTCTGGTCGCGATCCAAGGCGTCGACGGTCAACGTATGCCCTTGGTTCAATTTCGTTTGGATTTCCGGAATCAGGTCTTCCGCGACGTTGAAGATCACCGTGATGGGCTGCAGCTGCGTTATGACAAGCATCGCGGTTGTGTTCGCAGCGTGGACGATATTGCCCGGATCGACCAAGCGCAGCCCCACTCGTCCGTCAATCGGCGAAGCAATGTGGCAATAGGCGACAAGGACCTTCGCGCTTTCCACGAGCCCTTCATCAAGCTTTACCGTGCCTTCATACTGGTACACGACCTGCTGCTGGTCATCGACTTGCTGCTTCGCAATGGCATTTCTGCTCAGCGCTGCCTGATACCGCGTCAAATCAATCCGGGATTCGTTCAACAAAGCTTGATCCCGTCCCAGTTGTCCTTGGTACTGGAGCAACTGCGCTTGATACGGCCGCGGGTCGATCTCGATCAGCGAATCGCCTTTGTGGACCATCTGGCCTTCGCGATAGTTCACCGCAATGATTTCGCCATCGACCCGTGTTGTCACGTTAACGGTATAGACCGGCGTCACTGTACCCAGCGCTGCTATGTACGAGCCCAAGTCGCCTTTGCGTGCAATCGCCGTGGCAATCGGTACCGCACGTAGGGGTGTTCCGGCATGGGACGTCTGGGATTGCCACAGGAGATGGCGCTGAACTCCGAAAATTGGGATCGTTCCAAGGAATAGCACCAAAGCAAGCCAAGCCCACCAGCGTCCCCCGAACCTCGAGCGTCGATTTGTGCTATCACTGATGGGATTGTCGGGATTTGTCGTATTCAGGGGATTTTCTTCCATGTCTCGTCCGGACCCTCACAGTCACAGCTAGAGGGCTATCCGTAAGTCATCCGTCTGTTTATAGGAAGCCTCCCCAAAACGAGCCCTTCTGTAACTGGGCAAGAGGCCGTCTATGTGTGGCAATTACGCTGCCAGGAGCTGCCACTCCTAACTCTTTTATTTCTCGTTACTGACGCGCTTTCTTATCGACCTCGGCGCCACAAATCTGACATGCCTGTCATCACGCTAGCACTTTGCCGAGATCATGAACGCAGGAACAACCAGCAATGACTCAACACTTTGCAATGCATTTCGCTCCGACACGCGTCTTCCTGCGCTGACAAATTCTTCTCAGAATAGACGCTTCTACTTCGATGCGTCTGACCTGGGTGTGGGGATGCTTGCACGAGAATCCCTCGTTCCTATCCGCGTCTGTGTCATGACACCTGCCCGAATGTGGACACCGTTGAGGCCGTGTGCGGCGCGGAGAAGTCCGGACGATTGTTGCAAAGGCGTTTGCACCATAGAGATACGCGCGCAGCGCAAGCATCGGCGACGTGGAAAGAATCTGGAATCGCAATTGCCACTCTGATGACGAACTAGAGGATGGGGTTGGCCCCACTAGGAGAGAAATGATCGGTTTGGCTTCGATTCAATTGCCGCTCGAGAATTACCGCTCCACCGCGATGTGTAGACCTTTAGAAGACCATTAATTTAGAAGACCACTACAGGAGACCTTGGATGAGTGAAACCAACGAAACTAAAGCTTCGACGGAAGTAAATGTCGGAACGAATGAACCGCAGGAAGGCAAGACTGGCACGGAAGGCCTGTCGCGACGTACCTTTTTGGGCGTAGGTTCCGCTGGGCTTGCTACCGCCACTTTAGCCGCTTTGACGGCGCATGCGCAGGAGACGCAAGATACACGCAAAGCGGAAAAAGATGCTTCTGCGAGCAATCCTGGACAGGAAAACAAGCCGCTACTGGAAGAGAACCCAAGTTCAAACACGCCTCCTCCAACCGATCATGGCGATATAGGTCCAGTCTGGTACTCCTTCGATTTGGTGCACAAACGCGTGCAGGAGGGCGGCTGGACCCACGAGGTGAACTCAAAGGTGCTGCCGACCTCAAAGGATCTGGCCGGCGTAAACATGCGGCTCACTGCCGGCAGCTTCCGCGAATTCCACTGGCACACCGCAGATGAGTGGGCCATCATGCTCGACGGCAACGCCCGTGTCACCGTCATGAATCCCGACGGCACCATGTTCATCGATGACGTCGCCAAGGGCGATCTGTGGCTGTTTCCGGCGGGTTTTCCCCATTCCATTCAGGGACTTCAGCCGGAGGGTTGCCAGTTCCTGCTGGTGTTCGATGAAGGTGACTTCTCCGAAGACGGCACCTTCCTCCTCTCTGAGACGATTGCGCACACCCCGCGGAACATCCTGGCGAAAAATTTTGGCCTCGACAAGGAAGCCATCGCGAAAATAGTAAGAAAAGAGCAACTTTATATTTTCCCCGCAGCCCTTCCCGTATCTCTCGCGCAAGACAAGGCGGCGATTGGAGGGCGGCGCGTGGAATCTCCTTTCAAGTACACGTTCAAGATGGAAGCCATGGCCCCCACCAGGAAAACACCGGGCGGCGAAGTTCGTGTCGTCGACTCGAGCAACTTCCCTGTGTCCAAGAATGTCGCCGCCGCGCTCGTTACCCTCAAGCCGGGAGCCTTGCGCGAATTGCACTGGCATCCCAATGCCAGCGAGTGGCAGTTCTGGCTCGCCGGGCAAGGACGCATGACCATTATCATGAACGAGGGAAAAGCCCGCACCATGGACTTCAATGCCAACGATGTGGGCTTTGTTCCCAGGGTTGCAACCCATTACGTCGAAAACACCGGCAACACCGATGTCATGTTTTTGGAAATGTTCAAGGCCGATCGGTTTGTCGACGTCTCCTTGAATAACTGGCTCAGGCGTTTGCCCCCGGAAGCGGTGACTGCGCACCTGAATCTTGACCAGGAACAGATCGGGAAAATCCCGTCAGAAAAGGAACTGATTATCGCAGGATAACGCAACGTGGAGCTTTGAGGGGCCCGCGCGATTTGTTCGCAGACTGGTTCAGTTTAGAATCTCGGGCCCTCAACTCCGTCCTAAATCTTAATAATCGGCTTTTCGGCACACCTCGCCCGAGTTGGTGTCTGCGCGCGCAAAAAACTGCAATGCCAGGAGGCTTTGTGAAGCTTAAGTTTGTACTGTCTTTGGTTGGCCTTGCATTCTTTTGGGGCGCCTCAGCACATGCGCAGGAGAAGCCCGCCGAGTGGGGTTCTCTGGGGGCCGGGTACATCTACCAAGTTTCGGGAGTCAGCGGCCAGTGGCCCAGTACTCATGGTTGGTACGTGCTGCCGACCTTCAACATCAATAAGCAAGTGGGCGTGTTTGCCGATTTCGCGAACTTTTACGGTAAGGGTGCGAACTTTGTCGGCAAGGACCAAAACATCCACGTGGAACTTTACGGCGTTTTTCACGGATTCCATAACAAAACGAGGTTTACGCCTTTCGTCTTCATTGGCCCTGGCTTCATTCGGAACTCTTACGCGGGCACTGTGACACATTCGTTTGCGTGGTGTACGGGGGCCGGTTTGACGATCCGCTTAACGCGATGGGTCTCGTTCCAGACGATACCCGTTGAATACGTCATGAATACGGCCAACTATAACGTTGGCAACAATTTTGTCGCCAGAGCCGGCTTCGCATTGACAATTCCGAGGAAGAAGTAACCGAAGCAGCGAGGTTTCGAGCGCGCTTGGTTCTCGGACCGGCTAATTAGCGTCAAGGAAAAGTGAAATGATTTCGACGACAACGCGTACCTTGCTGCCGCTGATCCTCTTACTGGGTGTCAGCGTGCTTCCCAACCGGGCGCAGGCGCAAACCAACCCCAACTCAAATACTCCTCCCGACGCACCTGCAGCCAACCCAGATCCTGCGTCTTGGCTGTTTCCTGTCGCCAAACTCGACGAGTCTTTGCCCAGATGGCTTCACATCGGCGGCGAGTATCGTGATCGTCTGGAAGGCCCGATAGGCATTGGCTACACGGGTACAAACGATTTCTACCTCCTGAATCGCTTCCGCTTGACCGTGGCAATTCGGCCCAAGGAGTGGCTGAAGGTTTTCGGGGAAGTGCAGGACTCTCGCATCTTTTTCAATCACCACATCGCCAACGCGAACCCCTTCGAGGATAGTTTTACCCTTTGGCAAGGCTACGTTCAGCTCGGTAGTCCCACATCAGGTTGGGTTGATGGCCTTGCCGGGCGTCAAGTCCTCCTCTTTGGCGACGAGCGAGTAATCGGTCCGTCCAACTGGCTCAACGTCGGCCGCACTTTTGATGTCGCGCGCATCGACCTTCATCACCCAGGGTACGAAGTGGCAATCTTCGCCTCTTCGGTTGTCCCCGGCGACAGCACCTACTTGCATCGCGCGCTTCCGGGGAACAACTTCTACGGAGTCTACGGAAGCTTCAACAACATCATCCCAAACGGCACCTTCGAGCCGTATGTTCTGTGGCGCGTCGCACCCCCGAACCCTCAACTCTTCGAAGAGGTCAACCACGGCCACCTCAATGAAGTCACTATCGGCCTGCACGTAGAGGGCACTCTTCCAGCGGGGTTCGACTACGACGCTGAATTTGACGGGCAGAAAGGCTCTCTCGGCGTGTATTCCATCGGTGCATGGGCGGGCTATGTCGGCGGCGGAAAGCAGTTTTCCAGCGTTGCGACAGCACCGCGGGTTTATCTCGAAGGTAATTACGCGTCTGGGACGAAGAATCCGGCGGGTCGTGACTGGAATACCTTCGACAGTCTTTATCCTTCAAATCATGACAAAGAGGGCTTCGCCGATCAGGTTGGCCGCAGGAATCTTGTGCAGTTCCGGGTCGGCGTGGAGGAAAACCTCAGTAAGAAATGGAGAATCAGGCAATCCTTTGAAGGCTTCTGGCTCGCTACTTCCCATGACAATTTTTACGCCAGCAGCGGAGCCATTGCAGTACCAGCCCGCCCCGGGGCTAGCCGTCATATCGGAAACGAACTCGATCTGATCGCCGAATACAAGTTGAATAAAGGGCTCAACTTCGGCTTTGGCTATGCCCGCTTGTTCGCCGGACAATTTCTGCAGACCACCACGCGGGGACACGATTACCAATACCCGTTCGCTTATATGGAATACAATTTTTCCAAGTCAGGCTCGCAATACGGAAAGGTGGTCAGGGAGGAGCCCGCCGGTGCGTACCGCTGGTGAGTACCGCCTCTTAGAAGGGTTGGCAAGCGAGACAAGTCCGCCGTACCACTCATAAGAATTTCTCAAAGTCTGGCTTCTATTTTCCGGTCACTAAAACGAGCCGAGCTATTAACATGATCACAGTTCCTCAGACCCTCCCCCTGACCCGCTTTCCGAACTCGACATTTTTGCTTTCCTCCTTGCTTGGTAGTATCGGATGTGTGTGCCTATGCGATCTTCGCTCGCAGGCCGTCTGATACGTTTCTTCTTGGCGGCTGCATGTTGTGCCTTCCCTTTGCTTCCGGCTGGCGCGTTCGCTTCTACGAAGCCTCTCACCGAGTACACGCAGACTGTCTGGACGCATAAAGACGGACTTCCCTCGGCATTCATCTACTCGATGGCCCAGACTCAGGACGGCTATCTTTGGCTGGCTACTGCGGACGGACTTGTCCAGTTTGACGGCGTCCGCTTTACCCACTGGCGTGCCAAGACTGGTCATACGGCCCGCTTGGGAGCTGTGCTGACGCTGTGCACAGCGCGGGACGGAACTCTATGGGTCGGAACCGCCTCTGGCTTGATCGGTCACGTCAATGGGTCTGACTTAACAACTTCTTTCGTGGGGCCCGCCATACAGGCAATGCTAGAGGACCCAACTGGCACCCTTTGGGTAATCGCGGGAGACCAGCTACATCGATTCCGCGGCCAAGCACAGGAACAGATTGGTAGTGCAATCGCACTTCCGGGATCGTTCTTATCCGGATTGGTTCAAGATAAAAATGGTTCTATCTGCTTCAGCACGGATGCCACCCTTCTCCGTCTTAACCCGCGCGACCCGCAAGTTCAGTTCGAGAAAATAACCAAAGGCAAGTTTTGGCTGAGCAAAGATGCGCGCGGAATCATTTGGACTACCCGCCTTGACGGCTCTACACGAACAGTCGATGAAGTCCAGGTGTCCAGCGGGAATAGCACGATAAGGGCTCTCGACATCCACACGGTCCTGCGCGACGGGGAAGGGAACACGTGGATCGGAACCCTCGGAGAGGGGATCGCCCGGATACGTGAGGGTGCCGGTTATCTCCCCGACATAGAGGGTTTTTCGCAACCCGACGGGTTGTCGGGGGATTCGGTGTGGTGTTTGCTGGAGGACCGGGAGCACAACATCTGGGTCGGAACGCAGAGCGGCTTGAACCGTTTTCGCGACGAAAAGGTCGCAACGTTGACTCGGCGAGAAGGATTGGCGAGCGACAGTGTCGACGCGCTCGCTGCTGGGCCGGAGGGAGCTGTTTGGGCTTCAACATCGGTCGGGATCAATCGAATTGATGCCCAGCATCGCGATCTGTACCTAAAGGGCGACATCGCCATGGGATTGTTAATGGACCCGGGAAATATTCTGTGGGCCGGAACAAATCGCGGTGTGGTGCGCATGGAAAACGGCAAGTGGTCGGGCCTTTCCCTGCCCAAAGGTGCCCAGCTGCACGACGTGACCGTTATTGCGCAAGACCATGAAAAGGGCGTTTGGCTTTTTGATATTCACAAAGGACTCTTCCGGTGGTTAAACGGCCACCTCTCAGATTTCTCGAATGAGCCTTTGTTGAAGGGAAGACTAATTCTCGCAGCGCGTGAAGACAGTAAAGGAAGAGTTTGGTTTGGGCTTAACCGTGGAGGCGTCGTGGTTTTTGACGCAGGCCACTTTCGCGGATATTCGGAAAGCGATGGCTTGCCGGGCGGGTTCATAGATGCTGTATATGTCGATGACGAGGGCACCGTCTGGGTCGGAGCCGAACGAGGATTGAGCCGGCTCGAAGGCCAGAAATTTGTCACCTGGAGCAGCGCAAACGGCCTTCCAGAGGACCGCGTGCTGTGGATTCTCTCCGACAGCGCACGGCGGATCTGGGTGGGTTACGTCACCGGAGTCGCGCGCGTCACCCGATCCGAACTCGATTGGGCGGAGCGCGACGCGTCGCATGCGGTGGCGTATAGGTTTTTGGACGATGGTGACGGCCTAAAGGGCAACCCAGACCGAACCTCGCAACCGGCGGCCGTGCGAGCAAGCGATGGCAAGCTTTGGCTAAAGACTTCGGAAGGAGTTGCGATCGTTGATCCGCAAGACCTGACGAGGAATCTGCTTATCCCACCGGTTCGCGTACAGAGCTTGGTTGCTGACGGCGCGACGCTTGACGTCGCGCAACCGGTGCGACTGCGGCCGTTGACGCGAGAGGTGCAGATTGATTACACGGCCCTCAGCTTCGCAGAGCCGCGCAAGGTGCGGTTTCGCTATAAGCTCGAGGGATTTGATCCAGATTGGCGTGATGCAGGTACGCGACGCCAGGCGTTTTATACCAATCTGAGTCCTCGTGCCTATCGTTTCCGGGTGGTGGCTTGCAACAACGATGGCATTTGGAATGAATCTGGCGACACTCTCGATTTCGATCTCCTTCCCGCGTTTTATCAAACGCGGGGGTTCCGTCTATTGTGCGCATTGGTTCTGATCATTCTCGCCTTGGGCATATATCGTTTGCGGGTATGGCAAGTAACTTCCCGCGTCCGAGACCGCTTCGAGGAGCGTCTAAAGGAACGAACTCGGATCGCACAAGAACTGCACGATAATTTGATTCAAGACGTCATGGGCATTAGTTTGCAAATTGAAGTTAGCGACGAGCTGTTGCCAGCTGATTTTCCGGCCAAACAACCCCTGGGTCGTGCTTTGCGCCTGTGCAAATCCGCATTGGATGAAGGGCGGCGCGCTTTGAATGACCTGCGTTCCGCTCCGTTGACCGCCAATGATTTCGTCAAGTCCTTTTCTCAGCTGTCCGAGCAATTTGCGGGACACTCTGGAACGCGTGTTGATGTCATCGTCGAGGGGCGCGAACGCTCGCTCAGCGTGGTAGCCGGCAATGACTTCTTGCAAATCGGCCGCCAGGCGATCATGAACGCGTTTCAGCATTCACACGCAAAGAAGATTCATGTTCTGTTGAGCTACGGTCAGCAAGACTTACAGATTCGGGTTAAGGATAATGGTCGCGGTATGACCGAGGAGAAGTTGAATTTGCGCCGCTCGGGCCACTACGGAATAGCAGGTATGCAGGAGCGTGCTGAGCGCTTGGGCGGCACTCTTTCCATCCGCAGCCTGATAGGCAAAGGTACGGAAGTGAGCCTGTCCGCTCCCGGGCCTATCGTTTACCAGGATGATGTGCCGCGTTCCGGCTCCCGCCTCGCAGACCGTTGGCATTCACTGATTCGAAAGCTGGGTCTTCAAAGAAGAAACGCGAATACTGCAGCGCCGGGCACGTCCGCGGACAGCCGTCCCCAATCAAGTAAACCGCACGAGACAAACTCATGAAGGCAACCTCCAAGATACGGGTCTTATGCGTCGACGACCATGCTGTCGTCCGCGACGGTGTCGCGGCCATTATTAATCTCCAACCGGACATGACCCTGGCGGGCGCCGTGGCAACGGCAGGGGAGGCGCTCAAACATTTCTTCGAGTTACGCCCGGATGTTGCCTTGGTGGATCTGCAATTGCCAGATATGAGCGGCTTCGAGTTAATCAAGAAAATTAAGGATAAATCGCCAAACGCTCGCATCATCGTCCTCAGCTCCTACGAAGGTGACGTCGATATACAACGCGCACTTGAAGCGGGCGCGCAAGGATACGTAGCAAAGGGATTAGTTCGTGACGAGTTGCTGGAAATCATTCGTAGCGTTCATGCGGGAAAGCGCCGCCTTCCGGCTGCCGTGGCCCAAACGTTGGCTGAGCACGTTGCCGACGAGCAAATCAGCCCGCGCGAACTCGGAGTCTTGTCCTTGATGGCCGCTGGAAAGCGAAACAAAGAGATCGCCAGCGAACTCTCGATTGCGGAAGATACGGTAAAGATGCATGTGCGAAATATTCTTTCCAAGCTGCAGGTCAGCGACCGCACGGAGGCAGTAACCATCGCCATCCGTCGCGGCATCATCCACCTCTGACCTCCTTCCGAGTGCCCCTCCATACACCCGAAATAGCTATCGTCTATACCCTCGCCTTCGCGTTTTAGCGCTGCCGCGGAACGCGTAACTTTGCTTCAGACGCGACTCCTTCCAGAGTTCGCGCCCTT
>Ga0210400_10004986_pt1 | contig 11338 bp, 12 predicted proteins | sample IncBWH26MmetaG_FD_155456 | JGI IMG/M metagenome (GOLD analysis project Ga0210400, IMG submission 155456) | Forest soil microbial communities from Barre Woods Harvard Forest LTER site, Petersham, Massachusetts, United States - Inc-BW-H-26-M | ecosystem: Environmental > Terrestrial > Soil >...
GGATGTTCCCTGGCCAATCGTAGGCTTGAAATAGACCCAGCGTCTTCTTCTTTATATGGCTGATCCTCTTTCCGGCTCTGTTGGCATATCGTTCGACCAAGTACTCTACCAGCAGAGGAATGTCATCCTTCCTCTCGCGCAGGGACGGTGCACGTATGGGGAAAACGTTAAGCCGATAAAAAAGATCCTGGCGGAATGTACCCGCGCCTACAGCGGCTTCCAAGTCGCGGTTCGTTGCGGCAAGCACTCGCACGTCGATGGAAATCGGTTGGCTGCTCCCGACCCGCTCGAATTCTCGTTCCTGGAGCACTCGCAGTAGAGTAATCTGCACCTCGGGCGAGAGTTCGCCGATCTCGTCCAGGAAAATCGTTCCACCATCGGCGGATTCGAACCGACCAGCGCGTCTTTGGATCGCCCCGGTAAAGGCACCTTTCTCGTAACCAAACAGTTCTGAAGCAATTAACGAAGGTGGAATCGCCGCACAATTAACTCGGATAAATGCCCTCGCTGAGCGCTTGGACCGCTTGTGGATGGCACTGGCAATCAACTCCTTTCCCGTTCCGGTCTCACCAGAAATCAGCACCGTGGAATCGGTGGGGGCCACTTTGCTGATTTGCGAAAGTACCCCGCGGAGCGCCTCCGACGATCCAACGATTGATTCGTACATCGAAAAACGATCGATTTCTTCGCGCAGAGCGATGTTTTCATTGCGCATTCTCTCTTCGGCCTGCTTGCGATCCTCGATATCGGTCCCCGTCGCGTACCAACGAATGACGTTTCCCGCTTCGTCTCGCAGCGGCTTGTAATGAATCAGTAGCCAACGATACTGACCATCCCTGCGGCGCACTCGTTGTTCGTACTCGAATGGAACCCCTCGCGAGAGCGCCGCATCGCGTTCGTCGCGCAATCTCTCGGAATCCTCCGGATGAAGGGCCGCACCAAAGCTTTCCGACCTCACTTCTTCTTTCGTCAGGCCGGTGTACTCCAGTAATGCCTGATTCGCGTACAGAAAGTTTCCGTCGGTCCCAATAGCGATGATGAGCTGAGGTATTGCATCGATGATTGTTCGAAGTTCAGCTTCGGACTTCTTGATCTGTTCGAATGCCGTCGTCATGGCCGACCGTGATCGTTCGCGCTCGATGGCGATTCCCGCAACCCGACTGGCGTAATCGATTAACTGAATGTCGTCCGTCCCCGGATCCCGCACTTCGCGGTAGTACATGCAAAAGGTACCCAGCACTTTGCCGTCCTGCGACATGATGGGGGTCGACCAAGCGGCTCGCAGCCCACTCTGCAGAACAACGCTTCTCAAGCTGGCAAAATTCGGGTGAGAAAGGATGTCGGAGACGAAGACTGGCTGCCGAAGGTAAGCGGCGGCGCCGCACGATCCGACATTCGGACCAATGCGCACTCTATCAGTTGCTACCCGGTACGCTTCCGGCAGGTTAGCGGCGGCGCCATACTGCAGGTGCAACCCGTCTTCGTCCAGCAGGCGAATCGAGCACAACATTCCCTCACTGTGGGCTTCGATTAGGCTGGTGAGACTCGTCAGAACTTCGTTCAAGGATGCGCCGATGAGTATCATCTTCAGCGCATCCAGCACGGCCTCGCTGGGCAGGGTTTGCGCGGGGGATGGGGATCTTAATGGTTGTGGGTTGGGTAACGTTTTGGCGTCTGCCATAAACCAGCCGCCTACCAGCTAATGCCAGCAGTATTGTACAAACAGATGTCCAGCCCCTGCCCTTGAAGAAGGGAAAGCGCACAGTTCGACCCTCGCACAGCAGTGGCACGGACTTCGTCGTTCCCGACTTGTACGGTGCCAGTGCTATACACTCTCCTCTTCCGTGTGCAGGTCCCCATCACCTCAATCTGATGACAGAAGAGACCTTTCGGTGGCAGCACGTGGCAAGATACTTTTGACGACTAGCGCGACTAGGGCAGCTCAAAATTCTCCCGACCGGTCCCAAGTTGCAGTAAATGCGACCGGGGAGCGGCTCGCGCATCTCCGCTCGCGATGGACGTCGGACAACCCAAGATACGTTACTGATGAAGGCGGCCAACTCGCGGCTGAAGCGGTCTGGTTGGTCGTAGAAGGGAGCGTGCCCAGACTCGGGGTAGAGCGAGATTTGCGCTTCCTCGTTCAACGCTTGCATGCGCGCGGACATAGTGGGCTGCGTGAGCGGGTCCTTTGCGCCATCGGTCCTGATTTCGCGAATGCCTCATCCAAACCTGCTCCGGAGACGTTCAGGACCCCTTGGGTCACGACCAGCGGCATCATACCGGCAACAACAAGCATCTGTGCGAAAGCTCTTGCTTCCGGCTTCGTAGCGAAACAAGACGCCAGAAACCGCGCAGTTGCTGTCGCTCGCTCGGATGGATCGGGAGAGGCAGTCGAGGCAATAACTCTCCAAACGTCTGCGTAAAAAACTCTAGCTCTGGTGAGAAAACTGTGACGGCATCCACCAGATTGATCCCCGCAGTACGCTCCCGCCCGTATTTCGCCAAGTAAAGCCCAATAATGGATCCACCCAGGGACCAGCCAACGAGCGTAGGGCGCCGCAAGCCCGCTGTCTCCATCACCGCGTGTAAATCAACCCGCTCATTGTTCACCGCTCGCATAGGCAGCCGCATGATCTGGCTTGTCTGAATTTCCGTGGCGTCGCAGATCAAAGGCCACGACACGGTAGTGCTCAGCCAGAGAGCTGGAGGTCTGCTTCGACCAGGAGAGACGACTCTGTCCAAAGCCATGAATGAAGAGAATTTCGTCGTTTCCAGCGTCACCATACGTTTGCACGGACAGGTTCAACCCGTCCGATGTTTTCGCGACCAACGGCCCGGCCGCTGGTGAATTGTTCTGAGTCAACTGCGAGTCTTCCATCCTGCCCCTAGAGTCTCCTGCTTTGTGAACCTATTTCGCGTATTGCGCCTCACCGTTGCCAAACGACCAGTTCTCTTTGCTGACTTCTACCAGACCAATGAACACGTCCTCACGGCGCAGGCTGAGACGCTCGTGCAGTCCGTCTGCGATTGCTTTGTAAAAGGCACGTTTCTGATCCACGGTTCGCCCAGTGTTAAGCGTGACCTGGATAAACACGCAATCTTTCGACCTCTGAATGCCCAAGTAGCTGGGATCAAAGATGAAATCTTGCGCTGGATGCTCCGTGATGACCTGGAAGCGATCGTCTTTCGGGGCCTTCAAGACTTCAACGACTGCGTCATAGACCACTTCTCCGATGGTCCTGCGGTAGTCGGCCGCCTTACCCTCTGCAAGATCGATTCGAGCGAGTGGCATGATAGGTCTCCTTTACAGTGCTGAATTGACGTACTTGGCCGACACTCTGCACATTGGGCGTACGGCCGGCAATACTCTCTTTGAGGAACTGCAGATGGCTTGGTATTCGAGGGAAAGGTCCTCGTTCAACAGCCCGGCGAGACGGTGGCGAGAAATTTTGTATTCGTTTGCGGCGGATTTGGGTTCAACCATTTGATTCCTCCTTCGAATTGAAAGTCAGATGAAGAATCTGGACCGAAGCCGGTCCGATCAGACGGCGTACGCTTTGAACCTGACCTCACCCTTCGCGAAATCGACGGTTCCCTGGGCCCAGACCTGGATCGGGTTCACCCACGAGTACTCGGCAGCGGAGGTCGTAAGCGTGATGTTCAACCGGAGTTGAGCGATCGGCGATCCCAACTCCGGAGTAATAACGCATCTGCGTAGAGCGCGATCTTCTTGCCGTCCTCGGTCGTAATTTCGGCGTGGAAGTGAAGTTGGAAACGTCCATCAGCACGCACGTTGATGTAGTCCACGCCCTTGATGGTGCCTTTGAGCTTCGGCCCAGTGACCGTACCTTCAACGTGGGCGTCGAAGCGCACTCCCCCCGCGGGCGGCGCCGCCGCGCCCGACAGCAGCCTGTCAAAAGCCACGCCGTACTCCGTCACTTGCTTGAACTGCACTGCGTGTTCGTAGATCAACTCGCCCGCCATTCCTGCCTTGAATTGCGCGGCAATATTGTTTGTCTTGAGAGTGGTATCTGTCTTGTCAGTTGCCGTTGGCATGTTATTTCCAATCTGTGTTGTTGGCTGCACGTGAGTCGCAACGACATCTGACGGACAAAATCTGTCTCACGCATTGCGTCCACTCGCTTCGATTGAAGCGTCGCTCATCGTGGGTTAATGCAACTGGTGTGCCAACGCAATTCATTGAATCTGCGCAGCTTTACCGTGCGGGAAATTGCCGAGCTTTCAGAAATCCTGACGGTTCAGAAAAATCCGAGGGCACTGGTAAGTTCTTCCGCGGAAGCGATTCGATAGAAAGGAACGTCGGAGGGTTGTATTGAATGCGGGAGATCACGGCATACAAAGGAATTTAGAACTGAGAACAATTCGGGTGGTGACTCTTTGCTCCCTTTCGATGCGACGACGGCATTGCTGAAGCACCCCAGTCGCAAACTATGCGCTACGACGCAATTGGTTGCCCTCTTCCGGCCGATAAGGAACTGGCTGCCCCGCAAACATGAACCAGCAACGGACAGCTGAAAACGTTCGGATCAGTACCCGGAAGTCGGCTAGTGTTTACGAACGAATTGCGAGTGTTTCTGGACGAGCGCCGGAAAACCGCAAGTCAACAAAGTGTGCATGATCAAACTGTCTCACTCTAGGGGTTCACTCCAGTCGGGTCCAACAGAAATCCAGGAAAGTGAACCCCTCATTGATAAACAGCTTCGACAGCCGCAGCTGCATCGAAAGACGCAACATCAGTGCGGGAACATCACCTCGGATTCCACACCCGCGTAGTTGTAGTTCTCTCCATACAAATCGCGAAAAATCTTAAAAGCCAGATTACCGGTGCAGTGAGCCGGAGCCACTCGCCGCACGCCGAGATCATCTTTCATCAGGTGGGCAATGTTCGAGATGTAGGCGGCGTCGTATGGAAACAGGTGGAATCCGCCTTCGACGAGTTCGATGGGGTTGCCGAGATACTGTTTGGTCGCGCGGATAATCTCTTCGACCTTGCTGTGCGAGCAGCCCGTGATCAGAACCACGCCTTTTTCAGTCTTCAGCGCCAGCGACAGTTCCGGAAAGCCCGCGAGGTCGGGATGTCCGGGTTCGTTCGGCGGATAGGCGTTGAAATCTCCCATCATGACCGATCGAGTCACGATCAGATAAATACCTTCAGCGATCTCCCGGCTAGCCGGCACAAACTCCTGGTTGGCGCCGTGAAAGCGCTCGCCGGGCTTGTAGTCGATGGAATTGACGCCCCCGCCGAAATACAACTGTTCGGGTGGCAGGCCGGCCAGGGACTCCTTCGTGTCATGGGAGAATGTGTAGCGCATTGGCGCGCCCAACGCGTAATCGGCGGGCAGATATGCTTTCACCGTGGGCTTGACCTTTAACATGTAGTCGAAGCCCGAAATGTGGTCATAGTGACGGTGCGAGAGCACGGCGATATCCACCTGGTTGAGGTCCACGCCCAGGGCTTTGACGTTGTGCTCGAATTTATCGGCGTTATTGCCAGTATCAAAGAGGATGGTTTTGCCGTTGTACCGGACAAGCGCCGAGAAACCCCAGTCGAGAATCGTGCCTCGCTTCTGATAGCCGAAGGCGTCGTAGAGATTCAGAATAGAGTTCTGATCCGCGTTGGGCAGTTGGCCGGCGGCTGGCTTCTGCGCCAACAACAAGAGCGGGTGACAGACGAGCAACAGGGCGGCCACTCGCGAGATACTTCTCATGGCGACCTCCGCAACAATCGATGCCAATTCTATCAGCGGGCTAGCAAGGCGGCCCGAAACCTCAGCGATTGTTGCCGGATGCGCGCAAGCCGGAAGTAATCCTAGCAGACCGGATTCGCGTTATTACTTCCGACTTGCCGACACGCGGTAGTTGACCGATTGCAAGGCGGCAGTTCGCCTTATCACAACCCGTTCCTTTTGCACTACCTCGATGCGTTGGTCTACCCCGATGTCCCCCCGAGCTTGCTCATCGCGGGCGCTGTCGGGGTCCAGGTTTTGAATCTGTGGATCTACGCCCGACCGTCTCCGTGTCTGACGCTTGCTCGGATGAACAAGAGGCCGCAGGACGACGCGGGCAGGCATGCGAGTGACTAAGGCTTTGGTGGTGCCTCGCGGGCGGCCGCTCACCGCTCGGGCAATCTGCTCACTGGAAAGCCCACGCTGGTTCAAGGGCAGGCCCGTCTTGAGCGGCTTGTCGCCGCGCTCGTCGTGGCAACGGGCGCACCGTGCCATGAAAAGCTCCTTGCCTGTTGCGAGCAGGCGAGCGCGCTCTTGTTCCGACAGCGGCTGATCGGAAGCGAGTGCTTGGTCGACGCCCCGCGCGCGGACCGCGATCCCGCCAGCGAAACCGAGAAGGGCGACGGAGAAGACAACCGCTGCAGTTCTTCCACGCATGGCTGCTGACTCATATTCTACTCCGGTTAGACGCACCCCTCCTTCTTTCGCTTCAAGTGAGTTTTCGGAGATGGAGCCGATTGACGCCGGGTGCGGGTGCGACTAGCATTTTCGCTAAGATGAGTTTTCGATGGGGAGGTAGTCATGCCCCAGTACAGTTTTCTCTGTCGGGCCTGCAACAAACAATTCTCCAAAACCCTGAGAATTTCGGAGTATGAGAAGGGCGGGATTGTCTGTCCGCACTGCAATAGCAAGGACGTAGAGCAGCGGTGGGCTGCCTTTTATGCGGTGACGTCGAAAAAGAGTTAGTGCGGTTGAGCCTCTGGGATCACATCAGCGGTCGAGAAACTCCGGGCAAAGAAAAAAGTAAGCCGAGCGGGGTATTCTGCCAAGGCATTTCTCCCTGGGATGAGCCGTGCATGATTGTCGCCACCAAGTATTGCGAATGGTGTAATCGCTGGTTCTGCCAGACGCATTTCGGCGATCCGGACTGGCATTCCTGCACAGAGGAAGAACGATGAGCGTGCAAAGCAAAGGCAGCGTGGACGGGCATTACTACCAGTCGCCCGTCGCCTTTGCGTTCTCTTGTCTTAAGCGGATCGCTGTACCGCGATTGGCTCAAGGGCAGCAGCGATTTCTTTTCGGGTTCAACCTCACTCATCGGTGACGCCTCCATCTTTCGGTATGACTTAACGTCGAGCGATCCAGGTGCTTCCTTTTCCTGTCAACGAACCTGCCCGCGGACTGAATCTCGAGAGGCGGGGATTGGGCAAAGGCAGCGGTAGGCGTAGTATTCGCTTCATCCGGTCTCAATGAGACTTGACGGGAGGCACTGCTATGCCAGTCACGGTGAAAAGCATTTCGCTTTGGCGGAGAGAACTTGAGAACCAAGTTGGGGCGCTCGCGAATACGCTTGAGCCCCTTACGAAAGCCGGGGGAAACTTGCAGGTACTGATGGGATATCGTTATCCGGGCGATGGAACAAAGGCCGCTATTGAGATCTATCCTATCGCAGGCAAGAAGGTGACTGCCGCGGCTTCAGAAGCGGGGCTAGCGGCTTCTGCGATCGCGACCCTGTTAGTTGAAGGGGACAATCGACCCGGTCTGGCGTTTGCCATCGCTAAGGCCATCGCCGGGGCACAGGTCAACATGACTTTCTTTGTGGCTCAAGCGATCGGGCGAAAATTTACGGCAGTACTGGGCTTTGAGACGGAAGCCGATGCAAAGACAGCGGCTCCGCTCGTCAAAAAGGCTGCGGCGACGAAGAAGAAATAGAAGGAAAAGAGGTGCGGACCGTATGAAGAGACCAACTTTATGGTCTGCCGTCATATCCTTCTTATCATTCACCATTACTCCGCTTGGCTGGACACAATCATCAACTAATCCAGCCGCACAACAGACCTCACGTAAACAAGCGCAAGCCGTTCTGCTGGAAAATCTCACTTGGGACGAAGCGGAACGCGTCTTAACACCGGATGCCTTGATTGTCATTCCTGTTGGCGCTGAATGCAAAGAGCATGGCCTGCATCTGCAACTCAACAACGATTTCCTAATGGCCGAATACTTCAAACATCGGATTCTCGCCGCTGCCCCAAAGGGAGTCATCGTTGCTCCCACTATCAATTACAGCTTCTACCCAGCCTTCCTCGAATATCCTGGTTCCACCTCACTCAGCATGGAAACCGCTCGCGCCATGATCACCGATATTGTTCAATCGCTGGCCCGCTATGGTCCACGCCGCTTTTATATCCTCAATACCGGCATTTCGACACTCAAACCTCTAGCCCAGGCCGCCTCCGAACTGGCGAAAGACGACATCCTCCTCCGCTACACTGATCTCACGAAAGAAGATCCCGTCGAAAAAAGGCTTCGCCAGTCGGGTGGTACGCATGCGGACGAAATCGAGACTTCGATGATGCTTTACATCGCCCCGGAGTCGGTGCAAATGAAAAAAGCCGTTCGTGATCTCAATCCGACTCAAGCTGGCGGCTTGACCCGTAATCGAAAGGGAAAGGGTACCTACTCGCCTACAGGAGCGTGGGGCGATCCGACTCTCGCCACTCGCGAAAAGGGCCAAGCTGTTGTTGAATCGCTTCTCACAACCATCCTGAAAGAGATTGACGATCTCAGCCGTGCGGGACCCGTGCGTTAAAGTGACCGAATACACTTCTAGTGTGTTGTTACCGGCGCCCACGCGATCTTTGTGACACGCTGCGTGTGATGACGCCGTATGCGAGAGGCAAATGCGGTTAGGGAGAATGGTTTCCAGCGATGGACGGTTCGTGCTGAGGTGCTGTATTCGAGCGACTATAGTTTAGGTCCATTCCGTGAAGGAGTCTTCGATGGCCACTTCTCTGTACGCACCTGATTTTCTGACGATTTTCAACCGCTATCGGGACACTGGTGGCCCGTTGCAAGCCTTCGCCTCACCGGCAGAGTGGCGCGATCAGTGGATCTATTTTCTGATGGTCGATCGCTTCAACAATTCACAGGCGCCGCCTCGCCATATTCCCTTTGATGATCCGAATTATTACGATTTCCAAGGCGGCAATTTGGCCAGCATTCAGGATCGGCTACCGTACATAAAGCAACTCGGTGCAGGGGCCATTTGGCTGAGTCCCGTTCTCAAGAATGTTCCGTTTCAGGGAGGAACGTATCACGGTTATGGCATTCACGATTTCCTGCACGTCGATTCACGTTTTGCACGCGACACCAACAACGCCGATGACGAGCTGCGCGCGCTGGTCGATGCCGCCCACAATCTCGGACTCTACGTCATCCTTGATATCGTCCTTAACCACACCGGCGATGTGTTTGCCTATGTCTGCGAGTCGGGGGAAAGCGACTGTGTCAATTCGCAAGGCTCGCAGGCTGATTTCCGCACTTCAGCGCGATCCGTGCAGTGGCGGGACTCAGCTGGAAAAGCGCACAGCGAGTGGCTAGACATCGCGAACATCCCTAACCCGTCACCCGACGCAGCAGTCTGGCCGGTCGAGCTGCAAAAAAACGATTGGTTTCGGCGCCAGGGAACGCCCGGACCCGCGGACGACACCGTGGGCGATTTCGCCTCACTCAAGCAGTTCCGCACTGACTTCACTAGTCTCCAACAATTTCTGATTCGAGCTTATCAATATGTGATCGCGCGTTTCGATATCGACGCTTTCCGCATCGATACGCTTCGCTATCTCAAAAGTGGTTTGCCTCTGTTATTCGGAAACTCCATTCGGGAATTTGCCCTCAGCATCGGCAAAAAAAACTTCTTTACCTTCGGTGAGGTGTTTGTCCCGAATGCGGAACAGGAGATCGCTAGTTTCATTGGCCGCACCACAACGGATGGCACGGATATGGTCGGCGTTGATGCCGCTCTGGATTTTCCACTGTATTTCAAGCTTAAGCCTGTCGTGAAAGGACTTGCGGCGCCTTCCGACCTCGTAGCTATGTATGCATTTCGGAAGCAGGAGGAAGCCGATGTTCTGAGCTCGCATGGGGATGCCACGCGTTATTTCGTTACTTTCCTCGACAATCATGACGTTAAGGAGCGCATTCGTTACGTCGACCCCGCCAATCCTACGCGATATGACAATCAGGTGACGCTTGGTCTCGCTTGCCTCTTTAGCCTGCCTGGAATTCCGTGCCTCTATTACGGCACAGAGCAGGGTCTACACGGCGCGGGATCCGATGCAGCGGTGCGTGAAGCGTTGTGGGGAGGTTCCAGCTTCGCGCAGAACACGTTGTACTACCAGCAGATTTCAAAAATAGCAGCAGTCCGCCGCGCCAATCCGGCCCTGCGCTATGGGCGGTTCTACTTTCGGCCGATTTCGGGCGATGGACGGACCTTCGGCATCTCTACGTTTCTCAATGGCACCCTCGCCTTTTCGCGCATCTTAATGGATCAGGAGATCGTCATCACTGCAAACACAGATACAGCCAATCCTTCTTCTGTCTGTGTGATCGTGGACATGACGCTCAATAATCCGGGCAATCAAATGCGGATCCTGTACAGCAATCAACAGGCGCCGCAGGCTCCCAGCGCGGTGCAGCAGTTAGCCGCCGGCACTGTCGTGGTTCACGAAACGGACGGCACCACGGGAACCGGGCCGCTGAATTGCGTGCGAGTCACACTGGCTCCGCTGGAAGTGCAAATTCTCGGTCGATGATCAGATGCGGAAAGCCGGTTGACGTTCGGGAGGTTCCTATGACGTCTGTTGCGTCGGCCTTTCGAAAATTACTTCCAGATTGCCGACAACTCTGGAGTTAGAGGCGACAAGCGCGTTTATGAGGATCTATCCTGATTGTTCTAGCGCAATCCGCCTCGATGAGCCCTTTGAACTGTTAGCACCACTAATCTCTCAAGTCGTGATCACAACTGTGACGTCAGGCGCAGTTGTGCAGAGTCAGTCCGTTTGCTAGCGTGGCGTGCATGCCGCCAAATGTACCCGAACAGCTGAGCAAAACCATAGAGACGCTTTACCGGTCTGAATCGGGCAGGATTCTGGCTACGCTGGTGCGGCTGCTCGGCGATCTCGATCTCGCTGAGGAGGCCATGCACGAGGCCTTTGCAGCTGCTTTGGACACGTGGCATCAGGCAGGCATACCAGATAGCCCGCGCCCTTGGCTCATTTCAACCGCACGCTTCAAGGCCATAGACGGGATACGCCGTCGGGCGCGCTTCGACGCCGCACAAACGGACCTCGCGCTCTACCTTGAGACGCGCATTAACGAGGAACCAGAGGAAGAGGAGATCGAGGACGACCGCCTCCGTCTCATCTTCACGTGCTGCCATCCTGTTCTTGCGCCGGAAGGACAGGTTGCTCTTACGCTGCGTGAAGTGTGCGGCCTGACAACAGAAGACATTGCTCGCGCGTTTCTCGTTACGCCAGCGACACTCGCGCAGCGCATCGTGCGCGCAAAGGCCATCATCCGCGATAAGACTA
>Ga0210400_10004988_pt1 | contig 11334 bp, 11 predicted proteins | sample IncBWH26MmetaG_FD_155456 | JGI IMG/M metagenome (GOLD analysis project Ga0210400, IMG submission 155456) | Forest soil microbial communities from Barre Woods Harvard Forest LTER site, Petersham, Massachusetts, United States - Inc-BW-H-26-M | ecosystem: Environmental > Terrestrial > Soil >...
CCTGGAAGCCGCCACGCTCACCAAAGAAGGCGTGTGGGCCAGCGAGGGTGCGCACAGCATCTTTCAAGCTGCCATGATTGAGATGGGTCTGCTGGGTCTGCTCGTGTTCATCCTGGTCTATTGCATCATGATCCTGCGGCGGCGAAGCTCTCCGGTCTCAGGTGAAGGTGACGATGCTATGGATCTCGTTTGATCTAAAAACGGCTTCCTTCGCCGCCAACATCGATCTAGCCCCAATCGGGAGAGAGACAAATGAATACAAATTTGAAAGCGCGGATGATGACCGGCGCAGGCGTGCAGCGAGCCAGCGCGGAGCAGCGCTTGAAGGAACTTGGCGTCACGCTGCCGGCGCCCCCTGAGCCGTTCGGCACCTATGTGGAAGCGGTGCTGACGCGCAATCTGCTTTTTCTAAGTGGAATGCTTCCGACGGAGGGTCACGGAGCGAAGTTCGTAGGCCGCGTTGGCGCGGAACTCGATGTGGACACGGCGCGCAAAGCGGCGTATCTCGCTGCTCTCAACGTCCTCGCTGTCGCACGGCAGCATTTGGGATCGCTCGACAAAGTGACGCGAATCGTCCGGCTCGGCGTGTTGGTTGCCACTTCGGGCGATGTCCGCGATCAGCCGAAAGTCGCTGACGCCGCTTCGGAATTGCTGCAAGACGTCTTTGGAAAAGACAAGAACCCCTGTCGCCTTGTGTATGGCGTCGCGAGCCTTCCTCTCGGCACCCCAGTCGAACTGGAAGTCATTTTCGAGGTAGCAGGGTAGAGACGCGGCGAGCAATGTTTGTCGCCTCGCCAAAGTGGCAATAAGTACTTTCAACAATACCGAAAAATCGTAGGAGGAGTTATGACAACAACAGTTGCAATAGCAACGATGAAGGTGGCACAAGTCTCCAGTCCCGGAGCAGATTTCGAGATCGTCAAGCGCGAGATTCCCGAGCCGGGTGCAGGACAGGTGCGCATTAAGGTGCAGGCCTGTGGCGTCTGCCACAGTGACGTGCTCACGAAAGAAGGCTCTTGGCCTGGAATTCAGTATCCCCGCGTTCCGGGACACGAAGTGGCAGGCATCATTGATGAAGTGGGAGCCCGTGTTTCCGAGTGGAAGAAGGGCCAGCGTGTGGGCGTCGGCTGGCATGGCGGACAGGACGGCACGTGTCGCGAATGCCGGCGCGGAGATTTTCGCAATTGCCGAAATCTGAAAATTCCGGGCATCAGCTATGACGGCGGTTATCAGCAATACATGGTCGCGCCCGTCGAGGCATTGGTGCAGATGCCGGAGAGTCTCAGCGACGCCGAAGCAGCACCGCTGCTCTGCGCAGGAATTACCACTTACAACGCGCTGCGGCACAGCGGCGCGTTCCCCGGAGACCTGGTCGCGGTGCAGGGTATCGGCGGTCTGGGTCACCTTGGAATTCAGTTCGCGCAGAAGTTTGGTTATAAGGTCGCGGCTATCGGGCGAGGACCTGAAAACGCGTCGCTCGCAAAGAAACTCGGAGCGAGCGTCTACATCGACAGCAAGTCGACGAACGCAGCCGAGGCATTGCAAAAACTGGGCGGGGCACAGGCAATTCTAGCGACAGCGCCAAGCTCGAAAGCGATGTCTGAGTTGGTCGACGGTCTGGGCCCGAACGGCAGGCTCATCGTGGTAGGTGCGACATTCGATCCGATTGAGGTCGCACCGATACAGCTCATCAGTGGAAGTCGAACGATTCAGGGCTGGGCCTCGGGAACACCGGCAGACTCCGAGGACACACTGCGCTTCGCCGAACTAAGCGGCGTGCGTCCGATGATTGAGACATATCCGCTCGAAAAAGCGGATGAGGCTTATGCGCGCATGATGAGCGGCAAGGCACAGTTTCGCGCCGTTCTGACGATGTGAAGTTGGCCAACAACGCAATCGAGAAACACAGCAAGCACTGGTCTACGAACTCGCCATAAGCGGAGCTAAACGATGCGTCTTTTCACGTTGCCCCATTGGACCCGATGCTTGCAGTATTTTGCATGGCCACCACACCCGGACGCCAGTTCCTATGCCAGGAAATTCTCGGGCAAATATGCGCACCGGATCATCAAGGGCGGCGTCGGGCACAATCTGCCTCAAGAAGCTCCGGAAGCTTTCGCCAAAGCTGTCGTTGAAGTCGATAAGCCCTGCGGGCTGAACCAGTCCGTATGGCAGCAAAACAGTTATTACCGATGGAGGTCTACGTCATGAAGCGTTCTTTGTCGTTTTTGGTCTGGATCCGTCGCGCTCTGGGCGTGGCTGTGATCATGGGAGTTGTCGCCATTGCGATAGGCCGGCACACGAATATGCTCAAAACATTTTCCATCGTAAATACAGCGAAAGCGGAAGAGCATTTGCTCGGCGCATTCCACCCAGAAAGACCGGCTATGCTGACAGCGAGCGCCGGCGAGTCTAAGCCTGCTCTTGCCGACGAAAGGTCTCTACCTGACTTGGGCGGTGCCGTCGCCTGGCTCAACTCCGGTCCCTTGAACAGCAAGGCGCTACGCGGAAAGGTTGTGCTGGTCGATTTCTGGACCTACTCCTGCATCAACAGTCTGCGAGAGTTGCCCTACGTGAAAAGCTGAGCGGCAAAATATAAGGATGCGGGCCTGGTTGTGATCGGTGTGCATGCGCCGGAGTTCGGGTTCGAGAAACAACGTGCGAACGTCGAAAATGCCGTGCGCGAGTTGAAGGTTATCTACCTGGTCGCCATCGACAGCAACCACAGGATTTGGCGGGCGTTCAGCAACGAATACTGGCCAGAAGACTACTTCATCGATGGGAAAGGACGAATTCGTCATCACCACGTCGGAGAGGGCGAATATGGCAAGTCCGAGCGTGTCATCCAGGAACTTCTAAAGGAGAACGGACGCACTGGCCTGAATGGGAGCACGGTTAGCATATCCGCTGATGGAGTCGAGGCAGCACCTGGCGGAGATGTGCAATCTCCGGAAACCTATATCGGCTATCGTCGCGCCGAGCGTTTCGCATCGCCCGAGCGATTGGCTCAAGACTCACGAAAGCCTTACAGCCCACCTGCCACACCCTCTTTGAATCAATGGGGATTGAGCGGATCGTGGAACGTCGGTGCCGAGAGCGCTGTGCTTCAGACGGAGCCCGGCAAGATTGTGTTCCGGTTCCATGGCCGCGACCTGCACATGGTGTTAGGTCCGGCGAAGAACGGTAAGCCCGTTCGCTTCAAGGTGAAGCTGGACGGTAGCGCGCCCGGCGACGATTGTGGAGTTGATTCCGCCCCCGACGGCACCGGCCAGGTTCGAGAGCCCCGTCTCTATCAGTTCATCCGCCAAAAGGGTCAAGTAAAAGACCGGACTTTTGAGATCGAATTCCTTGATCCCGGCGTTCAGGCCTTTTCGTTCACATTTGGTTAGGAAATTGGAGGAATAAATCTGGACCGCAGAGAGGCGCACAGAATCAACGCGACCTCGATAACCCTGCCATGAAGTCTTGTCGTGATGCTGGCAATCGCTGAGATTCCTCCCGAGCGACGGGCAAGACAGACGTTGGCTGCGTTTTCGGGATTCATACCGGCAAACGCGCTTGTGGTCGTTGACGGGTCAACTCGCAGATCGTCGGCCATCCGGAATTGATCCCGGACTGACCTTTCAGACTGACCCCACCACCCGGCGCTGACACTTGAGTTCAGCGGATGATGTTTTAGTTAGACAATTTACCCCGTAATGTTGCCGTTGTAGATCAACTCTGGCTACTATGCCAAAAGACGCGATGAAAAGCGCCTGAGTCGAGTCTCGTTCGCCACACTGTGTTTAAGCGAACGTTGGCACGCATATTATCCGTACCGAGACTGTAATCCGTGCCGCGAATCGCCAATGTTTATGCGGTTTGTCACGCTGTCACGGATGAAAATGGCCTTTTCGAGTCGTGAGGAGCCCCTTCCCCAGGGTTGTGGGAGCATGCTCTTTGACAACTGAATATTGAGGTGAACAGGTCTCTCGTGGAGATGCACGGGCTGGCCACAGTATAAGTGTGCCAGCCCCGGAACCGGCCTTGCTTAATGCGCTCTTGGTTCTAAAATTTCTCTTTTAAGCTTGTTTTATCTTGCCCTCATCCGAAATCACCGGCAAGCTCAAATTAGGGGCTGAAATCCGATGGTGCACCTCGGTGGGCAACCTCGCCGAACGCTTGCTCAACTAACTCGCTGGAGGTTGCTCTCATGAAGGTGAAAGATGTGATGACTACGAACCCGGTATGCTGTCGGTCTACTGACCGCGCAATGGCTGTTGCGGGTGTTCTGAGAGACAACGACATCGGTTCGGTCCCCGTAGTCTCGAGCGAGTCGCAACAGCTTGAGGGCATCATTACCGACCGTGATCTTTGTTGCGGTGTTCTTGCCCAGGGTCTCGATGCCAAAACGACGGCTATCGCGAGTTTTGTCACACGAAACCCAGTCGCCTGCAGCCCTGAAGATGACATTGAAAGTTGCGAGAAGGCCATGCAAGATCACCAAATTCGCCGCGCTCCCGTAATTGATGGTCAGGGCCGATGCGTAGGGATCGTTTCGCAAGCTGACTTGGCGCTCAAGCTCAGAAGCCAGCCGCAGATATTTCAGAAGACAGTTGCAGCAATTTCAAGCCGACCCGGCTCGCGTCAGCCTTCTGCAGCAGCGTGAGACCAGGCGCATGGCAGCTGCGCCGAAGGAGAAGGGTTGGCGTTCCTTAGCACTGAGCGAGGCATGATTGACCGCTCAGGCGCTGAAGCCCGCCCCTAACCAAGGAGATATCAATATGCGCGCTGTTCAGCTCACGGCATACGGCAACCCTGTCGAGGGTCTTAAGTATGTCGAGATTCCCGGGCCCGACGCTCCCGGCCCGAACCAGGTCCTTATCGGCGTCGAGTTTTCCCCAATCAACCCGAGCGATCTCATGCTCGCAAAGGGCATCTATTCATTGCGCCCCGCGCTTCCAACCGTCATCGGCAATGAAGGTGTCGGCCACGTTCTCCATCTGGGGCCGGGGGTGCGCAACGTCAAGGTCGGCGACCGGGTTCTAGCGCCGCTCTCCAGCTTCACCTGGAGGGAGCGAATGGTCATTTCTGCAGAAGGCCTTTTCGCCCTGCCTCCTAACGTGGACCCTCAGCAGCTGTCGATGCTGACGATCAATCCCCCGACTGCGGCGCTGCTGCTCAGCGAGTATGTCAACCTGAAGCCGGGCGAGTGGGTGGTGCAGAACGCCGCCAATTCCGGTGTCGGGCGGTGGGTGATCGCCTTCGCGAAAAGGCGTGGCCTGAAGACCGTCAACATCGTCCGGCGGCCAGAGCTCGTGCCCGAGCTTGAGGCGATTGGCGGAGACCTCGTCGTCGTCGACTCTCCCGATGTCTCAGAAAGGATCAAAGCGGCTGTCGGTCAGGCTGAGCTCCGCTTGGCGCTTGATGGTGTCAGCGGCCCGGCGACGGGCGTGCTCGCAGCGATGCTCTCGCCCCGCGGCACGCTCGTCAGCTTTGCGGCCATGAGCCTGGATCCGATGTCAATCAGCCCGCTGGACGTTATCTTCAAGCCTGTCACCGTGCGGGGCTTTTTCATGTACCACCCGGAGTTTGCCGCCAAACTTGCGCCAGCCGTAGCGCAGGCCGCGGAGATGATCGCGTCCGGCCGGCTGCACATTCCAGTAGCCGCAACCTACGCACTCTCGTCCATCAAAGATGCCGTCGAGCATGCGCAACGCGGCGGAAAGATCCTTCTGGAGATAGCCGGATCATCCAGCTGACCTCGGAATAGCATCTGATTCGCCGACCGGCCGCCGGATAAACGTCAGTGGGGATTGTTCCCGTGTAGTCGGCCACACGGAAGTGATCCAGAAACGGGCTTGTGGTCATTGACGGACCATCTCCCGGATTATTGGCCACGCGGAAGTTTTCGAATGATCTGAAGCGAACTGGGTCATGGGCATGGAACCCACGACCCGTCTTCGAATCCTTTATTTCTCAAAGAAATACCCCCGTAAAGAGAAAATCCATGTCAGGGGTTAACATATACCTTGCATGGATTTCCTTTGTAAGTCATTGATTTAATGGATGTTATTGGGGTGGGTAGTGGGGGTCGAACCCACGACATCCAGAGCCACAGTCTGGCGTTCTGCCACTGAACTATACCCACCATCCGGCGGAGACTTTAATTGTACACGAGCTTCAGAATCGGGTGATCACTTCGGAGTGCAAGCTACTTCGGCGTTCACCTCAGTGCAGGCTATCCATCGGGGGATCGGGTGATCGGAACACCAGCACCGCCTTGTTTCTTTGACGCTTACGGCAGCATTTTAGGCTGTCGCGAAAAACCTAATTCATTGAGCACGAACCGGGGCCTCTTGGATCGCCGCAGCTTCCACACGGGCCTACGCTGCTGGCTGCGGCTGGTCTTTCGCCGCCTACGGCGAATCTTGAAAGCTGCTGGTCCAGCCTGGTGCTCTCGCACTTGGGACACTGAGGCTCCCGGGAGCCCAGCACGATGCTCTCAAAGTGGTGGTCGCACTTCCGGCAGATGTATTCGAAAATCGGCATAGATTTAACGTCTCGGGTTAAAATTCAATCCAACACGATTATAAATGTCCGGCAGCTCCAAACATCCTGGTTTCGAATATCTTGGTTCCGAGCCCTTTGTGCCCCGGCGCTTTCTGCGCAACAAGCACGCGCAGACGCTGGCAGGGAATTTTCTACCTCGTGAAAGCCGCCTGCCGGAGCCGGAAGAGCGGTTGTTTCAAGTAGAAGAAGATGTCCAGGTGCTTTGCCACTGCCACTGGCAGCCGGAGCGCGCCGGCCGGATGACGGTCATCATCCTCCACGGGCTTGAGGGCTCCAGCCTTTCGCAATATGTGATCGGCACCGGCTCCAAAGCCTGGGACGCCGGCATGAACGTGGTCCGCATGAACATGCGCAACTGCGGCGGCACGGAGAAGCTCACTCCCACGCTTTATCATTCCGGCTTCTCCGGCGATGTAGGCGCGGTGGCGCGGACGCTCATTGAGCAGGAGAAGCTGCAGCACATCGCCGTGGTGGGCTACTCCATGGGCGGCAATCTGGTCTTGAAGCTGGCCGGGGAGTGGGGAAGCGCTGCCCCCAGGGAACTTAAAGCGGTGGCCGCGGTGTCGCCCTCCGCCGACCTGGCTGCCTGCGCGGACGCGATCCACGAGTTGAAGAGTAACCGCATCTACGAATGGAAGTTTCTGGGCGGCCTGATGCGGCGGTATGACCGCAAGCGGCTGCTGTTTCCGGAGATTTACCGCGAAGTGGAGCGGAAGCCGCGCAGCATCCGGGAATTTGATGACACTATTACGGCGCGCTACAGCGGATTCAGTGGCGCCGACGATTACTACAGCCGTGCCGCCGCGGCGCGCGTGATCGACAAGATCGCCGTGCCTACGCTGGTGATCCATGCCAAGGACGATCCCTTTATCCGCATCCTGCCGGAGACCCGCGAGAAGCTGGCGTCGAACGCGCACATCACCCTGATTGAACCTGACCATGGCGGCCACTGCGCTTTCCTGGCCCAAGCCAACGGCTATGATGGACGATGGGCGGAGTGGTGCGTGATTCATTTCTTTGAAGAGATTTCTTTGTATTCGGGACGACCCGATGCAGGTTGACTACTCGATCGAGTTGGGGCCTGAAGATCCTGCCCTGGAACTTCCCTGGACGTCAGAGGACGGAGCGGTCCGCTACTACGACCTTAAGCGGCATCCAGATTTGGTGCTCAATATAGAAGAGGCGCGCAACCACCGCGAGTTGAGCGAATTTCTCAGCCGGATCAATGCCGCCTCTTCGCCGCTGCAAACGGCCAAGTGCGACGCCTGGTTCAGTGAGGAGCTATTTCCGGAAGAGGAGATTTTTGGCGCGGCCTGCAAGTTTGTCTCCTATGTGGACTTGCTGTTCATGGCCAGCGAGCTTCAGAGTTCTCTGGAGAAACATGAGGCGCTGGCGCAGGACCTTTATTATCTGCTGCAGCGTGCCCCGGAGATGGCGGCCGCCGTGGAATTTTCAGTCCGCCGATGCTATTACCGGGTCGAAGGCTCAGAGGATTCGATGGACGGATTTCATATCACGGCTTACGTGACTGGCTACGGCGATAGCCAGGAAGAAGCCATGCAACGCTGGGGCATCGCGCTCAAGCTGCTGCAACATGCGCTGGTGCAAGTGAGCGTCGGCCTGTGAGAAATCCGGTGGCTCTTACCACTGATTTCCACTGAGACCACTGATCGGAAAACCGGCAGTTGGCAAATAGCAATTGGCCAGAACCTTGGCGCAGAGCCGAATCTTGCCGCTGATTTGCGCTGATGACCGCTGATTACAAGAGCGGCAAGATGTGCTTGATCGTTCGTGACCCGAGCCTGCGCTGCTGCTAAAATAGTTTCGCGGGCCCGTAGCTCAGTTGGATAGAGCATCTGCCTTCTAAGCAGAGGGTCGCCTGTTCGAATCAGGCCGGGCCTACCATCTTTTCAACCACTTACAGAACCTAATTCCAATGCGTTCACAGATCAGAAATGCGGGCGGCCGCCCTGGGGTTAAGAGTTACAACTTGCAAATTGAAAATTTCAAATCATCTTCTAAAAATTACTTATAGGACTTGTGCATCTCTACCAGACCGGCAATCTCCCCATTGGGGTGTGATTTAGTGGAGACCTCCACGATACCTTCATAATTCAAGACCACCTCTGCGATTTTGCTGAAGGCCTCGCCGTTGATGGTTTTTGTCAACGGGTGCTTGAATTCGCCATCCTTGGAGGCATCGTAAATGGTGAGGAGCACAGGCGACTTGATGTCTTTTCTGGAATGCTCCGGCCGCAGTTGTATTTTCGAGATATTGTCGAGATTCTGAATGTCAACCTGGATTGTGACCGTTTGGTGGTCGAAATCAAAACTAAACTCAGCTTTGCCGGTGGCCGGCGTTTGTACTGCAGGCGACGTGTTCCGGCCGAGAAGATCGGCAGACCATGTTACAACCTCGGTGCGCGCGCTCGGATCATCCTGCTGTCCTTGCATTTGAGGAGAGAAGAGCAGGATCGCAGCGACCAAAACCAGATATCTGGACCAAAAGAGCATTCGATTTTGACCTCTCTGTTCCTGTTCTCATTTTAACAAACGTAAGGATTCGCCATGCGGTTCAGTCCTACTGTTCGCCCACCTGGTCTCTGGATACAGCAACTTTGGAACCGCTCCCGCATAAATGGGATGACAGATCTGGCGCTCACAGTATATAAATCTGGCTGCAACCTGCGATCCGAGAATTCTGATAACTATCATGCAAAAAATAATAAGAATAGCCATATTTGCCGGCATTGCCCCCATCCTGGCCGGCCTGACCGTACAGGCACAGCCGAAGGTTTCGGTTTGGACGCAGCACAACAGCAACTCCCGCACTGGCAGCAACGCGGCTGAAATGACGCTGAAACCCAGCAACGTAAATGTGCGCGGATTTGGCAAACTGTTCAGCTATACGCTTGACGATCAGACCTATTCCCAGCCGCTCTATGTTCCCGAACTAACCATGGAATTCGATGGCAAGGTTCATAATGTGGTATTTGTCACAACTGTGAACAACACAGTTTACGCGTGGGATGCCGACAGCGATGTCAATGGAGGCCATCCACTCTGGAAACGCAATCTCACGCCTCCGCCGCCCGCCCGTGTTCCCAACGCAAAAGACATGTCTCTACTTGGGGCCTGTGGAGGTCAATATCACGACTTTGCCGGGAATCTGGGCATGGTGGGCACACCCGTGATCGATATCAACTCGAAAACTCTCTATGTGGTGTCTCACATCATCGATGACCAGGAGAAACACGTTCAGCGGATTCATGCGCTCGACATTACCAGCGGCAAGGATAAGTTGGAAGCCAAGGAAATCAGGGCAAAAATCAAGACAAAGTACGCCGATGTGGAATTCAGTCCTGTATTCAATAACCAGAGACCGGCTTTGGCTCTTGTCGGTGATGTGGTCTACATAGGGTGGTCTTCCTATTGTGATTCCGGGGACTATCACGGCTGGGTGATGGGCTACAAAGCTTCGAATCTCTCCCAGGTAACCGCCTGGAGCACCACCACAACGGGCGAAAAAGGTGGGTTTTGGCAGTCGGGCCAGGGAGTGATGGCCGACGATAAGGGAAGCCTCTATCTTGTTACCGGCAATGGCACCTCCAACGAAGAGGGAAACTACTCTGAGAGCGTTGTTAAGCTAATCCCGAACGAACAAGGAGCGTTGCAAGTTTCGAGCTTCTTCACCCCCAACAACTGGGTGTTCCTCAACGACAAAGATCTCGATTTCGGTTCCGCCGGAATGATCCCGATTCCCGGCACAACTCTGATGGCCGGTGGAGGTAAAGAAGGGATGTTTTACCTCATCGACGCCAGCAGTCGCTTGCCCCAGTTCAAATTGCTTCAGGCGTTCCAGGCAGTATGGCCCTCCCCCGGTACTGCCTCCATGCACATTCACGGGTCGCCTGTGTATTATGAGGCTAAATCTAAGACCCGAACTAAGACTGAATCTGACATTAAATCTGAGACCAAATCCGAGACTCAATCCGACAAGTACATTTATCTCTGGGGCGAAAACGATTTTTTGCGTGCCTTCCAGTTCATCGACACGGGCGGCTCTCCCCACATAAAGTCGACCGCGGCGGCAGTAAGTACCATGCGAGCGCCACAAGTCCTGGCTCCTACTCCGACCGGGCAAATACCACACGGCGGCATGCCTGGCGGATTTCTGGCGGTCTCTTCCAACGGGAGCGAAGATGGCATTGTATGGGCGCTGGCCGTCTACGCCTGCAACGCGAACCAGCATGTGGAACCGGGCATTCTCTACGCATTCGATGCTGCAGATTTCCTGGGCAAGAGGGAGGTAATTGGTCAGTTCAAGGAGCTCTGGAACAGCAAGGAGTATGCAGCCCGTGACGATGTTGGATATTTCGCCAAGTTCACCTATCCAACCATCGCCAATGGAAAGGTCTATGCAGCGAGCTGGGGGCCGGTTCCGTCACATGAATGGGACAAGTGCGCCCCGAAAGAAGTACCTTCTGACAGGGGACAGCTCAATGTTTACGGACTGCTTCCAACGTCATTGAGCGCGAGATGAGATGTCCGCGGCAACAATGTCCCTGGCGGCCCTCGCGCCGGGCAGGGCTGGCTTTAATTGCAGACGCAACCATCCTATTCATTCTGCTGCTGATCTCCCAACCGGCGGCCGTTGCCCAGGGAAGCAGGAGTAGCGCGCCAAGATATAAGGTTTCAGATCTGGGCCCAATCCAGACGATTGCATCGGATTTAGTTCCCGGACTCAATTCGTCGGGTGATGCTGTAATCTGGCGGCAGGAT
>Ga0210400_10004989_pt1 | contig 11334 bp, 10 predicted proteins | sample IncBWH26MmetaG_FD_155456 | JGI IMG/M metagenome (GOLD analysis project Ga0210400, IMG submission 155456) | Forest soil microbial communities from Barre Woods Harvard Forest LTER site, Petersham, Massachusetts, United States - Inc-BW-H-26-M | ecosystem: Environmental > Terrestrial > Soil >...
CTGCGCGAGAGGTTATGCAGGATCATCAGGTCGTTGACGGAAAACGGGCGCAACTTGGGATCGACGCCAGGCGCGTTGTGCTCCTCGGCACGCGCGCGCATCGCGGCCTGAAGGTGGGCGAGGTCGTGGCTGTGGTTGACCTGCTCGGATGGCAGGGCGTCTGCCGTGGGTGGTACGGCGTTATCGAACATGGTGACTTCTCCTGGCGGAGAGCCACTTTAGTGCGAGGCTCTCCGTCTAACTGCAAATTTTGCGATCGGTCATAGTCATTTATTCCTCAACGCCGTGGAGAGCGCAGCGTCGGCTTTTTGGCACCGTGGACAGCGCAGTGCTGGTTTCCGCGCCGTTGAAAGTAATGGCGCTCGTGGCCGCCTGATTGGCCACCCATATTCACTAATAGCAGGAGTGAAAATCTGCGTCAATGATAAAACGGCAGGATGTAGACGGGTTCGTACTTTTTATCGATATTTTCATTTTGTGCTCATTTTGTGCTCACGATCTGGAATCCCAGCCCCCTGTGGCATTCCTGCCATATTATAATCAGCAAGTTACGCGCTATCAACTCGTAGCGGTGGTTCAAATCCACCCCCCGCAACCAACGCAATCATAGAGTTACGGGCGATTGGGAACTTGCAGCAACTGTCCAAAACTGTCCATTAAGGGGAACTGCCTCACAGTTCCCCTTATTTATTGAATGGAGACCTCTTGATTGGCAGGCCTTTGCAAGAGGCGTTGCACAATGGGCCGATTGGCCTTGCGCTTGGCCAAGGCCGAGGCGTTGCCTTACTGATCCATTGTGGTTGAGACGTGCGCGTGTCGCATGAGTTTCTGCTGTACGCCCATGGGTGCTCCGGTCGCGTCCAGCCAAGCACGATATGTGTGACGGAACGTGTGCCACCCGATCCTGCCAAGTCCCAATTTCAGACCCGTAGGAACCAGGTAGTCGTTGCGCATCGAGTCGGCATGATACGGTCGACCCGTCACCGGGCTCGGGAAAAGCCAGTGCTCTTCGGTATCGAGACAGAGCGCTTGCCATTTCTTGAGTTCGAGAATAAAGCCCCGTTCGATTGGAACCTCGTCCTGCGAATACTCCGTCTTCAACTTGTTGAGCCGCTTTCCGACCGCTGATCGTTGAACCAGAACCACCGATCGCTTGAAATCGAAATCCGTCCAGCGCAAGCCCAGGATTTCGCTGATTCGCAATCCGAAACACAGGCCAATTAGTACGATGGTTCGAAAGGGCTGAACCAGCGCGTCGAGCATTTGCCAAGCGTCCCTTACCTGAAGAACACGAGGACGTTTCTTGCGCTTGCTGATGCCCTTCACTTCGACCAAGTCCATGGGGTTTCGTTCCACATTCAGCAATTCCCAAAGCATCGCTTTGTCGAAAAGACGATACATCAGGGATCGAATATGTCCCTTGTACTTGGGCGAGAGAACGAGCTTGCGAAGCCAATCCTGTACCAAAGCGGGCCGAACGTCTTCGAGATGGGTATCGCCCCACTTGGGTCGGATGTGCTGGCAAATCATACTTCGGTAGGAGGCTAGAGTATTGTGAGTGATTTGTTCGGCATCCTCTTCCTGCTTCTGATCGAGCAGGAAACGGTCGAGGATGCCACAGAAGAGAACCGGATCTCGGCGCAAGATCCCATCGTTGATCATCAGCCGCATGCCTTCTGCTGCTTTCAAGGCGTGCGCCTCCGTCTTGTACTTTTCGACGGTTCCGACAGTGAACCCCCTTCTGGTCCTGCGACCATCTGAAGTCGGTTCCCACCAACGATAGAGCCATACGTCCGGTCCTGTTACGCGTTTGTTGATCTCAACACTACCGTACTGATACCGCGTTCGCTTAGCCAATGTAATCTCCTTGGGGTTTGCGACGCGGGTGGCTGCCTGAGATTACCTGAGAACGGAGCCACTGGTCTAGCTCCGAGAGATAGAAATGCCAGCGCTTCCGACTTGTCCCAACGGGATGCGCGGGAAGCGAGCCCTCACGAGCCTTGCGGAGTACCGTCTTCGGATGCAGGTTGAGGAAACGTGCGGCGTATTTCTGATTGACGGGTGCCTCGCGGATTGAATAGTCACGCTCGCGAGGAATGATCCGGTCAGGCTGGGTTGACATAGGATCCTCGGCCTCTCGTGCGAGGGTGGAAGGGTTAAGGCGCGCCAAGTCATCGGTGGTGAGAGGTTGATTGCGTGAGATGGTCATGGGAATTTCGCTCCTTTTGTGGTTTCGAATTCGGGCCTGGGTAGGCCAGAAAAAAATATTCGTTTCATAAATGGCGAGGGAGAGCGGAGAGAGGCGCTGTCAATCTCCGGAGCGAAGCGAAGCCCTGGAGGGGGTTAGAGCGGAAGCGAGCACGGCGCGGGTTGGGGGTAAGCGCCGCGCGGAGCTGCACAAGCGGGATTGACAGAAGGAGCCGAACGGAGCTCTAGACTGCGCCATGAAACGAATGTGGAATGGTAGGAAGATCAGCAAAGGCTGCACCGAAGAACTTGGGATTCTGAATTATTTCCGAGCTTAAACTTCAGTGCGCCCTTGCCGCATATGTCTCCCGCCTTGGTAGGCGGGACTCCTCTTTTTGTTTACGACAGTGGGCTCGGAGACAGGTGGATGCCGGGTGAAGAGATGCGGTGGGGACCAGACCAAGTCACCAGCCCAAAGTTTTGCGATTGCACGAGAATTCAGAATGGCTAAGAATTAAAGATGGCTCCGATTCTCGGAAGTGCAAAACGGCCTCTTAGGGGCGCGCGTTGTGGCACCCGCACCGTAGTGTCAGGAAAACAAGGAAGGGCCCTGCAAGCTGTTCCTATGTAGGGCCTTTTCCCGCCGACGGGTCAGGAACTGCGGAGAGAAGGCCGAAAATATCATCCAAGAATTTCCCGTCTACTATGCCTGCGAGAGCGGCGGTCACCTTTCGGGCAGTATTTCGGGAGATAGGGCCGTAATCGCGCCGAATAAGGTCGGCTAGCACTCTGGGATCGCGCTCAATGGCCATTTTTTGAATCAGGGCCACAATCGCTGCGGACTCCTCAGGCCGAGCCGCAGGCGTTGGTAGTGGAGCTGTTTGTATCGGCATTTCCTTGCCGAGGATGCGGTCAAGAACTTCGAGAGCTGTTTCCGAATCACCTTCCATCGCCGTGATGCGAGCCAGATTGAGTTGGGCGGGCGTCCAATTGGGTCGGTCTTTGAGCGCGATGCCGGCATATTGTCGGGCGCGTTTCAGCCAGGGGGTCGGGTCGCCGTTCCTTTCGTCACGCTCGCACTTTGCCGCCTCCCAGGCAATCGTGGCGAGCTTATTCCAATAATCGAGTTCGATGTCGCTCATGGCATCATTCGTGATCGAGACCTGCTTGATCTGAACCATCAGAGAGCGAATCGTAATGTCGGCCCCCTCTTGTGGCGTCAAACTGCGAATCGGTCTGGAGGCTGGACCCTCTTTCTTGTCCGAGTCCGGATCGGGCAGTGTTTCGAGCTTTAATTCGCCGCGATAAACCGCTTTGCGGAGCTGTATGGCATATTCCAGCACGCGTACCTGAATCTCGAATGCGCGGCTGTCGTTGTCTCTTCCCTTGAGCGGCAAAGCAATGCCTTCAGCGAGTTCCGCCTTGGAGGGTTTCTTGTCGACCCAGGCGTCGGTGAGTTGCAGACGAGGGAGGATCCGAACCACTACCCGCTCCCACCAAGGCAGTTTGTGCAGAATCAGATTTGGGTTGATCTCTTGCAATATGCGCAGCGCCTGATTCCAGTACTTTTGATCGTCGCTGGTCCCGCGCAGCCATTTTGAGATTTGCCTCAACATCGCTTCATCTCACCGTTCCATGACTTCGGATGGGCGCCGTCCTTGCCAGCGCCAGCGCCTGGTTGTATTCGGCGTACGCCAGCAAATCTCCGCCCGTTTGCTGCGAAACTTTCTCGAACACTGCCGCAGCTTTCAGGAATAGCCGGTCGTGCTCGTCGCCCCCGCTCGCAAGCCTGGCTCCGGGCCTGTTCGCCTCCAGTTCGTGTTGCAACTGAAGAGCCTCACCAACCTGTCCCCGCAAGGTCAAAACGATTCCGTAGTAGTAAAGAGGCAGAATGTCCTTGGGATATTCTTCGACGCACTTCCGGAACTTCGCCTCCGCTTCGTCGAGATTCGTATCCAGCACCAGTTTGTCCGGTTGAGGATTGTAGGCTTCTTTGTCGTAAAGTTGCAGGGCACGAACTCCCTCAATGAATAAGCAAAAACTCTCTGCCTTCGTGAATTTGCGCGGATTGCGTCGGGGAAGCAGTCTCATAAGTTATCGCTTGGCTCTATACGAAAGCCTCTCCACAAATAAGGGCCGCCAACTCGCGGGCCAGGTCGCGCAGCGCCGAGAGGTCATTGCCGACAGTTCGCATTCGCCACCAACTTCTCTTGGTAACCCATGCCCACTGCAACACTGCGTAAGCATTGAGTTCGGCGCCCGTGACGATCACCGGTGCATTCGCTCCGGCGGGCGGCGCCGTGGGCGGCGGCAGTTGATTCGGAGGAAAGACGGCCAAGCCTGTCTGTACGGTCCAGCGCAACACCTGCAGAAGGTTCACAAGGAACTTGGTCCACACCGAAAGGTCGGCCGGGCCGCTGCCAACCTTCGGAACGGAAGCAACCAGACTGTCCAACGAAGTGTTCGCCGGCGCCAGGAGCGTGATGTGTCCCGCTGCCCAATGTTCCTGCTCTCTCTGAAGGAGACTGCGAATCTCCTGGCCTTCCGCTCTCAACATCGAAGCGAATAGTTTCACAGGGGCGCTGTCGGTCATCGCGGCAGTGTCATTGATGGTGGCGCGTCCCTCAAAACCGGGAACAAACACAAACTTCAAGAAAATCGAAGCGCCTTTCACCACATAAAACCATCGCAGCATGGCGCACACAACGATCGCCCCGACGACGATGCCCACGGTCACCAGCAGTGACATCCCGTTCAGATAGATCCACCGCGCGGCAGTGCTCTTCCACCACCACGACCGCATCTCCCCGCGCGCATGGAGATAACCGGAGAGCGCTGTGGCCCGAGTGCGGGGATCAGCCTTGTCTTGCGACAGGACCGCCTGGTACTGCGTAGCGGCGTCAGACCAGTTGCGGTCGCGCTCGGCCTCTCGGGCCTGGGCGATTTTGTCGTCGCCCACGCTCACGGCCGCGGTGTTCTGGTCGCTCGTGGAAAACCACATGGCTGAGGCTTTGACATCCCCGTCGATCGCGGAAACTCGCGTCTGTCCATCCGCATTTACGCTGACTAACAGCATCCCCCGCGCCGTCTCCTCCGGAGGCGAGCGCCACTGGTATTTTTCTGCCAGCGGTGGCGCCAGCCAGACTTTCACAGCGGTGTTCGCGTCCGCGATCTTGTCTTTGTCTGGAAAGTTTTGGGGATACATATCGCGTTTTGCGATGTGAAAGTGTCCAGCGAAGACGCCGAGAACAGCGCTTTCGTCCAGAACGTTGTTTTTCCAATTCCTCGACTCCTTATCCGAAAGCTTCCAGGCTGGCGACCTGCCGATAGGATCGTTTAAATCCGGAACGTGCGTGAACACCAAGTACGAACCGCCCGGCTGAATTTGCTTGCTAATGCGTTCGATCTCTTTGGGGATGGCGGCGTCGGCATCATTCTGAATTAGTTTGCTTGCCGGATCGATGTCTTTGGTAATCGCGAGTTTGCCTGCAGAGTTGACCGTGGCCGGCTTCTTTTTATTCCGGTCGATCTCGTGATCTTTGAAGTATGCGCTATCCAAACCGAGGAGTGAGATGCCGTTGATCACAGGAGCGTCAGCGATGCTGGTGAGATCAACCACCTCGACCGCAGTCGCAGTATTCGGCTTCTTCGGCATGTTTGCGGCCTTGTTACGGTTTTGATCGCGGTCGGCCAAGTCCTGTTGCAAGGCAGTCACGAACTGGGTCCACCGCGGCAAGTCCTTGGGACTCTCGCACGCAAGGTCATTGTTGCCCGGAACCAGATACACCCTCTTTACGAGTAGCGCGTCTAGTTCTCGAGCTACTTCGTCCGCAGCCGCAGCGATCGGCACCGTTGGAATCGGGCCTTCCTGGCTTGGCTTGTCACCGGGACAGGAAGTTCGCTTGGTCTCATTGCTTAGCAACACGTTCTCGAGACCAAAGTCGCCGGTGATCACCACGAAATCAATATCGCGATGCTCGGTCAACACCAGGCGGTTGGTCTGCAAAACCGCCCAATGAAAAGCAGCCCAGTTGTCCAGTTCCTCCTCGCGCACGCCTTCGCCAGTACGGCCCTTTCCCGCGTCGAACACGTGGGGGTCCGTCCACTGGACAAAGGTGACGTGGCGGGTGCGGACTGCCGAAAGCTGGCTGGGCCCTCCCTGTGGCTCGGGGCTATGCGAACAAGCAGTCGCAAATAGAAGCAGGAGCGCGACTGCGTACCGGGATGGCGTCTTGCCAATCATGGGGTGCGATACCTTGATGTCCTGATCGTCGAGATATACCGACCAAAGCGGAGAGCACCTTGAACGTAGAGGGCACTCGTGTTTCTCTGACGGTCGCACGAGTCGATCGTTCGGAAAAACAGCTCGTTGCGGCGCTTCTCTGCTTGTTGTGTTCTCCTCGAAGAGTTCGTTTTAGCAGGGCCCAGCGGTAAATACTCCACCCATGGCCTGACAGGTTGCAGCATCGGTTGGGATCTTGAAGACCCCTCCGGTCTGCTGATTCTGCACCTGACAGCAGCCGGATGGCGACACGGCAGTTGCCAGGGCCTGTTCGTGGCTGCTCTTTATGGCCCCGAGCCAATGCTCAAGACTTACCTTTTCAGTTTTGGCCTCGATTTTATTTTGCTTCTTGGTGGTCACTGCTTTTCTTTTCTTGGTTGCCATTTTCTTCTCCTATTTCGACGAGGCGGCCTTTGGGGCCGTGAAGGTAATTCCTATCGATACATTAACGTAGTTCTTGTTGAAGGTCTTCGGTGCGATCTCGTAATACTCATCCTGAACGTTGAGTTTGAGCCCCCACGATGCGTTGAATGGAACAATATAGATCAAAGCTCCGGACGCCTGAGACATGTCAGCTCGGTTGTACACGGGAACGCCGCCAATGGTTAATCCAACAATTTGTTTCGATCGGAACACTTTGGAATATCCGATCTGCAACTGGGTGCCGATACCATGGTCGCTGGTGCCGGGCGAGTATAGAAGATAGTTGACGGACCGGATATCCGCGCTCAAGTCAAGTCTTTGAGCAAATGAATCTGCAGGTCGTGAACATCCCGGTTGCGGCGCATCTTTCGATTTCGTGAAAATCAGAGACTTTAAGATGCCGAATCCATACGACTGGTCGACTAGAATACCTTGACTGTTATTGTGATACGCGTGTCCTATCAGTTGATACGCTAAAGGTGGATCGTCCGCGCTGCATTGAGACTCCGGTACCGATCCTCTAAAAAGGCTTTGTTGCAGAAGACCTTCATAAGTGTTCGTGACATTTGAAGAATGGGGAGTTGCCTTCCATTTGTCGTCGTAGGCCGCATTGAGAAACAAGTAAGTCTTACCGCGAAAACTGCCAGTGGTATCCAATCCTTGATAATCAGCCAAGGTAATCGTGCCCTTAGCGCTTTCATCCCGTTGCGCGGACCCGACATAGCCAACTGAAAGGGAAGCGTTTTGAAATCCGCTACGAACTCCACTCGCGACCGGCGCACAATTCACACCGCCCACTGAAATGGGATGCACGCCAGGCGCGACCATGGAACAGGAAGAGATCTTACTGATGTCAACTGTTATGGTCGCCGGAGCCTGACCTGCAGAGTCCTCGAAACTAGTTGTGCGGATGCTTGCCTGAGTCGAGGTCTGGCTGATCAATGCTCCGATTATTTGACTGCTGTCAGTCAGAACCAAAGAGACTTCAGGTGCGGGAACAGGCGCTACTTGCGACACTCCCGATGAAGTGCAAAGAAAAATGCAGGCGGCAATCGCTAGGGATCCCTTGTCTAATAACTTGGCCATCGATCAACTCCATCATCAGCGGGCTACGTTCTCTTTCCCCGTCGCTCCGAACGGTGACATGCCCAGTCACCGTGCCTTTGGCTGATGCTCCCGCATCCCGCCCAATACGGCACAACAATGCTCACCTGCAGCATAGCGAATGCATCATACGGGCACGCACACGTAGGCCGTGCCATCTGCCGAAAGGCACGCCAAAAAGCTATGAACACACCAATTCGTTAAAGGGAAGTTCGACGAGTAGAAGCCCCCTCGGACGAGAAGCATCGCTGCTTCATCCTTCGCTTCGCCGATTGACAGGTAAGCTACAGTCCGCTGCGAATTGTGTCAAGGTGCTAAATGTTAAATAAAGCATCTGTTACGAAATCCGAACAGCGAACCTCCTAATTTGCTACGACATTAATATGCGATTGGTTGACTGATCTCAGAGCCGATTAGTTCTGGAAACGAAAACAAAAGATCAGCCGTATCTCTCCGAATAAGAAGCGCGTCAGGTTTTGACACCCCTCTTCGCTGCTGACGATGCCGAAGAAACCGGAATGGGACCGAACCGGGAGCTAGGCACACTGGATGGTCGCCATCCTAACCCGAACTTCGCCCCAGGAACACAGTTATCCGAAGTCCACCAACTGTTCACATCGGAAGGTGCGGTCTTCGCGGTCGGTGAGTGCGCGTGTTGTCGGCGGTGAGGAGGTCGATGCCGCGATCGAAGTAGCCGACCCGGAGGTGTCCGCTTGCGTCGGCGGCAAGGGCGGAGATGTTGCGGTCGGTCAGGATGCCCGCGGTATTTTCTAGCGCCCGCTGCCATCCAAAGGCGTGAGGGGGCTTGCGGTAGAGCCCGTTGTTGGCGGTACGGGCAGGATGGCGGTTATCGCTCGGGCTTCAGAGTCGGCGGGAAGATCTGGCGAAAAGCGGCTGTTGAAGGCGAGGATTCCGTCGTTGCCGGTAGCGACGATAAGCTCCGGTTCTTGAGAGTCGGAGAGAACTGCCGGAGCTAGCGCAACCAGAGGTGAACCGGGGAGTTCAAACTGCGCCACATCACCAGGGTTGCGAAGGCGACCGCGAAGATGACGCATGCTCCGACTGCGAATCGAATGGAGAGGATAGACTTCCGCTTCATGAGTCCTCTGGCCGGGACAGAGAACTATAAATGGTCAGCCCCGCGCTGCAAAGCTAAGAAGCAAGGCACGGTCCATTCCTGAAGCTCTCAGTATGGAAGAGAGTTCACGGGAGAGTGCGTGGAGAGTGTGTGTTGCGGCAGACACTGTCTCAGTCGAAACACACCGTGATTAAGCAGCTTCTGCCCTCGGGCGAAGCACCCCACTATTCCATCCTGATATGGGTCGCGGGAAACGGAAGGTGATCCAGACCCAACTCCGCGAAATTCAATCTGCAAATGACTTAAACAATCGAACAAAATTTCCGTTCTCTCCAGCGAGAACGCTGCCGGGTGGCGACAACGTTAATGGACGTCCCTATTCCGTGGCCTGTTCGCCACAGTGCACCGGTAGCAAAAGGCGTTGCACAATGTGCCGATCGGCCTTGCGCTTGGCCAATGCCGGGCATTGCCGTGCACAAAAGTCCTGCAACGCTACGAATAGATCCCAGGCGCCTCATGTCCAAGCTTCTGTACATACTCAACGTATGACCCGGGATAAACAGTGGGATGGCGGTCCGTGCCGCTCTCGCCGCCCAGTTCCAGCACCCGTGAGCCCAGACCGCGGAGAAACATGCGGTCATGCGATACGAAGATCATGGTGCCTTCAAAATCCTTGAGCGCGGCCACCAGCATCTCCTTGGTCGCAAGATCCAGGTGATTGGTAGGTTCGTCGAGCACCAGAAAGTTCGGCGGGTTGAAGAGCATGCGTGCGATGGCCAGCCGCGATTTTTCTCCGCCAGAGAGTGCGCGGATCTTCTTGTCTACGTCGTCGCCCGAGAACTGGAATGCTCCCGCCAGGTTCCGCAGCGCCCCGATACTGTCCTGAGGAAAATCGTGTTGCAACTGTTCGGCGACGGTGAGATCCGAATTGAGCAAATCCAAAGCCTGTTGTGCGAAGTAGCCCATATACAGGCTGGCGCCGAGCCGCACGCTTCCCGCATCCGGAGCACTGGCTCCGGCAATCATTTTAAGAAGCGTGGTCTTACCAGCGCCGTTTCTTCCCATGACGGCCCAGCGTTCTCCGCGGCGGATAGTTAGATTGAACCCTTCATAAATCACACGCGGGCCGTAACTCTTGTGCAGATTCTCAATGACGGCCACCTGTTCGCCGGATCGCGGAGGCACACGAAAGTCAAACTTCACCACTTGGCGTTTCTTCGGTAATTCGATCTTCTCGATCTTGTCCAAGGCCTTGATCCGGCTCTGCACCTGGGCCGCTTTGGCGGCGTGGGTCCTGAAGCGATCAATGAAGCGCTGCTCTTTGGCAAGCATGGACTGCTGCCGCGCAAACGCTGCCTGCTGATTGCTCTCTCGCACCGCCCTTTCGCGCTCGTAGAAGTCATAGTCACCCGAGTAGGTGATGATCTCGCCGCCATCGATCTCCGCAATCTTTGAGACCAGACGATTCATGAACTCGCGGTCGTGCGAGGTCATCAGCAGCGCGCCAGGAAATGATTTGAGAAACTGCTCCAGCCAGATGATGGATTCGATGTCGAGATGGTTCGTCGGTTCGTCCATCAGCAATACATCCGGCATTCCGAGCAGCACGCGTGCCAGCGCAACCCGCATTTTCCATCCGCCCGAGAGCGCGCCCACGTCGCCGTCAATCTGATCGTCTTTGAATCCCAGACCATGCAGCACTTCGCGAGCCTGCGACTCGAGCGCGTAACCGCCTAAATGCTCGTACTCCTCCTGAACGTGACCGAAGCGCTCAAGGATGCGGTCCATGTCATCCGCCTTGTCGGGGTCGGACATTTCCCGTTGCAAGGCTTCGAGTTCGTGGTGCAGATCGCCGACGCGTCCGCTGCCTGCGATCGCTTCATCCAGAACCGAACGGCCCTGCATTTCTTCGACGTCCTGGCGAAAGTAGCCGATCGTCAACTTCTTGGGGACTGAGACCGTGCCGTCGTCGGGGCTTTCCTCGCCAACCACCATCCGGAATAGCGTTGTCTTGCCCGCCCCATTGGGACCGACCAGTCCGACTTTTTCGCCGGGATTCAACTGAAACGAAGCATCCACGAAGAGCAACTGCTTGCCGTACTGCTTGTTGATGTTTGAGAAAGAGATCATTTTGAAGGGGCAACTCGCGGCACGCTGCCTCTTCCAGTGTAGCCCGGGAGGAAAATTACCTGCCAGCGCGGGCACGTTTTATTGTCGACGGTTTGCCCCTAATCGGGCAGAATGAGATTCTTAGCGGAGA
>Ga0210400_10004990_pt1 | contig 11334 bp, 10 predicted proteins | sample IncBWH26MmetaG_FD_155456 | JGI IMG/M metagenome (GOLD analysis project Ga0210400, IMG submission 155456) | Forest soil microbial communities from Barre Woods Harvard Forest LTER site, Petersham, Massachusetts, United States - Inc-BW-H-26-M | ecosystem: Environmental > Terrestrial > Soil >...
AGATGTAGCGGGAACAGATGAGGCCAAAGAAGAGCTGCAGGAGATTATTGAGTTCTTGAAGGATCCGCAGAAATTCCAAAAGCTCGGAGGGCGCATTCCGAAAGGCGTGCTGCTCGTCGGACCTCCAGGAACTGGCAAGACTTTGCTGGCTCGTGCGATTGCCGGCGAGGCGAACGTGCCGTTCTTCTCGATTTCCGGCTCGGACTTTGTCGAAATGTTCGTAGGGGTGGGCGCGAGCCGCGTTCGCGATCTTTTCGAGCAGGGCAAGAAGAATGCGCCTTGCATTATTTTCATAGATGAGATCGATGCGGTCGGACGCCATCGCGGCGCGGGTCTCGGCGGCGGTCACGACGAGCGCGAGCAGACGCTGAACGCGTTGCTCGTGGAGATGGACGGTTTCGAGTCCAACGAAGGCGTGATCTTGATCGCGGCGACGAACCGGCCGGATGTGCTCGATCCGGCGCTGCTGCGCCCGGGACGATTTGACCGCCGCGTGGTGGTTGCGCGTCCGGACGTAAAGGGCCGCGAGGAAATTCTTCGCGTGCACACGCGCAAGGTACCAATTGCGGACGATGTGGATTTGTCGATCATCGCGCGAGGCACGCCGGGATTCTCTGGCGCGGACCTGGCGAACCTGGTGAACGAGGCTGCGTTGTGGGCGGCACGGCAGAACCGCAAATTCGTGATGATGTCGGACTTCGAGATGTCCAAGGACAAAGTCCTGATGGGCGTCGAACGCAAGTCCATGATTTTGTCGGACGAGGAAAAGAAGAATACGGCGTACCACGAGGCTGGGCATGCGCTGGTAGCGGCGATGACTCCAGGCGCCGACCCGGTTCACAAAGTTACGATTATTCCGCGCGGGATGGCGCTGGGTTTGACCATGCAGCTGCCGGAAGACGACAAGCATACGTACACGCGCGGATATCTCGAGACGATGCTGGCTGTGCTGATGGGGGGCCGCTCGGCGGAGGAGATTTTCCTCGGGCATATCACTACCGGCGCGGGCAATGATATTGAACGCGCCACGGACATTGCTCGCAACATGGTCTGCGAATGGGGCATGAGCGAGCTGGGTCCACTGGCATATGGCAAGAAGGACGAAGCCATCTTCCTGGGTCGAGAGATTGCGCAGCATCGGGACTATTCCGAAGACACGGCGATCCAAATCGACAAGGAAGTGAAGCGCATCGTCAACGGCGGCTACGAAAAAGCCAAAAACCTTTTGTCGAATAATAGAGAGACGCTCGAGCGCATCGCGCAAGCGTTGCTGGAGCGCGAGGTAATCGACGCCAACGAAGTGAAACTGCTGATGGAAGGCAAGCCGCTGCCAGAAAAGCCGCGGACGCCGCCTACGACACCGCAGGCGGCACCGAGCGCGGATCCGAAAGTGGTGCGACCGGAATTGCGGCCGGCACCAGGATTTACGCGCGGTGAAAATCCGGCTAAAGCCTAACCCTACGAGTCTTTAGAAGAGAGGCGCGGAGAAATCCGCGCCTTTATTTTTGAAAGCCGATGATTCTTTTGCGGTGGGAAGGATTAGAATAGCGCCATGGGGAAGAATCAAGAGCCGCTCAAGGTGACGTGCCCGTGCTGCAAGGCGAAATTGACTGTGGATTCGGCCCTGGGCGTGGTGCTATCGCACGAGGAACCGCCGCGCAAAGGGCCGGATGTCGATCTGACCAATGCGGCAGGAATATTGAGCGAGCAGCAGCGGCAGCGCGAAGATAAGTTCGCGGACTCGTGGTTTCAGGAGACGAACAAGGAAGACATCCTGGCGAAGAAATTTGAAGAAGCCATGAAAAAAGCGAAGGATGCGCCGGCGGGGAAACCGATCCGTGACTTCGACCTGGATTAGCACCTCTCTCAAAGCTTTTCATAGAATTCATAAATTAGATTTGACCCCAGACTTGCCCCTGTCTATCCTGTTTCAGTCTTCGACTTAAAGAATTTCTTTGAACCACATGCGCCAATTCGACTCGCAACTGGACACAGACACCTCGTGTTGTCCTCTTTTTTGCGAATCGGCGCGTGGAGGCTGATGGCATAGAAGCAAAACTTCTAAGCTCTTCTCAGGCGGCCACCGTCAGATTTCCATCTGGCAGTGGCCGTTTCTGTTTTTACGAGACGTCTGACTCAGGAGAATCCATGTGAAAGTCGTGACAAGAATAATCACTTTGGCTTGCAGCGGACTGCTGCTCGCAGCAGGAGCGCGGCCGTCCGAACAGCCAGGGGAAGAATTGGAAACCACGTCCGCGCCAGCAACCGAAAAAGAAGCTGGCGCAGATCGATCTGCTCCGCAAGAGAAAGCCTCGGGGCAGGGTTCCACGAAAGCGCAAGGAAAGAAAAAAACTGGTCTCTTTCGGTCCTGGCTTCACATGGCCGCGGAAACGCAGGCCAAACAACCGGATTGGCTCTCTCCTTTGGCCACTACATCCGGCCGGCTCAAACAGGAGTTGCGTTACGACATCTGGGACCAACCTGCGGGCCAGGGAAATCGAACGTACCAGTTTGGCGGTGGCAAGGGGCTTGAGTTCATCACCAGTTCGCGGACGCAGATCCTGGCAGGGATACCGTCCTACACGCTGCACTTTCCGAGCGGTACGCCTGGCGGATTTGGCGATTTGCCGCTGATGCTGAAGTTCCGCATTGCTTCGGCAGAACACGGAGAAGGCAATTATCTCTTGACGTTTATTCTGGGTGCGACCGCGCCGACAGGCTCGCACCGCTATGGGGCAGGCGACGCCATCCTGACGCCGACTGTTGCAATTGGCAAAGGTTGGGGGAGATTCGACGTTCAGTCTACGATTGGAGCTAACTTACCGGCAGGGCACACGACAAAGCTGGGGCGGCAACTTCAATGGAACACGGCCTTCCAGTATCAAGCTGCCTGGAAGCTGTGGCCTGAACTGGAAGTGAATTCCACATTCTACAAAACAGGAACGAACGCCGGTGATAAGCAAGTCTTCCTGACACCGGGGTTGGGCTTTGGACGGCTGCGCCTTCGGAAGGGATTTCGGTTTTCTACAGCGGCTGGTCTACAAATTGCGGTAACGAAATTTCATACGTACGATCATCGCTGGATGTTCTCGGAACGAATTTCGTTTTGAGCAGCAGGCGGGGCACCTGCGCTAAACTCCGTTGCGGATATGACGCTACGAAAAACGTTCCGGTTAAAGCTTCCATCGGGCACGGTCGTGTTAGGTCAGCGCACATTGCTGATGGGTGTGCTTAACGTTACGCCCGATAGTTTTTCCGACGGAGGCAGCTTTCTCGATCCGCAACTTGCGATACGCCACGCAATGGAAATGGAGCAGGCGGGCGCCGATCTAATCGATATTGGCGGGGAATCGACGCGACCGGGGTCGACGGGGACTGCGGCGGACACGGAACTCGCTCGCATTCTTCCGGTCTTGGAAGGCCTGCGCGGCGTACTGAAAATTCCAATTTCTATCGACACGCGCAAATCGCAGGTAGCGGAAGCTGCCATCAGCGCGGGCGCTCAAATTATCAACGATGTCTCTGGGCTGCGCAGCGATCCGCGCATTGCGGAAGTGGCCCATCGCCGGGGCGTGCCTTTGATTCTGATGCACATGCGCGGTGAGCCAGAGACTATGCAGAAGAAGGCATTCGCACGCGACGTGATGAAGGATGTCACGCAGGGTTTGCGCGCGTCAATTTCTATTGCTCGAAAAGCATGTGTCGCAAAATCGCAGATCATCATCGATCCCGGCATCGGATTCGGCAAAAGCTTCGAGCAGAACTATGATTTGCTGCGGAAGTTGCCCGAGCTCGCGAAGCTGGGCTATCCGCTGCTGGTGGGGACTTCGCGCAAGGGATTTCTTGGCGCGACGCTCGCTCGCAATGGCAAATCAGCGCCCGCCGAGGAACGCCTTTGGGCCACGGCCGCGACTCTGACCGCCAGCATTCTTGGCGGGGCGCACATCGTACGCGTGCACGACGTGGCAGAAATGGCTCAAGTGGCGCGCGTGGCTGACTGCCTGCTGGATGCCGCCAACTGCCGGAAATTTCGCTAGCCAAAGCGGCGCGGCGCAAGCTACAATCTTTTTCATCGGAGTTTCCCAGGAAAAGAAGATGTTCATGCCTCGTAACATCTCGTCCGTCGCTGTCGCGTAACCGCCGCTTAGGCGGATCGTTCTCTCTCCCGTTTCTACACATTTATTGCAGCAACCGCGCAAGCCGGTTTGAGCCGAGCTTTCGCAGAAATGCATAGGCTTATATGGAAACGCAAGAACTTACGGCCGCACCGCCGCCTATTCCACTTTGGAGTTCCATTCGCGAGGCGCTGCGCGGTTCGCATCAGGATTTCACGACGGGCAGTCTCAATCGAGCCATTCTGCTGCTCGCTATCCCGATGGTTCTGGAGATGGTGCTCGAGTCGCTGTTCGCAGTGGTCGATGTGTTCTGGGTCGGGCGACTCGGCGCGGATGCTGTGGCCACGGTTGGTCTCACGGAGTCGCTGCTGAGCCTGGTCTTCGCGGTAGGGCTCGGCCTGAGCCTCTCGACCACCGCGATGGTCGCGCGACGCATCGGTGAGAAAGATCCGGCTGGAGCCGCAGTGGCGGGTGTTCAAGCCATCATCATTGGTGTCGCGATCTCGCTGCTGGTCGGCATTCCGTGCGCGTTTCTCGGGCCGCGCTTGCTCGGCTTGATGGGCGCGTCTCCGCAGATTGTTGCGGTGGGTGGCGGTTACGCACGCATCGCGCTGGGCGGGAGCGGCGCGATCATGCTGCTGTTTCTGAACAACGCAATTTTTCGCGGCGCGGGCGATGCTGCGATCGCCATGCGTTTGCTGTGGGTCTCGAACATCATCAACCTCGTTCTCGATCCATGCCTCATTTTCGGCTGGGGACCGTTTCCGAAACTCGGCGTGACGGGAGCAGCTCTGGCCACGCTTACGGGCCGCAGCATCGGAGTGCTCTATCAGTTTTACCGGCTGCTGCGTGGCACAGAACGCATCCGCATCTTGCGCAAACAACTTCGCTTGGAGCTCCGCGTGTTGCGGAGGCTGGTGCGCGTATCACTGACGGGCATTTTGCAATTCGCCATTGCGCACACAAGTTGGATTGGCCTTGTGCGCATCGTGAGCCTGTTCGGATCCGCGGCGCTTGCCGGGTATACGATCGCGATTCGCATCCTAATTTTCATCATCCTGCCAAGTTGGGGGCTCAGCAACGCCGCCGCCACCTTGGTTGGTCAGAACCTCGGCGCAAAACAGCCGGAGCGAGCGGCGACGTCCGTATGGCGCACCGGCTTCTACAACATGCTGTTCCTCGGCATCATCGGCATTTTCTTCGTCTTTTTCGCCGAACCGGCGGTACGGTTATTCACGCATGACCCCGAAGTGGTGCCGCTAGCGGCGTCCTGCCTGCGCATCCTGAGCTACGGCAACATCGGCTACGCGTACGGCATGGTCATGCTGCAAGCCTTCAATGGCGCAGGCGATACGGTGACACCGACAATCGTGAACTTCTTTGGCTTCTGGCTGCTGGAAATTCCTCTCGCGTATGCGTTAGCGATTCCGCTGCACATGCGCTCAAAGGGAGTTTTCCTTTCCATCGTGATTGCTGAAGCAGCGATTGCAGCAGCCGGTATAGTGTTGTTCAAGCAAGGCCGCTGGAAACGTCAACAGATTTAACAAATGTGATAAGCCGATAAGCATGGGTCAGCAAGCAAACGAAAGGTACTAAGGTGAATCCCCACTTGTGGAGCGTCATGCCTCGTGGCTAGATAGAACCTTGCGTGAGAGCGCGGAGGAAAGCGCAGCGCGCCGTAGTTAACCAGGAGCTCTTTGGCATCAGTACTCATCGTCGATGATCATCCAGCGATCCGCAGAGCCCTTCGTGCGGCATTTGAGCGCCAGCCCGGATTTATGGTGTGCGGCGAGGCCGAAGATGGCTTTGACGCCATTAGTCAGGCCAAGAGACTCTCGCCGGACCTGATTGTTCTAGATTTGCGTATGCCGGTAATGGACGGCCTGGAAGCAGCGCGCGAACTCAAACGGCTATTCCCGCGAGTGCCTTTGATGATGTTGACCTGCTATCACAGCAGTGCGGCGGAGAAACAGGCGCTGGCTTCTGGGGTGACCGCGGTTTTCTCGAAGCCGGACGGCATGCAAAATCTGATCTGGCAAGCCCGCGCTGTCCTCATGCCTTCCTAGTTGGAGTGGTTTTCCTGCGCTAAGCCTGAGCACTTGGAGCAATGAAGCTCGCGACGATTCTTCGCGTGCGTTGATCGTAAATTACGTACTCTCCGCTAGCCCTAGCCGCTAGTTCCTTCACTCGAGACTTTGCGGCCTCCAGATCATGCGCGGCCTCAAGCCATACCAATTCGGCAGCATCCTTTTTTAGGATATCGTACGCGGCAGATAGCATTCTGTTCATTCCTCGCAAATGGGGAAGCTGGAGGGTGATCTCAAGCGAAATTCAGATTCGACGGCCCAAACCGGGGTCACCCGTGCTTCTAGTGGAGCTTACCGGCGCAGCAAGGAATCACAAGCAGGTGAATCCTCGCATTCCTATGCGGGGAATTCACCAACTGGTGAGCGTACGAGGTTTGCCGTAGATGGGTGCTATTGAATGCGACGAGTAGCAACCCGCGTTCGAATTTATGTGGGTAGCAGTTCAAAGACGGGATAGCTCGATGCGATCTGGCGGAAGCTTTCGGCAGGCGAACCGGCGCGCACGGGAAAAAACCGCTGCACCGCGGATCGGTAGCTGTCCAGGTAGAGTTTCAGTATCTCCGGCTTGTCAGCATCGGGCACTGGCCGCAGCCGGTACTTGCGCTCGACGCTTCCCCGTTTGAGCAGAATTTCCCCAGTCACTTCGCTGTTGCGCACCCATTGCGTCCTGCCTCGTGGCGCGACCAGGTAGGATTTTCCCTGGAACTGAAGCAGATTCACAGGAGACGAATAAACGCGCCCCGTTTTGCGTCCGCGTACTTGCAAAAGCTGCATGTATCCTGGCCCGATCCCGAGGCCAACCAGGAATCCGAAAACGCGATTGAAAACTGCCGTGACTGCGCTGGGCTTTTGGAGCACGGGCAGTTGCACGCTATCGCTCATGCCGACATTGTACGGCCTTTTCATCCGGGCATCTCGTCTACACCTTTCTTGACGGCTCGAGCGTCTTATCTAGGAATTCTAAGGCCGGTAAGAACACGTATGAAAATCTTTCCTGACTTGCGGTGCAACTATCGCGGGCTTGTGGTCGCGGCGCTCTTTACTTTCCTCGGCGCACTATCGATATCGCTTGCCCAAGAAATTCCGGCGTTAAATCGCGACGCCATTCTCGGTCATCTAAACGCAGTCATTACCTGGTACCGCGATGCCACAAGCAAGGTGCAAGCCACGGGTCTGCCGAGCGACGCAATTTATGAGGACACCACCCGAAATCTGGCGGCCGAAGTGGTGCGCCTGGCGTTTCAGTCCGCGCGAGCAGAAGCAGCGGTGATTGGAGCGAGCGAGAAAACGCCCAACGTGAACCAAGCAACGAAACTGCCCGCGAAGAAGCAAGACCTTTCGCAGGTTGCGGCACAAATTGCGGCGGAGATCGACGCTACACAAACCAGAATAGACGAAGTGAACAAACAGCTCGCCTCTGCCCCGAAAACGAAAAGGAAAGCTTTGCTCGCGGAGCGCGAGAGACTGCAAGGAGCATTGTCGCTCGATAAAGCGGTGCAAGATGCCGTGCAAAAAATGATGGCATTCGAGGTAGAGAGCACAGACACGGCAGGCGAGGGCCTGGAGGGTAGCATCAACCAATTGGCCCGCTCCGTGCCGGAAGTGTTCGCGGATAAAGCGATACCGAAATCGACTCCGAAGGCGAACCCTTCGCCGCTGGCTAATTCGTCCGGTCTGATCGGGCAGGCGCTCACATTGCTAGGACGTATGCGCAGCGTGCACGATATCGACCAAATGATTAAGGAGACCGAACATCTGCGCCAAGAGGCGGAAAACCTGCGGAAGCCGCTTCGTGACACATTGATCACGATCATTCAACGGGGACGGGATTTGGCCAACCAGCAGGACACTCCCGAAAATACCGGAGGAGATAGCCCACGCCAGCAATACCAGGATCTCACCACCAGGTTCAAGCAGTTATCGAGCGCATCCATGCCACTCAGCCAGGAAATTTTGCTGCTCGAGCAGAGTCGCGCGACATACATCGAGTGGCGAAGATCGATTGTGCGGGAGTCCATGGACACGTTGAGCTCGCTGCTGGTACGTCTGATCGGGATCGCTCTTGCACTTGGAATCGTCGCGATTCTCTCGGAGGTTTGGCGCAAAATGACGTTCCGCTACATTCATGAGCCCCGGCGAAGGCGTCAATTTCTTCTGCTACGCCGTTTTGTAATGTATTTTCTGGTTGGGGTCGTGCTGATCACAGGCTTCGTGAGTGAGTTCAGTTCGCTGGCCACCTTCGCCGGCTTTGTCACTGCGGGCATTGCCGTGGGTCTGCAAGCTGTGCTGCTGTCCGTGGCGGCGTATTTTTTTGTAGTTGGGCGATACGGAATCCGCGTCGGCGATCGCATCAGCATCGCGGGCGTGACTGGCGATGTCGTAGATATAGGGTTGGTGCGTTTATATATCATGGAGCTCGCAGGCGTCGGCGTGGATCTCGATCCTACGGGCCGTATCGTCGTATTCTCAAATTCTGTGTTGTTTCAGGCGGGCACACCGCTGTTCAAGCAGATTCCCGGCACGGAGTATGCCTGGCATGAACTCGCTGTCACGCTAGCTCCCAGCGGCAATTACAAGCTTGTGCAAGATAAAATATCCAGCGCGGTGAATTCCGTGTACGAACACTACCGCGAGAGGATTGAGCGACAGCTGGGCGGCATCGAACGCCAGACGGAAATACAGTTGAAGTCACCGAAACCGGAATCCAAGCTCCAGCTTTCGGACACTGGCGTGGAATTCATTGTTCGCTATCCCGTCGATATCCGCACGGCATCCGAAATCGACGACCACGTCACACGAGCGGTTGTGGAACTAGTGAACAGCGATCCGGAGCTGAAGAATGCTATTGCGGGCACGCCTAAGATCCGAGCGGCCGTCAAGGGTTGAGGGTCTTGCGTCACCTTGAATTTGATACTCGCGTGGCCATGCGCAATTTGCGAACGAAAAAAAACAGTTATGCTCTCTAATTTGCCAATGTCAGAATGAGATGTAACTGTTTGTCACCGGCTTAGCAGCTCCGCTCTTCCCTCCGGCATAGCGATTAGCGGTTACGAGGTAGTTTTATGGAACACGCGCTGGGAGTGCACCGGCTGCACTTCGCCTTTACAATCGCCTTTCACTACATTTTCCCCCAGTTGACCATGGGTCTGGCCCTGCTCATCGTGTATTTGAAAACGAAAGCGTTGCGCACCAACGACGAACACTACAACCGGGCGACGCGCTTTTGGGCACGGATTTTCGGCATCAATTTCGCCGTCGGCGTGGTCACAGGAATCCCCATGGAATTTCAGTTCGGCACGAACTGGGCGGCCTTTTCCAGGGCCGCTGGCGGCGTTATCGGACAGACGCTGGCGATGGAAGGCGTTTTTTCGTTTTTTCTGGAGTCCACTTTTGTGGGGCTGCTCGTATTTGGCGAGAAAAAGCTTGGGCGGATTGGTCACTGGTGGGCTGCTTTCCTCGTTTGGCTAGGCTCGTGGCTTTCTGGATATTTCATCATAGCGACCAATGCCTGGATGCAGCATCCGACCGGTCACCGAATTGATTCTCACGGCCAAATAGAATTGGCAAGCTTTTGGCAACTTGTTTGGAACAAGTGGGTCCTGTGGGAGTACGCGCACACGATGCTCGGCGCCGTACAAACCGGCTGCTTCGTCATGGCCGCGGTCGGCGCATTTTATTTGCTGACCAATCGCCACGAGTCTTATGGAAGAACCTTTGTGAAGGCCGGAGTGCTCGTTGGCGCGCTCGCATCCGTTCTGCAACTTGTTCCGACCGGTGATGAGCAAGGGAAATTGATCGCGAATAACCAGCCAGTGACACTCGCGGCCATGGAAGGTCTGTTTGAATCGCAGAGTGGCGCGCCCATAGCCCTTATCGGTCAGCCGGACCTCCAAAATCGGCGGCTCGACAATCCGATTGTAATTCCAAACATGTTGAGCTTTCTGACTTACCGCGAATGGAAAGCCAATGTCCGGGGACTCGATGCATTTCCGCAGGACCAATGGCCCGATATGGTGCCGCTTTTGTATTACAGCTATCACGTGATGGTTGGGCTCGGCACAATTTTTATTGCCGTGATGGTGCTAGCTGCGTTGATGCTGTGGCGCGGCAAGCTCTACGCTTCGCCCGGGATGCTTTGGGCGCTTATGGTTTGCGTGCCGCTGCCGTACATTGCGAATACCGCAGGATGGATGACCGCGGAACTCGGCCGGCAGCCCTGGCTGATTTACGGGCTAATGCGCACAGCGCATGGCGCCTCGCCGCAGGTGGGCGCGGGCAATGCCTGGTTCACGCTGCTTGGTTTCATGGGCTTATATACCGTGCTGGGTATCCTGTGGCTGTTTCTCGTTTATCGCGAAATCGAGGACGGGCCGGAGTCTGACGAAGTTTTGCATAGCGAGCCTGCGGTGGTCGAGGCCGCGGACTGAGGAGCGCGATATGGGAACACTCTGGTTTTGCCTCGTGGCTATGATGATTACCGTGTACGTCCTGCTCGACGGCTTTGACCTCGGCGCCGGCGCAATTCACCTGCTGGTCGCGAAGACCGACGAAGAGCGACGCCAGGTTCTGGCGAGTATCGGGCCCGTTTGGGACGGCAATGAAGTGTGGTTGATCGCTGCCGGCGGCACTCTCTACTTTGCTTTTCCTACGCTCTACGCCAGCGGCTTCAGCGGCTTCTATTTGCCGCTGATGATAGTTCTGTGGCTGCTCATCCTGCGCGGAATTTCCATCGAATTTCGCAATCACATCATCAGCAGAGTGTGGGATCCTCTCTGGGATTTTCTCTTTTCCGTCTCCAGTCTGCTTCTGGCCATTTTCTTTGGCGCCGCCCTCGCGAATGTCGTGCGCGGTGTTCCACTGGACGCCACCGGCTATTTCTTCGAGCCCCTGTGGACCGACTTCCGCCTCGGTGAACAAACGGGAATTCTGGATTGGTACACGATTTTGGTCGCAGTGTTGGCATTGTTCGTGTTGGTGATGCATGGCGCCCTTTGGGTGCAAATGAAGACCACTGGCGCGGTGAACCAGCGCTCTTCCACAATCGCGTCAAATACTTGGTGGGGCGTACTTATCCTCACTGCGATGGTGACCACCATCACTTTCAAGGTTCAGCCGCAAGTGAAAGAAAATTT
>Ga0210400_10004991_pt1 | contig 11331 bp, 11 predicted proteins | sample IncBWH26MmetaG_FD_155456 | JGI IMG/M metagenome (GOLD analysis project Ga0210400, IMG submission 155456) | Forest soil microbial communities from Barre Woods Harvard Forest LTER site, Petersham, Massachusetts, United States - Inc-BW-H-26-M | ecosystem: Environmental > Terrestrial > Soil >...
AAATGTGGCAGCCCCGCCCCGATTGGGGTGGAATAAACCCGGCGTTGGCGGAGTCTTTCGTGTCAATGGACGATAAGCGGGCTCGATTCGAGGCGCAGGTGCTGCCGCACCTGGACGCGGCCTACCGGTATGCCCGGTGGCTGGCCCGTTCCCCGCACAATGCCGATGATGTCGTGCAGGAGGCCACCTTGCGGGCATATCGGAGCTTTGATGACCTGCGCGGGATCGACGGGAAGGCATGGCTGCTGACCATCGTCCGGAACTGCCATCTGACCGCCTCGAAGCAGCAGCAGCGCCGCCGGGCCGAACCGTTGCCCGAGGAGGATGAGGACAGCGGCGCGATGATGGCCGAGACTCCCGATCCGGAAACCGAAGCCATCCACCGGGACAACCAGCGCACGCTGCAGCGGCTGCTGGCCGCGCTTCCCGACGAACACCGCGAGGTCCTGGTACTGAGGGAAATTGAGGATCTGGAGTACCGGGAGATTGCGGCGATCACGAACCTGCCCATCGGGACGGTGATGTCGCGGCTGGCGCGGGCCCGCGCCGCCTTGCGCACACGTTGGCTGCATGAGACTCGGGGAGAATCCAGTGGAATGCGCTGAAGCGCTGCGCGTGCAGGCGTATTTCGACGGTGAAGTCGATGCGGCGACCGCCTTTGATACCGAGCGGCATCTGGATACCTGCGCCAAATGCCAGGTGTTGCTGCAGGATCTCAAACAGGTCCGCAGCCTGCTGCGGGCCGGCATGACACCGGCCGGTGCACCCGCGGCGCTTCGTGAGCGACTCACGCAGGCCCTGGATCGGGAATCACAGGACCGAGCGGTGCAGCCGGGTCGCCGGCACGGATCTGCGGGGCGATCGCGGCCTTTTTGGGTCGGCGTACTCAGCGGTGCAGGGGGCAGCGCCATCGCGGCCGGCCTGGCTTTCCTGGTCTTCTCGAGCCTGCTCAACCACCGCCTGCTGAATGACCTGGTCGCGGATCACACCCATTCGCTGCTGACCTCGCACCTGATCGATGTGGTGTCGACCGATCAGCACACCGTCAAACCCTGGTTCGCCGGCCGTACGGACGTGTCGCCGGACGTGGCCGACTTCACGGCGCAGGGCTATCGCCTGCTGGGCGGCCGAGTCGATGACCTGAATCATCACCGCGCGGCGGTGACGGTCTACCAGCATGGTCGGCACATCATCAATGTATTCAGCTGGGCCGGCGACGCGGATCGCCTGCCGCAGGATCTCACGCGCAATGGCTATCATCTGGCCTTCTGGAAGTCGGGAAATGTGGCGTACTGTGCGGTTTCGGATACCGGCTGGAACGAGCTCGAAGCATTGACGAGCCTGCTGCAGGCGCAAGCCGCCCGCGACCTGCCGCGGGAATAAATCCTCGCCGTCGCAAGTCTGTACTCCTGAACCCAACAGGAGACCGACGTGACTGATGATCAAACCCTCCAAGGGCGCCGCAAGGCACTCAAGTGCATGGCCTATGGTGGCGCGGGCACGCTGTTCGCGTTGGCGGGCGGTGTGTTCACCCCCATCGATCTGGCGGTCGCCGCGGCGGAGAAGGATGGCGCGACCCGTTTCGGGAAGCCGCTGTTTGTGCAGATCAGCGACACCCACTTAGGTTTCGCCAAGGACGCCAATCCGGATGTCAACGGGACGCTGACAGCCGCCATCGATCTGGTGAACGGCATGTCACAGCAGCCGGCGCTGATCATCCACACCGGTGATATCACCCACCTGTCGAAGCCGGAGGAATTTGATCTGGCCCAGCAGATGTTTTCGAGGTTGCGGACCACTGAACTGCATACCACGCCCGGCGAGCATGATGTCGCGGACGCTGCGGCCAGCGAGTATTTCTCCCGCTTCGGCAAACCTTCCGCCAACCAGGGCTACTACAGCTTTGATCACGCCGGCGTGCACTTCGTATCGCTGATCAATGTATTGAGCTTCAAGGCCGGAGCGCTTGCCACCCTGGGTGCCGAGCAGCTGGCGTGGGTGACCGCGGATCTGAAGGCGCATTCCTCCAGCACGCCCATCGTGATATTCGCACACATGCCGCTGTGGACCATCTATGAGCCCTGGGGCTGGGGCACCGGTGACGCGGCTCAGCTGCTGCAGTCGCTGCGGCGCTTCGGTTCCGTCACGGTGCTCAACGGCCACATCCATCAGATCGTGCAGAAGGTTGAGGGCAACATCACCTTTCACACGGCCCGCTCCACCGCCTATCCGCAGCCGCTGGCGGGCACGGCACCGGGACCCGGACCGCTCAAGGTTCCGAAGGATCAACTCCCCGGTCTGCTCGGGGTGACCAGTGTGTCGGTGGTCCGGCATCCGAGTGCACTGGCGCTGCTCGACCCGACGCTCGCGGAGGCTTAGATGATTGCGCGAAAGACTCATGGCCTGATCGCCGCGGCCGGCCTGGCTTTGTGGATGGGAGTGATGCCGGGCTCGGCCGCGGCCGGCGCGTCCGATGTTTCCCAGGTCCTGATCAAGGACTTCATGTTCGCTCCCGCGCAGCTGCGGATCAAGGCCGGTTCATCCGTGACCTGGGTCAATCAGGACGATGAACCGCATACCGTGGTGGGTGATGGCGGCCTGTTTCGCTCCGGCGCACTGGACACTGCCATGGCGTTCACTTACCGCTTCGAGAAGCCCGGTACCTATCAGGTCTTCTGTTCCATCCATCCGCAGATGAAGGCCACCATCATCGTGGAATAAGGGTTCGGTGCGATGCTTTACGTCAGGCCACAGCGCCCATGACCAGGCGTCCAATGTTCGCGAGCAGGGCGGCGCGCTTGCTCTCCGGCCCGCTGCATTGAGTGATATACGCCGTGACGATCACGGCTTGACCGGCGGGCGGCCAGAAGACGGCGATATCGTTCGAGGTATGCGTGCCATTGGTACCGGTCTTGTCGCCGGCGCGCCAGTTTCCGGGCAGCTTGGCGCGCAGGCGGTCGAGCCCGGTTTGGCTGCGCACCATCCCGTTCGTCAGTCGGGCGCGCGATGTGACCGACAGAGCCGAGCCCAACAGGACGGTCTTCAAATTGCCGGCCATCGCCACCGGCGAGGTGGTATCGCGTGGATCACCCGCCAGCGACTCGTTCAGCGCCAATTCCGTCCGGTCCAGTCGCGTGATGTCATCGCCGAGGGTGCGCGCGAAGTTGGTGATGCCGGGGGGTCCGCCTAGAATCCCGAGCAGCAGGTTCGCTGCGGTATTGTCGCTTTGCGTGAGGATGGCGTCACAGAGCGCCGCGAGGGTCATGTTGCCGCCGGCATGCGGTGCAGTCAGCGGCGAGTGACTCAGCAGGGGCTCGGGCGGAATCAGCACGGTGCGCTCCAGGGTCTCCTGCTGATGATCCACCCGTTGCAGGATTGCGGCCGCAAGCAGGAATTTGAAGGTGCTGCACATGGGAAAGCGCTCGTCGCCGCGGTGGTTGACCTGCTCGCCGGTGGCCGTGTTGATGACACCGATGCCGAGGCGACCGCCGTTGATGCGTTCAAGCTGTCCGAAGGCGGTCGGCAAGGCGCTCAAGCGCGAGTTCGCGGCGTGGACCATGACCGGCAGCCCGAGGGTGGCCAGGGCCACAAATCGACGGCGATTCAGCATGGTCGCTGCGAGGCTAAGGCGCGGGCGGCGGCCCGCGCAGTGAGCGGGGCGCGTTGGGTCCCGGCGCGCCGGTGGGCGCCGAACGGGGTCCATAGTGCGGCAGGGGTCTGCCGGATTCATAGGCGCCCAGGTCCGGGGCCTTGCCGGTGAAGCCATCGGTGATCGTCGCAAGTTGCATGCCCGCATCGATGGCGGCCGAGCCGGGTTTCAGGCGGAAATCCAGGTCTTCGGGGTCGTACAGGCGCTGCGGATCCGACCGGTCAGGCATGGTGACGTTCATGAAGATGCCGTAGTCCACCGTAACGCTGTGGGCCTCGTTGCCGGTGGCCTCCCGGAATTCCTGCAGGGTCTTGAAGCGGCGTACCTCGAGCTTGCCCTGGTAATCCGTGCGCAGTCCGGCGGCCGGTGAGTCCCACTCGAAGGAAAAGTCGGCTGCCGCCGCGGTGTGAAAGCCGTTGTAGTCCGAATCGGAATAACTGGTGAAGGTCTTCAGGGCAAACAGTCCCGTGGTCCAGCCGTCGGCCAGGATCAGGTTGTTGCGGAAATGGATATTCGCGGCGGGCCCGGAATAGCGGGCCTGCCCGATGAAGGTGTTCTGGTAGATGAGCACGCCGGCCGGCGTGTCGACCAGCTTCAGGTAACCGCCGGTCGTCTGGCCGTACACCAGGTTCTGATAGAAATAGAGCGGGCCGCCGAAGATCGGCTGGGCGCTGAGCGCGCCGCCCGTGGAATTGAAGCAACGGTTCTGGAACACCCGGATGTTGTGGGCGCCGCCATCCGCCTCGATGCAATTGTCATCGGTGTTGTACATATCGTTGTTGTTGATGTCGATGGCGACCGGAACCCGGTCGCGCAGTTCCTTCGGCGTGCCATCCGGATCGCCGTAGGTATCCACATCGATGCCGTCATGCCAGTTGGCGACGTAGTTGTATTCGACGACATGTCCCTGGCCGTAGATCTTGACCGCATATTCGGATTTTATCAGCGCCGGATAGCCGGGAAATTTGGCCCAGACCTCCGGCGTAAACCAGCTCTGCAGCCTGATGGGATCATGCCGGCCGATGAACACGTTGTCGGCGATGTAGAAATCCTTGGACCCGGACCAGCCCGCTTCGATGACCCGCCCCACGTCATAGACGCGGCTGTGCTTGAGGGTGAAGCCGCTGGAGCCGGCGATGTTCTTGATGCCGAGCTTGAAGGCGACCTGGGTGTTGCGCACCGTGATGCCTTCAAAATAGTTGTAGTTGCCGCCCATGAGATTGAACAGGTTGTCGCAGCCGTCGCCATCGAACACCACTTCGCCATCGCCCGCCGCCTTGATGACAATGGGTTTGTCCGGGGTGCCGCTCTGGGTGAGGTAGTAGGTGCCATCGAACGGTGTGCCGTAGGCGGCAATGCTGCGGTCAAAACCGCTGTAGACGAAGCGGTTGTCCTTGTAGACCCCGGCATGCACCAGGATCGTATCGCCCGGCTGTACCCGTGGCGGCATTTCCCGGGAATGATCGGATTGATCCGATCCCAGATAATAGGCCGCCAGCAGCCCGGTGAAGCCGGGTTGCTGGCGTGGTCCCTTGAAATCGAATGGATAGACGTGAAAGACCTGGCCGCCGGCGGCCGGCTGCGGTTCGCGGCGGGTGCGAACGGTCACGGTGTGGGTGCGCGCGCCGCTCACGCCGTCCGGATCGGATAGCACCAGCCGGGCCTCGTACACCGTATCGGGCTCAAGATTCAGGATGCTGCCGGCAAACATGTCCGGCGCGACGTAGCGATTGAAATGCTGGCCGTCCCCGTCACGGGGCAGGCCGCCGCTCACCGATTCATGCTGCAGCCGGAACAAGGGCAGCGCCGGGCGCCAGGCCGCATCGCCTTTCCGGCGATAGCTCACCTGCACTGCGGCATTGCGATTGTCATCGCCCGAAATGCGCCACTCGAACCCCAGGGACCGCAAGGTGGCGGGTTCCGTCCAGAACTCACCCGAGACGCTCTGGCGCTGCGGCTGCGCCGGCACCGCAGATTGGGAGTACGCGCCGGACAGGGCTATGAGTGTCAAGAGCGTCAGACGCGCCAGCGTCGACCAGGCGCGCGACCTACCGGGACAAGCGATTTTGGTCACTGTGCCTGCTCTGGTGTATTTCCCGTCGCGAGTATAAGGCCGTTCGGACTGAACACCATTCAAGAGACTGGCAGGTGCATCGTCGCTCCCGGCCCGGTCGGCGTCACGCTAAGATGGGCACGGACCAGGGATCGGTGTGAATCACATGGGGGCACATGCATGGAGCGCAGGTTGATTCAGGCTACGCGGGCGGCGGCCTTTGCCGGTTTGTTGTTGGCGGTCGCAGGTCCGCCGTTGCTGCAGGCGGCAGATGCCCCGGCCGTCTCCTCCGCGGCAGCCGATGAGGCGGATGACGCCATCAAGAACAGCGTGGTCAAGGTGTTCGCCACCAGCCGCCGTCCGGATATGGTCAAACCCTGGAGCAAACAGTCGCCGCAGGAAGTCACCGGCAGCGGCGCGGTGATCGACGGCAACCGCATCCTCACCAATGCGCACGTGGTCCAGTACGCGAGCCAGATCCAGATTCAGGCGAATCAGGCAGGGGATAAGCTCGAGGCCAAGCTTGTGGCAATCGCACCGGAGATGGATCTGGCGGTCCTGAGCGTCGACGATGCGTCGTTCTTCAAGGCCCACGTGGCGATCCCGCGGGCGCGGCCGCTGCCGCGGATCAAGGATGCGGTGCTGGCCTATGGGTATCCGACCGGTGGGACCTCGCTGTCCATCACCAAGGGCATCGTCTCGCGCATCGAGTTTGTCGACTACAACCTGCACGCTTCGGGTCTGCGGGTGCAGATCGATGCGGCACTGAATCCGGGCAACAGCGGCGGACCCGTCATCGATGGCGACCGGATGATCGGCCTGGCCTTCGCCACCCAGGGCAACAATATCGGCTATGTGATTCCGACCCAGGAAATCGATCTATTCCTCGATGACATCGCCGATGGCCACTATGACGGCAAGCCGGCCATGCACGACTCCTTGCAGACCCTCGAAAACGGCGATCTGCGACGCTTTCTGAAGCTGGACAGCGCCGTGCATGGCGTCGTCGTCCATCGACCCTTCCGCACCGATCCGGGTTACCCGCTGCGGGAGTGGGACGTGATTACAATGATCGGCGCGACCCCGATCGACGACCAGGGCATGGTCGTGCTGGGAGCGGACGTGCGGGTGCGCTTCCAGGTGCTCATCCAGACGCTCGCCAAGGATGGGACGGTGCCGCTGGGCGTTTGGCGCAGCGGCAAGGCCCTGACCGTGTCGCTGCCGGTGAGCTCGAAGTATCCACTGCTCCTGAATACGCTCGATGGGCAATACCCCGCGTACTTCATCTATGGACCGATGGTCTTCACCAATGCCTGGATCGAGGACGTGCCGCTGGCGACGGCCGCGCAGGGGCAACGCAATCCGCTCTCAGCGCTGGGAATATTCAAGTCGTCGATCTTCGCGCGGATTGGGGATGCGCCATCACCGGACATTGAGGAGCTGGTGTTCATCCCCTCGCCGTTTCTGCCGCACAAACTCACCTCGGGCTATGAAAACCCGGCCGGTGCAGTCGTCAGCCGCATCAACGGCCAACCCGTCAAAAGCCTGCGCCAGATGGTGGCCCTGCTGCGCGACCTCAAGGATGAGTTCGTCCGGTTTGACTTCGAGCCCGTGGACCGGCCGTCCCTGGTGTTCGCTCGCGCCGCCCTCGAGGGAGCCACCGAAGATATTCTGACGGACAACGGCATCCGTGCCCAAGCCTCTCCGGAGCTGCTGGCGATCTGGCAGCACGGGGCGAAGGACAAGGCGGCCCGCTAGGGCCGGTCAGACGTGGACCTTGAACGCCTCGCCCTTCGAATCCAGCGTGATACTGCCTTGCTGGATCGCCGCGACGAACTTGCTGGTCTTCAGGAAGCCCCCGAAGGCGAAGAAGTGCAGACCGTTGAAGTTCACCTTGCCCGCGGCCTGCTCGCGCGCGATCGTGCGGATGGTTTCTTCCGGGCCACTGTCGCCCAGCAGGCTGGCGACGAGGGCCATCTTGCCCCCGCCCATCAGGGCGCGCATTGACGCGCCGGCGCCGCAGATCTTCGCATAGCGCAGCAGGGTCTTGAGACTGGCGGGACCCGGCAGACCCGCGCGGACGGCATTCTGCACGCCGGTGCGGCGCAGGGTGTGCTCCCATTCGATGAAGGGCTCCGGTTCGAAGACGACCTGCGTGACAAAGGTGAGCTGCACGCCCTGCGCCTTCGTGATCGCGATCTTCTGCTGTTCGTATTCGCGCAGCTGCTCGCTCGTCATGTGCGCATGGCCCTCCGGATGGCCGGCCATGTACATCGATCTGATGCCGGCCTTGGCGAATTCGCCGCTGGCGAGCACGCCGATGGTCGAATCGAAGGCGCCTTCCGGAGCCGGCATATCACCGGCGATCAGCAGGAACTTGACGACCCCGGCCGCCGCGAAGCCTTGTGCGATCTGCGCAACTTGAGCGATGTCCTTGATGCGTCGCGCGGGCACGTGCGGCACGGCAGTGAAACCTGCCGCCTTCACCGCGCGGGCCGCTTCGGTGAGTTCCTCGAAGGTCTGGTTCGGAAACAGCGCGATGAATATGTCGGTGCCGGCCGGCAGCAGTTTCGCCGCCTCGGTCAGGTGTTCGGTGTCTTTGCAGGTCATCTCGACCGAGGCGCCGTGCATGAGAGTCTTGATCTGTGCGATTTCAGTTGCGGAGTCCGACATTGAGGTACCAATCGTTAAGGAGTTAAAGGGAATATGACAGTTGCAGGCACGGATGCAGGGCGAATTAAATCATATTCCGCGGCCTGATTCTCACTGCGGCGCTGCGACCAGAATCCGGCCGTTTTCGATCCGCACCTTGAAAGTGCGCGCGGGTTCGTAGGCGGGTGGCGACAGCGCCGCCCCGGTCTTCAGGCAGAAGCGCGCGAAGTGGCGCGGACAGATGATTTCGCAATCCTCGACGTCGGCGGCCGCGAAGGATTCGCCATCGTGGGTGCAGCGATCCTCCATGGCGTAGAACTCATTGCCGCAGCGCGCGATGACGATGGGTAACCCATCCACCTCGGTGCTGAAGGTCCGATCCTCGCGCACCTTGTCGGCCGCTCCCACATCCGCCCATTGACCGGACATCTCTAGAACATCCCGGTCTGGAGCCGGGCCGCCTCGGTCATCATCGATTGATTCCACGGCGGATCGAACACCAGTTCGACCTTGGCTTCGCTGACCGTCGGAATCATCTGCACCTTGTCGGTTGCATCATCCACCAGGATATCGCCCATGCCGCAGCCCGGCGCCGTGAGGGTCATCTTGATGTCGACGCGGCGCGAGCCATCATCCTTCGGATTCACCACGCATTCATAGACCAGGCCAAGGTCGACGATATTGATGGGTATCTCGGGATCAAAGCAGGTGCGCAGCTGCGCCCACACGGCGTCGCGCACATCACTGTCCGTGGCGTTCTGCGGCAATTCAGGAACCTTCAACACCTCCTTGCCGATGGCATCGGCGTCGGCGCCGGCCAGCCGGTACAGGTTGCCATCGATGTAGAGCGTGAAGCTGCCGCCCAGGGCCTGGGTGATATAGCCGGCCTGGCCGGGTTTGAGGGTAACTTCCTGGCCGGCCGGCACCACGACCGCCTGCACTTCCCGGTAGATGACCACCGGTTCGTTTTCGTGCGATCTCACGTGGCACCTGCCGAGGAGGACTCATTGCCGCCTTCCGTGGAAATCGTGCCACCCTGATCGAGCGCGGCATTGAGCGTATGCCAGCACAAGCTGGCGCACTTGACCCTGGAGGGGAATTCGCGCACGCCGGACAAGGCCGCAAGCTTGCCCAAGGACTCATCCGCCGGGGCTTCCTGACGGGTGAGCAGGGCATGAACGCGGCCGAACAGTTCATGCACGGCCTCACGATTGCGCCCTTTCACCGCTTCGGTCATCAACGAGGCGGAGGCGGTCGAGATGGCGCAGCCTTTGCCCTCGAAGCGAATATCCGCGATGGTGTCGCCGGCCAGGCGTACTGAGACCGTCAGCCGGTCCCCGCACAGGGGATTATGGCCATCCGCCAGCGCATCGGCCGGATCCAGCCGCCCAAAGTTACGCGGCTGCCGGTTGTGATCCAGGATCACGTCGCGGTACAGGTCCTTCAACTCCATCAGCCGAAAACCTCCTGCGCCCGGCGCAGTGCGGCTGCCAGCTGCTGCACTTCCGCCAGGGTGTTGTAACAGGCGAACGAGGCGCGGGCCGTCGCCGGAATGCCGAAAAAATCCATCACCGGCTGGGCGCAGTGATGGCCGGTACGCACCGCCACCCCTTCGGCATCCAGGATGGTTCCCAGATCATGGGGATGGATACCCTGCATTACAAAGGACATCACCGAAGCCTTGTGCCGGGCGGTGCCGATCAGGGTGAGGCCAGGAATGCTGCCAAGGGCGGCGCTGGCGGCTTCCAGCAGCGTGTGCTCATGAGCCGCGATGGCTTCGATTCCCAGCGCCTCGAGGTAGTCGATGGCGGCCGCAAGACCCACCGCGCCGGACATGTTCGGGGTGCCGGCCTCGAACTTGTAGGGCAGCTCGTTGTAGGTGGTGCGCTCGAAGGTCACATTCAGGATCATGTCGCCGCCGCCCTGCCAGGGGGGCATGGAAGCCAGCAGCTCCTCGCGGCCGTAGAGCACGCCGATGCCGGTGGGGCCATAAACCTTATGGCCGGAGAAGGCGTAGAAGTCCGCGCCCAGCCCCTGCACGTCCACGCGGGTGTGCGGCACCGCCTGCGCGCCGTCGATCAGCACCGGGACGCGGCGCGCATGCGCGGCGGCAATGATCTGTGCGACCGGAAGAATGGTTCCCAGGGCATTGGAGACATGCGCGACCGCCACGAGGCGGGTGCGCGGCGTCAGCAGCCGGTGGAATTCCTCCATGATCAGTTCGCCGCTGCGGTCGATGGGCGCCACCACCAGGGAGCAGCCGGTGGCATCGCGCACCAGCTGCCAGGGCACGATGTTCGCGTGATGCTCGAGCGCGGTTATCAGGATCTCATCGCCCGGCCCCAGCCGCGCGCGGCCGAAGGACTGGGCCACCAGGTTGATGGACTCGGTGGTGCCGCGCGTGAAGATGATTTCACGCGTGGAGCGCGCATTGAGGAAGCGCCGCACGCGCTCGCGCGAGCCCTCATAGGCCGCCGTGGCCTCCTGGCTCAGGGCATGCACGCCGCGGTGCACGTTGGCATGGGTATGGCTCTCGTAGTCATCGACGGCGCGGATCACGGCCAGGGGACGCTGCGAGGAGGCGGCACTGTCCAGATAGACCAGTGGTTTGCCGTGAACGGTCCGCGACAGAATCGGAAAGTCGCGGCGCACGCGCTCGACGTCATAGCCACTGCCGGTGGCGGCCCGCAGGGGTGTGGCGCTCATGACAACAGATCCTCCAGGCTGCGGGCATCCTGCATACGGCTGGCAAGGCTGCGCTGCACATGGGTGCGCAGCGCCGGAACATCGATATTAGCCACCACGTCGGTGATGAACGCCCACTTGAGCAGGCGCTGTGCAACCGCAGGTTCGATGCCGCGGGTCAGAAGATAAAACAGCATGGCCTCATCGAGCTTGCCGGTGGTGGCGCCGTGGCTGCAGCGCACCTCGTCGGTGTGGATCTGAAGCTGCGGCCGCAGGTCGATCTCGGCGTCGT
>Ga0210400_10004992_pt1 | contig 11330 bp, 9 predicted proteins | sample IncBWH26MmetaG_FD_155456 | JGI IMG/M metagenome (GOLD analysis project Ga0210400, IMG submission 155456) | Forest soil microbial communities from Barre Woods Harvard Forest LTER site, Petersham, Massachusetts, United States - Inc-BW-H-26-M | ecosystem: Environmental > Terrestrial > Soil >...
ACAAGGTGATCACGGCCTATGGTCCCTCGATGGGTACGACGGTGAACGCAATTCCGATGCGGCTGGAGCGTGGCGAGGCCGCCGACGTTTTGATCCTGGTGGGCTACGCACTCGACGACCTGATCAAGAAAGGCAAGGCCAGCGACCGGGTCGATCTCGTCAACTCGAAGATCGGGGTTGCCGTCAAGGCAGGCGCGCCGAAGCCGGACATTTCTTCAGCGGATGCGGTCAAGCGCGCGCTCTTGGCGGCGAAAACCGTCGCCTATTCCGACAGCGCCAGCGGCGTCTATATCTCGACAGAGATGTTCGACAAGCTCGGCATCGCGGCCGAGATGAAGGACAAGGCGAAAAAGATTCCCGCGACGCCCGTGGCCGAAATCGTCGCCAAGGGCGAGGCCGAGATTGGCATGCAGCAGATCAGCGAATTGAAGCCGGTCCCGGGTATCGACATCGTCGGCCCGCTGCCGGACGCCTTGCAGAAGGTCACGGTGTTCTCCGCCGGCATTGCCGCGGTGTCGAAGGAGCCCGAGGCCGGCAAGGCGCTGATCAAATTCCTCGCCTCGCCCGCGGCACGAGAGACGATCGTCAACAGCGGGCTTGAGCCGATTGAGGGCGGGAAGTAACTGCCTCCGCGCGGCAGGTGCGCACCCTCTCCCCTTGCGGGAGAGGGTTGGGGTGAGGGGGTCCCTCGATGGCCCATACCCCTCACCCGGATCGCATCTAGCGATGCGATCCGACCTCTCCCACAAGGGGAGAGGTGAAGTAAGCGATCACTTCGCCCGCAGCGGGGTGTCCTTCAGCCCGTTATTGTCGAACGCCTTGCGCAACAACCCGTTGGTCTTGGCCTCGGCCATGAACTTGCTTGCGTATTCGAGCGACAGCGGATGATTGAGCGGTACGGCCACCGCCGTCACCGTCTGCTTGAAGGTTTCATCCAGCACGCGCGTACCCGGAATCTTTTTCGACAACGCATTGAGCTGATCGCGCGACAGCGCAAACGCATCGACCTCGCCATTCTTGAGCAGGCTGAAGATCTCGTCGAAGGTCTGATAGCCGGTAACCTTGGCCCGCTTCAGATGCGCCTCCGCGCCGCGCATGGTGGTGGTGTCGTTGACGGCCACGACCTTAACGCCCGGCTGATCGAGGTCGGCGAAATTCTTGATCGTCGAACCCGCTTTGACGATGTAGGTCGCCTCGGCCACCTCATAGATCGGGCCGAACGCGATCTTCTTCGCACGCTCTGGATCTTCAGGCAGGAAACTCACGTCCCAGGCGCCCTTGGCCGCTGCATCCGTGATCTGCCCGGAATTCGGAAAAGTGACGTATTCGATCGGCAGGCCCAGCTGGTCCGCCATCGCTTTGCCGAGATCGACCGGCACGCCCGCGTAGCCATTTTCCGTTTTTGTCGACCAGTAGGCGCCGCCGGCCGCGCTGATCCCGATCGCGACCCGCAGCTTGCCGGTCGGCGCAATTTCATCCTTCAAACCATCGGCATTGGCATAACCGGTCAGCATGATCGAGACACCCAGAATGAGACCGCCGAAAAACACATGACGCATGAACCCTTCTCCCACCGGCCCTTTGTTAACGTTGGGCCTTCGATCCACCCATTATGGCCGATCGGCGCGGGCCGCAACACCTTGCTTTGAATGAAAATTCGGTGAGCAGCTATTCGCCCTGGCTCATGCGCTTTGCGGAAAGCACCGGCGCGAACGCCTCGCGGTTGGCGCGCCAGGCGCGGCTGTATTCCATGATGCGCGCGGTCTCATTGGCCACGTTTTCGCCGAGCACGTCTTTGAGCAGATGCAACGTGGTGTCGATGCAGAGCGTCACGCCCCCTCCGGTCACGACGCTGTCCGGCCGCTCGACCAGCATCGCCTCGCGCACATCGATGGCGGGATAGGTTTCCCGCATCACCTCGACCGGTGACGTCTCCGGCGACACCACCTCGCGTTTGGTCGTCGCGGGGCCGCCATCAAGCACGCCACTGGCCGCAAGGATCATGCCGCCGGTGCAGACCGAGGCGATACGAGATGAAGCATGGACACGGCGGATATAATCGAGCGTTGCAGGCGCTTTGGCCTGGGTGGTCCAGCCCGGGCCGCCGGTGACGATGACGACATCGCACGCGGGCGCATCGTCGATGCCGTAATCGGCTGAAACGCTCAGTCCGTTGGCGAGCGCGACGGAGCCGGCGCGTGGTGCAATGGTGCAGATCGAGATTTCCGGCGCGATGCGACGCGCCATCGACAGCACGCCGAAGGTCGCAAGATCGATCGGCTCGACGCCGTCATAGATGAAGATGCCGAACCGCATGAAAGGATCAGTCTGTGAGCGAGATGCCGCGGGTTTCGCGGGCCGCAAGGGCTGCGGTGAGCGTAATCAGCGCCAGCACGATCATCATGATCGAGACGCCGCCGGTGCCACCGAAATAACCGACCATCGCGGTCGCGATGATCGGCGCGAAGCCGCCGCCGATCGCCGCCGATGCCTGGAAGCCGAACGAGGCGCCGCTATAGCGGACCCGCGAGCCGAACAGTTCGGGGAAATAGGCCGACTCAGGCCCGAACATCATGCCGTGGCCGAAGTTCATCGCGATCATGATCGCAGCAAAGATCATCGCCGTGCTCTTGCTGTCGACCATCCAAAACAGCGGAAACGCAAAGGCGATCGAGAACAGCGCGCCGAGAATGTAGAGCGGCCTGCGGCCGATCCTGTCGGACAACCATCCGAAAAAAGGCAGTGTGATGAGCTCAAGCAGCGCCGCATAGAGCACGGCATCGAGCAGCATCGACTTCGGCAGGCTGAGCTTGGTCGTGGCGTAGCCGACGACAAACACCGAGAGCATGTAGACCCAGGACACCTCGGAAAGCTTGAGCCCGACGGCGATCAAAAACGACTTGGTATTCTTGCCGACAGCCTCGACCACCGGGTTGTCGGACAGGCCGCCCCGCTGCTTCATGCCTTCGAACACCGGCGTCTCCGGCACCCGCGAGCGGACGAAGGTGCCGACGCCGAGCAGGACGATGCTGATCAGGAACGGAATCCGCCAGCCGTAGCTCGCAAAATCCGCCTCCGGCAATTTGGTGACAAGGCCGAAGACCAGCGATGCCAGCACCAGCCCGATCGGAAAGCCGATCTGCACGAAGCTCGCATAGAAGCCGCGTTTGTCGGCTGGCGCGTGCTCGAGCACCATCAGCGAGGCGCCGCCCCATTCGCCGCCGAGCCCGATGCCCTGGACGATGCGCAGCACGATCAGAAGGATCGGCGCAAATACCCCGATCGAGGCATAGGTCGGCAACAACCCGATGCAGAACGTGCTCAGGCCCATGATGAACAACGTTATCACCAGCATGGATTTGCGCCCGAGCCGATCGCCGAAATGGCCGAACAGCGCGCCGCCGAGCGGACGAGCGAGAAATCCGACCGCATAAGTACCGAGCGCGGCGAGCGTAGAGGCGAGCGGATCGAAGGTCGGAAAGAATGCCTTGTTGAAGACGAGCGTTGCGGCCGTGGCGTAGATCAGGAAGTCATACCATTCGATGATGGTGCCAAAGCAGCTCGCAAACACGATCGAGTTCATGCTGGAGCGTTCGACACCGGCCATCGGCGCTGTGGTTGCAATCGTCATTGGGCCTCCACTCGGCTCGCGAGAGTTCCCCCGCAAACGTGACAAATGGGGGCGTTGGCTAAAATGAATGCAAGCAACATGCCGGGTTAAAAGCCCGGTTTGGGACAATTCCTGCGTCCAATACCGCCGAAGCCTTCTGGCTTTCGGTCGGCGAATCGGCCCCTGAAGTCTTAAGTCTAGCCTGATTGCACGGCCGGCGTCCTGATCTCGACTGGCAGAATGACCGCCGCGGCAACGATCAGGAGGCACAAGCCGGCAAAGGCATGCAGCATGGTGACAAAGCCGCCCTGCTGGTAAAGCCAGGCCACAAGGCCAACCGAAACACCGGCGGCGGTAAAGCCGACGAAATAGCGCACGGCATAGGCGCGCGAGCGCCATTCCTCGCTGGTGTATTTACCGACCATGGCGTCGTTGACGGTCACCTGGCCGAATGCACCCATCACGATGCCGATCGCCGCGATGATGAGCGGGAGATTCGACAGTTCGGCCGCGACGTACAGAAACGGCGCCAGCACGAACGACAGCGGCAGCGAAACCGCTTTCAGCGAGTAGCGGTCGATCAGCTTGCCGATCGTGTATTGCGTCATCGCGCCGAACACATAGACACAGGCCGCGATCACACCTAACAGCGCCGGGCTTTGGGTGAGGCCACTCAGTCGCTCCGCGAACAGTTTCGGCAGCGCCACCGTCACCGCGTTGAAGGTGGTGGAGATCGCGATCACCACGATCAGAAGCGCCACGATCACCCGCCACATGTCTTTCTTGGCGACGCGGGCCTGCGCCGCCGCCTGCTTCGCGTTGCTGCGGTCTTCGTGGCTCACCATCGCCATGAAGCAAAACCCGATCAGGATCGTGACGACGCCGGGCAGGATGAAGGCCCAGCGCCAGCCGAGATACTGGCCGACCACACCGGTGACCAGCGCCGACGACGCCACGCCGAGATTGCCCCACACGCCGTTGATGCCCATCTCGCGGCCGAGCGCCTCGGCATAGGAGACGATCATCGCGGTGCCGACGGGATGATAGATCGAGGCGAACAGGCCGATCGACAACAGAGCGGCGCCGAGTTCGAGAGGTGTCCTGACGAGGCCAACTGATATCATCGAGGCGCCGATGCCGACAAAGAAGATCACCATCATGTGGCGGCGGCTCCAGCGATCGCCGAGCCATCCGGTCAGTAGCGAGCCCGCGCCGAAGGCAACGAAGCCGGGGGTGGCGTAAGGCAGCAGTTCGGAATAGGCCATGCCGAGCGCCGGCCCCATGATGATGACGGCGGCGGCAAAAATCAGCATCGAGTAATGGTCGATGAAATGGGCGGCATTGACAAAGCCGATCACCCGGCTCGGGCTGTTCATGGACGATTCCTGTAATGACTGAAATAGGTTATATGGCTTTGAGCTGACGGGGTGCGGCCAATGAATATCGCCGAAAAGCCAATTGCCGCGATCCAGGGGCGCCGGACCTCTACCGGCGACGGCGTTCATTTGATTGCAAACCACTACAAGAAGGGCGTGCGGCTCGACACCCACATGCACCGGGAGGCGCAGCTTGTGTACGCGGCCAAAGGCACGATGCAGGTCACCACCCCGAGGGGACGCTGGCTGGTCCCGCCGGATCGCGCAGTGTGGGTGCCGGCACGGCTCGCGCACGCGATCGACGTGCTCGCCGATATCGACATGCGAACGCTGTATTTCGACCTGAAGTGGCTTGGCCGCAAGAAACTCAATTCAAGCCTGGATTCCGAATTCGTGGTGCGCGTATCTCGCTTGTTGCACGAGTCGATTCTCGCTTTGTTCGACGAGCGCAATGACGCCGAGCGCACCGCGCTTCTGATCCGGCTCGCCATGCTCGAACTGCATCGTGCCGAGGATTCCACGACCTTCATCCCGCTGCCCCAGGAGCCGCGCTGCCGTCGCGCAGCCGAGATCGTGCTCGACGATCCTGCGGCCTTGCATGAAATCGATACATTGGCGCGCAAGGTCGGCACGTCGGCGCGAACATTGTCACGGCTGTTTTCGTCAGAAACGCAACTCAGCTTTAAAAGCTGGTGCCAACGCGCGCGCATCGCGGCGGCCATCGAAAAGTTGTCCACCAAGGCTGGCGTCTCGGTCAAGCAGATCGCCCGCGAGTTCGGCTATGCGAGCGTGCCGGCCTTCTCGCACGCGTTCCGCCAGGTAACCGGCAAGACGCCCACCGAATTTACCGACAAGGCATAGGAAAGCCTTAAAAAAGAGAGTTAGCGGACAAGTCGGGCGAAATGTCACGCGCTTGATTGTGACCACGTCAGACATAAATTCGTGTAGAATAGCGAAAGCCGCCTCAGAGAGCCGATTCTGACATTCCATGAACAACGCATTTTTTTCCGATCTTCTCACCTCGATTTCCGAACGCGGCCGCACCCTGCTCCGCCGGGTCGGATCATCGGAGGAAAAGCCGGACGCGGCCGACCTGATTGAGCTCTGCGAAGCGCTGCTCTCGGGCCGGGGCGAAGCCTCCGGCACCGCGATGGCGCGCGAGGTGCTCGATCGCTACCGTCACCTCAACGAGGCCGAGCGCCTTTCGTTCTTCCAGACGCTCTCCTCCAGCTACGGGCCGGAGCGTGAAAAGCTCGCGAAAGCCATCAGGGCCTGGCGGACGCAGCCGAACAATGCCGATGCGAGCGATCTGCATTTTGCCTCCGAGCCACGGCGGCAGGAATTGATTCGCAGGCTGAACCGCGCGCCCGGCGGCACCGGCGCCATGGTGGCGCTGCGCGCCGATCTGCTCGACCTGATGAAAGACAACAAGAACCTGGGGGCGCTCGACCGCGACGTCGTGCATCTGCTGTCTTCATGGTTCAACCGGGGATTTCTCGTGCTGCGCAGGATTGACTGGTCGACGCCGGCGAACATTCTGGAAAAGATCATCCGCTATGAAGCCGTGCACGAAATTCGCGACTGGAACGATCTTCGCCGCCGTATCGATCCCATCGACCGGCGCTGCTATGCCTTCTTTCATCCCGCTTTGGTCGACGAGCCCCTGATCTTCGTCGAAGTCGCGCTGACGGAAACCATACCCGGGGCGATCGCGCCGCTGCTCGCCGAAGACCGCCAGCCCGTTCCGGTCCAGCGGGCGCGCGTAGCCGTGTTCTATTCGATCTCCAATACCCAGCGAGGTCTCGGCGGCATTTCCTTCGGCAGCTTCCTGATCAAGCAGGTGGTGGAGGAATTGCGCCGCGAATTGCCGAAGCTGGATGATTTCGTGACGCTGTCGCCGGTGCCGGGCTTCATGTCATGGCTGAAGACGGCCAGTGATCTGCCCGTCACCGACGAAGAGCGGCCGCTGCTCAGCCATCTGGACGAGCCGGACTGGTGGAAGAATGCCGAACTGGAAGGCCAGTTGCGCTCCGTCATCGAGCCGCTCGCCGCGCATTATTTCCTGAAAGCACGCACCTCCAAGGGACGCCTGATCGATTCGGTGGCGCGATTCCATCTCGGCAACGGCGCGCGGCTGGAGCGGATCAACTGGCTCGGCGATACTTCGGCCAAGGGCCAGCGCGAATCCGCCGGCATCATGGTCAACTACCTCTATCGCCTCGACGACATCGAGAAGAACCACGAGGCTTACGCCAATGATGGCACCGTGGTCGCGTCCAATGCCGTGAAGAAGCTGCTCAAGGGCGAGGGCCGCCGGCTGCTCGACATGCGGCTGGGGTAGCGCGCCCTCACTCATGGTTCGAGACGCGCGTTCCGCGCTCCTCACCATGAGGGTCTGCGACCTCATCCCGAGGAGCATCGCGAAAGCGAGGCGTCTCGAAGGATAGAGCCTCCGGACTACGTCACACCTCCGCCCAGACGCGGATCAGGTTGTGATACACGCCGGTCAACCTGACCGTTTCCGGATCGTCGCGGCCAAGCCGTTCCACCAGAGCCTGGATCGCAGTGTCGAGATCGAAAATCAAACTCCGCGCGTGGGCGTCGCGGATCATGCTCTGCAGCCAGAAAAACGAGGCGACCCGCGCGCCGCGCGTCACCGGCGTGACCATGTGGAGGCTGGAGGCCGGATAGACCACGAGGTCTCCGGCCGGCAACTTGATCTCCTGCGAGCCGTAGAGGTCCTCGACCACCAGTTCGCCGCCGTCATATTCGTCGGGCTCCGACAGAAACAGCGTCACTGACAAATCGGTGCGTATCCGCAATCCCGTCAGACGGTCGCCGCGCACCGCATTGTCGACATGGATACCGAAATGATGGCCGTCCGCGGCGTTGTACCGATTGAACAGCGGCGGAAAGATCTGCAGCGGAATCGCCGCTGAAATGAACCGCGGATTGGACGTCAACTGCGAGACGATACGGTTGCCGAGCTTGCGCGCGATCTCGCTGTCCGGCGGCAACTGCTCGTTGCTTTTAGCCAGCGCCGATTGTGCGCCGGCGGTCGAGCGGCCGTCCTCCCACGTGCTGGCGTCCATGAGGCGGCGGAAATCCGCCACCTCATCCTTGCTCAGCACATTGGGAACGCAAATCAACATCGTGTCGGATCAATACCTCGCTGAGAGCACCAGATACGCCGCGCGGCCCGGCGCCTCTAGCGTGAATGGCGTGCCGCTCTGGTAGAGCGCGTCGTAATAGAGCTTGTTGAAGATGTTGTTGACATAGAGCTTGAGCCGCCAGTTCTTGTCGATCTTGGCTTCCGCGAACGCATCGAAGCGCCAGTAGCTCGGGATCGAGGTGCCTTCGTTGGCGGCGAGCAACGTGCCGCCATAGACCTTCGACCGGAACACGGCCTGGCCGCCAAGCTCCCACATGTCCGTGAGCTGGTACTTGCTCAGCAGGCTGAAGGACTGATGTGCGACGTTGGCGAGCGGCAGGCCGACATCGGTTGTGTACAGCAGGGGCTGTGGCATGTTCGCGGCCGGCACGTTCGACTTGGTTACCGCCGACTGCATCAGCACGATGCCGCCGAACACGCTCCATTTGTCCGTGATCTTGCCGGCAGCCTCCAGATCGATGCCGCGAACATAGTAAGCGGAGCCGGAGATGATGCAGGAGATGTTACCGACGGTTCCGGCCGGGACGGAACATCCCGCAACCGGGGGAGTGGTCGCCGAGACGTTAAACGCCTCGCGCGCGTTGTCCTTGGTGGTCTCGAACAGCGCTCCCGTCAGCAACAGATGGCGGTTGAACAACTCCCACTTGGTGCCGACTTCGTACGCCTTGTTCTTTTCCGGTCCGAAGATCTGGTTCGGATTGCCGGCCACCACCGGCCCTAATCCGCCATAGGCGGTGCTGGTGCCATCGAATTCGGAGCCAACCGGATCGGACGATGTCGCAAAGGCCGCGTAGACGCTGGCATACGGCAACGGCTTGACGGTGACGCCGACATTGAAGTTCGGCAGGCCGAATTCCGCCGCCTGTCTGCCGAAGGTGGAGGCGCCGTTAACGGTACCCCAACCGGACGTGTTGATCTTGTAGTCGTCGTAGCGGATGCCGCCGTTGAGAATGACGAGGTCGCGGTAATTGACCGTGTCGAGCACATAGGTGCTGGTCGTGTCGATCAGGATATTGGTCGGCATGCCCGTCAGCGTCGGGGTGCCGGTAAAGGGAATGCCGGTAAATTGCGGGCTGAAGACGCTCACCCCGGAGAGCGAACCACCGCCCGTGAAAGGCGTGCCGGTCACCAACTCGGAACTCAGTCCGTTATATTTGTCGATCGACGAGGTTTCCTGGGAAACTTCGACGCCGCCCAACAGTGTGTGCTTGAAAGGTCCGGTGTCGAATTTGTAGGTCGCTTCCGACTGGTTGGCGAGCACGGCGGTGGTCTGATAGCGGCTCTGCGGATTGGCTGTGAACGTCGCCGACGACAGCGGGTTGGTCGCGATCGGACTCTCCGCCAGCGTTCCGATATAGTTGTTCAGCGATTGCGAGACCCTCACCTTGTCGCTGACGATGAGGTCCGGCGTGACATGGATCTCGGTATTGAACGTGCCGATGTCCTGCTGAACATGAAAGAAGTCGCGGTTGACGAAGCCGTAGAACGTATCGCGATTGGAGCCGGCGAAACTCGGAAACGGCCCGCCTGCGGTGGAGGTGAATTGCTGGCTGCTCGATCCGGTGGCGCCCGGCCGGTAATAGGGCACACCGAAATCGGGAATGCCGTGCAGGTCGGTGTGGATATAATCGGTGGTGATCTTCACCGCATCGGATGGCGTCCACTTGGTCGCGACGAACGCGCCATTGCGGTCGTCGGTGACGTCATTGCGGCCCGCCACACCGGCGTCCTGGAACATGCCGCCGGCACGAATGGCAAACGTCGGATTGACCACCTGGTTGACGTCGAGCACGATCCGTTTGGTCGCGTCAGTGCCGAACGTCGTATCCATGTTGTAGAAGCTCTTGTCGGTCTGCGCTTCCTTGGTGACGATATTGATTGCGCCGCCGGTCGTGCCGCGGCCGGCAAAGGATGACATCGGCCCGCGCAGGATTTCAATCTGCTCGGTAAAGAAATTCTCGCGAACGCTAACCCCGGAGTCGCGCACGCCATCGATGAAGACGTCGTTGCGGGCATCGAAGCCGCGGATGAAGAAGCGGTCGCCGAACGCGTTGCCGCCCTCGCCGCTTCCAAGCGTGACACCCGCGGTGCTCAGGATTGCCTGCTTGAGCGTGGTGGCGTTCTTGTCCTCGATGATGTCCTTGGTCAGCACCGTCACCGTCTTCGGCGTATTCAGAAGCGGTTCGGGGAATTTACCCGAGGCCTGGACGCGGTCGCCCTTATAGGGCGCGGCCGGATCGGCATAGCGATCGCGATCCGGCGCCAGAGCGGGAGTAGCCACGGCCGGTGCAGGTTTGGCCTGTTGCTGGCGCTTGGCCGCGCGGCGCAGCGCGTTGCGGGCCTTGATCTGATCCGGCGTCGGCGCGGCGGCCGCGGGCTTTGGACGTGCGACCGGGGCATCGACGCTGACCGGCGGCAGATTCGACTGCTGCGCTTCAGCGCCGCTCGAAAACGATGCGACCGCAACCAGGCCCGCCACGGCGGAGACCTTGCGGGTGGAATAACCATCCAGTTTTTCGTCCAAGGAATTGCTGGCTGCGTTCGCGCGCAGCGACTTCGGCGCCTTAACCCGGCTCATTGTTTTTGCCCCAACTTCAAACTTCATTCGAGGCGATGAAGTCCCACACCCACATCGAGCCCCGGAAGTTTGGTATCGAGCGCAAAATTTGCGGTCAACACGGGCGCAGCTTGAATATTCCTAAATCAAATCGATTCTAATTTTGAAGTTTTTAACCGATCTAAACTTCGGCTTGAATCGTTCTAGTTACAGGTAACGAAGAACCATTCGCGCACGCCCGACATCGTGTTCAGTCGCTGCTCGGCGGCTTCATCAGCGAGAATAATTCGTCGACGGTTCGCTTGGCGGCCTCGCGTGCACGCTCGGCATTTCCACTTCCGGCGATATTGACGCCTGCGACGACAGCTCTGATCTCGTCGCGAAAATCCGTGAGAAACCGCAAGGGATCCGCCGAATCATTGGCGACGCGCGCAATCAGCCCAGCAATCAGAAGCTGGCAAGCAATCATGCGTCCGTTCAACTCGTCCATCGATCGTCCCGTCTGGATCGATGCAGCACGACGGGTTGCGGCAGACGCCGTTCATCGCATGCATCCGGTCCGCCTTAGACCATCGCAGCCGAGGTGCGCTATCGCAGAGTTGGTGTTCTTCGACA
>Ga0210400_10004994_pt1 | contig 11328 bp, 9 predicted proteins | sample IncBWH26MmetaG_FD_155456 | JGI IMG/M metagenome (GOLD analysis project Ga0210400, IMG submission 155456) | Forest soil microbial communities from Barre Woods Harvard Forest LTER site, Petersham, Massachusetts, United States - Inc-BW-H-26-M | ecosystem: Environmental > Terrestrial > Soil >...
GGTGAGGCCCGAAATTGGCGTACTCTCTCGGGGGTTCGCGAGTTGGTAGGTCACATCGGCTCCCACCGGCGCTACACAGCTCAGCGTGATCGGATCATTCTCTGGACTCGGAGGAAACGACACTACGCTGGAAGTCTGCGGGGTTCCGTCATACGAGACCGTGCGGTCTGTCGAGAAGGCCGCAGGCGTCACCGTCGTGCTCGGTGTCACGGTGAGATAGACGCACGCATTGACGAGACCAACGCCAGCGCACGTGAGCTGCAGGTCCTGCTCGCCAAGGGAACACATGTAACCGGACCCATCTGTGTTGAGCGGGCAGTCACCGCATACGCTCTGTGTGACTCCAATCAAACCTATGTCGTCGCCGGCGAGCACCGCGTCGACAGTCCCATCGATGTTTAAGCACAGTTTCCCATGGCCGGGAGTGAGTGTATCTGTCATGCCCGGTGAGTCCCCCTGCTGCATGAGATTTGAGTCGTACTGGACCGCGATACTGGATAGCGGGCTCCAGTTCATGTTTGCCGTGAGATTTCCGACCAGGCCCCACTGTCCGCCATCAATGGTGAGGGGGACCGTGGCGCTGAAGAAAGGTTGGTTCCCCGACGTCATCGGCATAAGGAGATTGACAGTCGGATCTCCAGGGACACTCGGTGGCGGGACGGGTGGGGCCGTAGGCGCGGCTTGCAGGGTGGTGAGCGCTGTGACGTTCGCTCCCCGCACCAAAATGTATGGCGAGACGCTCGCCCCCGTCGATGGATCCACGGACTGTCCGGAAACATCGGTCGCGACCACAAACGGCACGAAAGTGCTGTCCCACTTCACGAATTCCGCGTTCGACGAACACTTCCAGCCCGACATTGTGGTATCGCTCAGCGCGACCAGGCTGGGATCGTTGGCAACCAGATGAGCGCTCTGGGAGCATCCGCCCTGCTGGACGACGGAGAACTGGCCGAAGGACTTCAGCACCGGTACGTCGATCGGCTTTGAGGGCGACATGTAGCAGCCCAAGCTGATATATGCACCCGTGCTTTGGGCTGAGGCCGCAAAGACAAGGGCGGTCTGGACGAAAGACAGCGGAGATGTAGTGCCCAGCGCGCTTGTGGCGGGGTGGTTTCCCAGCACGATGACGTTTCCTGTTACGGCTGGCCCCCACACACTTTGGTTAGCAACGGCCGCGTCCAGGGTGGCGCTTCCGGAGCACATCCCGTCCCCGAAGACGATCTCCCGATAGCTTGCGAAATCCGCCGTCGTCATAGCCGACCAGTCGGCATCAGTTGCCACAACGACGGTGAAGCCAGCCAGCGCGGCCTGGTTGGCCTCGGCGCTTGAGACAGCATTTCTTGCCGTGCTGCCGAGAATAAGCACGGAATTTGTGTCCCCCGCCGGCGCGGCGCTGCTGCTTCCCACGCCGAGCCCAAACAAGCAAAGCAAGAACATTACGGCTCTCAACACCAGGCCCCTACTCATCTGCATCATGATCTTATTCATTTTTCCTCCCCCATTCTTAACTTGATTGTGCCGACGTTGTTTGCGGCGTTGACCTGGGTCTGGGCTTGCCATCGCCCAAATGAACGCGTCGGCAATCACGGCGAGAGCCCGGCGCTGGTTCTTGCTACGGCGTGTGTTTGTTGCGGTTTGCTCGCCAGAGCTGCTGTGCGCGTTTCATTGTGTTCCCCTTTTTGAAGTCTCACGAAGCTTGAATCGTGCGGGGGCGAATATGAGCGAAACGGCAGAAGTGGTCAATGAAACTGTCCTTTAAACCTGCCTTAACTGATAAGAGTCAGGTTTCTATAGGCTTAGACCCTCTTCTTAACAGGGCTGTGCTACCATTTGTGGCCAAAGGGAAGTACGTGTCGCCTGGGGAACCTCACAAGAAGACCGTATACAGGTTTGGTCCGTTCCAGCTTGATTGCAGTAAGGCCACGCTTACTCGCAACAGCAACCAGCTGAAGTTGCAGGATCTGCCCTACCGCCTGCTCGCAATCCTGGTGGAGAGACCAGGCGAGATCGTTTCCCGAGAAGAGGTGCGCCAACGCCTCTGGCCCGAAGACACCTTCGTTGAGTTCGATAACAGCTTGGGAGTCGCGATCCGGAAGATCCGTGATGCACTCGGGGACAATGCGGACGCTCCCTGTTACGTGGAAACGGTCCCGCGGCGAGGCTACCGGTTTTTGGCGCCGGTCACTTCGGTCACAGAGTCACAAGATCCGGTCCGCCCCGTCACACCTGAGCCTTTAAGACCACCGATTTCGTCGCTCACCTCACAAAAACACTTCGCCATTTCAGGACGCAGGTTGCGGTACATAACAATTGCCGCATTCATTGCACTTGGGATCGGCGGTACGGCTTACCGATTCCGCCATCCGCGGACCGGGATAGAAATTAAGACTGCAGCCGAGACCAACCTTCCTCCTGTACACGTTCGACGATCTGTAGCCGTGATGGGTTTTCGCAATTTGCCGGGACGTCCCGAGGACAACTGGCTCTCGCCGGCCTTTGCGGAAATGCTCGGCACCGAGCTCGCCGCTGATAGCGCCTTACGTATGGTCTCGGGTGAGGACGTGGCGCGCGCCAAACGAGAACTCCCCTTGACCGACGAAGACAGCTTGGCGAAGGAGACCCTTAGACGGCTCCATACGAATCCTGGAGCAGACGTAGTCGTACTTGGCTCGTATACGCCGTTGCCCGGAAAAGGAGAGAGGCGTATTCGTCTGGACGTTCGGATTCAAGAAACCGAACATGGCGAGACCGTCGCCGAGCAGGCCTTCGTCGGAAACGAGGATGATCTGTTCGAACTCGTCAGCCAGGCAGGTACGTCCCTGCGGCAGAGCCTTGGAGCGACGTCAGTTTCAGGAGAAGCAATCGCGCAGGCACGAGCCGCCCTGCCTTCGAAACCCCTGGCGGTCAAGCTTTACACGCAGGGACTGGAGCGTCTATGGTCGTTTGATTTTGTAAAAGCCCGGGATTCTCTCATCCAGGCTGCAGCCGTCGAGCCCGCGTTTCCCTTGACACACGCTGCTTTGTCCGATGCATGGAATCACCTCGGCTACAGCCTAAAAGCCCGGGATGAGGCGGAACGGGCCCGCAGTCTTTCTGGGCACTTGGGGCCAGAAGATCGTCTGCTGATCGATGGTCAGTACTATGCCACGATCCAGGATCGGAAGCGAGCCATCGATTCGTATCGACAACTTTTTATCCAGTTCCCGGACAGTTTGGACTACGGTCTTCGCCTCGCCGATGAACAGCGATGGGTAAATCCTGCAGATGCTTTGCACACTCTGGAAACTCTCCGCCATCTTCCGCTTCCCGCTAGCGGCGACCCACGGATCGACTACTTGGAAGCGCGCGCCTCGGTTAATAACGATGTCGTCAAGGCGCAGGCCGCCTCCCGGCGCGCCATCGAAAAGGGCAACGCTCAGGGTTTGCAACTATTCGTCGCACGAGCCTACGGAGTTCTCTGTCAAATCGGCGATGGCGATTCCACCGCCCAAGACTGTGACAATGCTCGGAAGAAGTACACAGCGGTTGGCGATCGCGACAACGCAGCTCGCACCACGGCCGATTTCGCCATCTTCTATTATGAACAGGGCGACCTGGATCGCGCAGAAGCGATGTACCGGGAAGTGATCAAGGTCTTTCGTCAGGTCGGTGATCTCGAGGGCGTCACAACCGCCTCCGGTAACCTCGGCGATATTTCTCTGGCTCGCGGGAATCTGGCGGAAGCGGCACGCGGTCTCTCGGACGCGATTCCAGGCTACAAGGAAATGGGAGACAAAGACGGGGTCGCGCTTACCCTCGCCGATCTGGCCAAGATTGCGAGACTGCGTGGCGACCTGAAAGCAGCTCTTGCCGGTTACAAGGAGGCCCGAGCCATTGCGCAAGAAATTGCTGATAAACGTGCGGTGGCCTATGCGCTAGCTGGAGCCGGAGACGTGCTTGCGGATCAAGGGGATTTGCAGGCAGCTCGCAACTCTCACCAGGAATCGCTGGCTCTCTGCAAAGAGATTGGGGATAAGCAAGCCGTCGCGGAAACAGAACTCGCCTTAGCGCGGTTGTCGATTGATCAAGGGCATGCCGCCGATGCCGAAACTGTAATCCGTAAAGGCAAAGAACAGTTTCATCAAGATCAGCAGGCCGATGACGAATTGGCCGCCAGCATTGCGCTGATCGATGCCCTGCTGGCCGAATCCAAGCTTCCTGAAGCCGAGTCTGAAGCGGGAAAGGCTAAATCGCTGGCCGATAAAAGTGCGAACACACTGCTCCGTTTGCAGTTTGAAATGATGTCTGGTCGCCTACAAGACTGGTCGGGCCATTTCCCAGCGGCAAGCGCACAACTACAGAAGACACTTCAAAGCGCTCATTCTCATCAGCTCTTGGAGCTTGAGTTCGAGACACGGCTGGCCATCGCGGAGTTGAGAAACAGGGCAGGACAGTCGGCCGCAGCCCGCGTAGAATCCTTGAGCTTAGAGAATGCCGCCAGAAAGAATGGGTTCGGCCTGATAGCGAGTAAAGCTTTGTCCTTTCGCAATGCGCACGAATAAAGCTGTTCTCTTCTCGGGTAGGCCGGCACACAGTTGCTGCGCGATCTCGACGGCTTTGTCGTCGGGCAAACGGCCGAGCCTTGCGCCACAACACCCGTGTGCCGGATTGCGCGCACGCGCGGCGGTATGGGAACCCCGCTCTGGCCTAGTGGTCGGGGAGTTGTTTCCCGCCGCCGAAGATATGGCGCCCGGAAAACTGGTGGATGCCTTGCGCTTGACGGTAGTCGACCGTGCGGGAAAGCCGTCCAAAAAACAGACCGTGCACGGGAGCAGCATACCAATCACGACAAGCGAGAGGCGAATGGTCAGATTGTCTGCCGGGGAACAGCAAGTTGTGGACCCCCGGCTGACCGCCCGCTTGTCTCTTGCGGACAGCAGGTCTCACTCAGTGGATGCGTTTGCACCGGGCTTTTTTGCAGTCAAGGCTGGAAGTTGGTTGTCAGCGACGGCACCGGACAGATCATCCAACGGCAGACCGTTCTTGCGATGGAGCTTCTCAGTAAACACGCAACAGAAGGTTGAAGGTACACGCGTATCCTTCTTAGTGCGGAATGATGTCATGGTTAGAGCAGTGTATGCAGGTGAGCCGGAAGAGTAATCCGAGTTAGTGCTGCTGCACATCCACATTTTTAGGCGCTGGCAAGCCACACCGTGGTGCGTTCTCTTCGGTCTTGAGAGACGCGATTGTATGTCGCAATGTCCGGTTGGTCGGCTACTCGGAAGCTACCGTCAATTGGCGAAACATCCCCATTACGCTCAAGACCCATCATCGAGCGCAATGTCCTGATAGCAATATATGGATAGCCGCACCGATAGCCGGCAACGTCCGCGGCGAGAAGCCGCGCTTCTGGGTCATCAGTAGGCAAGAATTCGACCGTGCTGAGCCAGTCCGTCTCGTCTTGCCAGTATTGCTCCAAAACATCCCTGCGATTCGTTCTCAAGATCGACAATCTCCCAAGGTTCCGGCCCTCCCCCGTAAGACACCCCGCGCATTGCACGGGGTTCCCAATTAGGGTACACTCGTACCCATTATGAGTACTATACATGTCCAGTTCGCGGGCCGGGGCCTATTCGGACACACGCGTAGCGCACTGCTGGCCATGCTCTATGGCCATGCGGATCAATCATTCTATGTACGGCAGCTCGTCCGGGCCATTGGTGCCGGCCACGGTGCTCTTCAGAGGGAACTGAAATACCTGACGGAGATGGGACTAGTTCTGCGAAGAACCCAGGGCAACCAAGTCCTGTATCAGGCGAACTCGCAAAGCCCGATTTTTTCCGAAGTCAAGGGTCTAATCACGAAGACTGTAGGTATCCACGATGTCATCCGTTCGGCTCTGGCGTCTCTGGGGCCAGAAATCCAGATTGCCTTTGTTTACGGCTCGGTGGCACGTCAAAAGGAGCGAGCGAATAGTGACGTGGATCTGATGATTTTGGGAGATGCATCTTTCAGCGAGGTTGTTTCCGCCCTAGGTCCAGCAGAGAAAGCGCTCAGCAGGGAGATCAACCCGACCGTTTTTCCGGTGTCCGAATTCCGATCAAAACTGGCAGCCCGGAATCATTTCTTGCGCAGTGTAATGAAAGAGAAGAGACTCTTCGTGTTGGGAACCGAGAATGACCTTACAAAGTTGGCTTCAAAACAGTTGGCTGGTTCAGCACACAACAAGCCCTGAAGAGATCAAGAACCTCTTGGCGATTTCGGATCGGGATCTCTAGGCTTGCCAAGTGAAACAGTTGCCCGGCGACTGGCGCTTTACCATCGCGTACAATGCGGCTCTCCAGGCTGCAACCGCTGCCCCTAGCAGCTGCAGGCTACAGAGCCGCGCGGGACAAGCATCACTATCGCGTTATCCAGTCGTTAGAGTTCACCACAGCGCCAAGTGCGAAACTCATTGCCACTTTTGATGGCTTTCGCAAGAAGCGCAACGTGAGCAGCTACGATGTTGCCGGCGCCGTGTCGGACAAAGAAGCGGACGAGATGCTCAAACTCGCAACCGGCCTCCGCGCGGACGTGGAAGGGTGGATCAGAGCGACGCGCCCGGAACTATTTAAGCCTAAGGTCTAGCGGCGTGGCGTACCCAGCCAAAGGCAACCTTACAGGCCGCACCCGCTACTCCTGCGAAGCATTGAGTTGGATCTGCATATTTCGCTTATCTGGAGAAGACTATGGATCGGAAACAAAAGGAAGAAGAGCAGACAACGTCCGATGATCCGCAACTGACGATAGACCACGTGAACCCTCATGACGAGGTCATCAGTAGAGACGGAGACGATCTGCTTCGCAGTCTTACCGACGTAAAACCTCCGCGTCCAGCCGATCCGGCCTCGATGGAGGACAATAGGCAGAAAGTGGCGCCGCCGAAAGAATCAAAAGACAGCGAGGAGATCTAAACATCGCAACTAGTCCGGCGATGGGTCACTGTTGATTTCGGCTGCACAATCATCGGGTAAAAGGGGCTGATCCCCCGCGGTCAGCCCCCGGCCCGAAACAGTTTGGTAGCAAATGGTAGCACGCGTTTTGGTAGCATTTTGGTAGCAAAACGCGCCGATTTTAGCGGTTTTTGCCGACTCGTCCGACTATTAAAGCCTTTACCGTCAGCAAGTTACAGTTTTTGTAGTTCCATGGCATGGAAGAGATCGCCGGTTCGATCCCGGCCAGGTCCACCAATTCTCAACGACACAAAATCGATGAGCCCCAGAAACCGGATTCGCATGCCCGCGATTACAGACGCCACAATTCCGCAAAGTGCTACGCTAATAAAGTGACGCCCGCAAAACCAGAGCAACAAATGTGGGGACAGCCGCCCTCGGCTGTCCGGCCGGGCGAAGCGCGGCGGTTCGGGCGATGCTCCGTCAGTGTCTTGTCGGTTTGCGTGCTCCTCGCCGCCGTGCTCCCCGCCTCCGCCGCCACCTGGACCGTCCAGGCCCAGCCCACCCTCCTCGTCAACGGCGCTCCCGTTCTGTTTCAGGTGAAGCCGCCGGTCAAAATCGAATCCCTCACCGGCACCTGGCGCGGGCACCAACTCGCGTTCAGTTACAACGCATCGACCAGGACGTGGTTCGCCCTGGCTGGCGTACCCTTCGACACCACCCCGGGAAAGTACCCGCTCGAATTAACCGCGAAACGCGACACCAGCAAAACTCCGTTGACCTTCACCCGCAGCTTCGCCGTCGCTCGCGCGCATTATCCTCAAATCAAAGTTGAGCTCACGGTCGAAAAGAAATTCACCGAGCCCAATCCGGAGCAGCTGCAACAAGCCGAGGAAAGCAAGAAGATCAAGCAGGACTATCTGAATCGCGTCACGCCTGACCGCGGATGGGACGGCAACTTCACCGCGCCCGCCGAAGCTTCCATATCCGACGTCTACGGTTCGCAGCGAATCTTCAACGGTGTGGCCCAACGCGAACATCAAGGCCTGGATTTCCGCGTCCCCACCGGAACTCCGGTCGCGGCCATGAATTCCGGCACCGTGCTGCTGGCCCGCTTTCTCTATTTCGAAGGCAACTGCGTGGTGATCGACCACGGCCAGGGACTCCTCACCCTCTACTTCCATCTCTCCGAACTCAAAGTGAAAGAAGGAGACCCCGTAACCCGCGGCCAGGAAGTCGGCCTCAGCGGCGGCACCGGCCGAGCCACCGGCCCGCATCTTCACGTCGCCGTCCGCTGGCAAGGCACCTACCTCGATCCCGCCCGGCTGCTTCAATTGTCCTTGCCTTGAAGGAAGGTCCCCTCCCTTGGGACGCCACCAGAGCGCTTGACGCCCGCCGGTATGTATCGATTTTTTGCGCGAGAGGCTACTTCGCCTTGACTTCGCTCTGAGGTCGTGACATTTCTGAAAGGCGCATATCCTCATCCGTCGCTATTTCGGAACCCAAAAGTTGTATCTCAGACCATTCCTTGGGAAGATAAACCCTACGGGGTGGTGTCCCTGCTCGAGATGTTAAGAGTCAGCGCAGAAAATTACGTGGCTATCGGCAGGGCTCTGCATAGAATGTCCGCCGAGTACGGTGAGCAGTCGGGCGTCCTCGTGGTCTCGAAACAGGGCATCAACGATGTAGCGAGAGACTTCGTGATTGAGCAATTGGGCGTAATCAGAACCCACTGCGAACAGCTTGAATTGTCGGTATGTACCGAGTTTCTCGGAGTCTACATTGAGAATTTCACTAATCGCCCTGTTACTAGAAGTGACGTGACTCACTGCATCTTCAGCTTTGAAATCGCATTTTATGCTGAACTCAGCAAGTGTCTGTTTGTTTTTGTCTATTCTGAGCGAGCCTACGCCTTTGAACAGGAAATGCTTTTCGGAGAGGAAGTCAATAAAGCGTTCCCGTCCGCAAAGCAAGAGGTACGGGACGCTGGAACGTGCTTTGCATTTGGTTTGGGTACTGCCTGTGTTTTCCACTGCATGCGCGTCTTGGAGCATGGATTGAGAGCACTGGCAGCGGTTTTTGGTTTGCCGTTTGGCTTGGAGCAGTGGCACAACGTCATCGAGCAAATAGAGTCTAAGATTGAAGCCTTGAAGTCGTTACCGAAATCGCAGCAGAAGGTTGAGGAGCAGGAGTTTTATTCAAAGTCAGCTACACACTTCATGTTCTTCAAAGACGCTTGGCGGAATCACGTTATGCATGGACGGCGATCATACGATGAGAGAGAGGCGCGGCGAGTACTAGATCACACAGACGACTTCATGCAGCACTTGGCTGCAAAACTCCACGAGTAGCAAATAGAAATGCGACAGAGGTCGTGCTAATGCAACCCCGTTCTCAATCTCGCAAGAGCATGACGGCTATTTCGAAGCCTTCCCGCACGGCCACTATTCCTGATTCCACTTCCTCGCCCAAGACGCTCTCGCCTTTGGGTAGATCAAGAAAGCCGCACTTACAGCCAATTAGTGATGCTGCTACCATGCTCCCCTCGTCTACGGATACGGCAAATCCGGTCTCGTTGGCGGAATATATCGTCCCAAAAACAGCGAAGGATGCTGCTGGATGCGTAAGAACTGCGCGCACACGTCTCTTGGACTCACCCCATCCGCGCAATAACAACAGGCAATCACTCGCGGAAATTGTAGCTCCCATTTTATTTGTCATCCCGGCCCCTTTTTGCGAAATTGGCAACTCAACTGAAAAGAGCGTTTTGATGGGTGTGCGCGAGAACCTGTGCCGTCCCTCCGGGACTGGTTCTGTCATCCCACTTTACCCAGCGCTTAAGCGCTGGGCTAAGTTCGCTCGCCCCTCTGGGGCTAAATTCTTGGGCATGGCGTTCCACCGGATTGTCCGAAATCCAGTTCTCACGCACACACTAGAAGCCGCGCCCTTTCGAGGCAAGAGCCGGGGGTCGAGGTCCTCAGAAAACTGCATCGCCTTGGAGGCTACGCCGAAAACTTCCTTCCTCGCAACCCATTCTGCAGCGTTTCTTTCAATCCCAAATTCCGAATCAACCGGTGCAGATAATTCGGATGCACTCCCAGAATTCCCGCCGCCTCCACGTAATTCCCGCGCGTCTGCTCGACCGCGTCGATGATCAATTGCTTCTTCAATTCCTTCAGGCTCGCGTGATATTTCCCCTCATGCATCTCCGCCGCGGATTCCTGCTCCAGCAGCGATTCCGGCAAGTCCTCGAGCAGCACCGCGTCGGACGATCCCATGACCAGCGCGCGCTCGATGGCGTTTTCGAGTTCGCGCACGTTGCCCGGCCACTCGTAATTCACCAGGGCGGCCATGGCTTCGCGGGACACCGGTTTCGGTTTCAGGTTGCTGCGCTTGGCGTATTTCTGCAGAAAATGCCGCACCAGCATGGGAATGTCTTCCCGGCGCCCGCGCAGCGGAGGCATGGTGAGTCGTACTACGGCCAGCCGGTAATACAAATCCTGGCGGAAGTCGCCTACGCGAACCGCTTCCGCCAAGTCGCGATTGGTGGCGGCGATCAAGCGGATGTCGACTTTGATGGTATGCGTCCCGCCGACGCGCTCGAATTCGCGCTCCTGCAGAACGCGCAGCAGTTTCACCTGCAGCGCCGGTACCAGCTCTCCGATCTCGTCGAGAAATACCACGCCTCCATCGGCAATTTCCAGGCGTCCTCTCTTCTGCACCGCCGCGCCGGTGAACGCACCGCGCTCGTGGCCGAACAAATCGCTCTCCAGCAAAGATTCCGGAATCGCCGCGCAGTTGATCGCCACAAAAGGCTTGTTCCCGCGCGGACTGTTGCGATGCAGCGCCCGCGCCGCCAGTTCCTTGCCGGTTCCGCTTTCGCCTTCGATCAGTACCGTCGACTCGCTGGGCGCGGCTCTGGCGAGAAACTGAAAAATCTCCTGCATCCGCGCGCCTTCACCCACCAAGTTCTGCTCCTGCCTGACTTCCGTGGTGAGCCGCTGGTTTTCCTGCTCCAGCCATTGCAGGCGGCGGGCATTGTCCAGGGCCACCGCGGAAATCCCCGCTATCGCGGCCAGCAGTTGCAGATGGTCCTCGTGAAAGCGGTTGGTCGCGTTCGTGCTGTCGAGGTAGATGCATCCAATCACACGCTGAAACACCGTCAGCGGCACACACAATAACGATCGCACTTCGGAAGCCACAAGGCTCTCCACGTCGCGCAGTCCGCTGCCGGCCACATCCATGCCCAGAATCGCGACGTTCTCCTCCATCACCTGGCGCGCAATCGTACGGCTCACCCGCACCAGTTGCGGCTGTCCGGCCTGCCGCGTGCGCGCATACAGACAGCTGAACTCCTGGCCCACGCCTTCCGCCAGCAGGATCGCGCCCCGGCCTGCCGGCACTACTGCAAAAATCA
>Ga0210400_10004996_pt1 | contig 11327 bp, 8 predicted proteins | sample IncBWH26MmetaG_FD_155456 | JGI IMG/M metagenome (GOLD analysis project Ga0210400, IMG submission 155456) | Forest soil microbial communities from Barre Woods Harvard Forest LTER site, Petersham, Massachusetts, United States - Inc-BW-H-26-M | ecosystem: Environmental > Terrestrial > Soil >...
GACATCACGCCGCACACTGTAAATGCCTTCTACAATCCAGCGCATAACGAGATCGTCTTCCCCGCCGGCATACTGCAGCCGCCCTTCTTCGACCGCAGTATGGACGACGCGGTCAACTTTGGCGGAATCGGCCTGGTGATTGGCCACGAACTGACCCATGGCTTCGACGATGAAGGGCGCCAGTTCGATCCGAAAGGCAACCTCCGCGACTGGTGGACCCCGAAGGACGCACAGGAGTTTGAAAAGCGCGCCACCTGCATCGCCGACGAGTACAGCAGCTTTACCTCTGTGGACGACCTTAAGCTCAATGGCAGGCTTACCCTGGGCGAAAACACGGCCGACAACGGTGGCGCCCGTATCGCACTGATGGCCTTGCATGACCTGATGTCCCAAACCAACCAGGACGCTAACAAGAAAATTGACGACTACACTCCCGACCAACGTTATTTCTTAGGATTTGCCCGCGCCTGGTGCGAAAACATCACTCCCGAACTGTTGCGCCTGGGAGTTCGCACCGATCCCCATTCTCCAGGGCGCTGGCGCGTCAACGGCGTAGTCCAGAACATGCCCGAGTTTCAAAACGCCTTCGGCTGCAAAGCCGACCAGCCTATGGTGAGCCAGAATGCATGTCGGGTTTGGTAGGGAGGAGCTACTGGCTTCTAGCTGCTAGCTGCTGGCTCAAGGCTCTTCGGCGTTAGCTTTTTGGCGCTCTTCTCTGCGCGCTCTGCGAACTCTGCGGTGAAGATTTTATTTTGTTTTCCTTCGTGCTCCCTTTGTGACCGGAGCCTGCGCTGAGCGGCAGCGAATGTGTGGTTGTGTTTTGACTTGCGTCTAAACTCACAACGTCCCCAAACCGCGAGTTGATACGATAGTGTGTCCATTACCAATCGCCAATGAAGCAACCCCCTGAATTCGAATATTCCAAACGATTGAGCGAGCGGGAATCTGCCGTCAAGCGTTTGCAGCAAAGGCATGTTTGGCTTGGCAACGTGCGCATTGCCGTATTCGTGGTAATCGCCATTCTCTGGTGGCAGGCCGGCGCCAAAGGTTCGCCCTACTTCTACTGGCTGGCCGCCGCCATCCTGGTATTCATTGGACTCATCTTTGTCCATCGCCGCATCATGCGAGCCATGCAGGCGGCGCAACGGGCTGTTGCTTTTTACCAGCGAGGGCTGGCGCGGATTGAAGACCGCTGGGCGGGCAGCGGCGATACCGGAGATCAGTTTCGTAGTCCCAGCCATGTTTACGCAGAGGACCTCGACATTCTGGGCGAGGGCAGCCTGTTTCAGCTACTTTGCTCCGCGCGCACCCGAATGGGCGAAGAAGCCCTGGCCCACTGGCTGCTCTCGCCCTCCAGCCGGGCTGAGATTCTGCAACGCCAGGCTGCAGTGCAGGAACTCAAAGACAAGCTCGATTTCCGGGAATATCTGGCGGTTGCCGGCGAAACCGACAAAATAAAAGCTGACCCGGTGAAATTGACTGCCTGGGCCAACCAGCAAGCCGCGCTTGACTCCCGCACGTGGTGGCCCCTGGCGGCCATGGCAGCGCTCACGACAGGTGCACTGGCCTATGGATTCGTTGTCTTCTGGTTTACTCCCTTCCTGACCCTGGTCACAATCAACTTCACTCTCCTGTATCTGCTGCGCCATAAGCTGGACACGATGTTCGCGGGTCTGGATGATGCCAGCAGCCATCTCAGCGCACTGGCGGAAATCCTGCAACGCATAGAGACGGAGCAGTTTGAATCACCCCTGCTCCAGTCTCTTCAGGCGCAGCTCATCAGCAACGGGCATACTTCCTCGGAAGGAATACGACGGCTCGGCACGCTTTGGGACTACGTGGAGTCGCGCCACAACATGATCGTGAAGCTGCTGGACTTCATCGTGATGTACTCCGTTCATGTGGCCTTCGTGCTGCAGTCATGGCGCAAGCGATACGGTCGAAGCATTCAGGCATGGCTCACCACTGTCGCCGAGATTGAAGCGCTCATCTCCCTCAGCGCTTACTCCTACGAACATCCGGCAGACCCTTTCCCGGAATTCACAAGCCCCGAAGATTCTCCGCTCTTCGTGGGCGAGTCTTTGGGACACCCCTTGCTGCCCAGCGCTACCTGCATCCGAAACAGCGTCAGCCTGGACAAAGACAATCCCGTGCTGATGGTGAGCGGATCCAACATGTCGGGCAAAAGCACTTTGCTGCGGACAGTGGGAATCAACACGGTGTTGGCCATGATGGGAGCGCCTGTACGAGCAGGCCGCTTGCATCTCTCGCCTCTCCGCCTGGGCACGTGCATACGCATTTCCGATTCGCTGCGCAGCGGCGTCTCGCATTTCTACGCTGAGATCAAGCGTATCCGCGATGTCGTAGAACTTTCCCGGAGCGGGCCTTTGCTGTTCCTGTTCGATGAAGTGCTTCAGGGAACGAATTCCCACGACCGCCGGGTTGGCGCTGAAGCCATACTCAGGACATTGCTCAATCAGGGCGCTTTAGGCATGGTGACCACCCACGACCTGGCCCTGACCGCCATAGCCGATGTCTTCCCCGGACGCATCCGCAACGTCCACTTTCAGGAAAAACTGGACGCCGGCAAACTCTCTTTCGATTACCGCCTGCGCGAGGGCGTGGTTACCACCAGCAACGGAATTGAGTTGATGAAGTCGATCGGGCTGGAAGTGTGAGAGGGGAGCACTCAGCATTCAGCAATCAGCACTCAGCCAACTCCACTTTGGAATTCGTTCGAGAGATTACAAAATGGACGCAAAGCCTGCACGTCCACCGGAGAAAAGTGTTGGAAAATGGCGCAGCGAACATTTGGTCTGGCTGAGTGCTGACTGCTGAGTGCTTATTTCCTAGCTGCCAACTCGCCCAGCAACACCTTGCTGATCTTTAATGCTTGCCCAAAGTGTTTTTGATATTCCGTGAACTGGCGGTTCAGTTCCAGGGATTGCTCCGGCTCAAGATGGGCACGCAACATCATGTCGCGGACGTGCACCGGGTTGGGAAGCCGGGCTTCCTCGTTCAACTCTTCCAAAGCAAGCGCGGGATCAAAGCGGTCCATAAGTGCTCCTCAGCAAGAATATTAACTCTTTTCGAGGCTCTCGGCCTGCAGGAACGGGCCAACCAAAGATATTTGAATTTTTGCCTTCATGGACACGAGGGCAAGAGTTTTACCACTGATTTCCACTGAGGCCACTGATCGGAAAACAATACGTTTTTAACCGCTGATTTGCGCTGATGATCGCTGATCAGGAAGCGCAGGAACGGTATTGCGCCTAACTGCGAAGATGTCGTCTGGCGTTTTTCTTTAGGATAATAGAGCAATGTCCACAACCTCATACAATCTGCACGGTGTGCATATCCTCGCGTTCGCGCAGGATGGAAGCAAACTCCGGAATGACCGCGATGCCATCGAATTAATTGCCGAGGCGCTTCAGATTAAAGCCAGCGTAGTCCTGATTCCGGAAGAACGGTTCGAGGATGATTTTTTCAATCTCAAGACGCGCGTGGCCGGGGAGATCATCCAGAAATTTGCGAACTATAAACTGCGTCTCGCGATCATGGGCGATATCTCGCGGCACGTGAATGAAAGCTCCGCGTTGCGAGACTTCGTACGCGAGTCGAACCGGGGCGATCATCTCTGGTTCGTGGCCAATCTTGAGGACCTGGAAAACAAGCTGAAGCGAACCAATGCGGACCATATGTGAATTCCAGGAATGCGCGCCTAGGTTCCGCCCCGTTAAGCTCCTTGCACGGCCGGTCGATGTGGTAATTGGGTAATTCGCTAAATCCGAAATTACCAAATTACGCAATTACCAAATTCTCAGCACCAGAACGTCGCGTGCGCCAGACGAAAACAGAATTCTCGTGATGGAACCTATCGGCTGACCGCGGGCTCGCTGTTCCGTAAGTATGCGTCCGACTTGTTGAGCCAGTCCTGGCGCGGAGGATAGAAGACGTCGAGATCGACGGTGTCTTCCAGCGCTTCCGCCTTGTGTGGCATGTGGGAAGGAATACAGAGCACCTCGCCCGCCGAGACGACAATCTCCTTGCCGTCAATCCAGAACTTCAGCGCACCCTCCACTATATAGGTGAGCTGCTCGTTTTCATGGCTGTGCTCGGGCACGACACAACCTTTCTTGAGCAGGACGCGCGCCAGCATCAGGTTTTGGCCGGTGATCATCTGCCGGTCCAGGAGCGAATTCAGGTGTTCCAGTTCAACGTCGTTCCAGGCAATGTGCTTAAGCATAGGACAACATTTTAGCAACGGCCATGGGCCAAGCAAAGTCAAAACCGCAACCACACATTCGCTACGCTCAGTGCCGGCTCCGGCCACGGAGGAACACAGAGGCGGGTTACCGCTGATTTTCGCTGATGAATACTGATCGGAATTTAGATCAAAAGAGGTTTTACTAAAGACTAAGGGCTAATGACTAAGGGCTAAAGGCTAATGACTCAAGCCAGTAGCCAGCAGCTAGAAGCCAGCAGCTGTCCGCTTGGCTGTCTTTCGGCAGTCTTCACAAAGACCGTAGATCTGGAAGGTGTGCCGGGTGGCGTCAAAGTGGTATTTGCGGCCGATCTCTTCTTCCAGCTTGCCCACCTCCGGAGAGAAGAACTCAACCGAGACTCCACATTCCGTGCAGACCATATGGTGATGACTGCGGCGGTTGAACTGGTGCTCATAACGGGCCACGCCGTCGTGGAAGGCAACTTCACTGGCCAATCCGCACTCCGCCAACAGCTTGAGCGTGCGGTAAATGGTGGTAAAGCCGATCTTGGGATCTTTCTTTCTGACCAGGCGAAACAACTCGTCGGTAGAAAGATGATCGCGGGTCTCCAGGAAGGTGCGCAGAATGGTATCGCGCTGCTCTGTGTGCTTCAGCCCAACACGCTTCAGGTGCTTATAGAAAATGTCCTGGGCTTCGCGCATGGCTTCGCGCGTGGGCGGGGCGTGATCGTCAATCCTTCGCTGCAGCATATTGGCGGTCATTTAAGAGGGCCGGTGTTACGCTTGCGCCTGGACTCGATAATGAAATTGAATTTCATTTTCAAGTAGAGGTTCATCCTAGCCGTGACCTTTGTGGATGTCAACCATTCTCATCACTATCTGTCAACGGCCTCAGAAGGACAAGGGGGCGAATTTGTGGTGAAACGAAACATTAACGAGCCACACCCTGAGCACTTCCCCAATCACATCCACCATCAGCAAACACCCCGATTGTGGACATTACGATTTGTGACTTACAATCCCTTCCCATGGTTACCTCTGCTGCCGCTCCCCCTGTTTCTCCCCGAGTCCGCCGAAGCGCGGGCCGCCGGCTGTTTCGCCTGGTCTTGTTGCTGCTCGTCCTGGTCTTGCTGGCCGGAGTTGGAGCCTCACTCTACGTTTATAGCGTGATGCGTTCTGCCCTGCCCCAGCTTGATGGGAGCCTGGCGGTAGCCGGTCTCCATGCGCCGGTTGCTGTGACTCGTGATGCCCAGGGTGTTCCCCACATCACCGCCGCCAGTCTTGAGGACCTGTTCTTTGCCCAGGGGTACGTGACCGCCCAGGACCGCTTGTGGCAGATGGATCTCACCCGGCGCTATGCCGCAGGGGAGACCTCAGAGATTCTGCCGCAATCTTCCGGGGCCGAAAACGGGCGTAGCCGCAACAGCGGCAGGGCTGCAGCCACGGTTTCCTGGCTGGAGCACGATAAGCGCCAGCGTATCCTCCGGCTCAAATCTATAGCGTATAAAGTGGCAGGCAAACTGCCGGCCCGCGACCGGGTATTTTTTGAGGCTTACACTCAAGGGATCAACGCTTATATCGACCAGCATCGCGACAACCTGCCAGTCGAATTTCGTGTGCTCCGCTATAGCCCCAAGCCCTGGACGGTAGGTGATTCCGTGCTGGTGGGGCTGGGCATGAGCCAACTGCTGAACCCGCAATATGGAATGGAATACTGGCGGGAAAAAATCGGCGCCCGGCTTTCACCGGAGCTGATGGCGGATCTGTATCCCGCAAGTTCGTGGCGTGACCGTCCACCGGCCAGTGCCGCCCAGGATGGGGCCCCTACTCTTTCCGTTCCTGACCCCGCGACGCAGGCCCCAGGATCGCAAACCCCGGCAGCTCAAACCAACGAGGAACGCGGCGCCGCGCGCGGCATCGTTCACCAACATGAGGGCGATCGCGACTGCGAGGCCTGTGTGCCCGGTTCGAACAACTGGGTAGTGTCCGGGGCCCACACAGTCAGCGGCAAGCCGCTCTTGAGCAATGACATGCACCTGGGCCACCAGCTTCCGGGCGTCTGGTATGAAGTCCAACTGCACTCCGGAGATTTCAACGTGGCAGGAGTCAGCCTGCCCGGACTGCCATTTGTCGTTGTGGGCCACAACCAGCGTATTGCCTGGGGCTTCACCAACCTGAATCCCGATGTTCAGGACCTGTTTGTCGAGGACTTCAATTCTGCGGGCGAATACCAGACTCCAACCGGCTTGCAGAAGCCGGAAATTGACCACCAGGTCATTCACGTCAAAGGACAGCCGGATGTTGCCCTGGACGTGGTGGTGACCCGCCACGGCCCCATCGTGACCGATCTTCTGCCGGGCGAGAGCCGCAAGATCGCCTTGCAGTGGGTGATCTACGACGAACAAAATATCGGCATTCCACTCTACGATCTGAACACTGCGCAGAACTGGGAGCAGTTCCGGTACGCATTCTCGCAGTACGCCACTCCGTCGCAAAACGTAGTCTATGCCGATGTGGATGGACACATTGGCTACCAGCCCATGGGCCGCATCCCCATCCGCGCTTCGGGCGATGGCACGGTACCCGTATCCGGCGCCGATGGCAAGCATGACTGGGTCGGTTACGTCCCCTTTGACAAGCTGCCCAGCCTCTATGATCCGCCTTCCGGGATCATAGCCACCGCCAACTCCCGCATCACGCCGGATGGATATCCCTACCTGCTGGCCACGCAGTGGTATCCACCCTACCGCGCAGTCCGCATCTACCAGGTGCTGGAGTCGGCCAAGAAAAAATTCAGCGCGGCGGACATGCTGGCGCTGCAGACGGATATCACCTCCGCATACGACCGCTTTTTTGTGGACCGCTTTGTCTATGCGATTGACCACAGCTCCAAAGCCGGGGCCGGAGCACGCCAGGCGGCGGACATCATGCGCGGCTTTGACGGGCGAATGACCGTCGACTCGGTGGCGCCTACCATTGAGACCCGCGCCCGTGCTGCCTTGTGGAAGAAGCTGCTTGAACCCAAGCTGGGCGCCGATTGGGACATGTATACATGGTCCGAGGCTTCCGTGGTCCTGGAAAGCATCGTGCAAAACCAGCCTGCGCGCTGGCTGCCTCCCGGCTACAACAACTTCAATGATCTGCTGACCGCTGCTGTGGAAGAAGCGTTGACCGAGGCCCCTTCTGATCTTAAGTCCTGGAAATACGGAACAGCGTTTCCGGTGGAGATCAACCATCCTCTGTTCGGCGGCATTCCCGTGTTGAATCGTTGGACCGGACCAGGAAGACAGCCGCAGTCCGGCGGCGGTTACACCGTCAAGCAGGTTGGCAGGCGCTTCGGCCCTTCAGAGCGCATGACCGTGGACTTCTCCGACCTGGACAGGTCAACCCTGAATATAGTGATTGGCCAATCCGGCCAGCTCCTCAGTCCCCACTACATGGACCACTGGGACGCATGGTACAACAACAAAACCTTCGTCCTGCCCTTCTCCGATCCGGCGGTCCAGTCGGCCCGGGCCCATGAACTGACCTTGACCCCAGCGGCAACCAGGTAGCTGGCTGTCACTCTGTCACGGCAAAGGTCGCAAGTTCGTTCTCTCATGTTGGCTTGTTAGGCCTCACGGCAAGAACTGGGACATAAATCTATCCCAAGTCGGCCAACCTATGATGTCACCCAGTCATCAAAAAATTTTTGATTTATCATTTCCAGCAGAATTTTGCGGCGACTTTCGTCTACGACTATGAGCTCTGAACGCGCGCCTTCGGATTTTAGATTTGCTGAGTTTATGGAGCGGGCAGTTAATCAAGGTATTGTTATTGGCCCGTGTGCTCACACCGTGCTGAACGCCACAGATCTATTGAGGCAATACCTTGCGAGCCCGCACATGGTCGAGACTGAATCGGGCGATGGAGATCCTAGCCGTGCTTTGATGAAGGCCGAAATCCAGGTTCTTGTCATCAGCCTGATCCGTATCTTGCAACGGCTGCTATCGGATCCACTCGGATCCACACAGAGTGAATTTCCCGGTGAAGCCAATCACGAAAAGATACTGGCGGAACTGGAACATGATCTCCACCGAATAGCAAACTCTTTCGGCTTGCCGCCAGAAGAACTTATAAGTTTGGACCTCGCCCCACTCGGCAGATTCAAGCTGATTCCTAATGGGTTTTGAGTCTGTCGCCGTATCTGGCAACTAAATAGTAGTTACCATTAAGCTGTTGCAACAACGAGGCTGAGTGGTTCCGGCAAAATAGGCCCGTGTCAGAGAGGATAAAAGTTCTGAAATCGCCCTCTAATCCCCGCCATGAAATATCATGGAGGAACCGGACGCAGATTAGGGAGCTCTAATTTTTAGGATTGTCGTCGCGTGATCTTGTCCGGTTCACCATCCGCTAATAACATTCTGTTTGAAACGATTTCATCCGCGCTGTTGCGTTGTTCTGGACTCTACCGAGAGGATGAAGGCATTTAGCGCTGTTTGCCAGATTGGCTCGTCCGCGACCAGAAGGAGAGAAGGGTAGTAAATAGGGATAAGCTCTCGCCGCGAAATACAAATACAACTCGTTCACACCCCGCAATACTGTCGTTTGAGCTTTTGGCCGCTAACATTTAGGGGTAAATTCTCTTCCCGGCTGCCTTAGTAGTATCTATATAATCAAGCAGGACCGGCGCAGCCACTGTAAACAATCCGTGTCATCCGCGAGGACATTAAAATTCGTGGTCTCTTTCTCAGGTTGGTCTTAGTGTGTCCAGCCATACCGAAGAACTGAATAATGATCGGGTGCCCCATCCTTCGCGTTTTTTGCGAAGGGTGGGAGACGAAGGTGCTCCCAAACTCAATAAAAATGCGGCTTGTCTCAATGTCTCAGTCGAAGCGGAGTGATTCAGGATCGTCCACTTATTGGATTCTGATTTTCAGATTCGTGTTCATTCGCGTGAATTCGTGGCTCAATGCACTTTAATGAGACGTGATTCGCCAAGGTCTTACAAGCCATCCTCAAGGCCTTACAAATGATCTTCAAGGTCTTACAAACCGTGCTCAAGGTCATACAAATGGTCACCAAGGTCTTACAACTCGGACTCAAGTTGATACAAAAAAGCAGTCTGCCACCCAGAACCCCAATGTTTTCAACACATTCTGTGTAAAGGAGCCGGGTTGGGGGTGAAATTTTTGCAGTTTCCAGAAAATGTAGTTATTTTCGCAAGCTGTGTACATTTTTTGGACTTTGCCCTTGATTTTCAATTACACCAATTACCAAATCACTCAATTACTAAATTCTCCGTCGAGTACCCATTGCATATATACCGGAACAGCGGAACGGCCTAAAGCCCAACATCCCCCTGCCGATATCACCATGGACAAAGTAAGCGCTACCTGTTTGGAGGGGTCATGAACACCACATCACTTTCCGCACTCCTGTCCTGCCGCGATCTCCAATCGTTAAACGTGCTGAATGAGGCACTAAGAAAACGGAAGATCTATGGGCATGTCTGCGAGTCCGATCCAGTGGAGGCGCTGGAGCGCCGCAAGGTCGACCTGTTTGTCCTTGACCTTGACCAGGACAACAATGAGTGGTTCCGCGATTTTTCCAATGTCGACACCTACTCCAATGGCATCGTAGTCATCGCCATATCGCAATCGCAGCAGACTCTCCGGGAGAAGGGCGGCAAACACGTGCAACGTACCCTCCAGAAACCTCTGAATGTTGCTTTGACTGCGAAAGTCATCGATGATGCCTGTTCCATCTTAGAGCATGAGCGGCGGCCGGCCTGCCGTTTCGAGGTGAACTTTCCGCTATCGGCCAGTTTGCTGGGAAAGAGCGCAGAGCGGGCCCTGCGCCGTGTCGTGTTGAAAAACATCAGCTACACAGGAGCTTGCCTTCATAGCGCCCAGATTTTGCCCATAGGAGAACTGGTTTCAATTCACTTCGATATTCCCGATACCGGACGTCCTTTTCAGGCGATCGGCAGCGTCATCTGGAGCGACAGTCAGGGGCAATGCGGTATCCAGTTCCAATATGTCTCTCCCGAGCACATCAGCGCCTTACGCGAATGGCTAAAGATCAAGACGGGCAAGACCAACGTTAGTTCTCCTGCGCCCCAAACACTTCCAATCGCGAGTCCGGTGGCGTCATGGGAACTGTAGCGATCACGGTGACGAGCGTCACCACTCGATTCTATGACCAAATTACCTTGGTGATTCGTCCGCACTTGCGGGGATGGCTATACTTGAGAGCAATGCTGTTCCGTGTGTGGGTATGTCTCCTCGTGTTCCCGCTTGCGGGATCGGTGCGATCCGGCGCGCAGCAACTTGCTAACGCGGCGGATGGAGCGACTATTGAAGTTCAAGGAACCGTTACGCAGGAGCCGACGCTGCTCAACGGGCAGGCCTGTCGCGCCGTAATACAGACGCCAACCGAAGGTATCGTCATTTTCACGCGGAAGCCGTCGAACCTTCTGGGTGCTTTCAGGGAAGGTGATGAGGTCCGGATAAAAGGGACCTTTAGCCATTACAAGGGGATGCCGGAGCTCGAACCGCAGGCAATCAAAGTACTCTCCCATGACCATTCAGTTCTTGCCCAGCCATTGGGCGCTCAAAGCATAACCTCTCTCAAGGCCGGAACCCTTGTCACCGTGCAGGGCTACGTCAGTCAATTCAACACTCAGAGAGGAATGCTGAACCTCTCCTCTGAAGAAGGCATGGTCGCCGTCAGAATCCCCCGAACATTCCTGTTCCGGCGCGAACTGAAATCCTGGCTGCAAGCCGGGAAACGCGTAAAGGCAACGGGCATTGTCTGGATTGACGACACCATGGAGCCTTCCCATGTGTTTCTATTTCCACGCGATCCAGGCGACATCGCTCCGGAACATAGCTGGATCAGTCCGGTCGCTCTCTATAGCCTTTTTGCGGGCCTAAGCGGGGTCGTGGTGTTGCTGCTGGTAAGGGACTGGATGCGGGCCACACGTTCCAACCGCCGCCTCCAGGAAACGCTACAGGCCCTTAATGAAGCACAGGCCGCTCGCGCGCAGGACGAGTTGCACTTTAGCACGGCGCTTCAACTATCAAATATTGCCAACTGTTACTTCGATGCCCGGCGAAAG
>Ga0210400_10004997_pt1 | contig 11326 bp, 10 predicted proteins | sample IncBWH26MmetaG_FD_155456 | JGI IMG/M metagenome (GOLD analysis project Ga0210400, IMG submission 155456) | Forest soil microbial communities from Barre Woods Harvard Forest LTER site, Petersham, Massachusetts, United States - Inc-BW-H-26-M | ecosystem: Environmental > Terrestrial > Soil >...
TCGATCCCGTCGAACGTGGTGATGATCCTCGATGCCTATCGGACACTCAATAACGGCACTACATCGCAGACCGACAGCTACATCGAGCCCATGAGCCGAACGCAGTGGGCGTCGATCGCCAACAAGTTCACGCAAGGGCCTCCGACGTCCTATTGGTTCGACCGCACCATTACGCCGACGGTAACGCCGTGGCCGGTGCCGGATGGCAACGGGCCGTATGTATTGAATTATTTCGCATGCTCGCAATTGCAGGATGCCAGCCTGCCTAACGGCGAGACGCCGAATCTGCCATATCGGTGGTTGGGCGTCATGGTGGCGGGGCTCGCCCTGCGGCTGGCGCGAGTTTATCCGCCGGCTGGCGGCGATCCGATCGCCTTCAAGGCCGATCGCAAGGCGGACTATGACGACGCCTGGAAATGGGCGGCCGAGCAGGATACCGAGAACGTGAATTTCACGATCGCGCCGAATATCTCGGCTTACTACAACAGGGGGCGCGGCTCCTAGATGCGCCCCCATCCGCGATATTCTGAAACCGATTCGAGTGCTCCGCGGGGCTGGGCGACTTGCGAGCGTTGCGGATTTTTGTGGAACCTCTATCGGTTGCAGTATCAATTTGAATGGCGGGGGACACAGCTTGAGAATACGCGGCACCTTGTCTGCAACATTTGCCTTGACGTGCCGCAGCGCCAGCTCGGGACTGTGATCCTGCCGCCCGATCCGCTGCCGCTTCTCAATGCGCGTCCGGAAAACTATACGATCGACGAGGAGACCTTCCGCGAGTTGATTGGCGGCAAGCAGCGTTACCTGATCGGCGGCGTTGCTCGGGTCGAGTCGAACCTTCAAAGCGGATCGGGTCGGTAATGGCGACGCCCGCGCCAGGCACGATTCCGGCTCTCACGCCTTACCAGCCCGGCGCCCTGCCGATCAGCGGGCAAGAGCTTGTCGAGATAGCTTCATCGGGTAATGCGACCACTGCGGTCTCTGCCTCGATGCTGATCACCGATGTGGTCGGCAAGACGCCGAGTGCGTTGCCGTTGCATACGCCGCTCGCCAACGATCTGCTGTGCGGCTACAGCGTTGCGAGCGGGACGCCGTTCTCGTTCAATGTCGGAAGCATCGCGGTCACGGCGGGCAATCTTCCGGCGGGGGGCACGGCCGGCCAGATACTCGGCAAGAATTCCGCGACGGCCTATGACGCCTCGTGGGATAATCTCAGTTCGTTTGTGACGGCCAGCACGGGGGTCATCATTGCGGGTTCCACAAGCCTCGTGGTGGGGCTGGCCACGGCCACGCCATTGTCGGTGCTTGGTGTGGCGGGTGCCGCGACGGCGGCGCCTCTTCCGATCGTCGGGACCGGCGCGCAAGTGCTTCGTGTCAACGAAGCCGGCAATGCGCTGGGGTTCGGGGCGGTTAATCTCGGGTCGGTCGCCGCAGTGATAGGCGTTCTACCGGGCGCGAACTATTCGGCGGTCAATCTCGCTGCTGCTGGGGCGGGTGGTGTGCAGGGCGTTCTGTCGATCGCCAGCGGTGGCACCAATACTAGCACCCTGACGGCCAATGCCGTGCTGCTTGGCGCTGGGGCGGCGACATTGCAGTTTGCGACGGTCGGCACGCCTGGGCGGCTCCTGATCGATCAAGGCGCGTCTAATCCGGCGTTTACGGTTGTGACAGGCGATGTCACGATTTCCTCGAACGGCACCACGACCATCGGCGCCAATGCGGTCACTTACGCCAAGTTCCAGCAGGTTGCCGGGCTGTCGATCGTCGGAGTGACGGGAACTGCAACGTCGAACGCCGCTGCGATCACGGCTGGCACATCGCAGGTTCTTTTCGTCAACGCTGGTGGCACGACGCTCGGCTTTGGCAGCGTCAGCCAGCTTCTCGATAACGTTAACACCACGCAGGGGTCGATCCTTTACCGGAGTGCGTCAAGCTGGGTGGCGCTCGGCGGTGGCACCAATGGGCAGATTTTGCAGACCCAGGGCACCGCGGCCAATCCCCAATGGGTCGGCGGCATGGTGCTCCTGAATACGCTGAGTCCAAACGGTGTTGCCTCGACGAGCGACACTACGAGCCTGACGGCCGTATACCGGAATTACATGGTTACGTTCGAAAGTGTCAATCCGACTATCAGCGGCGCGACGTTTCAGATGCTGCTGGCGACGACTGGGACGGCCTTCGTCGCCGGCACTTATATCTCCGTGGTGCAATGCAACGTTTCATCCATCCTCATCACGGATACATCGACCAGTGCTATCCTACTGTCGGGCCTGCGCGCGACTGCCCAGGTGGGCACCGCAGCGTTCCCGGACTATGGCGTGAACGGGACGATGCGGTTTTTTAATCCTTCGCTGAACGGCACAAAAAAAATGTTTATCGGAGAGACGACATATATGGCGGTTGGATCGGAATCCACCTCAACCCTGGCTCTCGTGTCGTTTGCGGGGGCCAACGATGGCTTCGCGAATCCGGTGACGGGACTTAATTTTGCGTTTTCCACCGGAAACATCGCGACCGGCACCATCAGGGTCTACGGGATTTACTGATGCCGCTGACCTACGCCACCTATCAAGCGTCGATCGCGAACCTGATGCCGGTTCAGGCGAGCGATCCTGGCTTCCTCACCATGTTTCCGAACATGATCGACGATACCGAGCAGAGGCTTTATCGCGAGCTCGACTTGCTCAATACCGTCGCGCGGGATTCCTCCTCCACTTTGACCATCAACACCCGCACGTTCAACCTCCCGACATCGATCGGCATCTTCGTGGTGACGGAGCAGTTCAACGTCATCACGCCGGCCGGCACCACGAACCCGGAGAACGGCTCGCGCAACGGCTTGGTGCCGTGCTCGAAGGAAATGCTCGATGCGCTGTGGCCGTCCGTGAACGGTTCGACGGTGCCGCAGTACATGGCGCCGATCACGCAATCGACGTTCATCGTGGGGCCGTGGCCGGATCAGGCTTACACCGTCGAGGTGGTGGGCACGCAGCGTCCCCCCGCGCTCTCGACCACCAATGTCACGTCACTGCTGTCGGTCTACTTCCCCGATCTGTTCATCGCGGCCTCGATGGTGTTCGCTTCGGGCTATATGAAGAACTTCGGCGCCGCAGTCGATGATCCCAAGATGGGCGTGACCTGGGAGCAGCATTACGGCGCGCTGTTTGCGTCCGCCAGCACGGAAGAGAACCGCAAGAAATTCGCCATGGCGGGATGGTCGAGCAAGCAGCCGGCGCCGCAGGCGACGCCGCCGCGCATGTGAGGATAAGATGGCCGAACCCACAACCGTCAATCGCGGTTTTATCATCCCGAATACGGGCGATCTCGTGGGGCAGTGGGGAACTGCCGCCGTCAATCCGAACATGCAATCGCTCGATGGTCTATTCGGCGGCGCCGTGACGATCCCGCTGTCGGCCGCGACGACGCTTGCGTTGACCAATTCGACCGGGGCGCCGACCGCAAGTGCGGGGCCGTTCCAGCAGCAGAACGCCCTGATCAAGTTCTCGGGCACATTGACCGGCAATGCCGTGATCCAGTTCTCGGCGCCGGGGTTCTACATCGTCCATAATGCCTGCACGGTCGGGTCGTTCTATGTGCAGCTCGCCCCCTCGGCTGGTACTGGCAACGCCATCGGGGCGCCTCCGGGGAGAAAATGCCATGTGTTCTTCGATGGCACGAACATGGATTACGTCAACATGCCGGAAGTCGGCGCAGCACTTGACCTGCATGGAGCGACGGCCGTGCCGGCTTGGATGAGTGCATGCACGGTCGCGCCTTATCTGGTCAAGGATGGCCGCACCTATACGGCGTCGGTGTATCCGGCGCTGAGCGCGCTGCTGGGCTCGACGTTCGGCGGCAACGGGGCGAGCACGTTCGCGGTCCCGGATGAACGCAGCCGGGCTCGCATCGGTCTCGATACCAATGGGCCTGGAACCTTTGCAAACCGCGTTACGGTAGCTGGCAGCGGCATCAATGGCACCACTATGGGGGCGGCGGGTGGCGATCAGTTGCTTCAGCAGCATACCCACACCTACACCGACCCGTCGCACGCACATGGACTGCCGTCCAGCGGCGGTGGAAGTGCTGGCGGCGGCGGCAACTTTATTGGTGGTACGATCGGGGCGTTTGTATCCAATACCGCTTTGATCGGCATCATTATCAACAATGCCGGCACGGGCGCCGGTCAGAACATGATGCCCACGATTGTTTCGTTTCTGCCGCTGATCAAGACATAGGGGGGGCGGTCATGCCCTATGGCGAAGTCACGCTCGTCCCGGGCGTCAATGTCGAGCGCACCGCGACGCTTCTCAAGGCAGGCTACAACCAAAGCCAATTGATCCGCTTCAAGGACAGCTTGGGACAGAAGCTCGGCGGCTGGCAGCGGTACTATCCGAATGCCGTACCAGGCGTGCCGCGCGACCTGCACGCATGGCAGGACTTGAACGGCACCGATCATCTATCGGTTGGCACCACGACGCAGCTCGCCGTCATCACCAACAACTCGTATCAGGACATCACGCCGCAGACGTTGACGACCAATCCGGCGCCGAATTTCACGACATCGGCGAATTCTCCTGTCGTTACCGTGACCGATCCGAACATTTCGAACGTTACGGTCTATGACTCGGTCCTGTTCAATACGCCGATTGCCGTCGATGGGATCATACTCTCCGGGCTCTATGCGATCACGGAGATTACCGGGACGCATTCCTACGAAATCACGGCTGCCGACAGTGCGGTGTCAGGCGTCACCTCGCAAGGCGTGGTGCCGGTATTCACGACCGTAAGCGGTTCGGCCGTGGTCGAGGTGGCGTTGCCGCTGCACGGCCTTTCGACCGGAAGCACGGTCGTCTTGCCGGCCACCACGACCGGCAACGGCGTCACGATCCAAGGGGCCTACACGGTGGCGTCCGTGGTCGACGCCAACGATTTCAACATCACGCTGCCGAACCAGGCGAACGCCAGCGGTTCATTCAGCATGAACGGCGGCAATGCGCAGTTCGTCTATTACATCAATATCGGGCCACCGGCTGTGGGCTCCGGGTACGGCATCGGCGGTTATGGAACGGGCGGATACGGCACCGGCACAACGTCGTCCGCGCAAACCGGCATGGAAATCACGGCGACCGATTGGACCTCCGACAACTGGGGCGAAATCCTGCTTGCCTGCCCGGCCGGCGGCGGGGTCTATCAGTTCGATCCGACCGGAGGATTCAAGAACGCGGGCCTCGTGGCGACGGCGCCTCCGTTCAATGGCGGCCTGTTCGTGTCGGTGTCGCAGCAGATTCTCTTCTGCTGGGCGTCAACGGCGGATCACTCCCTCGATGCCATTCCGGGGCTTGGGATCATTCAGGACCCCTTGCTGCTCAAGTGGTCGAACGTGGGTGATTTTACCAATTTCGTGCCGTTGACGACGGATCAGGCGGGCGATTTCCGGATCGGGATAGGGTCTAAGATTGTGGCCGGTGCCGCGGTGCAAAATCAAGACCTGTTCTGGACCGATCTCGACCTGTGGGCCGCGAACTATCAAGGTCAACCGTTCATATTCGGGTTGAATCGCATAGGCGTCGGGGCGGGAGCGATCTCGTCGCATTCGGTGCAGTCGTTGCGCGGCAACGTCTACTGGATGGGACCAAGCAATTTCTATGCCTATGACGCCAACGGCGTCCATGTGCTGCCGTGCTCGGTGTGGGACTTCGTGTTTCAGAACATGACGAGCAATGTCGCGTTCCAAAAGAACGTGCGCACGCTCCCGAATACGCCCTTCAATGAGGCCGGGTGGGCGTTTCCGTCCGCCGCGAGCGCCAACGGGGAATGCGATTCCTACGTCAAGGTGAATATCCTCGAACCTAATCAGCCGTGGGACTATGGGTCGCTTCCGCGTTCGGCCTGGATTGATCAGACCGTGCTCGGCCCTCCGATCGGGGCGACGCCGACGGGCGTCATCTACCAGCACGAAACTGCCCCCGACGCGGACGGACAGCCGCTCAATGCCTCGTTCACGACGGGGTATTTCTACATCGCGGAGGGCGAGGATTACGCCTTCGTCGATCGCATCATCCCGGATTTCAAGTGGGGCACCTATGCGGGCGCGCAGGGCGCGCAAGTGCAATTGAGCTTCAATGTGGTCAATTATCCTGGCGATGCCGCGACCGTCTTCGGCCCCTTCACAGTGACGGCGCAGACGGAGTATGTATCGGTGAGGTTCCGCGGCGCCCTGATGTCGATCACGGTGTCGTCTGACGACGTGGGGAGCTTCTGGCGGCTCGGCAAGGTGCGGTATCGGTATGCTCCCGCTGGGAGAAGGTGAATGGCATCCCTCGACGACGCGGTATCGACTCTCAAAGGGCTGGTGCAAAACCTCTCCCAGGTCATCACCACCCTGAACAACGTGTTCCCGCGTACGGTCGGGAGTTTCACTATGCCGGCGGCGGCTACCGCCACGGTGACGCAGCCGGCTGTGAAGGCGAACAGTGACGTGCTGCTACAGGCGACCAACGCCTCGGCGGCGACCTTGATGGGCAGCGCTAAGGCGCTTTACATCTCGACGATCGCAGCGGGGTCGAGCTTTACGGTGGCGACGGCGAGCGGGGGAAATGCAGCCGGGACCGAAACGTTTGCGTACATCGTGGTCAGTCCGTCGTAGGCTTCTGACGCGGCTGCTGGTCGAGGTCGAGGGCGTTTATCTGTTGCATGCGGCAAATTGGATCGGAGTGAGGGGAATGGCGGCGAATTTCGAAATCAAGGGCCTGAAAGAGCGCGTCGCCGCGGCGCGTTCGCAGATTGCCACGTTACGGCTGGCATCGGCGGATTTCGAGACCGAAGCGGCTTCGCTCGCGGCTGACCTGGCGCTCGGAACGGAGCAATTGAAGGCGCTTCACAGCGATTTCCTGTTCGATGCGCAGACCTTGGGAAACTCGCCCCCGCCATCCGCTGGGCCCGTCAATGGCGGCGCGGTATCGGCGCAACCCAGTGAAAACGCGGCGCTCCCGGAGGTGAAGTGACATGCCGCTCGCCCATGGAAGCAGCCGGGAGGTTTTCGAGCGTAATGTCTCGGAGATGGTGAGGGCCGGGCATCCGCGTGACCAGAGTCTCGCCGCGGCCTACCGGATGAAGCGGAAGGGGTACGCCTTCGGCGGCCCTCCCGCGCCGTGGTTCGTCAGAAACGAAGCCCGTGGCATGGTGCATAGCGGGCCGATATCGAGCATCGTGCCGGGGCGCACGGATCGGCACAACATGGCGGTCGGCGCCGGGTCGTACATCATGCCGGCCGACGCGGTATCGCACCTCGGGCAGAACAACAGCCGGGCCGGGCAGCATGTGCTCGGCAAGATGTTTTCTTCCTCGCCCTACGGGGCCGGCAGTCCGATGGGCATCAAGCACGGCGCCGGCGCTCCGCGGCCGCCTGCGGCGAAAGGCGTGATGGCGCGCGGTGGCAACGCAGACAAGGGCGGCGCACGCGGCGAAGCGCTCGGGAATCCGGTCGAAATCGTGACGGCGGGCGGCGAATATACGATACCGCCGCATGAGATTTTGAATTGGCTGCAACGTCATGGCTATCCGCGGGACATCAAGTTTGGGCACAAGATGCTTGACCAATGGGTGAAGAGCTTGCGCGCCGAGCACATCAAAACGCTCAAGAAATTACCGGGGCCGGCAAAAGCATGACCGACAAGCCAAAGATCGTTGTTACCGATCCGCACCAAATCCCGGTGACGTTCGTCAGTTCGCTCGTCAACCACGGGTACGGCAATGGCGTGGTGAACCTGTCCTTCGCGACGGCTCGCTATGTGCCGGATGCCGATGGCGCGATCGTGCCCGATCTCGTGCTGTCGGCGTTGCTCCGCATGGACATGGCATGCGCCGTGCAATTGCGCGACGCTCTGAGCGGCGTCATCGAACAGCATATGAAGCCAGCGAACGGAACCACGCATTGAGCGATCTGCCGCAGGTGCGGGTGGCGACGCCCGCCGACGAAGAAGAGATCATGATCCTCGTGCGCGAATTGCACGGGGAGAATGGCTTGTTTTCCTTGAACGAACAGAAGGTCCGCGAGAACCTGCATAAGTGCTTCGAGCGCAAGGGCGCAATCGTCGGCGTCATCGGCGAGGCGGGCAAGATCGAGGCTTCGACGTGTCTCCTATTCTCCGAGATGTACTACACGGACGAATGGCACATCGCTGAACTGTGGAATCACGTCGCGGTGCCTTATCGCAATTCCCGCAACCTGGAAGCGCTGATCGCCTTTGGTAAGAAGTGCTCGAATGTGATCGGGTTGCCGCTGATCACGGGCGTCATCACCAACAAGCGCGTTGAAGGCAAGGTGCGGCTTTATCGCAAGCTGCTCGGTTATCCGGCCGGTGCGTTCTTCGTCTATAACGGCAAGTGGAGCGCGAACGTGCAGCCGAGCGTGGAGGATTTCTGGCGGCCGTTCGAAGGGCGGACGGAAGCGCGCAAGCGGTTGCGGCGCGAGGCGGCTATCAGCGGAAAGGTGACTTAGGTGTGCAAATCAAACACGAGCACCACCGCCACCACGTCGCCGAATCCGCAGGCGCTCAACGCCTATTCGAATCTCCTCGGCCAGGCCGGTTCCGTCGCATCGACGCCTTATCAGGCCTATGGTGGCCAGCTCGTCGCGCCCGTCAACCAGCAACAGAATCTCGGCATCGGGAATATCAATCAGAATGCGGGTTTTGCATCGCCGTTCATCGGGCAGGCTGCGCAATACGCCAATCAGGCGGCGCAACCGGTCACGGGAGCGCAGATCGCGGGCTTCCAAAGCCCTTACACGCAGCAAGTCGTCAACGCCACGGAAGCGCAGTTCAACAACCAGAATGCGCAGCAGCAAAGCCAGCTGACCGGGAACGCGGTTGCGGCGGGAGCGATGGGGGGCGATCGTGCCGGCGTCGCTGCGGCGAATCTCGCCGGCCAGCAGCAGACGGCGGAAGCGCCCGTCATCGCGGGGTTGGAAAATACCGGCTATCAGAACGCCTCTCAGATGGCGCTTGCGGAGCAGCAAAATACGGCGCAAGCGGCCTATTCCCTCGGCAATCTCGGCGTCGCCGGGCAGAATGCGGCATTGACCGGAGCGAACGCGCAAGTCGGCGCCGGCTCGCTCGAACAGCAGACACAGCAAGCCCAGGATACGGCGGCCTATCAGCAGTTCGAACAGCAGTTGGCCTATCCGTTCCAGACGACGCAGTGGTTGGCGGGCATCGATACGGGCGTTGGGTCGCAGATGGGGGGACAGAGCCAGACGACGGCACCCCCTCCGAATCCATATGCGCAATATGCCGGCCTCGGATTGGCTGGGGCCGGGCTGTTGCTCAAACGCGGTGGCCGGGTGCCAGGGTTCGATCTCGGCGGGGCGACAGATTTCATCGCTGGAACGCCTTATTCGGGTGTTCAGGGATGGGTGCCGACAAACAACATCACGGCTGGAAAGGGCGCTCCGAACCCGCCGAGTGTGGCCGGTCAAGCGGTGCAGAATCCGTTGCAACAGGCCAATCAGGCATTGACGCTCGGCAAGGCATTGCAGGGCAAAGGTTTAGGCCTTGGCGATAGCGGAATCCTGACGGGTGGCGATGCGCTCGGGCTGACGCCAGATCAATACGCGGCGGCGTCCGATGCCGGGGTCTCCGGGCTATCATCGCCCGATGAAGGTTCCTACCGCCGCGGCGGCTTCGTGCGAGGCTATGACAATGGCGGGGATGTGGTGGGCGATGGGGGCGCCTTGATGCCGATCATGGGGCCGGATGGGCTCATGAGCGGCCTTGGCGGCAGCGACACGCCGCCTCCGTTCACGTTCCGCCGCACGCCTGATTTTGGGGCGGATGAACCGGCGATGTTCGGGGCGCCGTCGTCCGGGCAAGTCGGCTATGCGGCGCCGAACATGTCGCTTGCGGAAAACTCGTTTGCGCCCTCGCAGCCTTCCGACGCGGGCGCGATCGGGGATTACGACTTCACGGCCAATCGACCTGCGACCGTGATGGCGGCGGGCGACGACGTTCCGCTGCCGCGCCCGCGGCCCGACGATACGTCCGATATCGGCACACCTGTGGCCTATGCGCCCGATTCCCGCGATCCTGACCGGCTGGCAGGCTTTGCGCCGGTCCCGGGCACCAACGGGGCTCCCGCGCTTCCGCCTTCCAGCGGGGCTAATTCGCGGTTCTCTGGGCTCGGAAACCTGTTAAGCTTCTCGCCGGCCGCAAAGCAAGGATTGCTGGCGGCCGGGCTTGGAATGCTGGCGTCGGGCTCGCCTCATTTCGGGGTGGCTGTTGGGCAAGGGGGCTTGCAGGGGCTCAATGCCTATGCGGGGGAATTGAAACAGGAAAGCGCCGACAAGAAAACGGACGCCACGATCGAGCATGCCAGAAAGCAGCTCGAACAGCATGCCAAGGAAACGGCTGATAAGTTGGCGCTGGAAACCAAGAAACTGTCGCAGGCTCAAGAGTTCCATCAAGACACGGTGAAGCATCAGGATCAACTCGCGGCGGAAGCGCAGCGGCTTCACGATATCCAGATGAAGCGGATTGAGGCGCAGATCGAGCAAGGAAACTACAGCGCGACGCCCGGCAGGGGGCAGGATGAAAAAGGCAATCCCGTCGAGGGGTCGTGGCTCCTCAACAAGAAAAGTGGGGAAACCAAGTTTGTGCCTGGGATGGTGCAGACCCCGAAAGCGACCGCGGCCGGTGAACCGTCGTTTGATAAGAACACGTTGACGAAGATGTCGGATCAATATCTTGCGGGAGACAAGTCGGTTTTGGTTAATCTCGGTCGCGGCGCGCAAGGCGCAACCGATCTGCGGGCGCTGCGCCAGCGCATCGCCGAGCGGATGGACGAAAAGGGCGTGTCGCCGGAACAGCAGGCCGTCAAGATGGCGGAATTCGGCGGTCTTGCGGCCGGCGAGCGGGCGCTTGGGACGCGCACTGCGACGATCGAGATGGCGGCAAACGAAGCGCGCAACATGATGAAACCCGCGCTTGAAGCCGCGGCGGCCGTACCGCGCTCAAGTTGGGTGCCGGTCAACAAATTGATCGAAGGATGGCAGTCGGGCGTCATCAGTGATCCGGCGCAAGCGCGCTTTGCGGCGGCGAATTTCTCGCTCGTCAACACTTATGTGCGCGCCATTGCGCCGACTGGCGTGCCGCCGGAATCCGCCCGCAACCACGCCATGCAGATGCTGTCCGGTGCTATGAGCCACGAATCCTATAAGGCCGTGGTCGACCAGATGGACATCGAAATGGATGCGGCGTTGAAATCCCCCGGCCAGGTGCAGCAGAAATTCCGTGAGATATACGGCGGCGCGCCTGCGGCGGCACCTAGC
>Ga0210400_10004998_pt1 | contig 11325 bp, 9 predicted proteins | sample IncBWH26MmetaG_FD_155456 | JGI IMG/M metagenome (GOLD analysis project Ga0210400, IMG submission 155456) | Forest soil microbial communities from Barre Woods Harvard Forest LTER site, Petersham, Massachusetts, United States - Inc-BW-H-26-M | ecosystem: Environmental > Terrestrial > Soil >...
AGCCGTGAACTTCACCATCCCGGGTTACAAATCCCGCAGTGGAATGAATTGGATCGAAACGACTTAGGCGTTTTCTTTAGAGTCGCGCGAACAAGCAGTCCACGAGACCCGGTCGCCTTGGTATCATTCCGTCTTGGCTTTTGTCTTCGTGTCTCAAATCTGCCTCTTCACGCTCAGTGAGGACCCCGGCTACGCCGGGACATACGACTGAGGTACCCTGAAAGTAAACGGAATTGGAAAATCTGTCAAGAAATATTTTTGAAAAACTGCAATTTTGGCCCATTTTTCACGTAACTTGTTAATTCTAAAGTACCTGATGCCGGACGCCAGCACTCTAGGTTTTTCATTCGTATCGCAGGCAAACGATGGGATCGAGGTTGGCCGCGAGGTTCGCGGGATAGTAGCCGAAGAACAATCCCACGCCGACGGAAATCACGAACCCGATGGAAACCCAAAGATAAGACAGCGTTGCGGGAATCGAAGGCACGAGAGTGCGCACCATTGTGGATACACCTGCCCCGATCAGAATGCCGATGGTTCCGCCGACCAGGGTGAGAACCACCGCTTCCAGCAAGAATTGCAGGCGGACGTCCGCGCGGCGCGCGCCGATGGCTTTGCGCACGCCAATTTCTTGGGTGCGCTCGGTCACCGAAATCAGCATGATGTTCATCACGCCGACGCCGCCCACCAGCAGTCCGATCGAGCTAATCACCGTGGTGAGAATCACCAGCGCGCCCGTGAGCTGGTTCCACAGATTGCTGAGGAAGTCCGGTGAGCTCAACTCGAAATCATTTTCCTTCCCGGCGGGGACGCGGCGCAGGCGGCGCAACGCTTGTATAACTTCGCCGTGCGCGGTTTCGATATTGACGTTCTCCGGAACGGTGAACGCCATGAACAGTTCCTTGGCTTCCGGATACTGCTTCTTGAAGTTGCTGAGCGGGATGACTACAAAGATGTCCACGCCCGGCCCGAGGAACAATCCCTGGTCGTGCTCAAATACGCCGATAACTTCGTAAACGGCGCCATTGATGCGCACGGTTTTCCCGAGGGCGTCCGTGTTGGGGAAAAGAGATTCGCTGATGGCCGCACCCAGCACGACGACCGGCCGTGCGTGCTCCTGATCGAAAGCGCTGACGAAGCGGCCGCGCTCGATACTGAACAGCGGAATCGCCTCCGTGTACTCCGGCTCAGCGCCGCGTATGACAACCTTCTCGACGCTGCGGTCTCCGCTGATGATGCGATTGCTGTCGCCAAAGAAAAACCCCCTGGTGCCAAAGGTCGTGACGATCCGCACGTCGGGTGCGGCCTCCCGGACATAATCTGCGTAGTTGTATTCAAGATACTTGCGCGTTCGAATCCGTTCCGGCAAGCGGGAAGGGTCCGTGCCGAAAGGGAATCGCGAGACGAAATAAGTGCGCGAGCCCAGGCGTTCCACCCTGTCTTGCACGAACCGGTTCAGGCCTTGAATGATAGCCGCCATGGAGATCACCGAGGACACGCCGATAACGATGCCCAGCACGGTCAAGGCGGAGCGAACTTTGGACGAGCGCAGCGTATCCAGCGCGGCAAGGAAATTTTCCCGGGTTTGCGCGAGCGTCATGATCGCCATTAGTCGTACCTCAACGCCACAATCGGGTCGAGTTGCGACGCACGCACCGCCGGATAAATGCCGAAAAACAATCCGACCCCCGAACTCAGAAATACTCCCATCACCGCCACCCAAGTTTGTACCGCCGCTGGGAATGGCGTATATGTGCGAAGCGCCAGCGCCACCAAAAATCCGAGTGAGATGCCCAAGGCTCCGCCGGCGATACATTGCATGACGGTTTCCACCATGAACTGCCTCAGGATGTCGCGCTTCGTCGCGCCGACCGCGCGTCGCACGCCAATCTCTCTCCGCCGCAGGTTCACACTCACCAGCATCACGTTCATGATGACGATACCGCCGATGACCACCGAAATGGCGCTCACCAAAATGAACACGCCGAAAAACGCCGAGCTGATGCTGCGCCACAAGGCCATGTAGCTCTCTTTCGTGCCGATGAAGAAATCGTCCTCCATCTTGCCGCTGAGGTGGCGTCGCGCGCGCAAGAGCAGGTCCGCCTGATCCTGCGCCTTTTCAAAATCCCCAGTGTTCGTCTTGACGTTGATCGTCAGGCTTGTGTGTGCGCCTTGCATGCGCAGGAACACCGGCAGAGGGACCATGATGAAGTTGTCCTGGTCCTGCCCAAGGACGCTGCCGATTTTTTCTACAACCCCGATCACCCTGAGCTCGTCGTTCCCGACGCGAAAGCTCTTCCCGATGGGATCCATGCCGAGAAACAACTGCTGCACCAGCGTGTCGCCGATCAAGCAGACGTCAGCGCGGTGCTCGGCTTCCACCGCCGTGAAGTAGCGGCCAAACTCTACGGTGCGCGTGTCAATATCCGCCATGTTCGGCGTTTGCCCGTAGAAATTGACGTCCGTCACTTCTTTGTTGCCGTATCTCGCGTGCACGCTGCCGCTGGCGGTGGCCCCAACCTCCTTGCAAGCGAGGCAGCCTTCGGCAACGGCGCGCATGTCCTCCAGCTCAATCTTCTTGAACTTCAGCGCTTTGATAATGATGTTGAAATCGGTCACTGCAAAGGGAGTGCGCGCGATCTGAAAGACATTGGTCCCGAGATTGGCGATCTTTTGTTCCACGTAGACGTTGGCCCCTTGCACGATGGTCATGACCGTGATGAGTGTGGCCACGCCCATCGTCAGCCCCAGCATGGTGAGCGAGGCGCGCAGCTTGTGCGCGCGCAAGGCGCTGAAGCACTGCACAAGATTGTCACGCACGGCGAGCATAAGTTTGGAGAATACTCCCACCCACTCTACCGATTCCTTCGCACGCGCACCACCAGTTCGCGGGCGGCACGGGAGTGGTCACTATTTGAATACGAAGGAAGGGGAGCGAGAGTTACAGAGCCTGGATCGTTTTTCAGCGGGTGGCGGATTCCTTGGGCTTTTCCAAGACTGATAGGTTAGAAGCATCACCAGCGGCGCCCTGCCTGCCTGGGGAAAGCGCCGGCATCATGAGTGTCCGCATCACGGTTGCCCTCCGGCGGCTCCCGCCAATTCTTTCTCGCGTTCTCGCGCCAGCATCACAATCAGCCGCGCAGTCTCTTCGATCCCCATTGCCGTATTGTCCACCAGCACCGCATCGGTCGCGCGCACAAGCGGAGAAACCTTGCGCTCGCGATCGCGCTTGTCCCTCTCAATCACTTCGTCGAACACTTCCGGGAGCGTAATTCGTTCGCCTTTTTCCTGGTGCTCTTTCCAGCGGCGCTCCGCGCGCACTTCCGGCGAAGCATCCAGAAAAATCTTCAGCTCGGCTTTGGGGAAAACGACAGTTCCGATGTCGCGCCCTTCCATCACGACGCCGCCACCCGCGCCGGCGTGCTGCTGCTCGGCAACAAGCCCTTCGCGCACTCTCGCAATCGTGGCGAGCCGCGACGCCGCCTGTGCAACCTCGGCCGTCCGAATTTCCTTCGTTACGTCCTCCCCATCCAGAAACACACAGTTCTTCGCGCCAGCGGCCTCTTGCTCGAGCGTCGGCGGCCTCAGCTCGATGTGCGTCGCCTTCGCCAGCGCCACGAGACGGGATTCATCGTCAACTGGGACGGCGTTTCTGAGCGCCTTTAGCGCGAGCGCCCGATACATGGCTCCGCTGTCGAGATACAAATACTCGAGCATCGCGGCAATGCGCCGCGCCACGCTGCTCTTCCCCGAACCCGCCGGGCCGTCGATGGCTATTGTGAGTCTGGCCATATTCGTGGCACCGCCACTCCTGGCGGTGTGCTCTTTAGGAACACAAGACCGCGGAACTTAGCCATGAGTCGCGTGCACAATGGAAATTTGCGGTCCAATATTATCCGCAATTCAGTGCGGCACTGTTGACTGTGAACTGTGGGCTGTTCACTTGCTCAAAACCCCATGATGTTGTAGCCGCAATCGACGTGAATTGTTTCGCCAGTGATGCCGGAACCTGCGTCAGAGAGCAAGAATGCCGCGGTTCCTCCGACTTCGCCGGGATCGACATTGCGTTTCAGCGGCGCGCGCTCGGCATGCGCCTTCAACATGTCTCCCAAGCCGGAGATTCCGCGAGCTGCCAGCGTCTTAATCGGCCCCGCAGAAATCGCGTTCACCCGGATACCCTTTTGACCCAGGTCGCTGGCCAGATATCGCACGCTGGCTTCCAGCGCGGCTTTCGCTACCCCCATGACGTTGTACTTCGGCACGACTTTTTCCGCGCCGTAGTACGTCAGCGTCACGATGCCTCCGCCCGTTGTCATCAAGGGCGCTGCCGCTCGCGATACGGCGACGAGCGAGTACACGCTGATGTCATGCGCGATGCGAAATCCCTCGCGCGTGGTGTTCACAAACTCGCCCTTCAATTCTTCCGCGGGAGCAAACGCCACGCTGTGCACGATGCCGTGAAGCACTCCGTAGCGCGATTTGAACTCCTCAAATACCTTGGCGATCTGATCGTCCGATGAGACATCGCACATGAAGCCCTCCGCCCCCGGCAGATCGGTGATCAAATCCTTGGCTTCCTGCTCCATGCGTTCATTCTGATAGGAAATCGCCAAACGCCAGCCGGCTCCGTGCAGTTTCTGGGCGATGGCCCAGGCGATGCTGCGCTTGTTCGCCAAGCCGAAAATCACCGCCGTTTTCTGCGTGTCGCTCATCGTTTCTCCCGCTCGTCACTCGGCACTAGCCACTCGCCGCTTCTTCTAAATCCGATGAAACGCTTTCTCAATTTCTTTCATGGAATACCGCAGCACCACCGGCCGTCCGTGCGGACAGCTCATCGGACAATCGGTTTTCGCCAGCGCGTCCAGCAGCCATTCCATTTTCGATTGTTCCAGCGGCATGTTCACTTTGATCGCCGCATGGCAAGCGGTGGACGCCGCGATTTTCGCCTGCAACGTTTCGATCGAAATCGCCGCGTTCTCTCGCTCGATGCCGTCGAGAATTTCGGTGAGCAGTTTTTCTGCGTCGGGTGCGCCGACTCCCGCGGGCACCGCCTGGATCGCCACGCTCTTCGGGCCCATGGGTTCGACTTCGAAACCATTCGCGGACAATTCTTCCGCGATCTTTTCAAACGTGACGATCTGCCGCGGCGACAATTCAATCACCAGCGGCATCAGCATGCGCTGCGCTTCGACTTTTCCGGCGCGGCGTGCTTCCAAGTGCTGCTCGAAGAGCACACGCTCGTGCGCCACGTGCTGGTCGACGATCCACAGTCCTTCGCTGTTCACGGCGACGATGAAACTCGCGCTGACTTGCCCCAGTGGTTTGAGGTCGGCGATCTGTTCGGGGCGCGGAAGGCTCGCGGGGGCGTCCGCGCTCGGGGCGGCAAGATTCGCGGCCCAATTTCCGGCGGTGGAAATCCGCGCCGGCGGGTCACTGGCGCCAAATGTAGTTCCCGAAGTGAACGGAATCCGCTGCTCGACCGGCCGCATCGGTGTGACGGTGAGATCGAATCCGCCATCCGAGCCGACGCCGGAGCCCACTCCGATTTCTTCCATCGGCGGAATGATCGCGCGCGGCACGCCCGATTCCACCGGTGCGGGCGTGATTCCGCCGGAAAACGGACCGTTCCCGAAGCCTGTCGTTTGCGGAACGGCCGCGGCTGCGGCGGCAAAACTTGCGATGGGCCGCGCGCCCATCAATGCCTGGCGAATCGCATCGCGCGCGAAATCGTGGACAAATTGCGAGCGCCGGAAGCGCACTTCAATTTTTGCGGGATGCACGTTGACGTCCACTTCGTCGTAGGGCATCTCCAGAAAAAGTAGCGTCGCGGGAAAAACCGCCGGCGGCAGAATGTTGCGATAGGCCTCGTGAATGGCGTGCAGAATCAGCCGGTCGCGCACCAGGCGGCGGTTCACAAAAATGTAGATTCCGTTGCGATTCATCCGCTGTATGTCCGGACGCGACGTAAATCCACTCACCGTCAGCGATGATTTTTCTTCTTCCGGCTCGAGTTCCGGCTCCGTGATCGCCGCGCGGAATGGCGCGGAAACAGGTGGGATTTCGACCAGCTCTTCGAGCGCTTGCCTTCCGAAGAGCTGATAGACGCGGTCGGCGAGCTTTTCCGCAGGCGGGCAGTTGATGATTTCCTGCGTTGGGGTGGTGAGAATAAATTGCTTCCCCGGATTTGCCAGCGCGTAGTGCGTCACCAGCGAAGCGATGTGGCCCAGCTCCGTGGTATCCGACTTGAGAAATTTTCTGCGCGCGGGAACGCAATAAAAAATGTCGGCGACGCTGACGGTTGTTCCGGCGGGCAAACCCGCCGGCTTTACGTTAATCAGCTTGCCCCCCGCGAATTCGATGCGCGTGCCTTCGGCTTCCGCTTCGTCGCGCGTTTCAAGCAGCAGTCGCGATACCGCAGCGATGGTCGGCAAAGCTTCCCCGCGAAACCCCAGCGTGGCAATCGAGAGCAGATCGTCAGCGGAACGGAGCTTGCTCGTGGCGTGGCGTTCAAACGCCAGCAGCGCGTCGTCGTGCGCCATCCCGTGACCATCGTCGATCACGCGAATCATGCGCTTGCCGCCGACTTCCACTTCGACGCGAATGGTCTTCGCACCCGCGTCGATGGCATTCTCCAGCAGCTCTTTGACCACCGACGCCGGCCGCTCGACAACTTCGCCCGCCGCGATTTTGTTCGCCACCGCCTCCGGTAATATGCGTATTCGGCTCATGCGGCTGGTGAATTCCCGCGGCTATTATAGCGGTGAACGGACCGAATCACCTGCAACCAGCGAAAGCAAAACCAAAGAGCGATTGGCAGGGCCAGCATAATCAAAAATAGCAATTCACCCCGATTTCCAGAGTTCTTGGAGAGCACTAGCAAATAGGCATACAAGCCGAAAATCGCCAAAACTGCCGCGATGTAACCGGCAATCGTAATCGGGAGTAGAAAAAGCCGCCGGTCCTCGCTGCTCATTTCTGGCCACTCATTCGATCCGTCCCAGAAAACCTGCTTGCAGTGCCAGCATGATCTTTCGCCCGCACCCACTAAGCTATTTGATGATCCCCACGCAATCTTAAAAGGCCAGCGACAGTAAGGACACCGATAGAATGTGCATCGGAAGATAGGAAGAATACCGATTGCTCCAATGCCAGGAATGACCGACCCGAAAGGATCGAATTCCTTTTTAAGTACCCAAAGGCGGTCCATTCTAGATTCTATTCCGCCGCTTTCTTGGCGTCGCGCTTGATAGCAACGCCGAGTTGATCAAGCTGTTCTTCGTCGACGCTGGAAGGCGAGTCGGCCATCAAATCTTGGGCGGCGGTGGTCTTGGCGAAGGCGATGACTTCGCGAATCGATTTTTCGCCGGCAAGCAGCATTACGACGCGGTCAATGCCAAGAGCAATGCCGCCGTGCGGCGGCGTGCCGTAGGTCAGCGCATCGAGGAAAAAGCCGAAGCGGCGGCGAAGCTGTTCTTCGCTCAAACCCAGAGCCTTGAATAAGCGTTCCTGAATATCCTGGCGATGAATTCTAATGCTGCCGGAGCCGAGTTCATTGCCGTTCAAAACCAAGTCGTAGCCCTTGGATCGCACTTCCCACGGCGCGGTTTCGAGCTTTTCCAGGTCTTCGTCGACGATGCCGGTGAAGGGGTGTTGCGCGCTCACCCAGGTTTTGTCGGATTCGCTCCATTCAAAGAGAGGGAATCCGGTGAGCCACAGGAATTTCCATTGGGATTTGTCGATCGCGCCGAGCGCTTCGCCAAGTTGCAAACGCAATTGTCCGGCGATGAGCGCAGCGGCTTCCGTGCCTTTGATTTGCTCTTTCGCGGAAACAGCAACGACGAGATCGCCCGCCTTCGCTCCGCAAGCGTCAGCGAGCTTCTTCATATTTTCCGAGCCGATCAATTTCTCGACTGTCGAAGTCGGACCTTCCGCCGCGACTTTCACAAAGTAGGCGCCGCGCGCGTGGAGCGACTTGGCCTTCTCAGTCAACTCGTCGAGCTGCTTGCGCGAATAGCCTGCTGCTCCCGGAGCAGCAAAAGCGAAAACATGCCCTTCAATCTGCAGCTTTTCTTTTGCCTCGACTGGAAAGCAATTCGTCACTTCATGGAGTTCCATGCCGAAGCGCAGGTCCGGCTTGTCGCTGCCGTACTTTCGAATGGCATCCTTATAGAGCATGTGCGGGAACGGCGCTTCAGCCTTGATGCCCGCGACGGCGCAGGCGCGCACCATGACTTGCTCGATCACGTGAAAAATATCTTCCTGGTGCGGAAATGACATTTCCAGGTCGAGCTGCGTGAATTCGAGTTGGCGGTCGGCGCGCAAATCTTCGTCGCGGAAACATTTTACGATCTGGAAGTATTTGTCCAATCCCGCAATCATCAAAATTTGTTTGAAAATCTGCGGCGATTGCGGCAACGCGTAAAACTGTCCGTGATGGATGCGGCTGGGCACCAGAAAATCGCGCGCGCCCTCCGGAGTCGACCGCGTAAGCATGGGCGTTTCGACTTCCAGGAAACCCATCTCGTCCATCACCTTGCGAATTTCCAGAATAATCTTGTGGCGCAGCGCCAGATTTAGGTGCGGCTTCGAGCGGCGCAAGTCGAGGTAGCGAAAGCGCAGGCGCGTCTCTTCTGCCGCGTTGATTTCATCTTCGATCGGGAACGGCGGCGTCTTCGCGTTGTTGAGAATGTGTAGCCTTGCCGCGACCAGTTCGACTTCGCCGCTGGCCAATTCCGGATTGGCTTTCTGCCGCTTTAGAACCTTGCCTTCCACCGCGACCACGAATTCGCCGCGTGCCTGCTCCGCTTTGGAATGAGCCGCGGGCTGCGTCTCCTTGTTGAAGACCACTTGCACGATGCCGGTGCGGTCGCGCACGTCGAGAAAGAGCAAATTGCCGAGGTCGCGGCGGCGTGCGACCCAGCCCATTACGAGGGCGTCGCGGCCTTCGTCCTTGGCCCGCAGTTCGCCGCAGTAGTGTGTGCGCTTCAAATTGCCGAGAAAATCGAGCACTTTTTCCTCTTCACGTAGCACAGACTTCAGTCTGAGCTCTTATTCGTTTCGCCAAATTCGCGTGACCGACACAGGCACTCTTGCCCGTGGTGTGTGAGTTGCAGTGCGGGTCTTTAGACCCGCGCTTTGCCTGTGTCACTTCCCTAATAGGGTCGATTATCCAGAGAAACCGTAATTGTCATCCCGAGCGAAGCGAGGGATCTGCTTTTTGCTCGCCACTCGTCACTCGTCACTCGCCACTTCGTTCCTTCCCCAGAAAATCCAACAATTGCGGCTCGGTCAATTTTTGCTGTGACCCATCCGCCAGCGTCTTCAGCGTCCACAGGCCTTCGGTCACTTCATTATCGCCGAGAATCAGCGCGTACTTCGCGCCGAGTTTGTCCGCCTGGCCGAGGGCTTTGCCGAATTTTTGCTCGACCGGCGGCAGCTCCACGCTGAATCCCGCCTTGCGCAAATCTTTCGCCGCGCGGATGGCGGTCGCGTGGGCTCGTTCACCCATCCAGGCGATGTACACGTCTCGGCCTTGCTGGGCAGGCGCCTTGCCGCTCTCCTGCAGCGACAAGACCAAGCGGTCTTCGCCGATGGCAAAGCCGATGCCCTTTGTTGGCGGCCCGCCAAGCAATTCTACCAGTCCGTCGTAGCGCCCGCCGCCGCAGACGGCATTCTGCGAACCCAGGCCCTGCGCCGTGATTTCGAACGTCGTCCGCATGTAATAGTCCAGCCCGCGCACGAGCCGCCAATTCTCGCGGTAAATCACTCCGCGCATTTCGAGCTGGTGCTTTACGGCCGCGTAGTGCGCCGCGCACTCTTCGCAGAGGTGATCGGCGATCCGCGGCAGTTTTTCGATGATCGGCTGCTCCTCCCTGACCTTTGAATCGAGCACGCGCAGCGGATTCGTTTCAATCCGCCGCTGGCTGTCCGCCCCGAGCTTATCCTTTACTTTTTCAAGCGCGACCTTCAGTTTTTCGACGTAGCCGCGGCGGCAGTTATCGGCGCTGTGGCCGATGGAATTGATATCAAGCTGAACGCCCTGCAATTCCAGCCGGTCGAAAAACGTCATGACCATTTCGATCACTTCCGCATCAATCGCCGGAGCGTCGCTGCCGCCCAGCACCTCCGCGCCAATCTGATAAAACTGCCGGTAGCGCCCCTTCTGTGGCCGCTCCCTCCGGAACATCGGCCCCATGTAGTACAGCTTCACAGGTGCGGGCAGCGATTGCATCCCATGCTCGATGTAAGCTCGGCACACACTCGCCGTCGCCTCCGGCCGCAGTACCTTTGGCTCAGTAAGCGGAAGATCAGCGACCTGCGCTTTGCAGTGGTTTATCGTCTCTTCAAAAAGAAACTGTTCAACATTGTTCCGGACTTGTGCTTGCAGCTGGTCCAAACGTTCGAGATTCTTCTCCAGGAAAAACAAGCGCCTTTCGGTAAATTCGTTGCGATATGCGATGCCGGAGGCAAGGGCCTCCTTATAGAGCTGAACAAATTCCGCGTATAACTTTTTAAATTCGGCAATCTCCGGGCCCTCTGGAGACGATGCGGTTTTATATTGAATCTGCAGGCGGAGAAACTCTAACTTACTGCCAACCTCGCCTTCCAACCTGTCGTCTAGCCAAAACATCTCCTTGCTAACTATGTCGGTGTCGCCGCCCACCGCGCGGGCGAAAAGATCCTTGGCCTCGAAGATTGGGAGGCGAATCTCGCCGAAACCAAACGTGGCGAAAACTTCGTGCGCCGTTTGTTCGACACGATTCCACAGCGCGGTTTCGGGAGGCATGAGGTCGCGCGTACCGCGAATGGCTTGAAACTTGCGCGGCTTTTCTTCTTTTTTGGCTGCGCCTTCGCTCACTACGAACGCTCCTCTACTACCCAAACTGTCATTCCGAGCGGAGAAGGCCGACGTTTTTTCTTTCCGCTTCGCTCCTGCGAAGCTGTCGGCCTTCGTAGCGAGGAATCCTCCGACCAATGCCAGAGGATGGTAGCAAAACGAGAATCACTCGCCACTCACCACTTCTTCTTTATAGATATTTTTGTAACCTACATATCGTTTCGCGTACTCGTCGATCGTCGCTTGATCGATCCCCGTCAGCATGCGCTTCACTTTGCCCGGCGAGCCCATGACTAAGCTGCCCGCAGGAATCGCAGTGCGCTCGGTGATGAGCGTCCCCGCCGCGACGATGCTGCCCGCGCCAATCGTCACGCCGTTCAAAATGATCGCGCCCATGCCGATCAAGCAGCGCGACTCGATGGTGCAACCATGCAGCGTCACCGAATGGCCGACGGTGACGTCATCGCCTAGAATCAGAGGCCACTACC
>Ga0210400_10004999_pt1 | contig 11324 bp, 9 predicted proteins | sample IncBWH26MmetaG_FD_155456 | JGI IMG/M metagenome (GOLD analysis project Ga0210400, IMG submission 155456) | Forest soil microbial communities from Barre Woods Harvard Forest LTER site, Petersham, Massachusetts, United States - Inc-BW-H-26-M | ecosystem: Environmental > Terrestrial > Soil >...
TCGCGCTCGACCTCTATGCGCGCGGCGAGGTCAAGGTCAACGCCGTCCACGACAGGATGGAGCACATGAGCCGGCAGATGGACACGCTCCGCCAGATCCTGAGGGTTCAGGAAGATAAAATGTCCAAGGCGGGTATCCTGGTCGATTCCCACGCCGACATTCTCGACCGCATGTTCTGGGCTGAGATTCCCGAGGCTGGCAAGAAAAGCGTTCTGCTGTCAAGCGAAGCCGCCTGCGTGCCGCCGCGCAACATTCGCCAGTTCGTCGAAATGCTTTTTGAGCGCGACGACAATGAGATCGCCGCCAAAATTCTTTCCAACTACTGCACTGGCCTCGACGCCAAGGATGCCGATCCGCGTCGTAAGACCGCCATCGGCATGGCTCAACTCGCCGACCTTTATGCCACCGCGCCTGAGGAAGTCATGCCCAATGCCCTCGCCATGCTGGGCGAGAAACTGGGCAAGGAAAGCGATACCGATATCCAGAGCCTGCTGAGCGCGGCCTTCGCGCGCTTCGGTCAAGAGGCATGTTCCCGCAGAAAATACAAAGCTGTCGCCGAACTCTGTTACTCACTCGAAAGAGTAGCCCGACAACGGCCTGCCCTGGTGCAAGATCTGCGCTCCCGCGTCGGCATTGAAAATCGCCTGCCCGAGATGATCGAGGAAGCCATCAATGCCGATCAGGTGCCCGAGGATTTAATCAACGTCCTGCAGCAGCTTCCCAGACACTCCGTTGAACATCTTGCCGACCGTTTCTTCCGCGCACAGAAGCGCGTCGAATGCGATCGCATCGTCGAACTCGTCGGCGAATTGGGGCAACCAGCGCTTGACGATCTACGCGACATCCTGCGCACCGGCCAGCCCCGCCAGGCGGCCTCCTCCGTGGGCCTTTTGAGCCGCCTCGCGGTGACCGTGCTGCTGGAGTTGCTACCCTCTCGCATGGGCGAGTTCAACCGTTTCTATCAGGACGTCATCGTTCGCCAGATCGCCTACGGCGCCGCATCCGACCGCGGACGCACCCTGCTCGAACTTCTCGAACTGCTCGACGCTCTCATCCTGCCTGAGGCCATCGACGAGATCGGAATGAGCCAGGACCGCAGCGCCAGTTCCAGCCTGATTGCGCTCGCCACCGCTGGCGAAGCTCACAATCGTCCGCCGTTCGTACAACTGAAAGCCATTGAGTCACTCGGGCGTCTGCGCGAGATCGAGGCGGTCCCGGTTCTGCGCACGATTGTCGAAGACAAGAAGCTGTTCGGCTACAGCCAGCACCGCGAATTGAGAATCGCCGCCATTCAGGCGCTCTCTAAGATCGATCCGCGCTACGGCACTCAGGCTCTCGCAGATAGCGGCCTCGAGGCCGGTGAACTCGCCATCACTCCGCTCGATTCCGGCCCCGGATGTCCCTGGGTCCGGCAGCGCCGTTATGAACGCATCATCTTGCCGCGTACACTCTCCGCCACTCTTTCCAGTTCCTGGGGAAAGTCGAACATCATTATGCGTGAGATGAGTCTGGGCGGCGGCATGGGCACGCGCAACGACAATCTTCGCGTTGGGTCCGAAGCCCACGTTGAAATCTCTCTGGGCGTGAAAAAAATTCGCGGCGAGGTTCTGTTGCGCCGCGCCCGCGTCAATGAAATCGGTTTCGAGTTCGTCAGCATGGACCTCGACAGCCGCTATCGCCTCCGCCGTGTCCTGGTCGAGGCTCTACAGAAAGTTCCAGACAATCACGCCTCCAACTGGGACGGCGAGCGAAAGACATAAATCAGCTGTCAGCTACCAGCCCTCATCTAGCAGCTCTCAGCCGTCACGTCTTCAGTTTTCGGTTCTGAGAAAACGCGAAGCCGTTTACGCTCTTCAGGAATCCAGCCCCGTAGGGAGCGAGCCAGCTTAGCCCCGCGCTTCAGCGCGGGGTAGGTCCCCGATTGTGCGCAGAGTCCCGGAGGGACGACGCACGCTTTCAGGTCCGTGCCGAGTCATCGAGTGCGGTCGTGTCTACAAGAAAAAGCCCCTGCACACGCAGAGGCTTTTTAACATCTTTTTTAAACTCCGAGCTCGAAAAACCCGCTTACGCTACCTTCACGAAAATAATAACCAGCGTAAACAGCACCAGCGACTCGATAAAAGCGAGGCCCAGAATCAGCGCAACCATAATTCCAGGACGTGCCGCCGGATTGCGCCCCAGCGAGTCGCAGGCTGCCCCCGCAACTTTTCCCTGCCCGAGTGCAGCCAGTCCCGCCGCCAGTGCAATGGCAAAACCGGAGGTCAGCGCTACCCAGTTGGTGGTCGCAACCGCTCCAGTCGCTCCCTGCGCAAACGCCGGCACCGCCATCACCGACGCAATCGTCATTACAAACATCAACATCACAAATTTCCGCATTGTGCTTCTCCTTGTATGAATTGCCGCCAGTGGGTGGTTGACGCCGTGCTTTGAAGCCGACGCCCTCACGCTGGAGACAGGTGACAGGCACCAGGTCTCAGGTCTCAGGAAAATCTTGCGGTTGAATTTCCTGAGACCTGACACCTAAGGCCTGGAGACCTTCTTTAGTGTTCCTGTCCTGTTGCCTCGCCCAGATACACGCAGGCGAGCAGCACGAAAATGTAGGTCTGAATAAACGACACGCCAATATGGAGTCCTTCGAACACGACCGGGATGCCCAGCGGGATGAGCGAAAAGAACACCAGCGTGACCATTTCCCCGGCAAACATGTTGGCAAAAAGACGGATGGTCAGCGACATGATGCGGGCGGTGTGGCTGAACACTTCAATTGGGAACAACAGGAAAGGCAAAAGCAAACGCATGACAAGAGGCATCTCCTTATCCTGCGGCCCGATGAAATGTTTCAAATAGCCGATTGGCCCGTTCGTCCGCACCCCCTGATAGTGGTAGTAGACCCAGGTCAGAAGCGCGCATCCGAGCGGCACAATCGGCACTGCGGTCGGTGATACCAGTCCCGGTACCAGACCGATCAGATTGCAGCACAGGATGAACATGCCGAGCGTGATCAGGTAGGGAACGTACTTCGCGGAATGATGTCCGATCACTTCATCGGCCATATGGCTGATGAATTCGTTGATCCCTTCCATTGTGTGCTGTAGTCCGCCCGGACGTTCCACCGACAGCCGCGTGCGCACGGCAATGAAAAATATCGTCAGCAGGAGCACCACGAGCAGTTCCATTGCAAAGCTATTCGAGATCGGAGTCGCTGGATTTTTTGGATGAATGTGCAACGCCTGCAGCAACGCCAGGACACGGGCGCCGAACAGACGATTCAGAAGTGCGGTAAAAGCCAGTTGTTCCATTTTCAGACTTTGCGAATCCGGGCTTATTTAGTTTTTCAAATATTTAGGATTTGTCATCCCGAGCGAAGCGAGGGATGACAAGCTTTTTCAATAAGACTTACTACTCGCGCCGTAAGGCCGTGTACCCTTGCCATACGGCTTCGGCCATGAGGGCTGCCACCGGTACGCATAAACCCCACAGAAAGCCGCGAAACGCCAACGGAGAACTTTCGAATATAGCATAGGCAGCGGCTGCGACCAACCCGTAGCGCACTACAAAGCGCAGGACGATCCAGCCGCCTTTTTCGCGGCTATTTCGGTTGACGACGCGATCGGAAAGTCCCTCGACGCCGCGCGTCAGCGACTTGAAATTAACGTAGGAAACGACGGCGCCGAACGCAAATCCAATCGCTCCCGCCCAGCGGTAAAACCAGAACGCCGGCCCCACCAGCAGAACGCCTACGACCAGCATGTTGCGCAAAACGCGAGGAATGATGCGCTCATACTTTGTGCGTTCCTCGATTCTGCGTTCATCAAGAGCCTCAGCCTGTGAAGTTTCCGCGTGCCGGTCGAGATGCTCATACTCATTCATCTTTTTTGAAAGCGCCCACAGCCATGCGGATCATTTGCCAAAATCCAACTACCGCGCCAAACAACAACCCGACCAGATAGAGCCACTTAGTGTGCAACCAGTAATCGGCCAGCTTGCCCAAAAAGAACCCCAGCAGAATCGCCGCCGGAATGATGAACCCCATCTCGGAATAGCGTGCCAGCGAGACGAGAGGATCTTTCTTTCGCGGTGACGTGTCGGGATCGAGGTTGGGTTTCTCGGGCATTCGGTGGAATTTTAAACCAAGCTTGGGCCAAGAGCTAAAAGCTAACAGCTAAGAGCTTCACCTCACCATCGCCGCCGCGTGCGGCGATTGCACAATCCCCAGCGACCAGTTCACGCCGCGAATGAAGGGTTCCGGATAAACTCCGATCACGATCGTCGCCAGCGCCGTTACGCCCACCGCGCAACGCATTCCGAGACTCACGGGCACTCGTCCCGTCTCCATTGGCGCGCGCATCAGCATGGCGTTCGCAATCTTCAGATAGTAATAAAGTCCGAAGAGCGAGTAGAGAACGCCGAGCGAGGCCAGTCCATAATGTTGGCTTTCGATCAGGCTCAGGAAAATGTAGTACTTGCCTAGAAAACCGGCGGCGGGCGGAATGCCGGCGAGTGAAAGCAGAAACAGCAGCATCAGCGCGGCTTCGACCGGCGCGCGCCGGTAGAGCCCGGCCATATCGTCCAGTTCGTCACCGATCACCTTGCGCTGCCGCAATGACGTGATCACGGCAAACGCACCCAGATTCATGAACGTATAGACGAGCAAGTAGATCAGGATTCCCTTGAAGCCGTCGGAAAAGCCCGGACTGCCGGGCTGCGACGTTCCCATGGCCACAAACGCCAGCAGCATGTAGCCGACGTGAGCGATCGAGGAGTAGGCGAGCAGCCGTTTTGTATTGGTCTGCGTGAGCGCGGCGAAGTTGGCGCCAGTCATGGTGGCGATGGCAACGACCACAATCACGGGCGTGTAAACCGCGCGTAGCGGAAACAACCCAAAAACGAGGATGCGCAGCAGCATGGCCCACGATGCCGCTTTCACTGCGACTGACATGAAGCCGGTAATGCTGGTGGGAGCGCCTTCGTATGCGTCGGGCGCCCACTGGTGGAAAGGAACGGCGGCAATTTTGAACAGCAATCCAGTCATTGTGGTCAGCAGCGCGATCACCACCACCGGATTGTGCGGATTCTGCGCCGAAACCGCGCGCCCAATGATTGCCAGATTTGTTCCGCCGGACATTCCGTAGAAAAGGGAAAGCCCGTAGGCAAAAATGCCCGAGGAAAATGCGCCGAGCAGCATATACTTCAACGCCGCTTCATTCGAACGCCGGTCACGCCGCAAGAAACCAACCAGTACGTAAGTGGAAATGGCCATCAGCTCAAGCCCGATGAAGATAAGCACAACGTCGATTCCCGCCGCCATGCACATCATGCCAACCACGGAAAGCAGCAGCAAGGAGTAGTATTCGCCGTGGTGCTCATCTTCCACGTCGAGGTAGTTCACCGACATCAGGATGGCGATAGCCGCTCCGGCGAGAAACAGATACCAGAAATAGATGGCGAAACGGTCAACCAATAGCGAGTTATAGAACCCGACCGCGCCCCTCGGCAGCATCGACTGAATCTGCCATACGCAGAAGGCGGCAAACAGCACGCCCACAAAGGCACCCACGGCGTTGATCCACTTCCATCGCCGCGGAACCATCAGGTCAATCAGCAGAATGCCGAGCGCGAAGATGGTAAGTTCCACCATCGGCAACATCAATCGGTATTCGGTTGGCGAGAGGCCTCGCACTTAGTTACTCGCTTTCGGTAGGTACGATGACGCGGGCGCGACCTGCGCGTTTGCCGATGCGTTGGCGTTGGAGTTGTTATGAATCGTCTGCACAATCTGGTTGACTGGCTGCTCGAGGATCTGGAAAAACGGCTTGGGATACAGGCCGATCCAAAGCGCCATGATGATCAGTGGCACAAAGGTGAGAATTTCGCGCGGCGTCAAATCGTGCAGCTTTTCGTTCTTGGGATTTGTTACCGTCCCGAAGAAGACACGCTGATAGAGCCAGAGCAAATAAGCCGCGGCCAGAACCACGCCCGGCGCCGCCCAAGCCGCCCATTTCCAGTTTGCGGTAAATGCGCCTTGCAGAATCGTGACCTCGCCGATAAAGCCATTTAACGCCGGCAATCCCATCGACGAGAGGAACATGATCATCGTGATCGTCGCGTAGAGGGGCATTACGCTCGAGATGCCGCCATACTCTGAGATTTCCCGCGTGTGCCGCCGCTCGTACAAAATGCCGACGATCAAGAACAGCGCGCCGGTCGAGATGCCGTGGTTGACCTGCTGCAGCACCGATCCGGTCAGGCCCAACGGATTCAGCGCGAAGATTCCCAGTGTGCAGAAACCCAGGTGGCTGACGGACGAGTACGCCACCAGTTTTTTCATGTCTTTCTGCATAAGCGAAACCAGCGCGCCATAGATGATGCCGACGAGCGAGAGGCCAATCATCCAGCTTTGCACTTTGGGATGCGACACGACCGCGGGAAAGAAAGGCAACGAGAAGCGCACGAATCCGTAGGTTCCCATCTTCAGCAAAACGCCCGCCAGAATGACAGAGCCCGCAGTGGGCGCTTCAACGTGGGCATCCGGCAGCCAGGTGTGAAACGGAAACATCGGAACTTTGATGGCGAATCCAATAAAGAAGGCGACGAACAGCCAGACCGCGTAATGGAATGGAATCAGCGGAGCGGTCTTATAAAGCTCTGGAATGCTGAATGTGAAGACGCCAGTAATCGTGTGGTGATTGAAATATAGGAACAGGATGCCAAGCAGCATCAGAATAGAGCCGAACAGCGTGTACAGAAAGAACTTGATGGCGGCATAAAGTTTGCGCGGGCCACCCCAGATGCCGATCAACAGATACATTGGCACGAGCATTGCTTCCCAGAAAACGAAGAAGAGAAAGAAATCTAGCGCCATGAAGACGCCGAGCATCCCCGTCTGCAATATCAGGAACCAGACGTAATATTCCTTCACCCGAATCTCGATGGCGGTCCACGAAGAAAGAATCGAGATCCATCCCAGCAGCGTCGTAAGCATGATCAGCAGGAATGAAATTCCGTCAATTCCCAGGTTGTAACCCGCGCCAATCGAGGGGATCCAGTTGTTCGGTGTGCCCTCTAGAAATTTGAAGCCGGGCTCGAAGCGCTGCGCCCAGAACATCGGCACCAGCGGCAGCGAGATCAGGAACCCGCCGAGCGCGAAGATGTTCGCGATCCAGCGAATCGCATCTTTGTTCTCCCTCGGGACAAACAGGACAACGAGCGCGCCTACGAGCGGCGTGAAGAGAACAATGGATAGGATGTGACTCTGCATAAGAGCTCTTAGCTGTTAGCTCTTGGCTTTTGACTTCTAGCTGATAGCTAAGAGCCAATAGCTAAGCGCCGGCATTTCACTTCCATACGTAATACACGCCAAATCCTAACAACCCGGCGACCATGACCAGGGCGTACCATTGCACCAGTCCCCATTCGAACAGTCGCGCCGGATAAGAGATGAGTCGGGCAAGAATCGCCGGAGCGTTCACGCCCAGCCCGTCGATAATCCACTTATCCCACCACTTCGAAAGAGTAGCGACTGCGCGCGTGACCCAGCCAACATTGTTGACGGCTCCGTCGATGATCCTGGCATCGAACCACGACGCCGCTTCACCTGCCCCCAGCGCGCCCAGGCGGAGTTTGCGGATTTTTTGGCGTCCGGTGAAAACATAGTCGTAGGCCTCGTCAACAAACCACTTGTTGTAAAGCACGGTGTAAAGCGGCGGGGCTTTCGCTGCGATGGGCTCGACGTAATTTCTTTCGGCATTCGCGCCATCGTTCATACCGGCATTCATATAAGATCGGCGCGCCATTCCCCAACCTACACCTGCCGCCGCCAGCGATAAGAACATCAGCACATACTCGGTCTTATCCGTGTGCGCGGATTCCTTCTCGCCTGCTGCTAACTGCGCCGATTTCCCTTCTTCCTGAAAGACGGCGGCTTCTCGTGCGAACGTTGGCTCGAGAAACTTCACTAAGTACGCCGATCCGCCCAAGCTATGCGGCCAACTCAACCATCCCGCGCCAATGGAGCAGATCGCGAGGATCACCAGCGGCATGGTCATCGACTTCGGCGACTCGTGCACGTGGCGCTGTGCCTCGGGGCTGATGCGCGCGGGGCTGTAGAAGGTCAGATACATCAGCCGGAACATGTAGAACGCTGTCATCATGGCCGTGCCGTAACCCACAAACCAGAGGATGTGATACGCGTCGCTTTCCGAAGCCCACGTCTGCCACAGTATTTCGTCTTTCGAAAAGAAACCTGCGAACGGGAAGATTCCGGCAATAGCGAACGTCGCAACGAGCATCGTCCAGTGCGTGGTTGGGAGGCGCCGGTGCAGGCCGCCCATATTACGCAAGTCCTGCTCGCCACTCAGGGCATGAATCACCGACCCCGAACCGAGGAACAGCAGCGCCTTGAAGAACGCGTGTGTGAAGACATGGAAAACGCTCGCTGCAAACGCGCCGACTCCGAGCGCCAGGAACATATATCCCAATTGCGAGATGGTGGAGTAGGCGAGCACGCGCTTGATGTCGTTCTGCACGAGGCCGATGGACGCGGCAAAAACCGCAGTAAGCGCACCGATGATGGCAACGGTTTTCATCGCAGTCGGCGCCAGCACGAACACGGCGTTCGAGCGGGCCACCATGTACACACCCGCCGTTACCATGGTCGCGGCATGAATCAAGGCCGAAACCGGCGTCGGTCCTTCCATCGCGTCGGGCAGCCAGACATGAAGAGGGAGCTGCGCGGACTTGCCGCAGGCTCCAACGAACAGCAGCAGCGCGGCAGCCGTGAGGACGGGATCGCCGATCGCCAAGTGTCCGCTGCGCGCCAGCGTGTTGATGTCGGTGAAACGAAATGAGCCCAGATACCAGGAGAGAGTAAGCGCGCCGAGAATAAATCCGGCATCGCCGGCGCGGTTCACGATGAACGCCTTGTTAGCGGCAGTCGAAGCAGAGTGGCGATGAAAGTAAAAGCCGATCAGCAGATATGAACACAAGCCGACGCCTTCCCATCCCACAAAAAGCAGCATGTAGTTATTGGCGAGGATGAGTATCAGCATGGAAAACATGAACAGGTTCATGTATCCAAAGAAGCGGTAATAACCGCCTTCGTGCGCCATGTATCCGGTCGAGTAAATGTGGATCAGGAGGCCCACTCCGGTCACGAAGAGCAGCCAGATGGAAGAGAGCGGGTCGAGCAGAAACCCGGCGTCGGCATTGAATGAGGCCAGCGTTCCATCGCGCTTAACGAAGTTCGGATGTCCGTCGCCGCTGCCGAGCCACGTGTAGAGAACTTTTTCGAACGGACGCCCCGAGCCATGCGAGAAGTGTGTGTAATCGACGACCGTGAAGCAGGCAAACAGAAATGCGAGGACGACCACGCCAACGCAGACGGCGTCGATCGTGGTCTTCTGCAGACGCCGGCCGAAAAAGAGCATCACCACGGCCCCGAAGGCCGGGAAGAGCGGGATTAGCCAGATGTCGTTTAGAAATAGCATTCAGCACTCAGCAGTCAGCATTCAGCCCGTCCAATTTCGTGTTTGGCTGAATGCTGAGTGCTGACGGCTGACTGTTGCCCTTCTACCATTTCAACAAATCAATCTCATCCACATTGATCGTCTCTTTATTCCGGAAGAAGGCGATCAAAATACCCAGGCCCACGGCGGCTTCGGCGGCGGCGTCTACCGTAACAAAGATCGCGAACAACTGCCCGTGCAGGTTTCCCCACATGCGCGAGAAGGCTACCAGGTTCAGGTTCACCGCGTTCAGGATCAGCTCGATCGACATCAGCACAATCACCACGTTGCGGCGGGTGAGCACACCGATCACACCCAGCACGAACAGTGCGGCTGCGACGACGAGATAGTGAAACGTAGTTATCGGAACCATAAAAACGTCGTTCGTCGCTGGTCCTTCGCAATTCGTCGATCTTCTCGGTATACCGAACGACTATCGACTAACGACCAACGACTATATCTTCTTCTTCGTCATAATTACCGCCCCCAGGATCGCGACCAGCAACAGTAGCGAGGCGACCTCGAAGGCGAACGTGTATGGACCCATCTTGCCGGCTTCTCCGTAGAGCATGATGGCGATCTGCTGCGTGTTCGACGACTCGGGCAACGACATCAGGCGATCGGGAAATAGCGCCTTGCCCTTCACGAACGCGGAGACGAACAACGCCAGCAATGCACTCGCCGCTCCCAATCCTACCGGCCACATGCGATTGAAGCGCCGATCTTTGGAGGAGCGTTCAATGTTCACCAGCATGATCACGAACAGGAACAGCACCATGATTCCGCCCGCGTAGACGATGATCTGAACGCCGGCGACAAATGGGGCATACAACATTAAGTAGAGGCCCGCCACCGCGAGCAGGGTCACGATCAGCGCGAGTGCCGAATGCACAGCGTTGCGGCGCGTGATGACGAGCAGGCCGCTGCCGACCGCCAGTCCCGCCAGCAGATAAAAGAAGAACGGAGTCGCGACGGGGGCCATGCCTGCATTAACAGTGCTATTCAAACCGGGGTTCATGAAGCGATCACCCCTACGATGGCGGTCACAATCAGCACACCAAGCGAAATCGGCAAGAGCACCTTCCATCCCACCCGCATCAATTGATCGAAGCGATAACGCGGCCAGGTCGCGCGATACCATATGAACAGATACATGAAGACGGCGACTTTGAGCACGAACCAATATACGTGGTCGATGCCTTCGCGGAATCTGGCCGCAGAACTAGCCGCAACGCGCGCGTCCGCAGAACGGCCTGCAACCGCGACCACCAGCAACAACAGCCCGATTAATCCAAGCACCGACGCGAATACCGCGAGCCCGATACGCTGAATCCTGAAGAATGAATGCGACGGCATACGCACTACGCCGACTGCGGCAACCGCGGCCAGTCCAAAGAATGTGAAGGCGGGAAAGAGCGAGAAGATAAAGTCCCACATTGGCGCATTCAGAAGGTTAGGGAACGGACGCATCCACCCGCCGAGCCAGAGCGTGACGGCGATTGAGGAGACCGCGATCATGGCCGCATATTCGGCGAGCATGAACAGCGACCAGCGAAGCCCGCTGTATTCGGTGTGATATCCGGCGGTCAGTTCCGATTCTGCTTCGGCCATGTCAAAAGGCGCGCGGTTGGTCTCGGCGACCATGGCGATGGCGAAAATCACGAACGCAATCAGGCCAAGCGGAAAGAATTTAAAGATGAACCAGATGCCCTGCTGCTGTTGTGCCTGGACGATCCCAATCATGCTCAGCGTGCCGGTGCCTGTGGCGTTCAGGCTGGTCATCAGGATCGCCGAGACGACGGCCAGTCCCATCGCGACTTC
>Ga0210400_10005000_pt1 | contig 11323 bp, 12 predicted proteins | sample IncBWH26MmetaG_FD_155456 | JGI IMG/M metagenome (GOLD analysis project Ga0210400, IMG submission 155456) | Forest soil microbial communities from Barre Woods Harvard Forest LTER site, Petersham, Massachusetts, United States - Inc-BW-H-26-M | ecosystem: Environmental > Terrestrial > Soil >...
ACCGAGGCCAGCGCCGCCAAGTTGCTCGAGTCGCTCGCCGCCACATCGCCAACGGCCGGCTGAAGAGCGCCTGATGCCCATTGCCATTCTCGACCCATTCAGTGGGATCTCGGGCGACATGACGCTCGGCGCGCTCCTCGACTGTGGGCTCGATCCGGAATGGCTGCGCGGCCTGCCCGCGCGGCTCGGATTGGACGGCGTGCGGGTCGACATCCGCGATGTGCGCCGGGGTGGACTGGCCTGCAAGAAGGTCGATTTCGAGATCCCACCGCAGCCGCACGGACGGCACGTCCGGGCCATTCGGGCGATCGTCGCCGCATCGGGAGCGCCAGATGTGGCGCGGGCGCGGGCCGACGCCGCCTTCATGGCGATCGCCACGATCGAGGGCCGCATGCACGGCGTGTCGCCCGAGTCGGTGCATCTGCACGAAGTCGGCGCGGTGGATGCCATCCTCGATGTGGTCGGCGCCGTGTGGGGATTCGAGCTGTTGGGTGTGACCGAGGTGTACTGCGGCCCGTTGTCGGTCGGCGATGGGACGGTGGAGGCGGCGCACGGCACGCTCCCGGTGCCGGCGCCGGCGACGCTGGCGTTGCTCGAGGGGCAGATCATCCGGCCAGGGCCACCGGGAGCGGGGGAGCTGGTGACGCCGACCGGCGCAGCGCTGGTCCACGTCCTGTCGTCCGGGCAGCCGCCGCGCGCGTACCGACCCGTGCGCAGCGGATTTGGGGCGGGGACGAAGGACTTTGCCGGCCGGGCCAACGCGCTGCGGCTCATCCTGGCCGAGCCTGTGGCACAGGATGGGCGTCAGGTGCTGGTGACGTTGACTGCCGATCTCGACGACATGAGCGGCGAGTACGTGGCGAACGTCGCCGACGCCCTGCGCACGGCCGGCGCGCTGGACGTGGTGCTGGTGCCGACGATCATGAAGAAGGGCCGCCCTGGCGTGCGCGTCGAGGTGCTGGCGGCACCGGCCCTGGCCGATCAATTGGAGTCCATGTTGCTGGCCGACAGCACGACGCTCGGCGTGCGCCGGACGACGACCGAGCGCCGCGCGCTGCCGCGCACGGAGCGAACGGTCGAGGTGCTGGGGTATGCGATCAGGGTCAAGGTCGCCGTGCAGCCCGACGGCACCGAGCGGGCCAAGCCGGAATTCGACGATGTACGGCGCGTGGCGGAGGCGACACAGCGGGCGGCTCACGATATATTTTCCCTCGCGGCGGAGGCCGCCCGACATCCCTCGCAACTGCCAGGAGAGTAGATGCTTGCACTATCTCGCCGCACCCGAGCCATGCTGGCGTTGGGAGCCGCGTGCACGTTTGTCAGCCTCGCGACGAGCGCGACGGCAGCTGCTCAGAAGGACAAGAATAAGAACGGCGATGCGTCCGCCAAATGCAGCATCGACGACAACCAGCCGTCGGAGGTGTTGTCGGCCAAGCTGTATATGACCAAAGCCAAGGATGCGAGCGCCGACACGGCGGCGCAGACCAAGGATTACCAGGGCGCGGTCGCCCAGCTCACCGGCAAGAACGCCAAGATCAACAACGTGGCCGGCCGTGATTACGTGCTGGCGCAGGCGTACGTCGGGCTGTTGAACCGGCCCAACGCGAGCCCGGTGGGGTCGAAAGGCTCGTTTGGGTTCAAGGATGATCCGACGTCGCAGATCGACCTGGTCGCGGCGTTGGATACGACAGTGAGCGGACTGTCGGCGGCACTGACGGCGAAGCCCGAATGCAAGGACGTGACGAGGAACCTTCGGGAGCAAGTCTACGTCCCGCTGGTGAACCGCGGGATTACGCAACTCAACGCCAAGCAGCCCGACAGCGCCGCGGCCCTGGCGACCCGCGCGTCGCAGGTGTACCCGGAGGGCCCGTACAGCTACTACATCCTGGCGACTGTGGCGCTCCAGAAGAAGGACCCCACGACGGCGTCCGCGCAGTATCAGAAGACGATCGACGCGGTCGGGAGCGACACGGCGTACACCAAGCTCAAGCTGGAAGTCTACTATAACCAGGGCGTCGTCTACCAACAGATGGCCGCCGCGGCGACCGGGCCGGACAAAGCCGCATTCGCGAAGAAGGCGATGGCGTCATTCAAGCAGGTGGTGGACGCCAACCCAGGTGACGCCAACGCCAAGGCGGGCTACGCGGCGGCACTGGCGGCCAGCGGGGACACCGCGGCGCTCGTGTCCTCGTATGGCGACCGGTTGGCCAACCCGAGCAAGTACACCGCGCTCGAGCTCTTTCAGTCGGGGATCACCGCGGCGCAGGCGAATCACATCAAGGACGCGGATTCGCTGTTCACCTTGGGGTTGGTGAAGAACCCGTATTTCCCCGACGCGGTGCTCTACGTCGCCAACAACGCCTTCAATAACAAGCAGATCGACAAGCTGACGCCATTGGCGCGGCGGTTGCTCGACCTCACGCCCAACAACACCGAGGCGTATCGGCTGACGGCGGGCGCGTTCCAGCTGCGCTCCAAGGGCGACAAGACCCCGGCGGCCCAGCGGTCGGACGCCGACTCGACGCTCAAGTACTACCAGAAGTACAAGGAGATGCCCATCGAGGTGAGCATCACCCAGTTTGCGGTCGACAGCAACGCCACGACGATGGCGGGCAATGTGGCCAACCGTGGGACGGCGCCCAAGTCCGTGTCGCTGACGTTCCAGTTGCTCGACACGAACGGGTCGGTGGTCGCGACGCAGGCCGTGCCGGCGATGACCGTCGCGCCGGGTGGGTCGCAGGCGTTCTCCTTCAAGGCGACGGGGACGGGCATCGCGGGCTACAAGTACGCCCCGGTGAACTAGGCCATGGTGCGCGTCGCGCGGGTCGCTCCGGATAGTATCGCCCACGCGATGGGGGTGGACCGCGGCACGGAGCTGCTGTCGGTCAACGGCCGTGCCGTGGCGGATTTTCTGGACTGGGAGTTCCTGACCGCGGACGACACGCTGGTCATCGAGGCTCGCCAGCCGGACGGCGAGCCAGTCGTGTACGAGCTCGACCGGCCGGAGGGGGAAGGGCTTGGCGTCGAGCTCGAGCCGCCGACGGTGCGGCAGTGCGCGAACCGGTGCGAGTTCTGTTTTATCGAGGGATTGCCGGCGGGACTCCGGCGGCCGCTCTACCTGCGGGATGATGATTACCGGTTGTCGTTTGCCTACGGCAACTTTGCCACGCTGTCCAACGTGCGGCCGCGCGACATCGCGCGCATCCTCGAGTATCGGCTCTCACCGCTCTATGTCTCGGTGCACGCGACACCGCACGAGGCGCGCAAGGTGCTGCTCAACAACCCCAAGGTGCCCGACATCGTGCAGCAGTTGACGACGTTGGCCGAAGGGGGGATTCAGTTTCATTGCCAGATCGTGGCCGTGCCGGGCATCAACGACGGGGCGGTCCTGGACGCGTCACTCGGCGATCTGTGGGCGCTGGGCGAGGCGGTACCGACGGTGGCGATCGTCCCGGTGGGACTGACGCAGTTCTCGCATCTCTACACGGGGCGGACCATGGACCGCGAGACGGCGGCCACGCTGCTTGCCCAGGTCGAGCGGTGGGCGGCGCGGGCCATGGTCGAGCGGGGGACGCCGTGGGTGTTCGGGTCGGACGAGCTGTATCTCCTGGCCGGCCGGCCGTTGCCCGACGCGGATTACTACGACGACTTCGCCCAGGTAGAAAATGGCGTTGGGGCGGTCGCCCTGCTCCGACGGCGGGTAGCCGAGGGCGTTGGTCAACTGCCGCGGCTTCACGGGCTGCGGGTCGGGGTCGTCACGGGCGTGTCGATGGCGGCGCTCATGCCACCGCTGCTCGAGCAGTTGCGCCGGGCGACGGGTGCGACGTTCGAGTTGATCGTGGTCGAGAACAGCCTGTTCGGGCCAACGACAACCACGGCCGGGTTGCTCGTGGGCGCCGATATCCGGCGGGCGTTGGCCGGGCGCACGGATCTCGATCTGGCGCTCATCCCGGCCGAAACAATCAACGAGCAAGGCGTGTTTCTCGACGACCAGCGATTTGTCGACGTGCGCGAATCCATGTCGATGCCCGTATACCCGTCCTACGACTTCATCGATGTGCTGCGTGACGAGCGCGCCAGGAACGCGGCATGAAGACTGCTACACGTGGCGTCCCTGTGGTGGCAATCGTGGGACGGCCCAACGTTGGGAAGTCAGCATTGTTCAACCGCCTGGTTGGTACCGGCGGCGAAGGGTCAGCGGCCATCGTGAGTGATGAGCCGGGGACGACGCGCGACCGGCATTTCGCCCGGGCGGATTGGAACGGGCAGGTCTTCTGGCTGGTCGACACGGGTGGGCTGGTCGATGACCCGCACACGCCGATGGACGTCGAGATCCGTCGCCAGGTGACCGAGGCGATCGACGAGGCGGACCTGCTCCTGTTCGTGGTCGACACCAAGGCGGGACTCACGCCGAGCGACAGGCGGATTCTGGACCTCCTGCGCGGGTCGAGCCGGCCGTGGCTGCTGGTGGCCAACAAGGTTGATGACCCGTCGTCGCCTGACTTCTACGAGTTTTACGAGCTGGGGGCAGGCGAGGTGATCCCGGTGTCGGCGGCGAACGGCAAAGGCTCGGGAGACTTGCTCGACGTCGTCGTAGGCCGGATCCCTGAGTCGCCGCCCGAGGAGCTGGAGTCGCTCCGTGTGGCGGTCGTGGGACGCCCCAACGTCGGCAAGTCGTCGATCGTCAACCGGTTGCTGGGCGAGGACCGGCTGGTGGTATCCGACCAGGCGGGCACAACCCGTGACGCGATCGATGCGCCACTGGTCTACCACGGCAGATCGTTGGTGTTCATCGATACGGCCGGGCTCCGGCGGCAGGCGCGCGTCAGCGACGGGATCGAGTTCTACTCGTCGCTCCGGACGCGACGGGCCATTGAGCGCGCGGACATCTGCGTGCTGGTGCTGGACGCCGTGGCTGGGCTGGAAGGTCAGGACCTCAAGATCGCCGCATTGGCCTGGGAGGCTGGGCGGGCACTCATGATCGTCGTCAACAAGTGGGATCTGAAAGAGAAAGATGACAAGACGGCCGCCAAGTTCGAGAAAGAATGCGCCGAGAAGGCCCCGTTTCTGGCCTGGGTCCCGTTCGTGTTCACCTCGGCCACGACGGGGCAGCGCGTGACACGGATTCTCGATGAAGTGCTGAAGGTCGACGGCGAGTGGCACAAGCGCATCTCGACGTCGCAAGTCAACCAGACGCTGGAGGCACTCGTCGCTCGGCGACAGCCGCCGCAAGCCCAGGGACACGACGTGCGGCTCAACTACGCGACGCAGGTCGAGGTCGCGCCGCCGACGTTCGCCGTGTTCGGCAACCATCCCGATCTCGTCGCGGATCATTACGTGCGCTACCTGCATAACGGATTTCGGGCCGCGTGGGGGTTCATGGGCGCCCCGCTTCGCATCCTGCTCCGGCGGAAGGCGGCTTAATGCCTCCCGCCGCCGGGATTCTGGTGGCGTACCTCGCGGGATCGATCCCGTTCGCGTATCTGGCGGGGAAGATCTTCGCGGGCGTCGACCTCAGAGAGTACGGGTCGGGCAACCTGGGCGCGACCAACGCCTTTCGCGTGCTCGGCTGGCCGATCGGGTTTCTGGTCTTCGGGCTGGACATCGTGAAGGGGGCACTGCCGGTGATGCTCCTGCCATCGCCGGGGAACACGTATCACCACGAACTGTGGCAGATCGCCTTTGGCGTGGCGGCGATCGTCGGGCACACACGGCCGATCTTCCTGCTCTGGCAGGGCGGCGGGAAGGGCGTGGCCACGTCGTGCGGGGTGTTCTTCGGGTTGGTGCCGCATCAGACGTTGGACGTGTTGGCCGTCTTTTTCATCATGATCGCCATCACGCACTACGTCTCGGTGGGATCACTGTCGGCGTCGATTCTGCTGCCGATTCTCATTCCGTTCGAGCGCGGGTTCACGCCGGTGTTCTGGTTCGCCCTCGTCATGTCGATCTTTCTCGTCTACATGCATCGGGCCAACATCCGGCGGCTCAGGCGTGGCGAGGAGCCGGTGATCAACTTCAAGCGTCGCGCGCTGGAGAAGACGAAGACCGACCCTGGAGACGCGCCGGGCGTGAACGCACCGCTGGAGCCGACAACGACCGCCAAGCGCCCGTGACGGCGCCCCAAAACGCCAGCATGCGCGCGAGCGCAGTCATTGGCGGCGGGGCGTGGGGGACGGCGCTGGCGGATCTGCTGGCGCGCAACGGACATGCGGTGCGGTTGTGGGCGCGTGAACCGGACGTGGTGGCGTCGATCGCCGGGACGCAGGAGAATACGCGGTTCTTGTCGGGGGTGCGGCTGTCGGAGTTCATTCGTCCGACGCTTGACGTTCGTGAGGCGGTTGACGGGGCCGAGCTGGTCGTGTGCGCGGTGCCGTCGGAACACCTGCGGACGATGGTGCGTGCGCTGTCGGGTGGCATCGGCCGGGACACGGTGGTGGCAGTGGCGACCAAAGGGATCGAGCCTGGGACCCTGCGCCTCATGACCGACGTGGTCACGGACGAGGTCCCGGAGGCCGCGGTAGTGGCGCTGTCGGGGCCCAGCTTTGCCGCCGAGGTGGCTGCGCGGCAGCCGACGGCGGTGGTGGCGGCGGCGAGTGACGAGTCGGCGGCCGCGGTCGTGCAGCAGGCATTCGCCTCGCGGCAGTTTCGGGTGTACACTCACGATGACGTCATCGGTGTGGAACTGGGCGGGGCGCTCAAGAACGTCATGGCGGTCGCCAGTGGGATCTCGGATGGGCTTGGACTGGGGTTCAACTCGCGGGCCGCGCTCATCACGCGCGGACTGGCGGAGATGACGCGTCTGGGCGTGGCGCTGGGCGCGCAGGCCGCGACGTTTGCGGGGCTGGCCGGGCTCGGGGACCTCGTGCTGACGTGCACGGGGCCGCTCAGTCGGAACCGGTCGCTCGGTGTCGAGATCGGGCAGGGGGCGACGCTGGCCGAGGCGTTGGCGGCGCGCGAGACTGTTGCCGAAGGGGTGGTGACGGCGCGCAGTGCGTGGGCGTTGGCGGAACGTGCGGGGGTCGATATGCCGATCGTGCGGGCGGTCAACCGCGTGCTGTACGACGGACGTCCGGCGCGCGAGGCGATCGCCGAACTGATGGAGCGCGAGCTCCGGGCGGAGCTCGATGTCTAAGACACGGCCCAAGACCGGAGCGAGCGCGGCGGGGGTGGCGGTCGCGCCGGAGCCCGTGCAGCAGTTCTTCTCGATCGGGGACGTGTGCGCGCTCACCGATCTCAAGCCGCACGTGCTGCGGTACTGGGAGAGCCAGTTCAAGTTCTTGAGCCCGGCGAAGAACCGATCTGGGAACCGGGTCTACCAGCGGCGCGAGGTGGAGTTGATCCTCCTCGTGAAGCACTTGCTGTACACGGAGAAGTACACGATCGACGGCGCGCGCCGGAAGGTCGATGAGCACCGCAAGGCCGGTGAGCTGCGCGGCGTGGCGCGGGCGGCGTTGGATCGGCAGACGCTGGCGTCGATGGAAGCCGAGCTGGCCGAGATTGTGGATATCCTGAGCGGATCGAGGTCGTGACCGCGTGCGCCGTCATCCCCGCGTTCCAAGCCGGGCAGACGCTCGGCGCGGTTGCAAACGCGGTGCGGACGGCGGTTCCTTCCATCCGCGTTGTTGTCGTGGATGATGGCTCGACTGATGGGACGCGGGCGCTGGCACGTGCTGTCGCCGATCGCGTCGTGGCGTTTGACCGGAACCGTGGGAAGGGCGCCGCGCTCCGCGCCGGGTTCGAGGCCGCGTTGACGGATGGCGCGACGACCGTGCTGACCCTGGACGCCGACGGCCAACACGACGCTGGGCGCGCGTCCTCGCTCCTCGATGCGTTGGCCGACGCCGACATTGCGGTCGGTGTGCGGCGGCGGCTCGGGACCGCGATGCCGTGGCCGCGCCGGATGACCAACACACTCTCCAGCCTGGCGGTCGGCGTCTGCGCTGGACGCCCGATGGCCGATGTGCAGTCGGGATATCGCGCCGTGCGCGCGCGCGTCCTGCGGGCGATTGCGCCCGCCGGCGACCGGTACGAGTACGAGACGGATTTCTTGATTCAGGCTGCGCGGGCGGGGTTCACGATCGCGTGGGTGCCGGTGCCGACCGTCTACGGCGGTGCCAGCCACTTTCGCGGCGTGCGGGATACGGCGCGCGTGGTCGGTACGATTTGCCGCCGGCTCCCGCTGGCCTTTCGATAACGCGCTTGCGGCTACTCTGTACGAACGACGACGGATTTCTGGCGTTTGGACTCGATTGCCTGGTCCGCGCCGCGGAACCACTGGGTGAGGTGACGGTGGTCGCACCCGACCGGGAGCAGAGCGCGACGAGTCACTCGCTGACGCTGCACCATCCGTTGCGGGTGAAGGTGCGCGGGGAGCGACGGTATCAGGTCGATGGGACGCCGACGGATTGCGTGATGTTGGCCCTGCAGGCGCTGATGGCGGAGCCGCCGGACTTTGTGCTCAGCGGGATCAACCACGGGCAGAACATGGGGGAGGACGTGCTGTACTCGGGCACGGTCGCCGCGGCCATGGAAGGGTTGTCGCTTGGGGTGCGCTCGGTCGCGCTGTCGTTTGCGGGCGGAGATCACGGGTCGGACGCGACGCTGATGGGTGAGCACGTCGAGACGGTCACCTGGCTGCTGCGGCACATTCTCACGCTCGATGGGTTGCCGGCCGATACGCTGCTCAACGTGAACTTGCCGCCGGTGCGCGCCGATGCGATCAAGGGGGTGCGGTTGACGCGGCTCGGGCGGCGGGTGTTCTCGGACTCGCTGACGCGCATGAAGGATCCGTGGGGCAAGGAGATCTACTGGATCGGCGGCGGGACCGTCGCCTGGTCGGGCGGGGACGATTCGGACTTCCGGGCGATCCAGGAGGGGTACATCTCGGTGACGCCGCTCCATCTCGATCTGACGCATTTCCACATGCTGGACGCAGCGGGGGACTGGTGGCGGGCGCCGTAGGGCCGCCAGGCGGTGCGGGAGGGGCCGAGCACGCGTTTCGGGGCCCGCGGCGACGGCTCATCGAGACGCTGCGGCAGAACGGGATCACCGATCTGGCCGTGCTTCGGGCGTTTGATATGACGCCGCGGCATCTGTTCGTGCCGTCGGGTGTGCGGCACCGGGCGTATGAGGACTCGGCGCTGCCGATCGGGAACGGGCAGACGATCTCGCAGCCGTCGGTGCATGCGCGGTACCTGAGCGAGCTCCGGCTGACAGGGCGTGAGCGCGTGCTGGAGATCGGCACTGGGTCGGGATATCAGACAGTGCTGCTGTCGCATCTGGCGGCGCAGGTGTTCTCGGTCGAGCGTGTGGGTGTGCTGCTCGACCGAGCGCGGGAGGTGATTCGGTCCGTTGGGGCGCGGAACGTGTCGCTGTTGTTGGGCGACGGCACGTTGGGGTGGCGGGACTATGCGCCATACGACGCCATTCTCGTCAGTGCTGCCGCACCGGAGATACCAAGGCCGTTGTTCGAGCAGCTGGCCGAGGGCGGGCGAATGCTGATTCCGCTCGGGACGCGTGAGGAACAGATCCTGGCGGTGTGCACGCGTCGAGGCGACGGGGTGGAGCGCCGTGACATCGGACCGGTACGGTTCGTCCCGCTGCTAGGGACGTACGGCTGGCCGGGGTGAGGGGCGCTTCACGGAGAGTTTGATGTCCGAATCGAAAAGCGATGCCACACCGCGAGTTGCGCGGCCTGTGCTCGCGCCGTTTCGAGGTCCGATCGGGGCCCACCCGCCGGTCGCGTTGCGGCCGCCGACGCCGCCGAACGGGCGGGATACGTTGCCGCCGTTCGGGGCGATTCGACAGGGTGGGCCGTTGCCAGGTGTCGCCTCGCGGCGGTCGGTGGAGGTGTACGCCGCGGTAGTGGAGGAGCCGCACCGCGCGCCGTCGTACGATGAGGTGTTGCACGAGGCGGCGATCGTGGCGGCTGCGGAGCCCGATGCGGAGCCTGACGGATGGTACGATGGCGCCGAGACGGAACCGGTCGTAGAGCCGGTCGCGCAGGCGATGACCGAGCCCGCGCGGGAGGCGTTCGAGTCGGCCACCAAGGATTTGCCACTCTACATGCCGACGAACGTGGATGTGAGCCGGTGGACGCCGCGGTCGAACCGCGTGATCCCCTCGGAGCCAAACCCCGCGTTTCACCAGGCGCCGGTCACACGTCCCGCTGCGCCGCCCCCAAGCTATGAAGAGCCGACGCCTGAGGCGGCCGCGGCGGAGTGGGCCGCGTTTGTTGGGGCGACTCCGGTCGACGAGACGCCGACGCGGGAGTGGCGGAGTCCTCCGCTCACGCCGGCATTTACAACCGCTCCGACGCCGACGCGGGCGGTGACGCCGGTGATGCCGGTCGACGCCATCGAAGCGAACGACAGCGTGGCTGAGTCGAGCGGGGCACCGCACCGCATGACACCAATGCGGGTGACGCCGATCATGGCGCGGCCGGTCCGCGCGACGCCGGTCATGGGGATGCGCACCCCGATACGGCCGCAGTCGCCGGTCGATGGGTCAGAGGTCATTGGTGTCGTTCCGACGGCCGGCAACCGAGTGGTGGCCGCGGCCCTTGAATCCGTCGCCGCGCAGGTGCGGCGGGGTGCGCTCGTCGTGAGCGGGGCGATCCCCGAGGGCGATGATTCCCATTCACTGGCGGCGGCGCTGGCCGCGGCGCTAGGGGCACTGCTCGGCGTCAGTCGCTAAATTCCGCGCGTGGCGATTCATCACGTGCGGGTCATCGGGCGCGTCCAGGGCGTGGGGTTCCGGCAGTTCGTGCGCGAACGGGCGCGGGCGCTCGGCCTCTCGGGGTGGGTCAAGAACCAGCCTGATGGCAGTGTCGAGTTGCTCTTCTCGGGCGACGATCAGGCGACGGCGCGGCTCCTCGATATCGTGCGTCGTGGGCCGCCATACGCCGACGTGGCTGCGATTGAGCCGATCGGCGAGACCGCGTCGGTCGCGGCCGCGCAGCTTCCTCACCCTTTTACCGTCGTGCACGAGTAAGCCATCTATGAGCAACGTAGTCGACCTCGCGAGCGATCTGCGGGGGCTGATTCGCGACGTGCCGGATTTTCCGACGCCGGGGATCATGTTCAAGGACATCACGCCGCTGCTCGCCAACGGGCCGGCGTTCCGGCGGACGATCGAGGCGATGGCGGCGCCGTTTGCCGATGCGCGCGTCGATCAGGTCGTGGCCATGGAGGCGCGTGGGTTCATCCTCGGCGCGCCGGTCGCGCAGCTCTTGGGGGCGGGGTTTGTCCCGGTCCGGAAGGCGGGGAAGCTGCCGTCGGCGACCGAACGGATCGAGTATGCGCTCGAGTACGGGACCGGGTCG
>Ga0210400_10005001_pt1 | contig 11321 bp, 13 predicted proteins | sample IncBWH26MmetaG_FD_155456 | JGI IMG/M metagenome (GOLD analysis project Ga0210400, IMG submission 155456) | Forest soil microbial communities from Barre Woods Harvard Forest LTER site, Petersham, Massachusetts, United States - Inc-BW-H-26-M | ecosystem: Environmental > Terrestrial > Soil >...
CCAACGTCGTGCTGCTGATAGAAGACGAACCGAAAATAAGGCGGTTTCTTCGCGCCGGCTTCGAACTTCAAGGCTTCTCGGTGATCGAGGCCGAGAACGCCGCGGATGGACTGAAGGCCGCAACATTCAGCGCGCCGGATATTATCATCCTGGATCTGGCGCTGCCCGACCTGCACGGAGCGGAAGTTCTCGAACGGATCCGCTCATGGTCGAATGTACCCGTCATCATTCTTTCGGTTGTCTCGGGCGAGGATGAAAAGGTTCGGCTGCTCCAGTCGGGGGCCGACGATTACGTGGTCAAGCCGTTCGGAATGGCCGAATTGCTGGCGCGCAGCGAAGCCGCCTTGCGCCGATATTTCAAGAGTGCAACGGAAAATCCCGTTGTCACGGCCGGCCCGCTGTCGATCGACCTCGTCGGCCGAACCGTGTCCCTCAATAAAAGCCAGATCAGGTTGACACGAAAGGAATATCGCCTGCTTCACATCCTCGCCACGCATGTCGGCCTGGTGGTGACGCACGATCAACTGCTCAAGGATATCTGGAGCGGCAACCAGAGGGACAATATCCAGTATTTGCGCATTCTCGTTCGCAAGCTGCGGCAGAAAATCGAAACCGATCCCAATCATCCGCGGCTACTCGTGACCGAGTCCGGTGTCGGCTATCGCCTTCAGGCCCGCCTGGAAGATATTTCAGCGGAGTGACGCGATGGCCAGCCGAACCGCGACCGGATGATTCCGATGACGCTTTTTTCAAACGACTGCCCGGCATTCGTTGAGCACGTTTCCCTGATCGGGACTGGAGGCCGACGAGGTTTGGATTGATCATGCTCCGTCCTTCGCCACGCCGATCGTTCTACGTCGCCGTTTCCCGAACCGGGAATAGTCACGATTGCTGGTATTGGGAGATTCGCCGCAAACGCAGACCGATGGGCGTCAAGCTATGGGAAGGTGGCTTCCGGTCTCATCGCGCGGCGCACCTGGCCGGAAAGCAGGCGCTGGAAGATTTTCTAAACGGACTATCCCTGGAGGCCGGGTCGAGATCCTTTTCCTGACGGCCGATCAATACCGGGATTGCGCTCCCCGCTGGAGCGGAAATTACTGGAACGGCAATTGCCGGAGCGATTACCCAGGAAAAACGCCAAAGCGTGACGTCGATGGCAGCGCGCACAACGGCAATGCCGTGCCCGTCATCGCAGACCCATCGAGAGGGGAGCTGCCACGACGAGGTCTGCTACGCGTCGCCGGCACCATCGCCAGGGGATCCCTCCGCGATGGGCCGGAGCAGCTGTTGCGAGGGCGCAGCACGTCGCGTGAACTCACTGCAACGCACCCCTCTGGCTTCGTCGCGGATCGGTCCTCCAAAAATACAAAAATAGTATATTTGCTTTGCCAAAGTGCTGCTGCTGCACGCACAAACTGCTTATTCTGCCCAAAATTGGGGACGGGAACGGTGCAAGTTCTGATTAAGCGTTTTGCATTGCTGGGCTTTGAAGGCCAATACTGGATGCTGGTATCCGCTGGATTGATCGCAGTTTTCATTTTCTTCGTTTGGAAGACTCGCCAACGAAACTGAAGCAACCAATCGTCTGTCGCCAAAATCTCCCTGATCGTCCCGGCAAGAACCCGCCGGTTTTCCGGCGGTTTTTCAGCATCTGACAAACGCCGGCGCACAACAACCGCATCGATTTGATTGCTGCAGACAAGCAACTTGATTTTGGTTCGCTCTCCAAGCAATCTTGCTGTAGTCGTTCACTCGCTTTCTGCATCGGGAATGCATCCCAACGGGAAACAGGACATGAGGTTCTCCGGTGCCGCGGCAGCATTGTTGGTCGGCGTAACGCTGTCGACACAGGCAACGGCCGGCAGCGACCATGGGCTGCCATGCGTCGCCAAGGTTCTTCATTCCGAAGAACTTCCGTTTGCGCCCATCGACTACTGGCTTGTCAAAGTGACGCTGGAGGTAACACCACCAAACGGCGGCGCATTCATCACGACATTGCAGCATTCGACCCCCTGGCAGGTGCCCCCTCCCCGACGCGGCCAGACCTTCAGACTGCGCTGCGACCCGGCCAATCCCGGTAACTTGCATCTGATGTCCCAGGCTGCCGCACGAACGGCGTTTTGAACGCAACCGCAAATCACGGGAAATGCGAAGGCGACGGCGTCGTTTTGATCGGCCGTCCCAACCGCGCGGAAATCCTCACATCGCTGTTTGAAGCGCGGGTCCGCGGCGCGCGAGGAGAGACGGCAGCCCAGCCCGCGTGAACGGGCTTTATGAAATCCATATATTTCAAGCGCCTGTCCCGCCTCGTTTTCAAATGGCATTTCGGCCACTTTGCGGCAGCGGTCCCAGGTGGTGGCCGCGCTTTTGCGAGATAAAACCATGCCGCTGCTTTCAGGACATAGTGGTCCCGGCGAGCTCGACGACCGGCTTCGCGACGCCTCTGCCGTGACGCCGGAGCTGATGTCGCAAATCATCGACGAGACGTGCCGGCGCTATCCGCCGATCCGGCGGACCAGGAAGAGCCTCGGGATCGAACAGCTGATTCAATCCGGCGCCTGGACGGATGCCGCGTTTGCGCTCATCGATCTGGAACTGCCGCAATGGCAGGTTCGCCGCCTCGTCTATGACGAGGGCGAATGGCATTGCGCGTTGTCACGCCAGCGCGAACTTCCCGAATGGCTCGATCAGTCGATCGAGGCCTGTCACGCTGATTTGCCGCTCGCGATCTTGACGGCGTTCGTCGATGCGCGGCGCATCGACACGCCGTCAACCATCACAAGCGTTCCGACCGCGCCCCGCCACGCAGACATGCTATGCGGGCCGGTCTGCTACGACAGTTTCGCGTAAGAGTATCAAGTCTTGGCACAGCTTCCGAATTTCACCCAGGAATTGAGATCAACCCAGGTCATCGTTCGCTTCTGCCTGCGCATGATCGTTCTGGTCGTCTTCGCCGCGTTTGGCGGCATCGGCTTCGACCGAAGTCTTACCGCATTGTTGTGGATGTCCGCTATGTTGAGCGCCGTCCTGGCGACGCTGGAGCGCGAAACTCCGTTCGATGCCGTTCTCAACCATTGGGACGAAACGATAGCCTACGCAGCTCTCTGCTGCCTGGTGAGTGGCTTCGACCACACCGCCGCCGCGCTGTGAGCCGCTTCGCGCGATCTTATACCGCTCCTATGAGATCGCCGTCCTGCCGCTCTCGAATTCATATCCGGCCGGGAAGATATTGGGAGCATGAGCAAGGCAGCCGGCGACGGCAATCATCCGAATATCAGCGCATCGGACAACGCAGTGACGGACGGATCCGGCGCGTCGGGCGCTCGCATTGCTCATCATCAGAAGGAAACTCAACGTGAAGTTCGTCGAACCTCCATCGTGTAGCTCTGCATCAAGCATCGTCTTCATTGGCAAGAACCACCACGGCAACTGGGTCGCGCAGGAACAGAACGGCCTCTATGGCGGCCTGTTCGTCAACCGCGCGGAAGCCCTCAAATACGCGCTGTTCGAGAATGGCCGTCATCCCGAAACCATCGTCGAACTCTCGCGCGAGATCGAGCTCGATTTGGGCGGCAAGTTTCGCATCTCCGAAAACATCCCGGTCACCGGCACATAATCAAGGGTCGACAACGCGGCGTCAAATCCAATGGCGCCGCTTGCAGATCCTCGACCGGATTGGCGGGCTACTTTCCCGATCGTTCCACGGCGTTCGATGAAGACGGCGTGAGCGACATGGCGACATTCGCGAAACTTTGCGAGCGCCCGATACAAGCGGCATCCCGGCGATTGTGACCCGGAACGGTTGCAGTCCCCGAGATGCCTGCAAGGTCAGCTTGCGCCACTGATGGCCTCACCCGCCAGGGAAAACCCGGCTGCGCTAAAATATCCATTGTTGAATTGGCGGATTCGGCGGAAACCGAGATCGCGAATGTTGTCGCGGAAACCGGCGAAAATGACCCGACCCGCAGCCGGCAGGACACTCGCTTTCAGAGCAATGCGGCCGCTACGTAACAGAGACCAAGTCTACAGAGACCAAGTCTGCGGTCGGGCCGATTGCTCCACCAATTCAGGAACCGCCAGCAGACGGTACATGATGGCGAAAGTGTTTTTCGCGCCATTTCGGTCCGGGACCACGCATGTAGTGTCGTTCCGGGCGATATTTCCTGACCGGCCCGTCCCAGGATGGGCTCAGAAACGTCACCAAATAGCTGACGGCGCGGCGCAGATGGAAAACCAGAACGGATGCGTTGACAGATAGCTGTCGCATGTGATGCTCCACTGAAAAGTGAATTGGAAAGGACCGGCGCGGCTTAGTTCGACCCTCGCGAAAGTTCGACGCGTCGAGGCTTGAGCGCCACCGGGTTGTCATTCAACCGATGGCGGCGAATGCCGTGAAGTTCGAGTTCGCGCTCCATCCGCCGCAGCTTGGAATTGGCGATCACCTCGATCATGCTCTTCAAGCAGTCGCTGATGCGACTTAACGTGGCACGCGCATGTATCCTGCCAAACCGGTAGTCGGCGGGTGAGTTTCTTTTGTTGATACGACGTGACCAATGGTCTTCATCGTAGATCGAATCGCGATATTCACCATCGCTGGCAAGAAAGTGATTCATCGCTGGATTTCCGCCGTTAGTTCGAACAAAAATCGAAGGTCCGAACATGCATGCGGCGACATAGGAAATCGAGACGGTCTCCGGCTCCCTTCCATAGGCGCGTCATAAATCCCGTCTGAGATCGCAACAGCGTCAATTCGCCTTCCGGATTTTTATATCTCTCCTATGAGATGCGACGTCCGTCCGTCTCGCATTCCTATGGCATCCTCGTCACACCATGCTCGCGGATTCGCGAGGAGACCGCTATGGCCGCGATCGCCATTCTGCACGAAACATTCGATGCGTTTGTTGGCTGCCGAATGCCACAAGCGGCGGCGCAGGCCAAGCGAACCCGCTCGCGCACGTTGTCACAGTCGACATACACACCATGATCGCCATGCCGCTGACATGCCCGGATCTTTTGAAACGGCAGGCGCCGACCCACTCAACGGCGGCGCCCGAGCAGGACAGCCGGCGCGCCGGCATCCTGCCGCCCGGCTCAAACGCCAGCACTAGAGCGCCGTTTCAGCCGCTTGACCCTGGCATCGTCAATGAGGCGATCCCGGCATTTTTCATCGGCCGCAACAAAGACGGCTTTTGGCTCGCCCGCGACGCCAAGGGGAAGCTCGGCGGAATGTTCCTGTTCGAAAGCTCGGCGTTGTCGTTTGCAAGACGGCATGCCCGGCCCTTGGGATGCGCGACAATATTTCCATCCGAGAGGTTCGAACTGGATCTGGAAAACCAGGGCAATCCGCTAATCGAGCACCTTGGGCCATTGGTCCGCCTCGCGATGCAAGGCCGGCGGCGAATGGCTGCCGTCGCCGGCAAAATTGCGGACGCAACCGGACGCCGATCGAAAGATCGTTGAGGCCTCGTTTCGAAACTCAATTCGAGATTTTTTCCGAACCGGTCGAGATCAGGTTTTTTTCCATGCAGTCTGCGATATAGAACCAGCGATCGTCGCCGACCAATCCCCGCGCCTTCACCTCTTTGCGGCAGGCCCTGAGCTTGGGCCGGTTCTGAACCCACTTCGCGCGCATCTCCTTGAGATGTTCGATGGTCAGTTTCATCCTGGAAGGTTTTGCTGCGGCCGTCGCCGGGGCCGCCGTCTCGGCTGAAGCCGTACCGAGACTGCCAACGACGAGCAACACGACGGCGAGACAAACACTGGTGCGAAGCATCACGATTCCCCTGATCTCATTTCTTGATTGCATGAAAAGTTGAAGACCACGGAACGGTCAAATGACCATCCCGCAGTCATGACCCGAGATCACAGGATCTTGGCCGCACTCTGCAGCGTGATCCAGACGCCCCACGCCAGCGGAATGCAGACGAAGGCCCAGAACAATGCGGCTTTGGCGTCGAGACCGCCGAGCCCGATACCGAACGAACCTGACGGAGACGCCGCGACGGAACTCGCCGATGCGGCCTGCAGTTTCGCCACATCTTCGTCGCGCATGTGCCACTTCGGATCGACCGGCTTGATCAAATAGTTGCAGATCAATCCGGCGATCAGCATCGCGCACAGGATATACATCGTCGTGTTGTAGAGTTGGTCGCGTGGCACGCCGGCCGCAAGCTGAAACTCGCGGATGTAGTTGACCACGACAGGACCGATGATGCCCGCCGTCGACCACGCCGTCAGCAACCGTCCATGAATGGCACCTACAAATTGCGTTCCGAACATGTCGGCAAGATAGGCCGGCACCGTCGCGAAGCCACCGCCATACATCGACAGAATGATGCCGAAGCCGAGAACAAAGAGGAGCTTCGAACCCATCGCCGCGAAAGTCGGCTCAAGCGCATAGAGCGCAATGCCGAGCAGGAAGAAGCAGTAGTAGGTACCCTTGCGGCTGATGCGGTCAGACAGCGACGCCCAGAAGAACCGGCCGCCGATGTTGAACAGCGAGAGCAGGCCGGTGAACCCTGCCGCGATCGCCGCGATGGAAGCCTTTTGCGCAACGCTGAGCGCGTTGAAGCCGACATCGGGCAGACCGATCAGTTTGCCCGCGAAGATTTCCTGCAACATCGGCGAGGCCATGCCGATCACGCCGATGCCGGCCGACACGTTCAGGCACAGCACCCACCAGATCAGCCAGAACTGCGGGGTCTTGTGCGCATCGTCGAGGTGCACATTGTTCTGGGTGATCATGACGTTGTTTTTGGCGGGAGGCGTCCAGCCATCCGGACGCCAGCCGGCCGGGGTCACGCGGTAGGCAAAGGCGCCGATGGTCATGAAGATGAAATAGATCACGCCCATCGTGGCGAAGGTCTCCCAGACGCCGACCGACGTCGGCGTCTTGAAGTAGTTGATCAGAAGATTGGCCAGAGGCGCGCCGATCATGGCGCCGCCGCCGAAACCCATGATGGCCATACCGGTCGCCATGCCACGATGATCGGGGAACCATTTGATCAGTGTCGAAACTGGCGAGATGTAACCGAGACCGAGACCGACGCCGCCGATGACGCCGGCACCGAACCACATGATCCAGAGCTGATGCAGATAAATGCCGAGGGCGCCGATCAACAGGCCGCCGGACCAGCACAGCGCAGCGACGAAGCCCGCCTTGCGCGGGCCGACACGTTCGAGCCAGCCACCCCAGATCGCGGCCGAAACGCCGAGCACAACGAAGAACAGCGTGAACATCCAGCCGAGGCTGGCGACCTTCCAGTCGCAGGTGGTGGTGAACAGCTCCTGCACCAGCGTCATGTCCGGGCAAGCCTTCGGCGCCGTCAGACCGATTGCTCGCGACAGCGGCAGCCAGAACACGCTGAAGCCATAGGCCATGCCGATGCACAGATGAATGCAGAGCGCGGCGGGCGGCACCAGCCAGCGATTGAAGCCAGCCTTGGCAATCGTGTGTTCGCGATCGAGAATTCCCGCGCCGGCGCCGGACATCAGCCCCGCGCTGCTAAGTGTCGTCATCAATTCCTCCCCTGCAGCCGCCCTTGCCGGACATGACTGCCGTAATCATTGCTTTCTGAACCGCGTATCAACTCCGCAATGCGGCCCCGCACAAACGCCGAGACACGCAAGGCGCATTCCTGAATTCCAGCACATGACGCCAAACGGGTCACCCCCGGCCCGTCATGGCCCGGTGGTCCCGTCCCGGCTTGGGTGTGCCAGCCGCCCAGCTCAACCTCCGCCCCCCTGCGGAGAACTCGAATTGGGACAGAAGCCCAGCCCGATGTCGATAGGCAAAAGGTAGCGATATCTGCTGCGTCGGTCATTACTGCGGTGCAAAAAAACGCTTCTATTGGTCCTGATCCGGCATCGCCGACACTGTGGCAGCAACCGGCGAGCCATCCGCTGTTTCGATCAGGAACAAGATGCGCCGTTCCCCCGTTTGGTGATCTCGATCTTGCCACCGACTTCCTGGATCAGATTGGGGATGTCGATCACCGACAGCGGATCGGTGCAATGGACTTCCAGCAGGGCGCCCGGCTGCAACGCTTTCAGCGCCTTTCGCGTCATCAATGCCGGCAGCGGACGTTTCAGCCCGGAGAGGTCGAGTTTTGTCATGGTCACGCCATAGATGACGAAGCCGCCCGGCATCGTCAAGCGACATCATCCGAGCTGGCGCTCAGCGCCAGCACGTCTTCGACAGAGAGCGCGGACCGCTGCATCATGGCGGCGATGGCCGCGATATCATCGAGATGCGCAACGGGTAGCGCGGTCTCCAGGGGCGCATCGGCCGCGATGCCGACGATGCCGGGATCATCGGGGAACAGCAGCGCTTTGCCATTGCCGGTCCGATGCACTTCGATCTTGCGATACCGCTCGGACTTGAAGCCTTCGACGACGACAAGATCGACCCGCGACATCTTCGCCAGCAATTCCGGCAGCCGCGGCTCGAAGGCTCCGCGCAGTTCATGCATCAAGGCCCAGCGCTTGCCGGAGGACACCAGCACTTCTTCCGCGCCCGACCGCCGGTGCAGCCAGGAATCCTTGCCCGGCACGTCGATGTCGAAATCATGGTGGGCGTGCTTGATGACGGAGACACGAAGGCCCTCTTTCAGAAAATGCGGGATCAGACGCGTCAGCAGCGTGGTCTTGCCGGCGCCGCTCCATCCCGCGAGACCAATCACCCTCATCTATTTCTCCGAACCAGAAGCCGAACCGGCTACGTTGTGCCTGTAGCTGCTTATATGGGCCGACGGGTAATGTCATGCCAGCCAGCAAACGATGACGAAGATCGATGAAATCCCGGCGCCGGCAATACCCGGCGTCTTGCTGGCCGGCGGCTGGCCCGGCGGATGGGCGGCGGCGACAAGCCGATGCGCCAGATCGGCGGCCGCACTATTTTGGGGCGCGTGATCGCGCGGCTCATGCCGCAATGCGACGGGCTCATTCTCAACGCCAATGGCGATCCGGCGCGCTTCGCGAGCTTCGGCCTGCCGGTGATTCCCGACTCGGTGGCGAATTTTCCCGACCGCTTGCGGGCATTCTGGCCGCGCTCGACTGGACCGCGGCAAACCGGCCCGAGACCGCGTGGATTCTGAGCGCGGCTTCGGACTGTCAGTTCCTGCCGCGCGATCTCGTCGCGCGGCTGCACCGCGCCCGCACTGAGGCGAACGCGCAGCTCGCCGTCGCCGCATCCGACGGACAGTCGCATCCGGTGATCGGATTATGGAGCGTCGCCTTGCGCGAGGAGCTTCGTCACGCGCTGGCGGTGGAGGACGTCAGAAGGGTCGAGCACTGGACCGCTCGCTACCGGCTCGCAACCGTGACCTGGCCGGCCGAACCGTTCGATCCGTTCTTCAACGCCAACACGCCCGACGACATCGCCGCGGCCGAAAGACTGGCAGAGCTGGATGGAGAGTAAAATCTCTCACCTCGTCATTCCGGGATGCGCGCACTTGGCGCAGACCCCAGATGTGCAATTGCACATCGGGGAATCTCGAGAATCCGGGCTCGTGGCTTTGCCACGCCCCGGAATGACGGAGAGTTCTTCGTCTGCCATCCTTGAACCCTTTGGCTGCGTTGACGCGGGCCATCGAATGATTGCAAAAAGGCGGGCCGGCGGAGCCAAGCTCCCGGCCAAGCAATAAGGGCCAACGCGCCTGACGGTAATCGGAGGAGACGAGATGTTCGCCAGAAGCACGACCATGCTTGGAGTAGCGCTCGCAGCCGCGATGTTGTCGTCGCCGGCATTGGCCCAGATATCGGACGACGTGGTCAAGATCGGCGTTCTCACCGACATGAACGGACCGGCATCCACGCCCACCGGACAGGGGTCGGTAACCGCAGCGCAAATGGCGGTAGATGATTTCGGCGGCAAAGTGCTCGGCAAGCCGATTACGGTCATCATTGGCGATCATCAAGACAAGCCGGATATCGGCGCCGGGATTGCACGGCGCTGGTATGACACCGAACAGGTCGACCTGATTGTGGACGTGCCGGTGTCGGCGGTGGGTCTTGCCGTGCAGAACATCGCCACCGAAAAGAAGCGGATGTTCATCGCACATTCGACCGGGTCCGCGGATTTCCACGGCAAGTTCTGCTCGCCCTATGCGATGCAGTGGGTATTCGATACCCGCGCGCTCGCGGTCGGCACCGCGCAGGCAGTAGTCAAGCGCGGCGGCGACAGCTGGTTCTTCATCACCGACGATTACGCTTTCGGCCACTCGCTCGAACGCGACGCCTCGGCCGTAATCGTCAAGAATGGCGGCAAGGTGCTGGGCTCGGTGCGGCCGCCCTTTGCCACGCCCGACCTGTCGTCATTCATCCTCCAGGCCCAGGCCTCGAAGGCAAAGATCATCGGTATCGCCGGTGGGCCGCCCAACAACATGAACGAGATCAAGACCGCCGGCGAATTCGGCGTGCTGAAAGGCGGCCAGCAGATGGCCGGCCTGCTCGCGCTCATCACCGACATTCACGCGCTCGGGCTTCCGGCAGCACAGGGGCTGTTGCTGACGACGTCGTTCTATTGGGACATGGACGACAAGACCCGCGAATGGTCGAAGCGATATTTCGCCAAGATGAACCGGATGCCGACGATGTGGCAGGCCGGCGTCTATTCCTCGGTGATGTCGTATCTCAACGCCATCAAGGAGACCGGCACCGACGAGCCGCTCAAGGTGGCGGCCAAGATGCGCGAAAAGCCGATCGAGGATTTCTTTGCCCGCAACGGCAAACTGCGCGAGGACAATCTGATGGTGCACGACCTTATCCTGGTGCAGGTCAAGTCACCGGAAGAGTCCAAATATCCCTGGGATTATTACAAGGTGCTGGCAAAGATCTCCGGCGAGGATGCGTTCGGGCCTCCGGATCCCGCTTGTTCACTGGTGAAGAAGTGAGGTGCGAATGGTGAGTGGCGAATAGCGAATAGAAAGTAAGTTTCTACTCGCTATTCGCCTACTTCACCACCCCGATCTCGCGGAAGTACTTCAGCACGCCGGGATGGATCAGTTCGACACCGGGTAAGGCCGCCACTGTGTTCGCGGCGGTAGTCTCGCAGGCCTGCGCCAGTTTCTTGCAGAATGCGCCTTCGGCGCCGTGCAGCGCCCGCGCCAGCCGATACGCAACTTCGTCATCGAGATCGACACGCGCCAGAATGAAGCTCCAGGACCCCATCGAATTGATCGGCATGGTCTGGTTCGGATAGCTGCCGGCCGGCACGGTCATCGGCTTGAGAAGGGGATGCTTGGCGGCGATACGCGCGATCTCGTCGGCCGTCGGCGCGATGAACCGGACGCCCGCGGGGCTTTTCGCCAGTTCGGTGAATC
>Ga0210400_10005002_pt1 | contig 11320 bp, 8 predicted proteins | sample IncBWH26MmetaG_FD_155456 | JGI IMG/M metagenome (GOLD analysis project Ga0210400, IMG submission 155456) | Forest soil microbial communities from Barre Woods Harvard Forest LTER site, Petersham, Massachusetts, United States - Inc-BW-H-26-M | ecosystem: Environmental > Terrestrial > Soil >...
TCGTCCACGATTCCATTGGCGCCCAAAATATCACGAGCCTTGCGCGCCGTTTCCATCGCGATCCACACGTTGTTCATTTTCAGCATGGACACATGCGTGGGGTCCAGGCGATTTTGATCTTTTAGTTTACCTACATGCAGCGCGAGCAATTGCGCTTTTGAAATTTCCGTAATCATGAAAACCAGCTTGTCCTGCACAAGTTGGTGCGAGGCAATCGGCTTATTCTGAAATTGCTTGCGCGTCTGCGCGTATTGCAGGGCCGTGTCGTAGCAAGCCATCGCCGCGCCGATGGCTCCCCAGCCGATGCCGTAGCGCGCCTGCGTCAGGCATGACAACGGGCCTTTCAAGCCCGCTACGCCCGGCAGAACATTTTCGGCGGGAATTTCACAATCGTCCATGGCGAGGCCGGAGGTGACCGAAGCGCGCAGAGACATCTTGCCGTGCACATCCCACGCTTTGAAACCCTTGGTCCCCTTTTCAATCAGGAAGCCGCGGATGCGGTCATCTTCGCATTTCGCCCATACGAGGGCGACATCGGCAATCGAACCGTTGGTGATCCACATTTTTTCGCCATTGAGCACGTAGCAATCGCCGCGGCGCACGGCGCGCGTCAGCATTCCCCCCGGGTTCGAGCCGAATTGCGGCTCGGTGAGGCCAAAGCAGCCGAGCGCTTTCCCGCTCTGCAAGCGCGGCAGCCACTTTTCCTTTTGCTCGGTCGAACCGTAGGTGTGGATGGGATACATCACCAGGGCGCTCTGCACGGAAACGAAGCTGCGTAAGCCTGAATCGCCGCGTTCGAGTTCCTGCATCACCAGGCCGTACGCGACGTTGGACATTTCCGCGCAGCCATAGCCTTTGAGGTTCGCGCCGAAAAATCCCAGCTCGCCCAATTGCGGCACCAATTCCATAGGAAACGTCGCTTCGCGATTGTGTTTCTCGATGATGGGAATTACGTGCTCATCGACAAATTGCCGCGCTGTCTTCCGGGCCAGCAATTCTTCGTCGTTGAGCAGCGAATCGAAGTCCAGGAAATCCACGCCGGGAAACGGGGGCATCAAGCGCTCCTTTTGTTCCTAACACAAGGGAGGAAGGCTAGTCATGCTGCGACTCGAGTCATTCTAGCGCGCAGTGTTGAAGGGCAGCAAGCAAGGCGACGTTAAACACCGAGTGACCTTCATCTAAGGCAGGCGTTCATGCGGTGGCAGTCGCAATCGTTTAGCGATTGAAGGAAGCTTGTTTGGTACTTGGTGGAGGACCACTAGCGGTCCGATCAAACAGCACCACGTTCAATGACGTAAAATCTCGCGCATCAATCTGCTGGCGGCCATCTGACAACCACTTGGCAACCGCGTCTGCCCGGTCATATTCCTGTTTGTTTCCGTCGAGGAACATCAGCACGAGCCAGACTCGGCCAGCACCTGGAGGAGCAGCCCGCAGGTTTGTTCCGGGAACGGTGACCAACTCTTGGGGTTTTGGGTCCGATGGATCTTGACTATCCACAATATTCAGCCAGTGCTCGTTCAAAGTATTCGGTCTCAATACAGCAGAATTCAGTTTATGGCTGTAGTAAGTAAAGGGCGCCTCGCCGCCGGAACGATAGAAGAAAATGCTGTCTCCGGGTTGGGCTCGGTCGAGGACGTATGACGTAACGGCACGCCAGTCTTGGCGGGTCATTTCGAAGTCAACCTGGTAATAACGAACAACGCCAAATATCGAGCAGACCGAGATTGCCACAAAGAGCCCCCAGCACAGTACTGCTGGCCGCAATCGAGCGATTCCGACAGCAACCAGGAGAAGCATGGCGGGCAAGCAGAAACTCAGGTAACGCGGAACAAAGATCGGCTTTACCAGTGAGACTGTAACGACCATCACCACCGGTGCAACGAGCCAAGAAAAAAGTAAAGTGTATCCCCAAGCATCAATCGCTTCTGCGCCACCGCGCCGCCCGCGTGCCGCCCCAAGCGCGGCGCTGCCTAGCGCCAGTACGTCCAGAATCAGAAGGGTCCTTCCATAGACGCCAGAAAAGTCGACGCCAAGAATGAGGAGGGAATCAGGCTGCAAGGCAGGAACCCACGAAATCGGGGACATGCCAGCTTGCAAGGCGACGTAAATCGCTATGGGGGAGATCATGGCGCCGAATGCCAGAAGGCTGAAGAGAAAATTGCGGTACGGGATCTCATCACGCCGCAACGATAGAAGTGAAATGGTGTGGGCCGGTACGAGCAGTGCACTGAGGAAATGAGAATACGTGGCTAACGCGCAGACGACGGCGTACATCCCCCAGTGCGCGGTGGCGGGATTCTGCAGGTTCCTCGCGAGAATCCACGTGGCGACCACCACGAAGAAGACGGCCATCGCATAGCTCCGTGCCTCCTGCGCATAGCGGATATGATAGGCGTTAATCGCCAGCAGGAGGGCGGCCAACAATCCGACGCGACGACCGAAAAGTCGCGCGCCAAGAAAAAAGGTGGGCGGCACGGTGGCAACCGAGAACAAGACTGACAAACCGCGGATGAATCCTTCGCTGCTGCCGAACCTCAGCCATGATCGCAATAACAGAAGGTAAAGCGACATGTTTGCGTCGCCAAACCACAATGCGTGGATCAACTGCGGCAACGGCAACCGAGCGATCTCCAGGCTGAGGCCTTCGTCCAACCAGAAGCTCTTGGCGGTGAGAGCGTGAATTCGCAGAAACGCTGCGAGAAGGGTGACCAAGCTCAGCAGAATTGCGTATAGAGCATTGTTCAACGATCGTTTGTCGGTTGCGGAATGCGCTTTGGATGAATCAGCAGAAATGGAATTCAATGACGTCGCGGTGGCCATAATATGAAGGCTAGCATTGCCAAATGGTAAAGCAGGCACCATGTCGGTATCCCGGTTCGAGCACTGCAACATGGGAGCCCGGTCGTCCATAACTTGGCGAGCTCCAAGCGGAGCCTGCACCCAATCGTGATATTCGTTACGGCAGAGATCCCCGTTTAACTTGCGGTTGATCTGGCGATGGAGATTGTGGACTTAGACCGGCAGGGCGAGAGACATCCGGCTGAGGTGAATCGACAACGTCTCGAGCAAAGAGCAATATCGTGATCTGTGAAAACCATTTCTCTTCGATCAAGCGGCGTCCTTTTCCATACACGCCGCGGAGGATGACGCTTTCCATGTTAGGTTTCCCATCCGCGCCCCTGTCGAGATCGAGTATCAACCAAACTCTGTCGCCGCCGGTGCCGGCATCCGAATGGCGTCGGCCAAGGTAGGCAAAGAGCGAATCGCGGTAGCCCCAGTCCGAGCCATTTGCCGATACAAGAGCCTCCGGCCAGCGCGGCGAGGAATGCCTCTGCGATCTGTAGAATTCAAACGGCAAGTGTCCGAAGTTTTGATAGAAAAAAGCGCCGTCTCCCGGCAACGCGTGATCGAGAACATAGGAAGTCGCCCCGCGCCAGTCGTCGCGATCGAGATCGAAGTCCTGGCGGTAATATGAGGAGGCTCCAAGGATGGAAAAAACCGAGATTGCGGCAACAAAAATCCATCCGAGCATACGTGGTTTGAGCTTGATGATTCCGGCCGCGACGATTAGAACCAGAGCCGGCAGACAAGGAAGCATGTATCGAGCTACAAAAATTGGCCGGACAACAGAAACAGCCAGCACCGCACTCAGCGGCGCGAGAAACCAGACAAAGAGAAGGATATGTCCCCAGTGATCGACGCTTCGGCCGCCTCCTCGCCACTCCTTCCAAGTAGCAAATGCAGCTAGCCCTACAGCAATCACATCGAGCGCAAGGAGCCGAACTCCACCGTTCCCTGCCAGCATGATGAAAAGGTCGAGCACCCCGCGCATTTTTGTCGGCGGAATCCATCGCGTCGAGCCGGCGCCAACAGTGGCGACAATCATTGCAATCGGGATCATCAGGTAGGCGAACCAGCGAATGCTGCGGGCGAGATCCTTCCAGGGAAGATCGCGGCGCCGGAGAAACGCGAGTGAGATGCCATGCGCCAGGACAATCAATACGCCAAAGAAGTGGCTGTAGACGGCCGCCGCGCAGGCCGCAGTGTAGGCTGCCCAACGGGCCGACGAAGGATCCTGCAAATTCCGGACGAGGAGCCAAGTGGCCAGTGCGGTAAAGAACACGACCAACGCATAGCCTCTGGCCTCCTGTGCATAGCGGATGTGATAAGCATTAATCGCGAGCAACCAAGCTGCCAGGAGTCCCGCGGCGCGCCCAAAGAGCCGCACACCGAGCGCATACACGACCGGCACGGTAGCGACAGAGAACAACACCGACAACCCGCGGATAAAGCCTTCGGTAGAGCCCAGGACCAACCAGAAGTGCAGCAGGAAGTAGTACAGCGCCATGTTGATTTCGCGATGGCGCAACACATAAAAGAATTGCGGCCAAGGCAAACGGGCAATTTGAACGCTGATACCTTCGTCGAGCCAGAAGCTTTTTGCGGTGATGCCGTGAAGGCGCAGGACGGTGGCGACGATAGTAATCAGGGCGAGCAGCCAGGAACTTGTCGTTGTGCTGGCGCGCCCGCGATCGGGAGCGGCCAACGTCGCGGGTAGGGGTAAAGACTGCGTCGCTTGGTTCATCACGCACTTAACACCGTAGCAATTGACAAGCGAATCGCCAACCTCGTCCAACATCCCGTGTTCCAAGAATTCAACTTGGCCGAACGAAGCATTCCGGGCCTGTGAGTGTGCGCTTTGGCAAGCCCCGCCGTGCAAATGGAATCGCTAAAGCGATCCATATGTTGTTCCACTCGGGAGGTCCGTCCCCCCGACCTCCACTTGGTACTACGCCTCTGCTCTGAGTCAGAACAGCGCCTATCGGCACAAAGGCTTGCGCGAAACGCGCTCCGATGTTATAAAATCACTCCTTTATCGAGGCTAGGAATAGCCTGTAGTGAGGGTGTGCACTTCAGGTTTACCGGAGAAACGTACTGGCGGGCATAGGTCCGATGCCCCCTGAATAGTCGGTGGAAATCTTAAACCAACTCGGTGATTTGTTTCTGGCGGCTGTGCCGACTGTCATTCTCGTTTTCCTTTTTTATCTCTTTTTGCGTTGGAGCTTTTTTGGGCCGATTGAGCGCGTTCTCTCCGAGCGCCACCAACGTGCCGTTGGCGCGCGGCAGGAGGCCGAAGCGATCCGGGTAGATGTGCAGGAAAAGCTTCGCGCGTATAACGACGCGCTGCGGAAAGCGCGCGGAGAAATTTTTGTCGAGCAGGAAGCATTCCGCCGCCGTGTGCTGGATGAACGGCAGGCCGCCGTCAACGCTGCGCGTTCCGCCGCGCAACAAGAGTTGCAGGCTGCGAAGAAGGCGCTCGCCGCGGATGTGGAAGCCGCGGGGGCACAGCTTGAACAGTCTACCGATGTGCTGGCCGGCGAAATTGCCAAAAACATCCTCGCCGGGGCGTCTTCCCCGGGCGGCGTCCAGCGCGGGGATAGTCGATGAGAGCCTGGCGGCGTGCGGTGCCGCTCTTCGCGAGCGGACTTTTGACCTTCTTCCTCATGGCGCTTCCTTCGCTGGCGGCCGAAACTGGGGAAGGTCCAGGTGCATCCACAGCGGCGCCTTTTTTCCGTTGGCTCAATTTCCTTTTAGTCTTTGGCGGGATCGCCTACATCATCAAGAAATACGGCGGGTCGTTTTTCCGCGCCAACGCGAAGGCCATTGCGGCAAGTATTATCGAGGCTGCCGCGGCGAAAGCTGAGGCGGAGCGCGAACTGCATGAGGTCGACACGAGGATAGCCCGGCTGGGCCAGGAAATCGCCGAATTGCGCGAAGCAGCACGGCGGGATTCGGCTGCCGAAGGGGAACGCCTGCTCGCTTCGGGACGTGCGGAGATTGAAAAGATCAGCCAGGCCGCGCGCGGAGAGCTGGCCGCCGCCGAACGCGCCGCGCAGCAGGAATTGCGCGCCATCGCGGCGTCCATGGCGGTGGAGCGCGCCGGAGCACTGGTGAGTTCCCGGATGAACAGTGAAGTCCGGGCCAGGATTTTCCATACATTCCTCGGAGAACTTGGAAGGAGCGCGAATTGAAGGCGCTGGCGGAGCGGTACGCGGGCGCGCTGGTCGAAGTCGCGCTTGAAAACAAGCAAGCCGACCAGGTGAAGAAGGAACTGGCGGCATTTGCGGCGATGATCCGTGAATCCGCCGAGTTGCATGCGTTCTTGTCGAACCCCTCGATTGCGCGGGCGAGCAAGCACGCCGCGATCGAGCAATTGGTCGCGCGGATGGGCGCGAGCCGGACGCTGCGCAATTATCTTTTTGTGATTGTGGATCAGCGGCGCGCGGGATTGCTTCCGGAAATCGAGCAGGCATTCAGCGCGTTGCTCGACGCCCGGCAGGGGATCACGCAAGCCATGGTGACGTCGGCGGCGGATTTGACGGCCAATGAGCGGGCGGAATTGGACGCCACGCTGGCGAAGCTTACCGGGCGGAAAGTTCAGGCGCAATTCAAAACAGATCCCACGCTGATCGGCGGTGCTGTGGTGAAAATCGGTTCGACGATTTATGACGGCTCGGTGCGCTCGCAACTGGATCGCCTGCGCGCGCGGATGATTGCGGAATAGGAGCGGGGATGGCTTCGATCAAAGCGGATGAAATCACAAAAATACTGAAGGCGCAAATCGCCAACTACGAACAGGCTATCGCCGTGGAAGAGGTCGGCACGGTCATCTCCGTGGGCGACGGCATCGCGCGCATTTACGGCCTGGAAAAAGCGATGTCCGGCGAAATGCTTGCGTTCCCGCATGACGTTTTCGGAATTGCCCTCAACCTTGAGGAAGATCAGGTTGGCGCAGTGCTGCTCGGCGAGTACACGTTGGTTCAGGAAGGCGACACGGTTAAGCGCACAGGTACGATTATGTCCGCTCCAGTGGGCGAAGGGATGGTGGGCCGCGTGGTGAGCCCGCTCGGATTGCCGCTTGACGGCAAAGGGCCCATCTCAACCGATCAACGCATCCCGATTGAGCGCATCGCTCCAGGCGTCGTGGACCGGCAACCGGTGCGCGAGCCGCTGCAGACGGGAATCAAGGCTATCGATTCGATGATTCCCATCGGCCGCGGGCAGCGCGAACTGATCATCGGCGACCGACAGACGGGCAAGACTGCCATCATTCTGGACACGATTCTGAACCAGAAGGGCGGCGACATGATCTGCATCTACTGCGCGATCGGGCAAAAGCGCTCGACCATCGCGCAGGTGGTGAAGATCCTCACCGACGCGGGCGCGATGGACTATACGATTGTCGTCGCAGCGTCGGCCACCGAGCCGGCCACATTGCAATACATCGCGCCATACGCGGCTTGCGCGATGGGCGAGTTTTTCCGCGATACGGCCCGGCACGCCGTCTGCTTTTACGACGACCTTTCCAAGCACGCGCAGGCCTATCGCGAAATTTCGTTGCTGCTGCGCCGCCCTCCGGGCCGCGAAGCGTTTCCGGGCGATGTGTTCTATCTTCACTCGCGTTTGCTGGAGCGCGCTGCCAAGCTCAACGACAAACTGGGCGCGGGCTCGCTCACGGCTTTACCAGTCATCGAAACGCAGGCTGGGGACGTCTCGGCCTACATTCCCACCAACGTGATTTCCATCACCGACGGACAGATTTATCTCGAAGCGGACCTTTTCAACAGCGGCATCCGGCCGGCGATCAACGTGGGTCTCTCCGTAAGCCGCGTCGGCGGCAACGCGCAAATCAAGGCGATGCGTCAGGTGGCCGGATCGCTACGGCTAGACCTGGCTCAGTACCGCGAACTGGCAGCGTTCGCGCAGTTTGGCTCCGATCAACTCGACAAGGCCACCAAAGCACAGCTGGCGCGAGGGCAGCGTCTCACTGAAATTCTGAAACAAGGGCAATTCTCGCCGCTGACGGTGGAAGAGCAAGTACTCGTGATCTTCGCGGGCACCAGCGGTTTGATCGACGACATCGCGGTGAGCGATGTCGGACGCTTCCAGCAGGCCCTGGTCGAATTCGTGCGCACGCGGTACGGGGCGCTACTGCAGCAGATTGCGCAGAAGAAACAGATTACCGACGACATTCGCGCGGATCTCAAGCGCGCGATCGCGGAATTCAAGGAGAGGTTCCAGGCCGCGGCTGCGACCGCCCGAGCCTAGTCCGGCGAACAGAACCTTCCGATGCCTACACTTCTCGATTTCCGGCGGCGCATTCGCTCGGTGAAGAACACGCAACAGATTACCCGCGCGATGAAATTCATCGCTGCGGCGCGGCTGCGGCGCGCGCAGGAAACCGCCGTTTCGTTGCGGCCTTATGCCGCGGGAATTCGCGAAGTGCTGCGCTCCGCGATGTCGCGCATCGAGAATCCCGAGCAGTTTCCGCTGTTGGCGCAACGGCGGGAGGAGCGCGTGCTCGTGCTGGTGGCCGCCGGCGAACGTGGTTTGTGCGGCGCGTTCAACGCGAACGTGCTGCGGCGAGCGTTCGATTTTTTGCGCGAGAAAAGTGACAAGGCGGTGGAAGTGATCCCCATCGCGAAGAAAAGCCGCGATGCCTTTGCCAAACGTTCCTGGAAAATTGCCGCCGAGTACGTGGATGTGACCACGCGCGCCGATTTGGGAGTCGCCAAGAAAATTGCCGCCGAGGTCATGAAGATTTACGAGTCGCATGAGGCGGACTCGGTCTATCTGATCTACAACGAGTTCAAGAATGTGATGGCGCAGACGCTGCGAGTCGAAAAACTTCTTCCACTCGAACACGCGGCGCTGGGCGAGCCTGTGAAAGATGCTCCGCCAACATCGTCGACTGACGCGGTGGACTATATTTACGAGCAGCCGGCTGCGGAAATCTTTAGCAAGCTGGTGCCGCGCTATGTCGAGATGCAGATTTACCGGATGCTGGCAGAAACCTCCGCGGCGGAACACGCCGCGCGCATGACGGCGATGGAATCGGCGACGAGCAACGCCTCCGACGTGATCGACGCGCTGACGCTGCACATGAACAAGGTGCGCCAGGCCGCGATTACAAGAGAGATCATTGAGGTGGTGAGCGGAGCGGCATCAGCAGGGTAGTAGCGTGATCCGTGACCCGCGACCCGTGCGTTTCGGGTCACGAGTTTTGCGCGGGTCACGAGACACGAATCACGAGTCACGCCAAAGCGAGGGAGCCACAGATGGCGCAACATGAGACAGGGAACATCGGGCATGTCGTTCAGGTCATCGGCCCGGTTATTGACGTGCAATTTCCCGAGCATCACTTGCCGGAGATTCATAACGCGATGCGGATTACCAGTGAGGGCTTCGAGGGTCCGGAGCCCATCAATATCGTCGCGGAAGTCGCACAGCACCTGGGCGAGGGCCGAGTTCGAACGGTGGCGATGACGGCGACGGAAGGTGTCGTGCGTGGGATGAAGTCGGTGGACCTCGGGGGACCCATTGCGGTTCCGGTGGGTCGAGCGGCTCTGGGGCGCGTAATGAACGTGCTTGGAGAACCCGTGGATGGCCTGGGGCCGATCCAAACCGAAAAGCGCTACCCGATTCACCGGCCGGCCCCGTCTCTTGAGGACCAGTCCACGACCCTGGAAATGTTTGAGACAGGAATCAAGGTTGTTGACCTGTTCGAACCGTACCTGAAGGGCGGCAAGATTGGCCTCTTCGGCGGCGCGGGTGTCGGCAAGACGGTTCTGATTCAGGAACTGATCCATAACGTAGCGATGAAGCATGGAGGCGTGTCGGTATTTGCCGGAGTGGGCGAGCGAACGCGCGAAGGGAATGACCTGTGGCTCGAAATGCAGGAATCGGGCGTCGTGGTACCCGGCAATTCCGAGAAATCACGCGCCGCGCTTATCTACGGCCAGATGACCGAACCACCCGGCGCGCGCCTCCGCGTGGGATTGACCGGACTGACCGTCGCGGAATATTTCCGTGACGAAGAAGGTCTGGACGTGTTGCTGTTCATCGACAACATTTTCCGGTTCGTGCAAGCGGGATCGGAAGTATCGGCTTTGCTAGGCCGCATGCCTTCCGCTGTGGGATACCAGCCGAACTTGAACACAGAAATCGGCGAGCTGCAGGAGCGCATCACTTCGACGAAGCGCGGATCGATCACGTCGGTGCAGGCGATTTACGTGCCCGCCGATGACTACACCGATCCCGCGCCAGCCGCGACGTTTTCGCACCTGGACGCCACCACAAACCTCAGCCGGCAGATTGTGGAGCGCGGCATTTATCCGGCGGTTGATCCGCTGGCCAGCTATTCGCGCATTCTCGATCCGCGCATCGTTGGCGAAGAGCACTACAATGTTGCGCGCGCCGTGAAGGGCGTGCTGCAGCGTTACAAAGACCTTCAGGACATCATCGCGATTCTGGGCATCGAAGAACTTTCGGACGAAGACAAGCAGGCCGTGGCGCGCGCGAGAAAGATCGAGAAATTCCTCTCGCAGCCCATGTTCGTCGCACAGCAATTCACGGGCCTGGAAGGCAAATACGTAAAGATTGCCGACAACGTGCGCGGGTTCAAGGAAATCGTCGAAGGCAAGCACGACGATTTGCCGGAACAGGCGTTCTACATGGTCGGCACGATCGAGGAAGTGCGCGAGAAGGCCGAGAAGATGGCGGCGACGGCGTAGTGAAGACGTGATTCGCGGCCCGCGACCCGTGTTCCGTGACCCGGGGAGTCGCAGGTCAGATGCTGAGAAGCTTCCAAGAATTGGAAGTGTGGCAAAAGGCTCATGGCCTTGTTTTGGAGACATATCGTCTTACCGGCAAGTTTCCGGATCGTGAACGATTTGGAATCGTGTCACAAATTCGGAGGTCATCTGCCTCGGTTCCGGCAAATATAGCCGAAGGGTTTGGACGGAGAACAACAAAGGAATTATTGCAGTTTTTAACGAATGCAAACGGGTCACTTGAAGAAACTCGATATTTCGTAATTTTGGGACGGGATCTAGGTTATCTGAAAAACGAAGATTTCGAGGATATGGAAAAACGATGCTCCTCCGTTGGGCAGATGATTGGCGCGCTGGGTCGGTCTCTCAAGTCTCGCCTCGCAGGTGTTCACGGGTCACGGGACACGAGTCACGGGTCACGGGAAACGAGTCACGGTTCACGATAAGACATGGCTTCTGAGACATTCACACTCGAACTTGTCACACCGATGCGGCTCGTTGTGCGCGAAACGGTGAATGAGGCGCAGATCCCCGTGCGTGGGGGTTACATCGGCGTGCTTCCTGGACATACTCCGCTACTGGCTGAAATGGGAATCGGAGAGCTTAGTTACCACGTGGGTAACCGAGTGTTTTCGTGCACGGCGATCGGCGGATTCGTGGAAGTGCTGGGCGATCGCGTCATCGTGCTTGCGGACCGCTCGGAA
>Ga0210400_10005003_pt1 | contig 11317 bp, 9 predicted proteins | sample IncBWH26MmetaG_FD_155456 | JGI IMG/M metagenome (GOLD analysis project Ga0210400, IMG submission 155456) | Forest soil microbial communities from Barre Woods Harvard Forest LTER site, Petersham, Massachusetts, United States - Inc-BW-H-26-M | ecosystem: Environmental > Terrestrial > Soil >...
CGGCGACGGAAAAACTCGCCGTCATAAGTTGGAATCAGGTCTTGCTGTATCCCAAAGGCTGGACCGCCGATCAGCTCACCTACACGGCCTCCGTAAAACTTCCTTCGGGATGGAAGTTCGGTACTCCTTTGCCGGTGTCGTCGCAATCCGGAGACGAGATTCATTTCAGCCCGGTTTCGCTGTACACGCTGGTGGATTCTCCCGTTATTACAGGAGAATATCTGAAGATCGTTCCGCTCAACCCCGGACAGAATCCTCCGGTGGAGATGGATGTCGCAGCGGATAGTCCCAGCGCCCTCGAGGCGCCGCCGGAGGTTTGGGAAAACTACCGCAACCTGGTGAAGCAGGCAGGGCTGCTGTTTGGCGCAACGCATTACCGCGACTACCACTTTCTGTTTACCTTGAGCAATCACGTCGCCCACTTTGGCCTTGAACACCATGAATCAAACGATAGCCGCTCCGGGGAACGTACTCTGATCGATCCTGAACAAAGAATTGCACGTGCGTCGCTTCTCCCGCACGAGTACGTACACTCGTGGAACGGGAAATTCCGCCGCCCTGCCGATCTAACCACTTCCGACTATCAGCAAGCGATGCAAGACGATCTTCTCTGGGTGTACGAAGGATTGACCGAATATTTGGGCGAGGTTCTTCCGGCTCGCAGCGGCATGTGGACGCCCGAGCAGTTTCGCGAGGAATTGGCGCGGATCGCGGCGCGACTCGGTCACCGTCCGGGGAAATCATGGCGCAACCTGCAGGACACGGCGGACGCTGCTGCTCAGCTCTATAACTCTCCTAAAGCGTGGGACTCGTTTCGGCGCGACGTTGATTTCTACGATGAAGGTGAGTTGACCTGGCTGTGGGTGGATTCGATCATTCGCACTCAGAGCGATGGAAAAAAGTCTGTGGACGATTTCTGCCAACTCTTCCACGGCGCACCCAGCACCGCACCCGTTGTGAAGACTTATACGTTTGAGGATGTAGTCGGCGCGTTAAATCAGGTGGTCCCCTATGATTGGCGAGGTTTCTGGACGGAGCGCCTTACGAGCCACAGCCCGGACGCTCCACTCGAAGGCGTCGAACGTAGCGGGTGGAAGCTCACCTACGACGCGACCCGCTCGGAGATGATGAAAGCCTGGGAGGATGATCGCGAAGCCATCAATGCATCTTTCTCTGTCGGAATGACTGTGGATGCGAGCTGTCTGGCGTCCACGGGCGATGGAGGTTGTCATTACGACGGCCAAATCGTGGATACCATCGAAGGCATGGACGCCGCTCGCGCCGGCATTGGCCCTGGAATGAAGGTGGTCGCCGTCAACGGCCGCCGCTATACACCCAAGGTTTTCCGCGAGGCACTCCTCGCTGGAAAAAGCAGTTCCCAACCCTTGGAGTTGCTGATCGAGAACACGGATTATTTCCGGACCTTCCGTCTCGATTACCACGGCGGAGAGAAGTATCCGCACCTGGTGCGTGACGACTCGAAGCCCGATGTGCTGAGCGAGATCATTCGCGCGCGCTGAGGCATCTGGGGGGCAGCCGCCCCAGGCGGGCCAGCTTCTGAATGGTTTTGAAGTTGCCGCGCGGGTGACCCAGCCCTTGTGGGTTGTCCAGGGTGGGGTCTTTGGCTGAAATCGTCAATTATCGACTGCCCACAACCTTGAACTTCTGTACCCGGCGGCCATCGACGGACTCACCAACATAGATGTTGCCCTTGGAGTCCAGCGCCATCGTGTGCGCATGCATGAATTCACCCAGCTGGTGGCCCGGGCGGCCGAAGCTGCCAAGCAGATGTCCACTCGCGCGCTCAACGATGTCTACTTGTTCGTCGATTTCATTAATGACGAATATGAACTTCTGCTCTTGATCCCGGGAGAATTCGACAGAGGAAGCCGACCCCACGAGCATCGCTTCTCGTCTCGATCCTGTTCCGGTCGCTGGAATGGGGGTCCACACCTTGAAGGAGAAGGGGATGTTCCTTTGAAAATTGCCCATCGTATCGAACACCTGAACACGATTCATCCACCGGTCGCATACGTACACCAGACCATCATTGCTCACCCGCACGCAATGCGGGGTAGGCGCGGCCGCGGTACCGGCTTCCTCAGGCGATCTGTGCACCTTCCACTGGCGCAAGTAGTGCCCGCTTTTATCAAACACCACGACGCGAAAATTATTGCCGCCTCGTCCTTTCGCATGTCCATCGGCGACATAAATGTCGCCATTGTGTGGATCGAATGCAATTTCCGACACTCTGAAAAACTGCGATGTGCTCGAATTTAGCGGCGTCCCGGTGACGGTGCCGTCCGAGGAATCGAAAACACCTCGCTTTCCGATCTGCAGCAGAAGCTCTCTCCCGTCGTGCGAATATTCCTGCACGATGCCGTCCTCCGATCCATCGAGCCACACGTGACCCTCGCGGTCGATTGCGCAGCCGTGGAGATCCTTGGGAAGAATGTTTGCATCTCCCCAGGAGTTGACCACATTGCCGTCCACGTCAAACTCAATCACAGGAGGCGCGGCTTGTCCGGCGTTCAGCTCGTCATTGGTCAATCCTTCCAGGTGGCCATCCATCCCGCCGACATCATTCACTCGCTGAACGATGAAAACATGATCCTGGGCGTCGACACACACGCCTCCCATTTCCCCGGTCACCCAGCGGTCGGGCAAGGGCTTGGGCCAAGAAGGATCCACTTCGTACCGCGGCACAATATTCTGAGCCTTGGATGGCGGCACACAAGACGTGGCGAGCGCGACCGCCAACCCCGCGCAAATCCCGGCCTTACACAGATGTGTATTCACGCCATTTCCTCGCGTCAATAGGTGAGCGCCCGGTTCACAGTTTGCGGAAAAACTAAAAATATTGTCACTTGTTCACGGAGAACGTTCTCGGTGAACCGAGGCGCGCTCAATACTGAGGAATCCCTCTTTTTCAAGGTTTTCAAAGCCAGAGAGATTCCTCCCTTCGTTCGCAATGACAGACAAACACTTTTTCCGCACCCTGTTGAAACTTCATCAAGTCCGTTGCAGCAATGGCCGAAGCTCCCGAACGTCCTTTACATTTTCGAGACTAAGCACCTTGTCGGTCAGGCTCGAGGTGTTGCGAGCGCCGAGTATGGGCGTCATGAGGTCGCGGCATTTCGCGACAACTTCATCGCGGGTCATGGGATTTTCAGGAGTGCCGCGCACGGCCTCGACACGCTCGGTAAGCTTCGTTCCATCATTCAGCGTGACCTCGACAATCGCCACGCGCGCCGGGATGAGTTTTTCGAGCTCCTCGTCGCCGATGAGTTGCACTTTCGCGCGCTGCTTAAGGACCCCCGGGTCCTGCATGCGCGGCCGGTCGTGCGCCGCCTTGAACGAAGCTGTCTTGTCGATCATCATCACCGCAATCATGTGTTGAAGACAAATGTCCGGCATTTCGCGGTTGTTTACGGTGAAGGCCGCGCTCGTGGCGGCGCGCACGACGACCTGTTTCACTTGATCCGGCTCGAAGGGATGCTTCTTCAGAATAATTTGCATCGCGTCTAATGGCGACTGGATGGGCCCTCCCGTCGTCCATCTCTTGATGGTCGTCTGCGTCACCTCGTAGCGCTCGCCGAGTTTGTCAGTCCATCCGGCGGGGTCTGCCTGGGGCGAGTAAGACTGCATGAAACTCTCGGAGCCGGACAGAATGTCGTTGACGCCGGTCCAGCCTGATTGAACCAGCATCGCAGCCATCACGCCGTTGCGCGCGCCCATGCCGCCAAACACGAAGCCCTTCTCGATATGCTCGGTATCGCGACGCCACGCGCCGATGCCGGCCCCTGCCTGCTGCCCGGCGTAATCGAGCAGCCAACGCATTTGCTGCGGATTCAGACTCGCCACCGACCCGGCCGCCGCCGCCGCGCCAAACGTTCCGACCAGATTGTGGGTATCCCGAAGCACCATCTTGGCGCCCAAGGCCTTGTAGGCCCGCATTCCGACGTCGTAACCAAGCGCCACGGCACGCACGTAGTGCATCCCGCTGACGCCGAACTGCTCGCCGAGCGCGAGCGAAGCTGGGATAACCGCGGACCCTGGATGCGCGCCTCCGCCGGTGTAGTCGTCGTCCGTCTCGTCGGAATGAGCAAGCACGCCGTTTGCGACGGCCGCCTCGATCGGCCCGCAAACGATATTCGAAGCGACAACGGTCGCAATCTTCTCGCCTCCATAAGAGCGAGCGAACTGAATCGCCAGGCGACCGGGTGGCAACTCGGAGCCTGAAACCATGGCGGCAATCGTGTCCAGAATGTGGTGTTTTGCTTCTTGCAATACTTTGTCGGGCAACTCGCGGTTGCGGGCTTCGCTCATGTAGGTGCTGAGCGCGGTCATTACCGGGCTGACGTCTTGCGCAGCGATCTCTACCGCGCAGGGAAAAGCTGCGGCGGCGGTGATCCAGGCGGCACGCTGCAACAAACCGCGCCGCGTGAAATTTGTCCCGCCATTCTCTACTGGCATACGCGCATCTCGATCGTGTCCCATGCCAAGTCCTCCCTTATTGCCAGCTGTTGGCTGTTAACAATCTCGTGCGAATTCCGGCGCCCGGTATTGTATCTGACATTTTGGCGCTGCGCACATTCCAAAGACCTCTACATTCAAGCACGTGCCCGGCTGACATAGTTGGGTGCAACATCGCTGTGCGCGCTGATTACTGTCTCTGCAGTGGTATTATCCCAAGCGCAATGAAGCCAAATCGAGTCGCGCGCCCTGGCCTGTTGAGATCACTGTGGCGTTGCGTTACCCGATCTTGTTCGCCCCATCGCGCTGATTATATTTTCGCCGCGGCACAATGACGGGAACTCGAGTCTCGCTCACGCGAAACCAAGTCCGCGGGTTCTGGGCGGCCTGGGGAGGATGGGTGTTGGATGGCATGGATTCGTTCATCTACGCCCTGGTTCTGGTCCCGGCCCTGCGGGAATTGCTACCTCGATCGGGAATTCCAGCAACCAATGCGAATATCGGATATTACGGCGGGGTTCTCTTCGCCCTTTTTTTAATTGGTTGGGGAATGGCTCTCCTGTGGGGACCGGTCGCCGACAGGTTCGGCCGCGTTCGCACCCTAATGCTCACCATCATTTGTTTTTCGCTTTTTACATTGCTGAGCGCCTTTGCGACGAACATTTGGACGCTCGCCATCCTTCGGTTGCTTGCCGGCATTGGTATCGGCGGGGAATGGGCGATGGGTGCGACGCTCATCTCCGAAGAGTGGCCAGAGGAGCGTCGAACCATGGGCGCGGGCCTGATGCACACGGGGTATTACTTTGGCTTTTTTCTGGCCGCGCTTGCGAATTATTCCGTCGGCAGCCGTTTCGGCTGGAGATGGATGTTTGTCGTCGGCGGCGTCCCGGCATTGCTCGTGATTTTGATTCGTAAAGGTATGAGCGAGCCCGCGCGTTGGGAAGCTAAGCGGGGACCACTAGGGGAGAAATGGAGTTTGAAGCGCACGTTCCTGGAAATTTTCTCGCCACGATATCGTCTCCGCACGCTACTGAATCTCATGTACCAACTCGTCTCCACGATAGGTTTGTGGGCCGGGTCCGTGTACGTGCCAGCGGCGATCACGTATCTGGCCGCCAGGGTGGGGCACACATCGTTTGAATCGGCGCGCCTCGCTTCCTACGGCACGGCCATACTTTCCATTGGAACGATCCTGGGTGCGTTGAGCGTGCCTGCCATCGCCGATCGGCTGGGACGCAAAGTCAATCAGGCTATTTTTTACTCGCTGATGCTCGTGGTCATCGTGGTCACATTCGGATACGTTTTCTATTTGCAGACCGACGCGCTGAAATGGTTTTTCGTGTGCCTCTTTTTTCTCGGCATTGGCGGAGCGAACTATACCGTCTATTCTTTTTGGCTGCCGGAGCAGTATGAAACCGAATGCCGCGCCAGCGCGCTTGCCTTCGCGCAAAATGTGGGACGTTTTGCAGGAGCCGGCGCCACATTTCTTGTGGGAGCCGGAGTGCGCCACTTTCAGACGCTGGGTATTCCCGTAGCGCTGACCGCCATTGCTTTTGTCGTTGGGCTCTGGTTACTGCCTTTCGGCGTGGAAACGAAGGGCAAGCCGTTGCCCGCCTAGTTGGAATGATAACAATGAGGATTGAAGATGACTCAGGAACGCGACGCGCAAACAAGAAGTGAAATTCGCGACGGAATGAAAATCGACTGGGACGTGCCGATACCCATGGATGACGGCCTCGTCCTGCGCGCTGATGTTTTCCGGCCTCCCAGCGAAGGCCGCTATCCAGTGCTGCTGACGTATGGACCATACGCAGAAGGGCTCGCTTTCCAGGATGGCTACCCCGACGCCTGGCAAACCATGGTGCGAAAGCATCCCGATGTGGCGGCTGGCTCGACCAATCTGTATCAAAACTGGGAGGTGGTTGACCCAGAGAAATGGGTGCCGCACGGTTACGTCTGTGTGCGTGTTGACAGCCGTGGTTGCGGACGCTCACCGGGCTACGTCGATCCATTTTCACCGCGCGAAACGCGCGACTTCGCGGCGTGCATCGCCTGGTCCGGCGAACAGCTGTGGAGCAGCGGTAAGGTCGGCCTCAACGGCATTTCTTATTACGCGATCAATCAGTGGCAGGTGGCGTCGCTGCAGCCGCCACACTTGGCGGCGATGTGTGTCTGGGAAGGAGCGGCGGAGTGGTACCGTGATACTTCGCATCACGGCGGCATTCACTGCACGTTCTGGGCAAATTGGTATGACATGCAGGTCAAGACGGTGCAGCACGGGCTTGGAGAACGCGGGCCCCGCAGCCGCGCTACAGGTGATCTCGTGTGCGGGCCGGAGACGCTTACCGACGCGCAAGTCGCAGCGAATCGATGTAATTTCGGCGCCGATCTCCTCGCGCATCCACTCGACGACGACTATAGCAAGAGCCGCTCGCCTGATTGGTCCAAGGTAACGGTGCCGTTGCTCTCCGCCGCAAATTGGGGCGGCCAGGGATTGCATCCCCGCGGCAATTTCGAAGGCTTCCTGCGAGCGGCCGGCCCGCAAAAGTGGCTCGAAGTTCACGGCATCGAGCATTGGACCCATTTTTATACCGATTATGGCCGTGAACTGCAGAAACGTTTCTTCGATCACTTTTTGAAAGGCGAAAAAAACGGGTGGGACCGCGAGCCGAGCGTGCGGTTGCAGGTTCGCCACCTCGATCGCTTTGAAGAGCGCGTCGAACACGAGTGGCCGCTCGCCTGCACCCAATGGAAAAAGTTTCATTTCGATTTTGCAAACGGTGCGTTAGTGCCGGAGCCGCCGGCGCAGGGCTCCAGCTGTTCCTTTGAGGCGATGGGTGATGGCATCACACTCCTGACGCCGCCGCTGGCAACCGAAACTGAAATTACCGGTCCCTCAGCGGCGAAATTGTTTCTTTCCTCGACCACGGAAGACGCCGACATTTTTGCAGTGCTGCGCGTTTTCTCTCCGGACCTGACGGAAATTGTTTTTCAAGGAGCAATCGATCCACACACGCCGATCGGCCAGGGCTGGTTGCGGGCTTCGCACCGGAAGCTCGATCCCGCACTTTCGAAACCGTGGCGCCCCTATCATACGCATGATGAGGTGCAGCCGTTGAAGCCTGGCGTGCCCGTTGAATTGGACGTCGAGATCTGGCCGACGAGCGTCGTCGTTCCCGCCGGCTACCGAATCGCGCTCACGATCCGCGGCAAAGACTACGAACACGCGTGCCGAGGCGGAAAACTGTCAAACTTCAGGAATGAACTGCGAGGTTGCGGTCCGTTTCTGCACAACGATCCCACAGACCGCCCGGCAAATATTTTCGCAGGCAAGACGACGCTCCACGGCGAAAAGGACGGGCAGCCCTATCTGCTGTTGCCGTTCATTCCAAAGAAATAATCGCGGTGCATGACTGAATAATGTTCCTAATCAGGTTTAAAAAGCCCCTGTCACCGTCATTCCGAGCGAAGCGAGGAATACTCTGAGGTTGTGGTCAGTAAAGAAGGACTCCTTGCTTCTTTCAGAGATCCCCATCGCCGAGGTGCGATTACGACTACTTTCCGTCAAGGATTGCTCTGCCTCGCGGCGTTAAAATTACCTTCGATCGGTTAATTGTGTCTGCGCTCTCGATTTGGATAAGGCCATCGATGAGCGCGTCATCCCATACGGGATTCCTGGGACACTTGCTCGCCCACGCCTCCATGGCCTCGGCATAGGTCCGGGGACGGCTAGCGATCCACGTGAGGAACTCCAAAGTCAACAGGGTCACTGGCCCATGCATCGCGAGTTCCCGCATCCAAAGATGCAAGCACGAATCGGTTCTGGTCCCATCTTACGCCGCTTCTAATCTAACGGAATGTGGAAAATGTTGCGGGGCGGCCCAGAACCCAGCTCGGCCCCGTCGGAACGCGTGTGGTGGCGCTACTGCCTGGGGAAAGACGCCGGTGGTAGTAATATGTCGTCCGAAATCGTTGTTGAGATCGCATTCACGAAGGAGCGACATGAGCTACGTCGAAAAAAATCTCATGGTCGGCGAAACGGTCGTCTACAAGACTCGATTGCATTGGGTCGTGATTTTCTGGCCCCTTGTACTGAGCCTGCTTTTCGGCCTGCCGGGGCTTGTACTGCTGGCGGGCGCGATAACTGCCGCGAACGACGACAGTGGCCGGTCTACTCCGATGCTTCTGGGCGGATTCATTCTGCTCGTTGTTGGGTGTGTTTGCCTTGGAATGGGTCTCCTGAAAAGGAACGCTACGGAAATGGCCGTGACCGACAGACGCGTTATCGTCAAGGTCGGGGTGGCCACCCGGAGAACGTTCGAGTTGCTTTTATCCAAAGTGGAGAGCATCGGCGTGGAAGAGAGCGTGATGGGCAGAATCCTCGGCTACGGGACTGTCGTTGTCCGCGGAACAGGCGGTACGCCCGAGCCATTCGACACAGTCTCGCATCCATTGGAATTCAGAAAGCAAGTTCAACAACAGATTGAGAAGTCCCAGGAAAGACCGCGCGCTTGAGGATGGACGTTGCGCGAAACGATTGCGAACGAGCGAGGGAGTTACTTTTCGATTTGAGAATATGCCTCATCCAGCTTGTGCGAGAGCGAGTTTTTGAGCGAATCTTCCACGAATGCTGCCCGCAGTGCCTCCAGGTTACACGCAAGAAATTCCCGATTATCCCACCCGAAGTGATCCTTCAGCTTTCGATATTCCTGTGACAGCGAGATATTGGTAATCGTTCGCGCGTCTGTGTTGATCCCCAGCGACACGGCGGCTCGACGAAGGGAATCGATCGGATGCTCGCCGTAACTGCGAAAGGCGCGTGTTTGTACATTGCTGGATGGGCACATCTCCAGGTGAATCCGTTCTCTGCGGAGGTGATCCATGAGGGACGGATCTTCTATACTGCGAACTTCGTGGCCGATGCGTGACGGCTGCAGTTTTTCAAGTGTTTCCCGGACGCTCTCGGCTCCGCAAGCTTCTCCGGCATGGGCGGTACGTGGCAGCCCGCGTTCGATCGCGTGCCGAAACGCCGGAACCTGCGCATCGATCGCGAAACCCTTTTCGTCACCTGCGATATCGAGAGCGGCGACGCAGCTTCCTTGGAAACGTTCGACAAGTCGGGCCGTCTCGAGTCCTTGCGCGGCGCTGAAATGCCGCAAGGTGCACAGGATCAGACGGGCTTCGATCCCGGTGGAACGAATGCATGCTTCGGTTGCGCGGTCGATCGCTCGCCATTTTTTCTGGCTATCGCGGCACTGTTCTCGATATACAGGATCGTCAGCCAGTTTTTTCTGGTGGCACTCGTTGCGCCGTCACCGCTGACACTCCAGCGAGCTGCAGATTCGCTGATCTGGGCGATAGCGGGACGGGTGGAATCTCTGCTTGCAGTAGGCGCACAGTTTTTCTCTCATGGTTATGGCTAGCACGAGACGACGCCTTTGATGATGAGCGTCCGATGAGTTTGCCCGATTGAGAACGTTACACATCACGATTGGTGCGGCACACGGGGGGGGTAGAATCGCGCCGATCTACTTTTTCTTCGAGTTAGTTAGAACCGCTTCGAGTTTTGAAACGAGGTGCGCGCGTTCTGCCGACCTCATCTTATCTAGATTTTCCCGCCTCCATCTAACTACGGCAAATTGCTTGCGCCAGGTAATTCGAGAAGAGACCATTCGGGCTTTCCCCGCTCGAAGGAAAGAAGGAAGCGTCGATGCTGTTCGGGCATTTTCTCAACGACAGTCTCAATTAGGGATTCCCTAGCACGGGTCAGGGCGTCGATGGAGACAGGTTCTGCTGTCATACCTTGGAAGCCACGGCGGAACTCAGCTTCGATGGGTTTTCGCCTCGGGGCAAGCACTTCGAACATTGGTCGGTTATGACTAAGCAGGTAAACGAGGAAGGCACGACGTAGCGTTTCGTCAATGCCTTCATTCGCAAGAAGGTCGCGGACATCAAAGAGGTCGCGCGGATGTTGGCGGTCAAGAGCAGCCACGATTTTTCCACCATATAGATCCGCAAACGACACGACGCGTACTTCCGCAAACCCGAACGTCTCTTCCACGGAGCGAGAGACCGTGAGCAATTCCGGTTCAACACACAACCGCGCAAAACAGGTGTAACCTCGATCTTTGTCTGGACCCCGCCTACTCGGATCAATAATTTGGTCACTGCCTTCTCGGGCTGAATCGCGCCCTCAGTGACCGTAGCCCCGCGGAGACCTTTGCGAATACGCTCGGCGATTCTCTTCATGGCCGCGTCAATTGCTACTAGAGATTCAGCGCGCGGGAGAACGGGCAAGTAAGTGAGATCAATATCGACGGACAAGCGAGGCATGTTGCGGACGAACAGATTGACCGCCGTCCCGCCTTTCAGCGCGAAGCAATCTTCCTCTGCGATGAACGGTAGAATTCTGATTAGCAGCTCAACTTGTTTGCGATAGACCTCACTGAAGGCCAACGAGATCCTCCGGCACAGTGATCTGATACGTCGAGTTTAGTTTGCCGCCCTTTACTAGCATCCTCTTTCCTTTACCTAGGTCGATATCATCCTTCTTGATGCGTCTTGCCCACGCGTGTTGATGGCGGTCGGTAAAGAATAGAAACAGCCTCTTCACTTTCACGCTGCGACAGTCGGAGAGCAGCTTTTGAAGGCGGCGTGGGCTGAGGTTCGAGAGGCCCTCCATGAGCTTGTCAACCTGATGAAAGCTTTCTCGCTCTGGTAGTTCGTCCAGAAGTTCGAGTACCGCGCGCTCCGTCGTGGAAAGAGTTAAGGGCCAATCCGATTGGCCCCAAGGCTGAACAATCAGGCCGCCATGCGGCAAGTCGGCATCCGTGCTGCGGCT
>Ga0210400_10005004_pt1 | contig 11317 bp, 8 predicted proteins | sample IncBWH26MmetaG_FD_155456 | JGI IMG/M metagenome (GOLD analysis project Ga0210400, IMG submission 155456) | Forest soil microbial communities from Barre Woods Harvard Forest LTER site, Petersham, Massachusetts, United States - Inc-BW-H-26-M | ecosystem: Environmental > Terrestrial > Soil >...
AACCTTTATTGAAGCCGGATTATATGGAATTTTGTAATGCAGATACTCTTGAGGGTATTTCGGAGAACAGTAAAGAAAAAATTATTTTTTTGGTTGCAATATTTTCGGGAAAAATACGATTGATAGATAACATACCGATTAACTGAATTGAATAAGAAATAAATATACCACAGATTACGTAAATTTGCACAAATTGTATTCGCAAATTATTTTTTTGTGTTACGTATAAAAATTCAACGTTAAAAATCTGAGACAAAAAAAGTGAATGGCTTCAAAAAAATATTAGTTATACAAACCGCTTTTATAGGTGATGCGATTTTAGCAAGTGCCGCTCTTGAAAGTTTACATGCAAAATTTCCGGAGGCAGAATTGCATTTACTGGTAAGAAACGGAAATGAATTTTTATTTGAAAATCATCCTTACTTAAAAAAAGTTTGGGTGTGGAATAAAAAAGAAAATAAATTAAAAAATCTTTTTGACCTTATCAGGGAAATACGCAAAGAAAAATTTGACTGGCTCATTAACCTGCATCGCTTTGCCAGCTCGGGATTGATTACTGCTTTTTCAAAGGCAAAAATTACTTGTGGCTTTAATAAAAATCCTTTTTCGGGTTTCTATACATACAAGGCACAACATGAAATCGGGAACGGGAAACACGAAGTGGAAAGAAATTTTCTGCTGCTTGAAAAATATGTTGACGGAAAATTTTCCAAACCAAAATTATATCCATCTGCAGCGCAGTTTGAAAAAGTAAAAGAATATCAACAGTCGCCTTATGTGTGTATGGCTCCTGCCTCTGTATGGTTTACCAAGCAATTACCCAAACATAAATGGATTGAGCTTTGCAATTTAATTACCGGTAAAACCATTTATTTACTCGGGTCAAAAAGCGATGAAGCTTTGTGCAACGAAATAAAAAATTCTTCTTCCGATAAAAACATTGTTATTCTTTGCGGCAAACTTTCTTTATTAGAATCATGTGCCTTAATGCAAAAAGCAGAAATGAATTACGTAAACGATTCCGGGCCTTTGCACTTAGCCAGTTCTGTTAATGCACCGGTAACAGCTTTTTTCTGTTCTACAGTAAAAGAATTCGGTTTTTATCCTTTATCAGATAATTCAAAAATAATTGAAGCCTCTCCCGCCCCGCCTTGCCGCCCTTGCGGATTGCATGGATATAAGGCTTGTCCGAAGGGGCATTTTGATTGCGGAAACAATATTATTGTGAAAGATTTAGCATAGTTCCTTCAGAAAGTATAAGGAGTATGTATAAGGAGAAAGAATCACAAACATTATACTTTTACTCCTTAAACCTAAGGTTTCGGAAGCGTAAATACAAAAGTTGTTCCCTTGCCGTATTCGCTGCTCACCATTATGCTCTGGTCATGCGCTTCTATAATGTGTTTTACAATTGATAAGCCCAAACCGGTTCCGCCCTGCTCGCGGCTACGGCCTTTATCCACGCGATAAAAACGTTCAAACAAACGCGAAAGGTGTTTTGCTTCAATACCAATTCCGTTATCGCTTATGGTAATGGTTATTCTTTCTTTGTCTTCGCTTATGTTTACATGTGTTTCTCCGTCTTCTTTACCGTATTTAATGGAATTTGTCAATAAATTGGCAAGAACCTGTCGCATGCGAAAACGATCGGATGCAGTTTTAATTTTTTCGGAAGTGGGGTTGACAATAATTCTAATATTCTTTCTGGAAGCCATGATTTCAATCTGGCTGATGATATCGTGAATTTGTTCTACAATATTATAATTTTCTATATCCAACGATAATGTCCCGCTTTCCAATTGAGAAATAGTTTCCAGGTCATCAATAATGTGAATCATACGGTCAACACTTTTATCGGCGCGCTTCAGGTAATCAATATTTATTTTCGAATCATTAATTCCACCGTCAATTAAAGTAGAAATATATCCCTGTATATTAAAAATGGGGGTTTTTAATTCGTGTGAAACATTTCCCAAAAATTCTTTGCGGTAGTTTTCCAACTTTTTAAGGTGTTCTACCTCCCTCTGGCGTTCGTGAGATAAATGAATAATTTCTTCGTTAAAACGTTCAATAGGGTCCGAAACGTCACTCACAAAATCAATTTTATGGGGCACCGCGTCAATGGGCATGAACTGGCGGATTCTGTTTATTGTTTCATCGATTCTGCCAAAAATAATTTTCTGATAAAAAAAGTTGAAGAATAAGAACGATAAAGCAAAAGAAATAAAAAACACGAGCATCATTAAATAAACCGGGAAGTTTACATTTAATATGTAACACAAACTCCATAAGGACAAAGAAAGCAAAACCGAAAAAATGGCGCAGTACTGTAAAAAAGCCGATGTGTTTTTTTTATGCATCGATTTATAAAAATTTACGGCTGAATAAACGGTATCATTCCGCGTACACCCATATCAACCACTGTATCTCCGGCAGCAGGCTCGTACCAATTATCGCCGGTGTGTTCAACCCATTCAAAACTGTTATTGGTTGAAAGAGAAACAGTAATTACAATATCTTTTGTTTCGTTACCTGTTATAGTAAGTAATTGTGGAGAGCCGCTTGCATTAACAAATTGCCCGGTTACCAGACAAGAACCCGCGGGAATCGGCGAAGAAGAAAATAAAGGGTTTACAACGGTGGTTGAACCAGCGGGAGCTTGTCCTACAGAAGTGGTGGTGGTTGTAACACTATTAATGGTATAGGAAGTTTCAAAGCCCCAGTAACCTTGCAATTTATTTGCATTAACGGCCATTGTCTGAGTTTTAATTTTGTAAGAATTAATATAGGTATTGTAGCCTATAAAAGATGCAATTGTTCCGGTTAAATAAAAAGGAGAACTCATATACGTGTATTTGTAACGGATATCATAATTCTGATAAGCCAGAGAAACACGCAGCCATTTATAAGTGCCCGGTTTTACCTGAGAAAGCGGAACAGAATACAATTCTTCGCCCTGTCCTTTCACGGGTTGTTGATTAAAATCAATAGCATTGGTATATGTTCCGGTAGTTATTCCGGTGGTAACCGAAGGTGTAACATACAAAACAGTTCCGCCGCCGACAGCTGTATAATCACTGGTCGCCATTTCAATGTAATGCGCACCCATAGCGTTAAATTTTGGAGATTGTGCCCGGTGATTTGCAGGAATAGTTGAAACCTGGCCCAAATTATTTAAACGTACCTGCGTTGAATCGAATTTATAAACAAAACGTAAACGTGCCGCGGGAGGAGGTGTTGTAGCGGCAGGGCCTGTGTCCTTTTTACAAGAATTTAAAAATGTAATTGTAATAATTGAAAGTGCGATTAGTTTTTTCATGGTATCGTATTTATGGTTTTATCCCGTATTTTTTGCAGAAGCGTTGATATTGTTCTTGCTGCGTATTGGTAAGCATTAATTTTTTCCCGTTTATAAAGGCTAAGATAACATTATTTGTCATCATGTCCAAAGCATCGCCGGTACTGATAAAAAAAGAAGCGTCTTTTCCAACTTCAAGGCTTCCGGTTTTAGTATCAATTCCTAAAATTTTAGCTGTGTAATAAGAAACAGAAGCAACCGCTTGTTCATTGGTTAAACCGTAAGCGCGTGCTGTTCCCGCTAAGAACGGGATATTACGGGCATGTTGGCCTTCCTGATCTCCGGCATTTTGTAAACAAAACATAACAGAATCTTTTTGCAATAAATAAGCCAGCTTATAAGGCAAATCCACATCGTCGAAATCTGTTTCGGGAAGGCTGTGCAAGCGAGTGATCATAACCGGAATATTATTTTGCTTTAACAATTTGGTAATCTTCCAGGAATCGTTTCCTCCTATTAAAACTGGTTTTTTAATTTCAAATTGCTTTACAAAATTCACAGAAGCGATAATATCTTTTACAAAATCGGCATGGATGTAAAGATTCTGTGTACCCGCAAAAACACCACGCATGGCTTCATAACGAAGGTTTTTTTCTTCGGGAGCTGTTAGGCAATAAGCTTTTGCATCTGAGAAAAACTTTTTCAATTCATTGACTTGTTCGTCATACCTGGTATTTCCTGTAGTCGGAACATCCGGGCCCTCAATATTAGATTGCGCACGGAAAGTTACTTTCGGAAAATTTACATGTACCCCATCATCCTTTTTCAAAACCGCGTCTTCCCAATTCCATCCGTCTAATGCCATCACACTTGATGTGCCCGAAATTGTTCCTCTCCGCGGAGTTACCTGTGCAAACAAAACTCCATTTGTGCGGACGGTAGTAATTACTTTTCCTTCGGCGTTATAAGCAATCAGGGAACGTATGTGAGGATTATAACCACCCACTTCGTTGAAATCATTCGTGGCCCGAACCGCATCTGTTTCGGTAATTCCTAAAGTTGTATTGGGCGCGATGAAACCGGGATAAGCATGCGCTCCGTTTAAAGAGTAACTGGAATCATAAGCGCCTGCACTCATCTTGATAGTAGTAGCGTCTGCAACAAGTGTGATTTTTCCGTCTTTAAACCCAATTACTCCGTTTTCAATTACTTTTCCGTTACCAACGTGAATAATCAATCCGGAAATGAGAATTGATTTTGTTTGCCCGGGAGCGGGAGTTGGTGTTTGAGAAATTAAGAATGCAGAATGCAGAATACAGAATGCAATCAATATGTTTTTTTTCATGTTTACTATTTTCATAACATCAAAATTCTTAATTCTTAATTCCTAATTCTTCATTTTCCATCGTATCACAATGATATAATCTTGGCTTTTTGGCTGAAGGTTTTTGCGTGGTAGCGCCGTTTTGTTTTTCTTTTATCATTTTGGCAATGATGCGGGCGCGTTCTTTTTTAATTTCTTCTCTCATTTTAGCATCCTCATCGCTGTCGTAATAAATAATTCCATCAATAATCGTTTTTTCAACCTTCGCGTTAATTGAAAGAGGGTTATCGCTCCATAAAACCACATCGGCTACTTTTCCTGCTTTCACCGTTCCGACTTTATCATCCACATGCAACATTTTTGCCGGATTAAGTGTACACAATTTCCAGGCTTCTTCTTCACTTAACGCGCCGTACTTAACCGCTTTCGCGGCTTCCTGATTTAATCTCCTGCCCATTTCGGCATCATCGCTGTTAACAGCTGTAACAATTCCCATTTTCATCAGCAAAGCAGAGTTGTACGGAATAGCATCCATCACTTCCATCTTATAGGCCCACCAATCGCTGAATGTAGAAGCTGCCGCTCCGTGCGCTTTCATTTTATCCGCCACTTTGTATCCTTCTAAAATATGCGTGAAGGTGTTTACTTTAAAACCCATGCTGTCGCCAACATGCATCAACATATCTATTTCACTCTTCACATACGAGTGACAGGTAATAAATCTTTTTTTATTTAAAATTTCAACCAAAGCGTCCAATTCTAAATCTCTTCTCGGGGCGAGGTTATTTTTTTCTTTGCTCTCGCTAAACACTTTCCATTTGGCTTCGTATTCTTTTGCGCGGGTAAAGTAATCGTAGTAAACCTGTTCAACGCCCATTCTTGTTTGCGGAAAACGAATACTGTTCATCTCGCCCCAATTACTTTGTTTTACGTTCTCTCCCAAGGCAAACTTGATAAAGCCATCCCACTTTTCATATTTCATTTCCTCAGGCGCTAAACCCCAACGCAATTTTATTAATTGTGTTTGTCCGCCAATAGCATTAGCCGAACCATGCAATAAATGCGCTGCGGTAACCCCACCACTTAGCTGGCGGTAAATATTTATATCTTCGCTGTTAACCACATCTCCAATGCGAACTTCTGCACTTGAGGATTGTGTACCTTCATTCACTCCTTCGCTGATTGCAATGTGTGAGTGTTCGTCTATAATTCCGGCTGTTAAATGCTTCCCTTTGCCATCAATAATTTTTGCAAAAGCTGTTTTAGGCGCATCAATATTAGGTGCAACGCGAACGATCTTTCCTTCCACGATGTAAACATCGTGTTCTTTTAAAATTCCTGAACTATCGTTAGTCCACACGGTAGCTTTTTTAATAAGAATGGCACTTAAACGATTTTTAAACCGTTCGATAAGGTCCTCTTTTTTCTCAGGACGGCCGTAAGATGAAAAAGGATAAAACACTTCGCCATACGTAGGATTTTCTTTTTTCTTTTCATCTTTCTTTTTCTCGGTTACATCTCCGCTGCGTATCATAATTGCATCAAACCAGGCGCTATTGCCGGATTCGGCTTTACCAATAAAAGAATTAGTTGCCGCGTTATAATTCAATTGGCATTGTACAAGAGTTACAGAATCTCTGTTAAAATAAAAAACAGCGTTGTTATTTTTGAAGGTAACGATGAGATTAGATTTAATCGTGTCCTTTAGAATAATATTTGAATTTAATTTATCAATTTCTCCTCCTATTTCAATTTTGTATTTAATATTATTATAACTTAATTCGTATTTGCCGCGAATGTCGGGAGCGTTCAGGTCATTTATTTTATATACATTTCCGTTCACCCAGTTTTCGTAAATAGTTGCGCCTTCTTCAAAAACATTTTTAGAAGTAATAATGAAATTAGCCAACATTCCTTTTTTAAGTGCGCCAATTTTATCACTAACGCCCAACATTTCGGCAGGAACAGTGGTTAAATTTTTCAAGGCATTTTGTTCGGTAAGTCCGTATTGAATGGCTTTGCGTAAATTTTTCCAGAATTTGGTTTTGTCTTTTAAATCGGACGTAGTGATTGCAAAGGGTATAGAATTATCCTGCATAAATTTTGTATTGGCCGGTGCCATCTCCCAATGTTTTAACTCAGCCGTTGAAATGAGTTCCGCATCGTATGGGTCCTCCACATCAAATGCATCCGGAAAATTTAAAGGAATAATAAATTTACAATTGGTATTTACCAAATCATGGATTCGTTGGTATTCATCGCCACTGCCCTTAATAATGTATTTCACTTTAAATTCATCTCCGATTTTGTCGGCACGAAGAGCGCTTAGTTTAGTGCTGACTTCAATTATAGAAGGTAAAGTCTGCAAATTGTTGAATGCTTCTAAAGAAATATTGTACTCTGCTTTATTTTTGTTAGCGATATACCACTGCGCATCTAAATAGGTCTGACGAAGTAAAGCGATACTTCCCATTAAAGAAGAAGGATAATCCTGCGTTGAACTTCCCTTGCTGAAAGAATAAAACGCGGCCGCTTTATCTTTCACTACATTTTCATTTTCTTTTTTCTGTGTGTTCAATAACACAAGCGCGCCGCTTCCCCGAACAATACCATCTTTAGTTGAAGTAAGTACCGTGCCAAAACCCAGTTTGCGAAGTTCATCTGCTTTTGTTTCGTTATTAGCAAAATTTTTATTTGCATCAACATCCGCCTTAATTGCCTGATTCCATCCGTAAGCTCCTTTTATATTGCTTTCCATTTGGGGTCCGCCAAAAAAATTACGTACTCCCGGTTTTGCCTCGGGCATTCCATAATCGCTGTACATTTCGATAAAAGAAGGATAGATATGTTTGCCTTTTAAATCAACGGTAACAGATCCGGCAGGAATAGTTACTTTTTCGGCAACTTCGATAATTTGCCCGTCTTTAATGAGTAAAGTAGCATTGCTTATAATGGTACTTGCATCAACATGCAGAGTACAATTAGAAAAAGCGTAATAATTATGATTGGGATTTGGCGCTCCGTTGGTCGGAAAAGTTTGCACTTGTGCACGAAGAATGAAAGACGAAACATTAAAAATTATAACTATAAAACAGATTTTTTTTATCAGATTCATGGGCTGGTTTTTGAAGCGACTAAAATAAGCAAAAAAACACGCTTTTACAGCAAGCTTATTTTCATACCCCTTTTAGGGTGAGAAAAGGGATTTTGAGAAATAAACTAAAGTACTCGTTTGATAACCCGCAAATGATGAGAATACTTTTTAGTATCGCCGTTAAAAATTCCGTAATGATCAAGTTTATCAATACGTACTTTACCTGCGGCATGAATAATTTGTCCGTTTTCTATAATCAAACCTACATGAGTAATTTTTCCTTCTTCATTGTCAAAAAAAGCTAAATCGCCGGGCTGTGATTCTTCCACAAAAGATAAAGGCTCTCCTGATTCGGCTTGCTGCCATGCATCGCGCAATAATTTAAAACCGTTTAATTTAAATGCCATTTGCGTAAAGCCCGAGCAATCTATTCCGAACATCGTGCGGCCGCCCCACAAATAAGGAGCGTTTAAAAAAGTACGTGCGCTTGTTACCAATTTGGTGCGAGTAAGTTTTGCGGGGTCCGGTAAAATATGTTCTCCGGTAAATTCGTATTGATGGGTTTCTAAAGAAAAATTTCTCCCGCGTAAAAATGGTAAAGTAGTGCCTAATAAAACCGGAAAAAAGGAAGAGGAATTTTTATGCTGCAATAGTTGAACAGGCTCCGAAGATAATGGTTGACGAATCTTTTCTAATTGCTCAAATGTCGCGGGCTTTATAGAAAGAAATTGCTTGTTATTAATCCAACACTCGTAATCATCAAAAGCTGTTTTTATATGAAGCCAGTCTTCACTCTCAGCTAAAACAGTAAAATGTTCTCCGAATAAAAGTTGCGTAACCATCTCGCTACGATGTGCAGGTTCTTTTCTGCAGGGCACTATACTTTGGTTACAGATTCCGAACATTTCTTATTTCGAGTTTTATATTTCGGGTTCGGGTTAAATACAGAACACGAAATAAATAATACTAAACGCGCTCAACCACAATAGCACTCGCTCCGCCGCCGCCGTTACAAATACCGGCAACACCGTATCTCGCGTTCTGTTGTTTTAATACATGGAGCAGGGTTACAAGAATACGAGATCCCGAAGAACCTAATGGATGTCCCAATGAAACAGCACCTCCGTTAATATTTACTTTTTTAGGATCGAGATTCATTAAACGATTATTAGCGATTGATACTACCGAGAACGCTTCATTAATTTCAAAATATTCAATGTCGCTCATTTTTAAACCCGCTTTTGCAACCGCAGCGGGAATCGCTTTAGAGGGAGTTGTTGTAAACCACTCGGGCGCTTGTTCCGCATCCGCGTAAGAAAGAATTTTTGCCAATGGCTTTAAACCCAATTTATCGGCTTTTTCTTTACTCATTAATACAAGTGCAGAAGCTCCGTCATTTAAAGTAGAAGCATTCGCCGCAGTTACAGTTCCAGCTTTGTCAAACACAGGTTTTAATTGCGGGACTTTTTCAAAATTTACTTGTTTGTATTCTTCGTCTTCGCTAACGGTTATATCGCCTTTGCGTGTAGAAACTACCAATGGAACAACTTCCTCTGTAAATTTTCCGGCTTTCCAGGCATTAGCAGAGCGTGTGTATGATTCAATGGCAAACGCGTCTTGTTCTTCGCGGGTAATTTTCATTTCTTTAGCGCAAAGTTCGGCCGAGTTACCCATATGGTTGTTATGATAAACATCGGTCAAACCATCTTTAACTAATCCATCAATGACAGTTCCGTTACCCAAACGATAGCCGTTGCGCGCGCTATCCAGGTAATAAGGGACAGCTGTCATGTTTTCCATTCCGCCGGCAACAATTACATCTGCATCGCCCAACATAATATTTTGCGCTGCAATAATTACCGATTTCATACCTGAGGCACAAACTTTGTTTATAGTGGTACACTGAACTTCATTCGGCAAACCTGCGAATTTTGCAGCTTGTCTCGCAGGAGCTTGTCCTAAATTTCCCTGCAAAACGCAACCCATGTAAACTTGCTGCACTTCGGCGGGCGCTAATTTTATATTATCAAGAACGGCTTTTATAGCAGCTGCTCCTAATTTTGTTGCTGATATGGTTGATAAAGCGCCATTAAACGAACCTATTGGTGTGCGCATGGCAGATACGATATATACTTCTTTCATAATGCAAATTTTAAAGCAGTCAAAAGTAACTTTTTAAGGGAAATAACAAAATAATTTAGATTAAGGTTATTAACCCGGAGATACGAATTACGAATAACAGCCTACGAATGATACAAATAATTACATCTTTCAATTTAACATATTAGAAAACTCAGGAAGTCTACTCCAGATTCGTATATTCTTAATGTATTCATTCGTAATTCGTATCTATTCTGTCCAGACTTGGGTGCCTTCCGTACAATTTTGACAGATATCAATTTCCTTACGGGATTTGAGGATTGAGGAACGAAAATTATTATACACCGGACTTTGCCACACTTCTTCAAATGAAGTTTGTTTTACGTCGCCTAATTTATGCTGCGCGTCTTTATCAAAACAGCAGGGAACTACCATTCCGTCCCAGGTAATTACACAACCGCTCCACATACGCCAACATTGGTTAAGTAATTTATTTTTTATAGAAAATTTTCCATTCGATTTTCTCTTGTAGCGGGAATATTTTTGATTGTCCGGAATTAAATCATTACCGTTTTCAAAATCATTTATTTGTGCGGTTTTGAATTTTATTTCGCCAACACCTAATTCATCAGCCAGTTTTTTTGCATCTTCTATCTGATGTTCGTTGGGTTTCACAACTAAAAATTGAAAAACGATATGAGGAGTTTTACTTTTTAACTGCTTTTTCCATTTTATAATATTCTTTGTGCCTTCAATAACTTTTTCCAACTTACCTCCTACCCGGTATTGCCCGTAAACTTCCTGCGTGGTGCCATCAATAGAAATAATTAATTTATCCAAACCCGATTCTATAGTACGTTTTGCATTTTCATCATCGAGGTAATGCGCATTGGTTGAAGTAAAAGTGTAAATATTTTTTTGAGAAGCGTATTTTACCATATCCAAAAACGAAGGATTTAAATACGGTTCGCCCTGAAAATAAAAAGTTAAATAAATTAACGTTTCGCTTAATTCATCAATTGTTTTCTGAAATCCCTTTTGTTCAAGCATTCCTGTAGGGCGGGTAAATGAACGTAATCCGCTGGGGCATTCCGGACAACGCAAATTACAACTGGTAGTAGGTTCAAAATTTAAAGTAATGGGCCGGCCCGCATGTTTATTTTTCTTTATTATGCGCGAATAATGATAGGAGGTGAATACTTTAACAACATTGACAATTTTTTTTGCCGAAAGCTTTTTAAATACCCCTATATTTTCCGCTACACTCATTAGATTTTATCCTTGCTTCTTTGCAAACGATTTAAAGTCCTGCCAATATATTTATCGGATGCCAGCAAGGAATTTTGTATTCTTCGGGCATAATAAATACTGTCCATTGTTTCTTTTTGTTTTGCTTCTATCTGGTTTTTTTGATTTTCAATTGTTTTATTAGCCTTTCGGATTTGTTTTACCTGTTTAAATAATAAAAAAGCAACCAAAAGCACTAATATAAAACCGGCTA
>Ga0210400_10005005_pt1 | contig 11315 bp, 14 predicted proteins | sample IncBWH26MmetaG_FD_155456 | JGI IMG/M metagenome (GOLD analysis project Ga0210400, IMG submission 155456) | Forest soil microbial communities from Barre Woods Harvard Forest LTER site, Petersham, Massachusetts, United States - Inc-BW-H-26-M | ecosystem: Environmental > Terrestrial > Soil >...
TGGCGGAGCGGCGGCCACATGACCTAGCGAGCAGATGTTCATTTTGGTTGTCCCGGAATCAAGGGTCCCAAATAATCCACTTGCCCTTGAACTTTTCCCTGCGGACCACCTCGTAGTGTTTGACCAGTGCACCATAGTCGAGTACCGCCTGGTGCAGTTTTGGGTTCCTGCGGATGACGTCTCGCAGGTGTTTCTCAAAGTCGGGCATCTTTTCATTGATTACGCTGCCGGAGGGCCTAAACGGTTCGCCATGGAGAAATGCTGTCGCTTCGGCCTCGGTCGCATCATTGACTAACCTCGGCTTGCATTGGTGTATCGGCATTCGCGTTGCGGTGCTTGTTTCAGTGCGGCAATAGACCTGGTATTCAGGCACCTTGTTGATTCGGTTGTATGTGTCATACATTGCGTCTTGGGCCTTTTCGATTTGCTTGCGTAGCTGGCTCAGCTTCTCCTTGCGCGCGTTGACAATGACCTCATCGAGTGGGCCCTGACTGGTCTGGCCACCCTTCTGCCCTGCCACGCCTGTCGTGGTCACGACGGGGTCTGCAGCTGCGGACGAGGGCGCGGTCGCTGCCGCTCCGTCAGCGCCGACAAGCCCGGTCGGGGCCGCCGCTGCGGCGCTCGCACATGCGCCGATGGCGATGGTCGCAATGACCTTTGAAAGTTGAATACGCAAGCGAGTATCCAGACCAGGGAATAACAGGCGACAGTCGCGGCCTAAATATTAGCGCTCAATCAGAAGATGAGTCATCAGAGCGGGATTAATGCGGGTAAGCCACACGGTGCGGCGACTACCAGATCGCAGCTACGGCCTGGCTCAAGTACCCAATGTTGGGCGTCCGCAATGGCGGATATGGCGGGTATTGAAGCCGCCTTGAGGAGATGCGCAGCGGCGGATGGTTGTGCGGGCTACACCGCTCTTAAATCTTCGCCGCGATCCAGGCCATGCGCGTCGCTTCGAACTCTGGCAGCGCTTCGCAGCGCGCGGCGAGCGCCTTGAGAGAAGGGTAAGGCTCCTCCTCGAGCGCGACCGCCTCCCGCAGACAAGCCCATACACAGGTGAGTGTGATATCCGCCTGCGTAAGATGCTCGCCCACGAGCCATTTGCCGGGACACTGGCCGTAGCGCCGTTCGATCTCGCCCAGCGCGCCGTGCATCTGATTGCGACAGCGCTCCTCCCAGGGCTCGTGGCGCTTCTCGGGCGGGCGGGCGATGCGTTCGTTGATCAGCTCGCGCCCCTTCTCAGCCGCCGCGATTGCGAGTGCCATGAACTGCAGCACCTGCCGCCTCGGTATTCCGTTAGTTGGCACGAGGGCGCGCGCCGGGCCTACCGCCGAATCGAAATGATCGAGAATCGCCGCCGATTCCGTAAGGACCTCGCCGTCTTCAAGCACGAGGGTTGGAACCCGCCCGAGCGGACTGTAACTGCGGATTCTTGCGTGGTCCTTTCCGACCGACCAGTCCAAGTGTTCAAAGGCAAGCCCCAGCAGCTTCAACGACACCGCAACCCGCCGCACGAACGGAGAGTCGAACATACCTATAAGCAGGATGGCCATGGGCACTATGCTATCAAACTGTATTTCGATGGGCGAAAAGGCAGACGGTCGCGACAGACAGCGGTGGATCCAACTCGGTCGGTCGCCCTCCCGGGCCTTACCGCCTGCCCGTGACGGTCGCCCTTCGCGCCAAATAGGCTGCACTTGTATACTGAAACTCTCAAGTCGTTAGGGCATATCACAGAGAGGTCACATGACTACTAACCGGTGGCTCGCCGCTTTTGCGCTAATAGGGTTCGGAACGGCCGGATGTGCAACTGTCGCACTTGCACCTGGCGCAGAGAAGGTGAAGCTAACCAAGCAAACCAGCGACGTCGCCTCTTGCAAGGCAGTTGGGAATGTTAAGTCGGCGCTCGTGGGTTACTCAGGGACTGACGCAAATCTGCAAAATCAGACATTGGGGCTGGGCGGAAACACGGTATTCGTGACGGGCTCCGACGGTCAGTCTGTTGCGGGGGTCGCCTATAGCTGCCCTTGAGTTCAACTATCGCCCAGGGGCCTACCGGTATACCAACCACCGCCAGCCCGCCCGGCGCGGGGAGGATCAGCCGGGGTGCGCCACCTAGAATGCGCGGGGCAAATGCAAGAAATGATCACGAGGAACGCGGGATGACGAGCTTTAGGGCTGTCCTTCTTTTTGCCATGGGGTTGCTGACGTCACCGGCAGTCATGGGTCAGGAAGACGCGCGGCAGGGACTCATTGAACGCGCCAAGTCGTTCGAATTGAATACGCCGTACGTGCCGCCTCCCGGCGATCCGATGGAACACTACGCATCAGGTTACGCGAAGGCCATGTGCACGGCGGTCTTCATCACCGGACTTGATCCTGCCTTTGCCGAACAGAACGTAGGCTATTTCACGGCGCCCTACGAAGTGCGGGCAACCCTTGGGGTCCCGAATATAAACCGCGGGAAACGCACAGTCGAAGTCACGACGCCGAAGGGCGTAGCACGCATTGCCAAGCAGGTGGGCAGCCAGGGGTGCGTGACGCTGCCGATCGGCAGGACCGACGTTTCCTTCACGCCCACAATCGTGAAAAGCAGACTGCCCGATGCGAAGACGCAACAGTGGCCGATGGGTGACTCGCCGTCCCGTGAAACCTTTCCGTCGGAAATCAACCAGTCGATGATTCAACAGGCGGTGGCGGCAGTCTTTGACTCCCGTGCCATGACGGCGGCGTTCCTGGTCACATACAAGGGGCGGATCATCGCAGAACGATACGGCAAGGATATTTCATCGACGACGCCGCTTGAGAGCTGGTCGATGGGAAAGAGCCTGACGGCTACATTGCTGGGCGTGCTGATCAAGCAGGGCGCGTACGATCTGTGGCAGCGAGCGCCCATTCCCGAGTGGCAATCCCCGGGCGATCCTCGGGCGAAGATTCGAATCGCCGATATTCTACACATGTCGAGCGGCCTGCGGATCCGTGCACCTCTTGACCCGGACTTTGACAAGAACGGGCCGTATCCGGATCACTATTACTTTTACACGGGGAGCATTGATGCATTCCGGTACGCTGCGACACGTCCTTTACAGTGGCCACCCAACACCGTCGGGCGCTACCGCAACACGGATCCGGTGCTCGCCAACTACCTCATTCGGCTCGCCGTCGAAAAGCGCCATGAGGACTACCACTCTTTTCCCCAGCACGCACTGTTCGACAAGATCGGCATCCGTACGATGGTCATCGAAACGGACCCGTATGGGAATTTCCTGACGCAAGGGTATGACGAAGGCTCGGCGCGAGATTGGGCGCGCCTCGGAAACCTTTACCTGCAGGATGGCGTTTGGAACGGCGAGCGCCTACTTCCCGAAGGGTATGTGAAGTTCGTAAGCACCATCGCGCCGGCATGGGCGGCGGATAAGCGGCCGATCTATGGTGGATTTTTCTGGGTCAATGGCGACGATACCTTTCCTGCGCCCAGGGATTCCTTCTATATGTCCGGTGCTGGCGGTCAAACCGTGCTCATCATCCCGACATATCATTTGGTGATCGTGCGCCTCGGGCATTACAAGGGCGCGGACGCTGCCGACGAACCTATGGGGAAGGCCGTCAAGATCATCCTCCAGGCCGTCCCCCGCGCCCGAAATTAGAAGTTTGGCGACAACCTCAGCGCTGCCAATTGTAGGTGCAGGACCGACTACTGACACGCCCCCGTAGCGACAAGGCGTCTCTGCTGGATCGGCAGTATTTGTCGATCATATCGATGACCATTGGTTACCGCTGCAGTCCGAATTGCGCAGGGGCACCTCGATCTGACCGGTTCATTGGCAGTCGCCGCGCTCATCATTCTAGGCTATTCTCATCATCATGACGCCAGAGACACCTGAACATCATCACACGGGTCACACGGGCCATCGGTGGCTTGATCTTACGCTCGGCATCAGCGCGATGTTTATGTCGGTGATTTCGCTCATCGTCGCCGTCGAGCACGGCCGCACGATGGGGCGCATGGCCGACGCCAACGCGCGCATGGTGGAAGCGAATGCATGGCCGTTCGTCATCTTCGAAACCCACAACGTTGATGAGCACGGGAACGGAGACGTCAGACTCCTCCTGACCAATGAGGGCATAGGCCCAGCGCGCGTCGAGACCTTCGAACTGTGGTGGAACGGAATACCCATGTCCTCGCCGGGAGAATTGATGCGAGCCTGCTGCCGACCGACAGCGGCCGAATCCCAACAGGGCAAAGCAACCTCAACGGGCGTCGGAATTGTTGCGCCGCGGATATTGCGCGCCGGCGAGCATGTGGATTTTTTTAACATGCCGGCGAGCCCGCAGAACGTGGACCTATTTTCGAAATTCGACGTTGAGCGGCACAAGATCACTACACGGGTCTGCTACTGCTCCGTGTTCGAGGAATGCTGGGTGCATTTAGACGGAATCGAGTTCCAACGACAGGATAAGAACAACAAGATGACCCACCCGGACCGTGTGGACAGCTGTCCTGTCCCATCCCGGCCATTCAATCCCATTTGAGCATGCGATCCGCACCCTTGAAGTGCTGTCCCGCGATGCCGATCGGTGCATGCGCGGGTTATGCCCGGTTTTTTGGGAAGCGCTCCTAACCCTCGCTGGGCGCGATTCGCGATCGAAGACCCTGTCGCAACTGGTCAACCTCAATCTGCAAAGCCGCGACGGCACTTTCAAGGGCGGCGATGCGCCCATCATAGTCATTCCCCGGCGTAGCGACTGCCGGGCCTGCGGGCGGGGTCGGCGCCATCGGCTGTTCCGGCACTGGGGTAAGCAGCTGTGCGTAGCGCACTTCGCGCGAACCCGGGACTCGGGGCAACTGGGTGACCAGTGCCTGCCCGTCGCGGGTTGAAAGCAGTTGCAGGGCCGTTTCCACGTCGGCCAGTGCCGGGAAAGGCGCCATACGTTGGGCTCGGCTTCTTAGCTCCCCTGGGGTCTGCGGGCCTCTCAGGAGCAGCTCACACAGGAGCGCCCGCTCCTGGGGTGAAACGATAAACCTTGCATGATCCTCACCGCAGAGGCTCTGCCGGTACCGCGGCACGCGGTTACCGGCGGCCTCCGCCACCAGGAATTGCCGCATGAGTCCGTTCACGGTGTCCTGAACGGCCGACTCATCCGTTTCCATGAACGGCACCCGATTGCTCTTTTGATTGCACGCCAGTCTCAGCGAATTGATGGACAGTGGATACTGGTCCGGGGTTGTGACTTCCTTCTCGATGAGCGCCCCTAGCACGCGTGCCTCCAGGACGGTCAGCTGCAAAACGGGTTCTGTCACGTGCTGCTCCGGATATTGCCATCGCCGGCAATGGATCATGTCAGGCGCCGGATTGCCCGGCAGGGATGCTGGACCTGCGCGTTACGGTCTATCGGTATGGCAATGTAGGTAACTGATCTGCAGGTCTTGCCAGGACTTCTCGGAATTGAAGCCCGGTTCAAATCCGGATTCCCTGCCGATGCCGTGCGCGAGTATGGATTCAGGATAGTACGTCGGAAAGCCGACCGCCGCCAATATATGGGGCCCGGCGTCTTCGCACCCGCAGGCTGGCGCTGCCGCACTGGGTACGGCTCGGCTGGTGCGTTCACCGTCGTGACCCCCGATATGCCACCGACCAGCGGCGACCTCGGGGCGCTTCGCGGTAGCTGAAGTCTCGGCCCGGTTCTTCCCGGACCTGATGCGCGAATTCATCCGGCAGGTGCGCGACGCGAAGCTCATCACCAACTCATTCTCCGACGTGCGGCCGTATCCGGATGATGTCCTCTACCCCATCACGGCAAACATGATCGAGTTTTTGACGCCCGCGGGTCGGTCCGGTTTTGGCACTGAGGGCCTGGCCAAGTCAGATCAACCCATCAATGGCGTCGTGGCGATCGCAGATCCACACCGCGAGCCGCGTCTGCTTGTCCTGCGCATCCGCCTGCCGGCCCGGCAGGACCGGCTGATTTCGTGGCGCAACATTGGTGGTTCGCGTCCGACAGCAGTGGGTCAAGTGCGCTCACGGGTATATGATTGCCGGCAGGCTTCAAATCGAGCCGCAATTAACTGTAGGGGGACGCAATGCGACGCACAATAATGGCGCTACTGGGGCTTACGGCGGCGACCTGGTTGACCGGGGTCCATGCGGATGTGGCGGTGCTGGCAGTTCGGCTCGGCGCCAAGGATGTGGTCGCGCTCGCGAAGTTCTACGATGCGGCATTTGGCCTCAAGGAGATCGACCGCGTCGGACAGCCGCCGACGGAAATCATCATGCGCTACGGCGCCACGGTCGCCGCCGCCAAAGCCGGCTCATCGCCCGAGTTTCTGGTTGCGCGTCGCGATCCCGGCACCGCCAATGACCCGATTACGCATGCGGTCTTTCGTGTATCGGATATCGGCGCGGCGATAACGGCCGCGAAAGCCGCTGGCGCCACGATGAAGCGCGACGTGGCGCCGGTTTCCATCGGGGGTATGCCGCTGAAGACCGCGACGTTGGTTGATCCCGACGGCAATGTACTCGAGCTCATGCAGCTGCCCAAGGGTGCCAGTCACCTGCGGCATCCGTAGCGATCGCCGGGACGTCGTTGCCCTGGAACTGGCGCGTCGCGAAGTGAAGCTGGCCAGGATGAAATAGAGCTCCGCGACGGCTTATGGTGTTGCGGGTTCCGGACGCACGATCGCGCCGACGACCAGTGTGAGGGCAACAAAGAATCCACCCATCGCCCAGCGATGGTTGAACCAGAGCGTGTCAATCCGCGCTCGTTCCGGATCGGACCGCGAGTACGCGATCGAGACAGCATCGCCGGTCGCGAATCGCTCTATCGCCTGTTGGGCCGAATTGACGACGTGGTGCGGGCGGCCATTTTCGTCGGTGAACTCAAATATCGGATAGACCTGCCGGGGATGCGGGCGCTCGAACCCCACCACGGTTCCTTGCACGTAGACGGCCTCCGGCGTCGAGCGTTGGTAGCGGCTATCGAATAGCAGCCCAGCGACCACAAAAATCACCGCAACGGCGAACGGAAGCAGCAAACGCATCGGCTACTCCGCGAAGGATGGCTGCGTCATGTTCGGGCGACTCAGGCGAGCGCAGCGGGCATCGGAACCTTCTGCTGCACGGTCGTCGTCGTGCCGATCGAGGCCCCAATGATCAAGATGATCGCAACCCACTGCAGTCCTGACAAGCGCTCGTTTAGAAACAGCAAGCCAAACAACGCCGCGAGAGCCGGATCTCCGCACATGAGCACACCAAAAGTCCGCGCCGGCAGCCGCGTGAGCGCGATCATCTCCAGCGTATAGGGCAGCGCCGTTGAGAGGATCGCAACAGCCAATCCGGGCAGCAGGATGGATCGCGACCACAGCGCTGATCCGACGGTCGCGAGACCGAGCGGTGCAATGACGAGGGTGGAGATGACGCTGCCGAGTGCCACCGTCTGAAGGCCATGACCCGCACCGGCCTTCCGCCCGAAGATGATGTACAGCGCCCAGAAAGCGCCGGCGCCGAGGGCATAAAGAATACCGACGGGATCAATCCGGCTGCCCGGATGGGCGCTTGGCAGGAGAAGTAGCAGCCCACCGACGGCCAGCACGATCCAGCAGAAATCCAAGGCGCGCCGCGAAGCGGATACTGCCACCGCCAGTGGTCCGGCGAATTCCACTGCGACGGCGAGACCAAGCGGAATGCGGCTGAGCGCACAGTAGAAAAAGAGGTTCATCAAGCCGAGGGAGATGCCGTAAATCACGAGCGCCCACCGCGAGCCCGGCCCGATGCGGGCCCGCCAGGGTTTCATGGTGATCGCCAGAATGAGGGTGCCCAGCACGGTTCTCACCGTGACCATGCCGATCGCGCCGACCAGTGGAAACATCGTCTTGGCGATCGACGCGCCGGCCTGAAACGAGGCCATCGCCAGCACCAGCAGGATGATTGGCAACACCCTAGGTGCGCGCCGGATGAGTTGTTCCATGGTGGAATTAGATCATTTCGGGCGCGGCCGCTGAAGTTCTTCGCCAGCGGCCAGTGGCGAGCGTCATCCCGGGATCACGACCGGATTTTGAAGTTGGCGCAGGTGACGGCGGCCTGGGATCCGATCCGCAGTGTGCGTTGGGGTAAAATGAACCGATTCGCATGACTCGCCATGGTGCGTCGCGGGAGGGTCGGTCATCAACAACCCATCGGCAACAGGTCTGATATTTCACGACCTGAGCGTACTCGCCTTTACTATTCATATTGCTGCAGGCGCCGTCGGCCTTGTGTCTGGGACCATCGCCGTGATTGCCCGCAAGGGTGGATACCTTCACCGCAAGGCCGGATCAGTTTTCGTTGCTGCCATGGTGGTTACGGCTCTCTTCGCCATTTATCTCGGGTTTGCGGTCCCCGACCAGATCACCAATGTCTTCATAGGTACCCTTGTATTGTACTTGGTGGCAACAGCATGGATGACTGTCCGCCGCAGCGAGGGCGCCTCTGGCGCCTTCGAAAAGTGGGCCCTGCTGATCGCCCTGCTTCTTTGCGCGCCCTTTGCCATTTTGACGTTTCAGTTGGCGGTTGGCTTGCCGCCCTTGTTTGTGAGCGCGGTGCCATTCAAAGGCCCGGTTCTCATTGCCATTTACGCCTTTACGACTGTGCTCGTCCTCGCGGTAATTGGCGACGCCAGGGTTGCCTTCGCCGGGGGCCTCACGGGCGTGCCGCGCATATCGCGGCATCTGTGGCGCATGTGCCTCGGGCTGACGCTGGCCATAGGTTCGGGTTTCACGAACGGATTTGCGCGGCTGTTGCCGGGTCATTATCACGTGCCGACAGGCTTCTTCTTGCCGCAATTTCTGCCGCTGGGCCTGATGATATTTTGGATGATCCGCGTGCGCTCCTCCGGCTGGCGCAATCGCGACGCGGTGGCGGTCCCCTGAAGACATGTCCCGGCGAGCTCCCCGATACCGGTCGCGTTTCTGCGCCGATTGCCCAATTTCCGATGTTTGACCGGCGAATCGGTAAATGGTCTATTGCACTCAAGGAATCTCAACGGCCGCGTCTGCAATCATTCGTAGGTCCTCCCGGTGTGACGAACGACTCGTGTATTGGTCTTTTTGATGATCGGAGGCTGTGACTCGGGCTCCCAAAAGGCGCTCGACTTTCTTACAGACCACGATTCAAACGTCGTCGTCCTCGCCCAACGGCCAATGATTATCGCTCGGGAAAAGACCACGTTGACTTCTTCCGAAGCGCTGAAAATCATCGGTGAGTCGACATCCGTGTGTTTCGCCTTGAAGGGGGGATTGCCGCTGCAAGAGGCGACTGTCATGGATAGAGAGTTTGCAGCAGCCATGAACGGCGCCAGAGTCGAGGTTGTCATTGAGCTTACGACTCATAAGCGAATATCACTCGACCAGCCATTGATGGCCTGGAACATGTCCGGGAACATCCTCAAGAGCGGCGAATTATCCGCATGCGCAAGTACCTCGTGCTCGTCGCAATTGCCCATCGGAGCAGAAGTCAGCAGGATCGACGTCTCGTCCGATCCGGGCCTTTTCGTGCAAGGTGTCTATTGGAGCTCTGAGCGCGGCCCACTTGAGAACGCGCCGACGACGCACGACGGATCCGCCGCGCTAACGTCAAGATCGACATGTCCGGTGAGTACGCGCACAGATTAGGACCTGTCATCATCGGTAGCCGGGGCGCAGACTCTCCGTCCTTGATGACAACAGATGTGTTGAGGCCGGTGGCAACATCGGGGATGATGATTGATGGTCGAATCCAGCGAAGAACGGTCGGAAGATGCGGGCTCTGCGCCCGCTCCACCACAACCGGCGGCACTTGCGCAGGTTGAACTTGCCACGCCGTCGATCTCTTCGGAGGCAATTCCTCCATCGATGCAGTCGGCTGCCATCCAGGAGTCTCGGAAGCCCATGCTCGACGTCCATGCACCCCACGGAACCCTTCACACGTGGAAGGACTTCTTCATCCATCTCTCGACCATCGCCATTGGCCTGCTTATCGCCATTGGACTCGAGCAAGCCGTTGTATTTCTCCATCATCGCCAGCAGCGCAAAGAGCTTGCCGAAGATCTCCTTCAGGAGGCAATAACAAACAAAAGTCTGATTGCCCACGATATGAGTGTCGAAGCGGCGATCCCCTGGCTTGACGCCGCAATCAGTCTCGTCCGACCTGCCCCGTCACATAGCGGTGTGGTCTCATTTACGCTGCCGCCGGTGCCCTGTAATGCCGGCATGGTGGGTACGCCTTCGGCACGCTATTTCGCTCCTTCTGATGCAGTATGGACTGCCGCAAAGGACAGCGGACTGCTCGCCGTTCTTCCTCCTGATCGATCGCGCGTGTATGCCCGCCTCGAGCACAACAATGACTTGTTGGGTACAAATCGCGATCATGTGGAAGACGGATGTGAACGCTTGCTCGCCTTGCAAGCCCAGTTCGGCGTCCGGCCAGCTAATGCATCCTCAGTGACCTGGAGCATGCAGCCCGAGCAGTTCGATCGGCTGGGAGAGGCTGCGGCGATTCTGGAGACCGCAATCCGTGGAATGATGAATCGCCTTCGGTACACACTCGCCTATGAAGAGGCGATAGTAAACGGAGTTGATAATGTGGATCAGGTGATTGCGGAGCTGAACGGGCAGCAATACGATCGCTAGGGTAAGGGGTGATACAAATCCGCGGCCGGGCCGCACACACCGCATATGCCGCACCGCACCTTCCCAACAACTAATGCCTTGGAAACGGTCCTCCTGGCGCTACAGGCATTTCAGGTTGCCTTTCTGTGGATCCATGACTGGATTCCGCTGGGGCGGCTAAATGACGTTGTTGCGGTGCGCGGCCAGGACACATTTAAGCGCCTTTGCATTGTGACCCTCGTGCAGAGCGCGCCATTTACCATCGGTCTGTACTTCAGCATGCGGAACTTCGGCCACAAATACCCCGAGTGGCTCGATACCTGGCTGTGGATTTCCTATGCCGTGCTCCTCGCCGGGCAACTTCGTGCATGGTGGATGCCCTACTTGTTGCGAGCTGATCCCGAGCGGGTCGCACGCTATCGAATAATGTTCGGCAACACCCATTCATTCCTGCCGCTACGCAATGGCATGGTGCCGAACACAGCCCACATCATGCTGCATATCGCCACGGTCGCAACGTTGGTCGTCCTTTGGCTGCGGGATTACGCGGGATAATCACTCCTATATGGGCAACTTACGCCGGCTGCGCGGCTTCATAGTGTTTGTCGTAATCGCGGCCCTCCTGTTAGTGGCTGCGATCGCGATGGCGGCCTGGTACCTGATCAACATCCCGGATCGGCCGCTCGACCCT